>Ga0209942_1000017_pt1 | contig 119800 bp, 104 predicted proteins | sample SalPonR1_A_D2_MG_FD_185695 | JGI IMG/M metagenome (GOLD analysis project Ga0209942, IMG submission 185695) | Salt pond soil microbial communities from South San Francisco under conditions of wetland restoration - Salt Pond MetaG R1_A_D2_MG... ...
CACGCTTGATGCGAAACCTCTACGTAAAAGCCGTTCTACGCGTAAGAGCGCCCGGATCAGGTCTTACGGCCTTCGCTTCTTTGGAGCTTCGTCGGTCAATGGATGAGGGGTGTTTTGTTTTTTAGAGGGCAGTTGAAAATGAGAAAAAGCAGAATGGAATTAGCAAAAACTGCACTTTAGCGAATCCTTTTTCAAACTCGTCAGTGGTAAGTAAAAATGCCCACGTCAAGCAATATCTTTTCAGAAAAAAACTGAGCTGTGAAAATAGCATTTAGATTAAGCCTGAGTCGAGGAGTTTTGTAGGAAAAGGGCATCGGCGACGGTTTTTAGCGCAACTACCATCATTTCACTGCCGGCTGGCGTGATATCCTCTTCCTCCTCCTCGATGCATAGATCTTCAATAAACGCCAACAACTCCGTTTCGGGATATCCTTCGAACCACACATCCATTTTATCCGAAAGCTTTCGACCTGGAGCTTCCTCTATGGCTGTCCAGTTTGCTTCATCCCATTCTCCAATTTCATCGTCAGTAATTACCTCAATTGATGTTTCCTGAATTCGCGCCAAAGACAGAAGTACGGTAGCACCGAAAAGTAACGTCTCACGCTCTAATTCGGTTAGCAATGAAAAATCGTCGGACAAAATGTAGGAGGCCAAAGCGGGCTGCCAGCCCGTCCAGTGATCAACTTCTTCTTCAAAAACCAATGCCTGATCAGCTAAGCGATCAATATGAGACTCGAGTTCATCGGATTGTATCATGGATGGTATTTAGTTTTACTTTGTTTTCTAAACGCGATGCTCGCGATGGCTATTGCTCTTGGGCCTAGGTCTGATGTTTTGGGGCTGATCTTGTAATAGGTGTAATGGTTCCCCGTGCGCCAAGACTTCCTTAACAATAAAAAATCCATCATCGCCCTGTTTTTGATACAGCGGCATGAGAATGAGTCCATCAATAGGAGATTGAATGGCGCCATGGCGGTCATACGCTAGCACTTCTCCCCGGCGAATAGGTTGAAAATTTTTATATCCTGGTTGCATTAGAAATTTATCTTCTTCTTTTATGGAGTGGGTAATCACATGCTCAGCGACCATGGGCAACTTTCGGGCGTACTCAATTAAGAGCTGCTCGTGTTGGTTTTCGACATCCTCTGCGTTTATACTTCCGATGATACTCATTATATTTGTAATGGCAGCTATGGCACGGTTTACTGACAAACGCTCTTCATGCTGACCGGATTCAAACACAATACAAGTTGTATCAGCACCTAGTTTATTTTTATTAAAGTAATGGAGAGAGGTACCCTGAATGCCTTTCAGCATTCCAGTAATGACAGGCACATGCAGTTCCACTCCAATCCGAATAGATCTAAAGTCATCCGAGGCAATCGTAAAAATACCTCCAAATGCTGTGGTCGTGTGTAAATCCAGGACAATAATATGGGTAGGTCGATAACTTCTCACTTCTCGGTGAATTGTTTTCACAATATCGAAAATCTCCCTATCCTCCGCCTCAAGGTCTTTCCGCTTCGATTTCATGATGCGTTCCACCTTCTCATCCTTCCACTGGCGGTTGAGATCGCGTTTGATAAAGCGAACACCTTCCCGAAGTGCGGCCAAATTTCCCGCTACACCTAAGAACATGCCCGAAAACTTAAATTTTGGATTCGTAATGGGCTCTACGTCTAGCATTTTACCCATCAATTCAATAGCCTCGACACCGGCCGTTTCGTTTCCGTGCATACCACCAATACAAACGAGCATCGGGCCGCGCTCGGTTCCTACATGTTTAGCTAAAACTCGTTTATATCTCTTTTTCACCATAAAATTAAATCCTTCCAATTATAATAAAATATCATGACTTTAAGTAACCTAATATAACGCGCTGCACAGCTAATTTGTGTTTTCTCTATATTAAACGCTTCATATCCCTCCACATTTCGAGGCCTTATGTCAAATGAATCCAGTATTCCGCATTTCTTGGTACCTCACGGTTTTCTCCAACTACGAATGCTATATTCATGCCCGGTTTAAAATATCCTTCATTCAGGAACACAAAAGCGATTATTCCAGTTAATGTCATATATTACACTAAACCATGCAGTTTAAAGACTATAAATACCTCATCGCCTATTTAGGACCTCTATTTTGTTGGGGCGGCTTGTTTTTACAGTCTTACGCCTCGCCTGGCATGTTTTATTTAGCTTTTGTTATCATTCCTTTACTGGAGTTGCTACTCCCCCAATCGGATACTAAGCAGTCACCGCATGAGGACAAAAGAAAAGGTGTGCTTTTTTTTGATGTATTACTATACCTCCATCTACCTATTGTTTATGGATTACTGATTTATTACTTTCACCTGCTTTCCCTGGGTGGCCTGAGTGGCTTTGAGCACTTTGGACTATTATTAAATATGGGAACCCTCCTTGGAGCTATGGGTATAAACATTGCACATGAGTTGGGACACAGGCCTGGTATTTTTGATAAAGTTACTTCCCAATTATTGTTACTACCTGCTCATTACCTTCATTTCCAGATAGAACATAACTTAGGTCACCATAAGTTCGTGGCCACACCAGAGGATCCCTCGACCGCCCGTCGCGATGAGAGTCTGTATGCTTTTTGGTTTAGGTCAGTGACCGGTGTTTACGAGAAAGCGTGGCGTATCGAATCCCGAGTTCTTGAGCGGGGGAATCTACCATTTTGGTCCTGGAAGAATCGCATGATACGCTTTACCCTGCTGCAGCTTGTTTATTACTTAGTAATCCTTTGGTTTTGGGGCCCTTTCGTGCTTTTTATGGCAATCATAGCAGGCATTTTGGGCTTCCTATTATTAGAAACAGTAAATTACATTGAACACTATGGGCTAAGGCGCAAAAAACTTAAATCCGGGAGATATGAGCCGGTGAATATTCATCATTCATGGAATAGTAATCATCCCATGGGCCGGATTATGCTTTTTGAGTTGACGAGGCATGCCGATCATCACTTCAAAGCTCAGCGGCCCTATCAGATTTTAAGGCATTATGAAGAAAGCCCCCAATTGCCGATGGGCTATCCGGCGGCCATGCTATTGAGCTTGATTCCTCCACTATGGTTTCGGGCAATAAACACGCATTTACCATCGGATGATTTGGGGCGTGGAGAAACGATTTCGGCTGTTGGAAATGCCTGATGAAGAAGTCCGCTCTGCCGGCTTTCAGTTTAAATTTTGTATTATTGATACATGAATCAAAAAGATAAAGACATGGAAGACAGGAATATACCCTTCGTTGACCTTGGTAAATTCAGGTCCGTAAATCAAGAAGATAGACATCAGTTTATCGAAGAGCTAGGCCATGCTTTTCACAAAGTAGGCTTTGTTGGAGTATACAATCATGGCATTCCAAAAAAGTTAGTTGATACGTTTTATAAGGAAGCCGAAGCGTTTTTTAATTTGCCAAAATCAGTAAAAGAAAAGTATGAAGTTGAGGGTTTGGCTGGCCAACGCGGTTACACCTCATTCGGGAAGGAGCATGCCAAACAAAGTGATGTTGCTGACTTAAAAGAGTTTTTTCAAATAGGGCAGGAAGTTTCGGGTGAGTTAAAAAGTCATGAAAGCTATCCCGATAATGTCCCGGTTCGAGAGCGACCAAATTTCTTACCAACGGCCGTTCAATTATATCACGAGTTTGAGTTAGCAGGCGGAGATTTACTTAAAGCGATCGCCATATACCTCAATCAAAAAGAGGACTTTTTTGATGGTCCAATAGATCAAGGAAACAGTATTTTGCGGGCTATTCATTACCCTCCGATAACCAGGGAGCCAGATTCTGCCATTCGCGCAGAGCAACATGAAGATATTAATCTCATCACGCTTTTGGTTGGGGCTTCTGCTCAAGGCCTGCAAGTATTAGATAAAGATGATAATTGGGTACCTGTGATCACAGAGGGAGAAGAAATTGTAGTCAATGTAGGAGACATGCTCCAACGCCTCACGAATGGCTACTTAAAATCAACCACCCATCGCGTTGTCAATCCACCTCGCGAGAAATGGAGTGAACCTAGGTTAAGTATACCCTTTTTCTTACATCCGGTAAGCGAAATGGATTTGAGTTGTTTAGATGAATGCGTGACAGAAGATAGGCCCTTAAAATATGCCCCCATCACTGCCGGGGCTTATTTGGATGAGCGATTGCGAGAAATAGGTCTCAAAAAATGACTTTTTTAGGGAATTTTGACCTTACCCAAACCGTTATTGAAAAATATAGCCTCATAAGTGATAAAGTCTGATACTTATTCTTTTACCTTTGTGGCGTAAATTAAATGCATATGAATCCATTAGTATTCGCTTTTCTGCCTAGTGGTTGGGAGATTTTCGTAATTCTCTTTATTGTCCTCTTATTATTCGGGGGGCGAAAAATTCCCGAATTGATGCGCGGTTTGGGTAAGGGTATACGCGAGTTCAACTCAGCACGAGCGACCGTTGAGGATGAAATCCGCAAAGGTATGACCGACGACGACAAAAAAGAACTTGAAGAAGATCGCAAATCGTCATCCGAGGCGCAGAAGAAAAAACAGACGAAAAACGCGGATTAAAAACTATTCGCGCTTCTCATGCCTGTTAGTAATTTCTTTTTGAAATCCATTAGATTAACTACATTCGTCATTGAAATATAGATTTAAATATTGATCGTTGACGCTCAAACACCTCTATATATGAGAGTCTTAAATATCATTCTTGTTTCTCTATTTTTCCTTTTCGCAACCACTGCAGATGCTCAAGAGCAAAAGTTTGCTCATGTTAACTTGGGGAATCTATTAGAAGTGCTCCCTGAAACATCAGAAGCTGAACGCAAAATGGAAGAACTGCGGGATTCCTTAGTCATGTCTTTTGAAGAACGCGTAGCGCAATTAGAGGAAGACTTTGGTGTCTTTCAACGGGAAATTGCTGAGGGGAATCTTTCCCGTATCGATCAGCAAAAAAAAGAACAAAAGTTCCAGCAGGAACAGGAGCAATTACGCACATTTGAACAACGCATGCAGCAGAGGCTTCAGCAAGAAAGACAGCTTATGCTTGGTCCAATCCTACAAAAAGTAGAAACTGCAATTAGTGACGTAGCCAAAGAGAACGACTTCGCATTCGTTTTTGATGTTTCTGGTGGCTCTATGCTTTTCGCAGCGGAAAGCAAAGATGTTACAGCCTTAGTTTTAGCCCGTCTTAAAGAGTAAGTATACCACAAGAATGGTTTTGAGTAAGAGGCTAAGAGACCAAATACCTTTAGGATTTAAATAAAGTGCTTTTAACACTCAGTCAGTTTGCAGACGGAGTAAAGAGGACTCTATACCGTTCCTTCAGTATACTGTTTTATCTTCCATGTTTATCCATTCTTCAAATAAAGTAATTCCTTCTTCGCGAAGCATTTGAAGCATAGGTATCTTTCGATCTTCTGGTGTTTTATCTAACTCACTATAAATAAAGCTGTCATCAAAATTAGCTTTAGCCGCATCTCGATGATACGCTGCGAAAAAAACTCGAGACAAGCGCGCCCAATAAATCGCACCTAGACACATTGGACATGGCTCACAACTGGTATACAAGGTGCAATTTTCCAATATAAAGGTTTCTAGGTTCTTACATGCATGCCGAATAGCCATAACCTCAGCATGAGCAGTAGGATCAATTGCACTCGTAACACAATTCGAACTTTCCCCTACAATTTTACCGTCCTGAACGACTACAGCACCAAATGGTCCACCACGTCCCGCTTTCATTCCCTCTCGTCCAATCTTAATAGCACGCTTTAAAAAATCGGAGTGTGACCAGAAATCTGAATTTCCCTCATCCATCATAAAACGTCATTTTGTCGAATGGAGCCCAACAAATAATTATCTGTAGACACCGCAAATATTGGATAGGGATGATCCTCAAATTCTAGAGCTACATCAGCAATGCTAGCAGTATAATGAACCTCTTTTACTCCCTGAATCATATAATCCCGAACCATAAACCTAGAGTCACTTTCATCCTCAGGAACCAACTTACAAGTGTCAATATATCCTATAGCCTGATATTTATCGTTTAATACGATGAGATGGTTATCGTCACTGTTTTCTAAAAGTTCATATACTCGATGAATGGGGTCATCAACAAACAAAGGCTTAACGGGTCTTGTAATATGAAGTATTTTTTGACTCTGAGCAGCGCTAAATCGTTTCATGTTTCGATACTCCATTGCAGCCGTCACGAAAACAAACACACCGATAAAGGGGAGAATAAACTCGCCTTGGTATAAACCATAAAAAATGAAGCCGGAGGCAATAAATTGGCCGGAATAGGATGCAATTCGAGTAGATTGTAACGGTGACCACCTCAGAGATAATAAGGAACGAAATATGCGTCCTCCATCCATGGGAAAAGCTGGAATGAGATTAAAAATAACTAACCCAAGATTGATCCACATAAGTAGAGGAAATAGGTTAGCTATGTTTCCAAACAATTGAGAGGGAGCGCCCGCAGGAATAAAAGACAGAGGAGTTACCGAGATAATAATCGCCAAAATAAGTGCAATGGCTATGTTAACTGCCGGGCCCATAATGGCTACCCAAAATTCAGACCACGGTTTTCTGGGCATCCTTCGCAAGCGAGCGACACCTCCAATTGGACTGATGATAATATCTTTTGTAGAAACACCGTATCGCCGAGCCGTTAACGCATGGCCCAACTCATGCAAGAGTACGCATACGAAAAGTAAAGCAACAAAAAATCCAAATCCAAGAATCGCTATTGCCTCCATAGATTCCTTCCAACCTACAAAAAAAACATATACTACCATCAGCATAAAGGACCAATGTACCTTAATGGGTATGGAATAGAAGCGCGCTATTTGCCAGGATTTCGTCCACATACGACATTATAACTCACTGCATGGTCCGATTGTTGCGTGCAATAAAAATTGGACTTATTGAAGATCTAGAATGGGGTCGTACAGATTTCCTTTCAATAAGTTTCGGGACAGTACTATACGTTGAACTTCACTAGTGCCTTCGTAAATTTGGGTGATTTTTGCGTCACGCATCAGCCTTTCCACATGATATTCTTTCACAAAACCATATCCTCCATGAATTTGAACAGCTTCTGTTGATGAGCGCATAGCCACCTCAGAGGCAAAAACTTTAGCCATACTACTCGCATTATCGTAGTTTGCCCCTCTGTCTTTCATCTGTGCGCAACGATATACCATGAGTCGAGCAGCCTCTACTTCTGTGGCCATATGCGCCAATTTAAAAGCAATGGCCTGATGCTGTGCTATAGGTTTACCAAAAGCTTCGCGTTCTTTTGCGTAGGCCTTTGCTAACTCATATGAACCTGCAGCAATTCCTAAAGCCTGGGCAGCAATACCAATACGACCACCACTCAAGACTTGCATTGCAAATTTAAATCCAAAACCGTCTTCACCAATACGGTTCTCTTTCGGGACTTTCACATCACTATACATGATCGTGTGTGTATCAGAAGAACGGATACCCAATTTATCTTCTTTGGCACCCACTTGTACTCCTTTCCAGTCTGCTTCTACAATAAATGCATTAATTCCTCTGTGTCCTTTTTCCGGATCTGTTTGAGCAATAACCAAATGTAATTTTGAGGAGCCCCCGTTAGTTATCCAGTTTTTGGTTCCATTCAGTAAATAATAGTCCCCTTTATCTTCAGCTGTTGTTCGTTGGCTTGTCGCATCGCTTCCCGCTTCGGGTTCTGACAAACAAAATGCTCCAATCCACTCCCCTGTTGCTAGTCGCTTAAGGTAGGTGTCTTTTTGGGCATCCGTACCGAACTTCTCCAGTCCCCAACAAACTAGAGAGTTGTTGACCGAAACAATAACAGAGCACGAGTTATCTACTTTTGATATTTCTTCCATGGCTAAAACATAGGACATTGTATCCATTCCTCCGCCTCCGTAAGCAGGATCTGTCATCATACCTAGAAATCCAAGTTCTGCTAAACCTCTGACCTGCTCGCTGGGGTATGTCATATTGCTATCGCGCTCGATCACTCCTGGCTTCAGTTCTTTTTGTGCGAATTCTCTCGCCGCCTCTTTTACTGCCTGCTGTTCTTCTGTTAGTGTAAACTCCATATACTATTCAATTGAACCTTAAAAGTAATAAATTTTGCAGAGATAGAATGTCCTGTCCAGCTCATACTTCTTTTCTTACCTAATGCTGACGTTACCGCATCATTTTCTCTGTCTCTGAGAACGCCATTTACTCAAAATCTGATCCCAGTCAGTAGAGTTCGATGAAGGACTAAAGACAAGATAATCGAGTTCTTTTAAATACTCAAGCCACATACTTCCTCCCTCATCTGCTTTCTTTTCTTGAGCGGCAAGGGCTGTCAGACACTTACGAAGCTCTTTAGGGTCAGGGCGGTTAGTTTGTATGAGTTTATCAAAGTGCTGTTCTAGGGATGCTTTTGGGTTCGGCTTTTCCTTCCGTATTTTTTGAAACCGAAAGACCAAAACCAAAAGGCCGATAAGAAGTAGGATATATAGCCACCACTGACTGAAGATACTCGGTGAATCTCGATCTGAAAGCGGTTTTAATTTTTCGTCGGAGTTTTCAGAACCTAATTTATCTTGATTTTGCACCGGCTTTTCGGTAACCCACAATTCCTGAATTGATCCCGCCGTGGTTCGATACTCTTCTGTCTCAATATCAAAGTAAGTGATCTCCGGATACACCTCGTGCACACCTGAGCTATCGGGTACAATAAGGTAGTCGTATATATAGATATATTGACGACCATTTCTGCTGTCTTTTTTTGTTTCTTGCCTGAGCTTGGGAGCCAGCACTTCTGCTCCATCTGTGATAATGCGAGGCGGTTTTACAATATTGGGGTCGCTATAAGACTCTAGACGTACCGTATATTCTGCAGCTTTTCCCCTAGAAATTTGGCTGTCTTTTAATTGCCCTATGACTTGCGGCTGTCCAACCAAACCTGAAAAGAATTCTGGAGCACCTGCCGGTAAAGACTGGACCCAAACGGTAGTGTCTGAAACATAAACTTCTCGCCGATCATAGGACCGAAAAAAAGAAAAAGGAGAAGAGCGTTGGTCCTCTTCAGGTTCTAAATCAACTTGTAGGTACAAGCGATCAATTATATGTGGTCCAGCTTTTTGTCCATAGAGGAGCTCTCTACTGAGTACTTGCCGAAAGTAGGGTTGACCCTGCCTAACTGTTTTTCCTGGTGGCGGGCGAACGGGAAAAATTAAGCTATACCAACCGCTGCGATCCGGCTCGTTCCTTTTATAAACTTTATGCACGCGCTTTTTACTGTAAAGAACCAAATCTAGTATCAGCACTTCACCGATGTAGGGTGAGTCTGTGCTCAATTCGTACTGCACAAACACTCCTTTACTCCTTTCGTTCGCGGATGAGTTTCGTTGTGGCACCACTTCAATGGTAACCGTATTAGAGAATAGCGTTTTTCCATTCACTTCAATCTGAGCTGCTGGAATCTCATAGGTGCCCTTTGAGGGTGCTGCAAGCAAAAATGAATAGGTCACGCTGCTCGAGCGTTTTCCATTTATTATTTGCAAGCTATTCGAAATAGATGGGCCTTGCAATACCTCAAAAGGAGAAAAGTCCGGCGGGGTAAAGTTAGAACCGTCGGCATTTTCTAGGGTGTAAATCAATTCCACAGACTGCTGAGGTAAAAGACGGTCAGCACGAATTTCGGCAGAAAACTGGTCTGGTACCTGAGCCAATGCAGACATTGAAAGAGAAAAGCACAATAATAGTAGAGGTGTTGCCAAGGGCATCTTAGAATCGTTTTATGATTTTTCCCTTTAGAATTTGTTGCAAAGATGGGGATTTCTGCCTGATGTCCTGCCTATCAGTTGATGGTGTTCTACCTGAGGGTAAAACTAAAATTTCGATGGGATCGGTATAAAATGCCTGATCTTCCACTAACAATTCTGCTTCTGAGATTAAATATACTCCCTCTTCCGGTGCTTGAAGAATATATGTAAAGGAATACATTTCACTTATTTGTCCGTTTATTGATTGGAAAGAACTGGACTGCATAGGTCCAGCTACTTGCTCAAAAGGAGCAAAGTTCGGCGGCTCAAAATCACCTTTCATATTTTCAATAATAAACTTCAGCTCAACAATCTCTCCTGCTACTACTTCACTTTGAGACACTACTGCGCTAAAGTTTCCTTGTCCGGCAACAGAAAAGCTAATGAGCAAGCAAAATAGTTTGATTAATCCTATACCTTTCATGCTGAGAATTTTCAGTGTCAAAAATAAAAAAAGTAGAGCAGCTGCCGAAGGTCCTTACCCTTGCTTAGTAATTATCTCCTCGGTTGAGTCAGTCTCTCATGGAAGGTACTCGTGTAATCCACTGTAAAATGGTAAATTCGCAATAAAAAACGTAGGTAGTGAAAATATATTTTGCATCCGACTTTCATCTAGGCATTGACGGTGACAGTTCAGCAATTGCCAGAGAGCGAATAATCGTCCGATGGCTGCGCATGGTAGCAAAAGATGCGGATGTCATTTATTTGGTTGGTGACCTATTCGATTTTTGGTTTGAATATGCAAAAGCCGTACCCAAAGGATATATCCGATTCCTGGGTGCCCTGGCTGAGTTGCGGGATGCTGGTATTCAACTAGAAATATTTACGGGCAACCATGATATGTGGATGTTCGACTATTTAGAAAAAGAATTAGACCTTCAGATTCACCGGGAGCCTATACAAAAAAAATTAGGTGACCACACATTTTACATTGGCCATGGAGATGGTCTAGGGCCTGGCGATCACGGATATAAGCGGTTGAAACGTCTATTTAACCACCCATGGGCTCAATGGCTCTATGCTCGCATTCACCCCAATCTCGGCATATATATAGCAGAATACTGGTCTGGAAAAAGCCGGGCTCAAAATCAAGGTGCTGAAGATTATTTGGGACCAGAATCTGAATGGCTTATCCAGTATTGCGAAAGCGAAATTCAAAAAGGCAACCCCGCTGATTTTTACATTTTCGGTCATCGACACCTGACCATAGACTATACGCTAAGTAACGGCAGTCGATATATCAATCTGGGTGAGTGGATGTTTGCCCGCTCATATGCCGTGTATGATGGCCAAGAACTGAATATCAGATTCTATGAAAATAAAAAAGGGCACATCATTACTGATGCGCCCTAAAATTCTGAGCTATATCTATCTAATAGAAATATTATCTAAATAAATGTCATTGGCACGAGAATTATCGTCGAGGACGAGCCTCGGATACACGCATAGCGCGACCTCCCAATTCAGCTCCATCTAAATCATTGATGGCGTCTTGAGCGGCATTATCATCAGGCATTTCAACAAAACCAAAGCCTTTAGAGCGTCCAGTTTCTCGGTCTGTGATAATTTTTGCGGATTCAACTGATCCATATTCTTCGAATACAGATTTTAATTCATCTTCATTTAATCCATACTGAAGATTTCCTACGTAAATGTTCATAAAACTACTATTGTGTGAAAAATAACGTTGCAAAGGTAATCAATTAATTTAGAATAGCGGATTTCCGACAAAATTAATTCGACAAGCTGATTTCAGCTATTCTAAAATAGGAAAGATTTAACGGATAGCTCAATATTGGCGGGCCTGGGGCGCTATATCCTTTTTTCAAAAAACAATAAAAAAAAGCCTGAATGTAGCTTATTCGCTACCGTCCAGGCTTTAAATTTATCTGATTTCAGGCTTTCATTCCGACTAAACGGTCATAATTTCCTTTTCTTTAACTTCAATAGTGTCATCCACCTTCTTTACATACTTGGCCGTCATAGCATCTACTTTACTCTGTTCACGATCTGCCGCATCCTTGGGGAAGCCATCTTTAACTTCGGTTTTGATCGCATCCATAGCGCGATGACGAGCTGAGCGAATGCTTACCTTTGCATCCTCTCCCTGAGCGTTCGCTTGCTTTACGAGTGCTTTTCGACGTTCTTCGGTAAGTGGGGGAATAGATATTCGGATTACATCGCCATCATTTTGAGGCGTTAAGCCCAAATTAGAGCCAAATATCGCCTTTTCGATGGGTTCTATCATACCTTTTTCCCAGGGCTGAATCACAATGGTTCTGCTATCTGAAACTGCTACATTTGCTACTTGAGTTAGTGGTGTTTCAGTACCATAGTAGTCTACACGAATAGCATCCAGGATAGTAGGATTTGCCTTTCCCGTTCGAATCTGGGAAAGCTGTTTCCCCAAATAATCCACTGATGATTGCATGCTTTTTTCCTGTTCCTTTATTGTATTTTCTAAAGAGTCGGCCATAATCCGTTTCGTATTGTTTGTTGCAAAAATAGGAATTTTTAATCGTTTCCAAGAAATCTAAGCAGCAACCAGGCTGTCATTGCCAAAGATGATAATGCAGCTACTACATAGGTCATGGCAGCCCAATTTAAAGCATCTTTTGCGCCATCGTATTCTTTCTGGTTACCCGTTACGCCCGATTCCTTCAGCCAAACGAGCCCTCTTTTTGTTGCATCGAACTCGACAGGTAGGGTGACTAAAGAAAAAAGTGTGGTCAACCCAAAAGCAATAACAGTTAGCAAAAGAATAGTAGACCCCGCTTGAAACCCTCCGCCCAAGCCTCCGATAGCAAGCAACAAAAGCCATTGCTGAGCATTGCTAGCAAAACTCACAACAGGCACTAAGGTAGATCGCATTTCAAGCCAGGAATAGGAGGTGGCATGCTGAACGGCATGTCCACATTCATGAGCTGCTACCGCCGCTGCTGCGATATTGCGACCTTGGTAAACTTGAGGACTCAAGTTCACGGTCTTTTTACCTGGATGGTAGTGATCCGTTAAATATCCCTGTCCTTGTGTGACCTGAACATCGTCAATACCATAGTGGCGCAGCATGTCCTCAGCGACCTCACGCCCACTCATACCCGCATACAAAGCTTGCTTGCTGTATTTATTAAATTTGCTTTTTAATCTATTTTGAACAATAAATCCAACAATAGCGAAAAAGCCGATAATCAGAAAATATGTCATCATGAGTAATCAGTTTTTAGTTGCCTTATAGTAACCCTATTAACGTCGAATTAGTTCGAACCCAGTATATGGAATCAGTTTTTTTGGTATGCGAATTCCTTCATCGGATTGCCCATTTTCTAAAATGCAAGCGATAATGCGTGCCAAAGCCAGAGCACTCCCATTCAAGGTGTGAGCCAATACGTTACCCTTTTCTGTGCGAAGACGCAACTGTAAGCGCTCAGCCTGAAAGGTTTCAAAATTAGACACAGAGCTGACTTCCAACCATCGATCTTGACCAGCCGCATATACTTCAAAGTCATATGTCATGGCAGCGGCAAAGCCTGTGTCCCCGCCGCAAAGTCTAAGTACGCGAAATGGAAGCTCCAAATCTTCGAGTAGTCCGCTGACATGCTTCATCATCTCCTCCAAAGCATCATATGATCGGTCGGGGTGTTCCACGCGAACGATTTCTACCTTGTCAAATTGATGAACGCGATTGAGACCCTTTACCTCCGAACCGTATGAGCCCGCTTCACGCCGAAAACAAGGAGTGTAACCCGTTATTTTTAGTGGGAGCTGTGCTTCTTCCACAATTACATCGCGATATATATTTGTTAAAGGCACTTCTGCAGTAGGAATCAAAAACAAACCGTCTGCAGGTACCTCATACATTTGTCCTTCTTTATCGGGTAATTGGCCCGTGCCTCTTGCAGAATCTGCATTTACCAGCAAGGGAGGTACATATTCCGTATACCCAGCATCTGTAGCCCTATCCAGAAAAAACGAGATCAACGCCCGTTGAAGCTTTGCCGCCTGCCCACGCAAAACCGGAAAGCCGGAGCCGGAAATTTTAGCTCCTAGAGCCATATCAATAAGTCCCATAGATTCGCCTAAATCCCAATGGGCAGCTTCCTTTTGCTCTAAAGCACTAGCATCCCCTTCCCAGGGCTGAAGCACTTCATTATCTGCATCTGAGTTGCCAGAAGGTACGCGTTCATCTAATATATTGGGAAGCTCAAATCTAAGGTTTTCCAATTGCTCGGTCACGTTTTTATGCTGCTCCTCGAGCGCTTGAAGCGACTTCTTCATGCCACTAACTTCCGTTTTTAACTTTTCGGCTTCCTCTGTTGCTCCTTCCCGATATTTCGCTCCAATTTCTTTGGAAATGCGATTTGATTCGGCCTTTTGCTGGTCGTAGGAAGCTTGCAGTTCTTTTCGTTTACCATTAAGTTTCCGTACCTGCTCTACACGGGCTTCGCCGTCTGCAAAGCCTCGCTTGGTCAGACTTTCAATAATGCGATCCGGTTGTTGTTCAAATAGCTGTAATTCGATCATAATGTCTTATCAAATTGAAAATATACGCAAAGATACAGTCTATCCACGGTTCACCCTCACCATTGTGAAAAAAGTTCATTCGCTTCACTTATTCTCGACCTTAGCAGACTAATGGCAATAGTGTTAACAGATAAATTTCTATTTTTATGGATCAAGTAAAACACTTAAAATATGCGGCTTTTCCTTATTGCATTAATCTCTTTCTCCTGTTTACCCAGTTTAATATCACAAACGGAGCCCCTCAGCCCTGAAAAATTGTGGTCTCTCGGTCGCGTCAGTCCTATGGGCCTCTCTCCAGACGGGGATTCTATAGACTATCGGGTATCCCACCCGAGGGTAGATAGCAATGATTTTGTCACTCAGTATTACCGGGTGGCTGCCACTGGCGGAACCCGTCGTATGCTTGACAAGGCACCGGATAATAAAAAATATTCCCCCAACGAAAAATATGTTTTATACAATGAGAACGTACTGGTTGAGAAAGTGAAAGCTTCCCATCGCTATCCCGACTTACCGGAAGCCCACGGCTACGTATGGGATGACCTTGCCTACCGCCATTGGGATCACGAAGAGGAAGGCTATTTTCAGCATGTATTCTACCGCCCCCTGCAGGGCGACACAGAGCAGGCTGTGGATATTATGGCCGGCGAACCTTACCATTGCCCACAAAGTCCGTTTGGTGGACCCGAGGATTATATATGGTCACCTGACGGAAAGCAGATTTTGTATGTGGCAAAAAAGAAAACGGGGACAGCTTATGCCCTAAGTACCAATACAGATATTTACGCCTATCATATAGACCGAAAAGAAACTGAAAATTTAACGTCTTATAATACGGGTTATGATCAAGCACCTGCCTTCTCCCCACAAGGACATCTAAGCTGGCTGCAAATGAAACGCGAGGGATACGAGTCCGATAAAAACGATATCATATTACGTGTAGATGGTATCGACCACAATCTGACTGCCCACTGGGATGAAACCGTTCGGAGTTTTTATTGGTCCTCCAATGGGCAAAACATTTATTTTACTGCGGCCTGGAAAGGAACCGTCCAGCTTTTCTCCATTCCTTTTAATCGGGATACTCCCAAAGGGCAACCCATCCGTCAGATCACATCAGGATCTTTTGATGTCACATCCTTAGTAGCTGAACATGATGAAGGGCTAATTGTGACTCGACGCGACTTTAATCACGCGAGTGAAATCTTTCTATACAAACCCAAATCTAATAGTTGGCTGCCGTTAAGCCGCGTCAACGCAAAAGCATACGCTGGTATTTCAAAGAGCCGGGTTGAGGAGCGGTGGATCCCCACTACAGATGGTAAAGAAATGCTGACCTGGGTGATCTATCCCCCCGACTTTGATCCCGAATTGACCTACCCCACCATTTTATATTGTCAGGGCGGGCCGCAGGGAGCGCTCAGTCAGTTCTACTCTTTCCGTTGGAATTTCCAACTCATGGCAGCTCAAGGTTATATTATTGTGGCGCCCAACCGTCGCGGTATGCCCGGTCATGGGGTTGAGTGGAATGCCCAAATCAGTAAGGATTGGGGCGGTCAGGCCATGGCCGATTACCTCACAGCCATAGATGCTCTGGCTCAAGAACCTTTTGTAGACAAGAATCGCCTAGGAGCAGTGGGAGCGAGTTATGGAGGCTATTCCGTATTTCAATTAGCGGGAATACACGAAAACCGATTCCGCACATTTATTGCCCATGCCGGTGTTTTCAATCTGGAAAGTATGTACGGAACAACAGAAGAACTCTTTTTCGTCAATTGGGATATTGGAGGACCTTATTGGGAAAAAAATAATGCCGCTGCTCAGAAAAGCTACAGCGACTTTAACCCCATCCGTCGGGTCGATCAATGGAATACACCCATTTTGATTACACAGGGCGGCAAAGATTATCGGGTTCCCATAGGACAGAGCCAGGAGGCCTTCCAGGCTGCTCAGCTCCAAGGTATAGAAAGTCGATTTGTTCTCTTTCCGGAAGAGAATCATTGGATTTTGTCTCCTCAAAATGGAATTGCCTGGCAGCGCGAATTTTTCCGTTGGCTGTACGAAACGCTTTAATTTTTTTCTGTCTTTTAGGGCGTGCCACCCATTTCATGGGTGTCGCTATGGGCGGGTGCTCACGCACAAATTGAGCTTATAAAAGTATTATTGAGGCAACAGGATTAATCGCTCACTAATTATGAGTGCTCAATTTTTAAATGGCATTCCGACAAACGACTACTTTAACAAGATTTATCTGTAGGTGAATAAAAGTGAGATGATATTGCAGCACTTTTTGCTTAAGCACTTAGGCACATAATAAGGCCATATCTGCATATTCTAAATTGAAAGCAATATACCCTTCAAGCTCCTTAGCGGCTGGTAATGGCTCTTCATAGCTCCAGGCTAAATCGGAAATGCCACTCCAGGACCAGGTAAAAGCTGTACCTTTTATCGGACATTGAGTACGGCCGCCCGATTTCTCATGCATGCGCACGTAAACATCGCTTTTAGGTATGTAATACACTGTATCGTAAAGCGTTCTACCACGTTCATTTAGGATTATCGGTGCATAGGTCTCTGCCAATAGCATATCCTCGACTCGGATTCGAATATGCTTGTTGCTTTTCCGAAAAATAGCGAAATGGTTGGGGTCATTGGGGTTGATGAGTCGCATGCTAAATCTTTTTGCTGTTAGAAAGATAGGAAAAAATTGACATCTATTTTCCCAAATCGTGAATTCTAGTAAACATTCAATTCATTCTTTTGCAAAAACATCTTCCTGCAGTTGCATAAAAGGCTATTCAAACCCTTTCGGAAGCTATATGATATGCGGTAGCGATGGAAGGGGAGACAGCTTTGCTGGCTGTCCCGAGGGTCGCCACAGGTGACCTCGAGGACGGAACCCCCGAACGCAGCGCCCTCGAGGATCCACCGTCCGGTGGATCCTCGGGGACCGCCCAAAAAAAATTAAAAAAATCTTTATAACTATGGTCCTGGCAACAGCTATTTTTATTTACGATTGACAATACCGGCGCAATTGATCGGCAGCTTGCCTAAGCGTTTTATCTTTTTTAGCAAAACAGATCCGAATAAGATGTTGATCTGGCGGCGTTTCATAAAACACCGAAATGGGAATGGTGGCGACCCCTGCCTCTCGAGTGAGGCGGTGTGCAAATTCTACGTCGGGTTCCTGACTGAGTTCTCTGTAATCGAACAGTCCAAAATAACTGCCCTGACAAGGCCGAGGGCGCAGAGGTGTATCTGCAAGGGCTTCAAATAAAACATCTCGCTTTTTTTGATAAAATGGAGCAATTTCATCGCGGACTCCGGGCGCCTGTTGCATGTAGTGTAATAGCCCCACCTGACTTGGCCTATGAACTGAAAATACATTGTATTGGTGAACCTTATGGTATTCCCGCATCAGATTTTCTGCACCGGCGATATAACCCACTTTCCAGCCGGTTATATGAAAACTTTTGCCGAAGGAGTAGGTGGCAAGTGCACGCTCCTGAAGTGCCGAACAAGCTAATACGCTATGATGTACGCGCCCGTCAAACGTCATTTCGTGATAGACCTCATCACTCAGGACCAAGGTAGGTTTATTTTCAATCAGGCTCGCCAAACGTTCCCAGTCTGCCTCAGTAAAGGTCGTTCCACCCGGATTGTGGGGTGTATTTACAATAACAAGCCTTGTATGATCCGACAAAGCATCGGCAAACTGATCCCACGGAATCTGAAAGGAATCATCGAGCGAGATAGAGCGCACTTTCCCACCCGCCAACTTAATGGCTGGTTTATAACAGTCGTAAGCGGGATCAAATACGATAACTTCATCGCCCGGATTCACCAAGGCAGATATAGCTGTAAAAATAGCTTGAGTGGCGCCCGCCGTTATCGTCAGGTTTTTGTCGGGGTGAAGATTGGTCTTGTGGGCATCATTAAGCATTTGGCACAGGAATGCATTTAGCTCGGGCATGCCCCTCATCGGTGCGTACTGGTTTTCACCATTATCCATAGCCGCTCGAGTAAAATCAAAAATCCGTGCATCCGGCTCGAATCCGGGAAAGCCCTGCGCTAAGTTAATCGCATCATGGGAATTGGCGAGCGCTGTCATCACCGAAAAAATGCTCTCTCCGGTACTACCTAATTTGCTTCGGATCATGAGCTCATGGATTCATAAATATCGTCTATGGTATCCGCTAACTTTCGATCTTTATCGGTTACAATATCTCCGGCATCATGCGTATTTAGCGCAAATTCTACCGTATTATATACATTTGTCCAATTGGGATGGTGTTGCTGAGCTTCAGCTTCAAAAGCGACACGGCTCATAAAGGCAAATGCTTCTTTGAAATCATTAAATGTAAACTTAGCTTGTAAAGTGTCGTCTTTTTCTTTCCACATAATTATCTATTTATCAATCTAATGTCCTCAGAGAAAAATAGTTGATGAACTTCGGCTTTACATCCATAACGGACCCAAGATTAGGCTTAATGCAAATAAAAAAGTACTTGTCGCACTCAAGATAATCGTATGAATGTTTGATTGGACCAAGGCTCTGGAATCGTAATCGCGCTTTATATTCCGAAAAATATAGGCTCCAAAAACAGCGGTATAAGCAGCAACCCCTAAGATTAATAGGTTCTGATCGCCCAAAGCAAAATACAATCCGATATAGGTCAGCACAGCCGCCAGAAGAATCCCGAAATAAATCAGAACACTTCTCTTTTTTCCATAGGTTACGACCAAATGGTTTTTACCTGTCTTTTCATCTGAAGCGGCATCTGGAAACTCATTGATAAGTAGGATATTTGCTGTAAGAAGGCCCGCCGGCAAGCCAACCCAGAAAGCAAGCATGCTCAGTTCTTGAGCTAATACATAATAGGTTCCTAGCGTAACTAAGCAACCAAAAGCCAGTGCGATAGATAGTTCACCGAGGCCTTTTCGCGCAACTAATCGAACAGGTGGCGCCGTGTAAAAATACCCAATTGCCGCCCCACTCAGACCAATCAGTAAAGTAATGTAGTCTGTCCTAAAAGTTAGATACAGGCCGATAGCCACAGCCGCGATCAAAAGGGTCATGGCTAAGCGCCAGGTGCCCTTCAAATCAATTAAGCGCAGTTCAATGGCTCTGCTTCCTCCGGTAAACTGAGTGAAATAGTTATCATTTGCTCCGTCCGTGCCGTCCTTCACATCAAAGTAATCGTTGAATAGATTACTCGATAAATGCAGTAAAGCTAAGCCAAGGACAGTCCATACAAAAAGAGAGGTGGAAAAAGCAGTGCTGTCTAGCCCATACTGATAGGCGAAGGCTCCCGCAACAAAAGCCGGTGCAATAACAGCAGAAAGAAAAGGCATGCGTGTAATGGCCAGAGCCTTGATGAGATAGGTCGTCCATTTAATGGGGACCTCTACCGGCTCATCGAGCTCTTCTGTCACCCCGCAATATCCCGTCATGCCCTGCTGTTTGCCATGCTTGTATGTAGGTGTAATTCGAATTCGGGCCGGAAACTCCTCTCCGGATTTTCGGATAAATATGGTTTCTGCAACGTACTCCCCATTTTGGGCGGCTTCGCTTAGCCAGGTGCCTACGTTCTGCAGAACAATTTCACCAGGTGAGAATAGAGAAACTCTTTTACTCCCCACTACTTCCTGTCGTTCGTATTCAAACATTTCTTCCGCTCCTGCATTAAAGGTTTCGATAATGCCCTCTGTATCGCATGTGATAACACTTTTCATAATATAAATTTGAGGTGAATTAGAATATATCTAGAAGGGGCTGAGTGCGTTCAGTGACCCTTTGAAATAAATTTTCAACACGTTCCTTTAAGGCAGCTTCATCTGTTGGGTCTTTAGGTTTAATGGTGTTACTCGACCAATCTACATCGTATTCTTTTTGCCATTCTGGAAAGTTCTGACAAAGCTGACGAATCGCCCGGACAATGTAGTTGATTTCAGTATTTCGCATTGTGGGGTGAATGGACATTCGGATCCACCCTGGTTTGCTGGCACAATTCCCTTGTGAAATAGCATCTGTAATAGAATGCGATGTTTGAGGGTCTACATTGAGCAAATAATGTCCGTATGTACCGGCACATGAACACCCTCCACGAGTCTGTACACCAAATTTGTCATTGAGCAATTTAACGCCCATGAGGTAATGCAAGCCTTCAATATAAAAAGAAATTACGCCCAAACGTTCTCGGTGCTGAGCAGCCAAAATATGCAAGTTGGGGATATCGTCCAGTTCCTTCCATATAAGCTCCAGCTGTTCTTTTTCACGCTTCAAAATCTGATCGACGCCCATACTTTTTTTCAGTTCAAGGCACATGGCTGCCTTAATCGTTTGCAAAAAAGGTGGGGTGCCTCCATCCTCTCGGGTTTCAATATCATCCACGTATTTATGTTCACCCCAAGGGTTGGTCCAATCAACCGTGCCACCTCCGGGATTATCCGGAACCTTATTGTTATACAGTTTATTATTGAATACTAAAACACCTGTGCTCCCCGGTCCTCCTAGAAACTTATGCGGTGAAAAGTATATAGCGTCAATATCTCCCCCGGGAATATTCGGATGCATGTCGATATTAACATAGGGCCCGGAGCACGCAAAATCCACAAAGCAATACCCGTCAAAGCGATGCATGATTTGCGCAATCTCGGTATAAGGTGTCATCAATCCCGTAACGTTGGAACAGGATGTAATAGCCGCTATTTTAAAGGGTCGGCTTGCATATTCAGCAACGCATTCCTCAAAAGCTTTAGCAGATACTCTTCCTTCTGCATCTGGCGGCACAACAATCACTTTAGCGATGGTCTCCAGCCAGCTAGTTTGGTTGGAATGATGTTCCATGTGCGTAATAAAAACCACAGGTCTTTGGCTTTCCTCTATGTCAATATTCGAACGATAACGCTCGTGGATTTTCCACCCCAAAATTCGTTGAAATTTGTTTATTACCCCTGTCATTCCTGATCCGCAAGACAGAAGCACATCGTTCTCGTTTGCCCCCACCTCTTTTTTTATAATCCTGCGGGCCATGTTATAAGCGTAGGTAGTGGACTGCCCCGTATGATTTGTTTCGGTATGTGTATTAGCTAAAGTAGGCATTAGGAGGGATCGAATGGCCTCCTCTATGGGTGCATAATTTCTTCCGCTTGCGGTCCAATCGGCATATATCAGAGGACGATCCTCATTATTAGGTGCGGGAATGCGAGTATCTACGCCTATAATTTGCTGTCGAAACTGATCAAAATAGATTTCAAGATCACTTGCCTTTCCCATAAGCGAACATTTATAAAGTCCGGTTTAAATATACTAAAGAAAATGGATTAAATAGGCCAAAAACCCTCAAGACTTGGAAGATGGCAAAAGTAGAACCTTATCTATAAATCGCCCGTCCATATCCACTACTTCAATTTTATGTTTTCTAAGATTGATACGGTCTCCCACCTTGGATCGCCCATTGAGTAGACCATTTATATATCCGCCGACAGATGAATAGTTTATCTGAGTAAAATCTACGGTGAAATTAGGAAGAATTTGCTCCAGGACTTCGATGGGAGCATCGCCACTGATGAGAAAACTGCCATCTTCACGCTTGAAAAAAGGAGGATCGTGGGGGCTGTTTTTCGTGGCTAATTGCCCGACCAGAGCTTCAAAAATATCAGATAGACTAATTAATCCAACCACCTGGGCACCGCCACGGGTGACCAGACAGACTGTGATATTGTTAGTCCGCATAAATTGTAATACCTGCTCAGCCATTTTATTTTCGTCTATAAAATGGGCTTTCAACATCAACTCAGTCAAGTCTGGATCTGGATGCAGGGCATATGCCTTCAGATATTCCCGCTGTTTGATAATACCTATAATTTCAGATAGGTGGCCCTCTACGCAAATAATTTTACTGTGGCCGAATCGCAAAATTTGATTGTGAATAACTTCTCGGGACTGTAACAGGTCTACCCATTCCAGGTTATCGCTGTGAGTCATGAGGTGCTTTGCCCGTTTATCTGCAAAATAGAACACTTTTTCGTGTAGGGCTTTTTGTATGTTGTCGATCACACCTTTTTCCGACGCTATTCGCACCATTTGTCGCAACTCTCCAGCAGTAAATTCGTTTTGCTGCTCCCTAAATCCCAAGATTCGAGTGACCCAGCCCGTGCTTACAGCCAGTAATTTTGCAAATGGAAAAAATACATAGCTCAAAAAATGGGCAATAGAAGCAACTTTGCAAGCGACCTTTTCAGGTCTTGATAGGGCAATGGTTTTGGGCACTAACTCGCCCAAAAGAATTGAAATGTAAGTAATAAAAAACAGGCTTAATACCAGACTCAAGTGATGGGATACCGCTAGGGGCCATCCAAAATTTACAAACAGGGTTTCAAGCTTTTGAGATAATCCTGTACCACTAATTAAACCCATGATGAGCACCACCAAAGTAATGCCCACCTGCATGGTTGAAAGAAAATATTTGGGATCTTCTTGAAGCTGAAGTGCTGACTCCGCGCCCCAAACACCTGCATTCTTCATTCTTTTCAAACGGGCGGGACGGGCGGTAACCATTGCGATCTCGGCTAATGCAAAAAACCCGTTTACTCCGGTTAATAGAAATAATAATAATAAGTCCATCCGCGTATATTCAGTTGCATGGGAAAGATACGAAAATACAACTCCAGCCTATGTATGCATATTCACTGTGCGGTAGGCATTTCGCCATTGGGAGATCGCGCTTTCTTGATATTGTGCCCAATTGGTTGGGTTTATGGAATGATAAACATCTTTGTGATGCTGTTCATAACCCAGCTGTTTCAACTGCCAGGGAATATTACCTGTATCAGGTACTTGAATGGGGATACGAAAGGGAGCGGCCAGGAACGGAATACCACTATTTAGATGAGCGGTCCGAGGCAGAAGCAATCGCTCAGCGCCCTGAATCCAAGCTGCTAATTCTCGTTCCTCCAGGAAGCCAAAGTTTAGGTGAACTCTTTTAGCAAACCATCGCCACTTCGATTCCTGTAAAAGCAGCTGCGGGTCAAAAAATCGATTCTTGAATATCCGACGCTGTAGCAGATGTGGATACCGGTGAACATACAATGTCTTACCAGACAACTGAGCTTCGCGCGCATAGTTTCCCAGCTGCAATTTATCGGCACGGGATCGTATTCGACCGAGAGTAATCCAGGTTCCGGGAGCATCACTCCAGGGAGTTAGTATTCCGGGGTCTTTCTCAGAAGGTAAAATATGATGCAGGCATAGCAGTTGCTGCTGTGTTTTAGGTATGTCATATATCTCTTCTACCTTAGCAATGGATGGAGATCCTAAATGTATAGCCGCGTCAAAAAAAGGTATCAATGCCTGATAAAATTCACGCCCCTTCTGAAGGGGCATATCGTGAGGCTGTAAATTATGTGCAGTCCAGATCAATGAATTGCGTCCTTTGTAAAACGATAAAACATCTTGCAAGTCGTCCACAATATGCTTTGAAGTCCCGTAAGCCTCTAACCAATGCACATGGATGAGTGCGTCTGGAGGAATTTGCTTTTGGAGAAAATCCTCATGTGCCTCCACAATCTCAACGCCCTGTGAAGTCAACTCCTGTTTCAAAGATCTGATATAGTCTCCTGTAAAAATGCCAGCCCAATATACTTTCATCTTTGTAAGGCGTTCAGTTGTTCTTTAAGCTTTTGGCTGGCTGCCCTCCAATTACTTTCTGGTGACAGGACAAAAGAATCCTTAATCTTGAGATATTGCCAATATCTAAGGGTTCGCCAGGGTTTCAGTACCATATTCTTCTTTCCAGATAACCAATAGTGCGGTTCCAAAGGGATCTTCAAAGTTGGAATACAGGGTATGTTGAGGGACTCTTGCCAGTCTTTCCATTTAAATTGTCCGGTTTCACGTTCCTGTGGCCGTTCCAAATAATACACTAAACGCATCCAAGGTACCCGAAGTGCATCTGCTAGGATGGCACCGTGTAAGGATTCAGTAAGCACACATCGACTAGAAGCTATGGTTTGCATGGCTTGGGCAATTGAACCATAATGGTCCGAGCGCAACACATTCCATTTTTTTATTTGCTTAATTAAAGGGTAGTGCACTAGTGAGCCCGACCGGAAATATGGAATCAAGGTAACATTATGCTTTTTCGGAAGTGCGCGCCAGCTATCGTATTCATCAGTAAATTGTATCACATAAGCGGCATCCAATCCCGCTTTATCTAGAGAGAGGCCTAAAGCCCGGGCTGAAAGAGGGCCTCTAACCATGGCTAGGTGTGCCTCTATATCGGTATTTTCTAATGGATTACGAGCAGATCGGCAGCCTGCTCCAAAAACATATAAGGGTTGCTCCGGCGGTAATCGTCGAAAATGGTCCGGGTGAATCACGCTACCGATGCCCATAAAAACACCTGGACGCGCGAGAAAATCTGGATTCAGAATGCGGGGCCATAACCAGTGATTGAGGTCATCGCCGAGGTTTCCTCGGGGCGCACGGTAGGCATAAATTTTCATTTCCCAGCCAATTGAAGGGGTTTTAGTAATGCTTGGGCATAGTCACTGTGATCCCAAATTGGCTCTGAAAGTAAGCTTTTTAATTTGGGATTATCGGCTTCGACCTCTACGGGCAATCCACACGCTCTGGCTTCCCACACGGCTCTTTCGCCGCCGCCATGCAGTTCTGCGGGTATATAAACGAGTCGCGAAGACAACATCAAATCGCGCAGTTTTTCAGGGGGTTGAAACTCTCGTACTTCGACACCCTTGTTTTGAAGACGGTCGCGTATATCTTCAGCCTCAGCCCCGAATGCTTCGCCAACTAATAGTTTTTGGCCCGAACGATTTGCTAGTCGATCCCATCGCTTGATGGCCTTTAAAGCACCCACACCAATCACATCCCATTTTTTTGTGTGTGGCTTTGGATGATAAATATCTGTATTAACACCAAAGGCTCGCGATGAAGATGGCATTTGCTCCTGCCACTGCCCATACCAGGACGTTTCGTAAAACACATGAGAATAGCATTTCCTTTTTGAAGGTTCTGGTGGAGGAAGACTGCCCGATAAAACCAAAAAACAAGGAGCAGACAAGAAAGCACTCCATTTTCGAACTTTTTGATCTACCCGCCAGTCCCAATTACTTTTTACGTAAATCGCATCGTATCTCCTCATCAATTTGATTGGAAGGATCCCATCAGCGTGAATCCAATCAATATCCCAGGATTCGCTAATTATCTCCATTGCTGCAGTAAAACCGTCACTCCAACAGTTATATTTTAAACTTTTCTTCGGTACATAGTATATGACAGCAAGGCGTCCCCGACTATAGGTTTTGAGTCGAGGATTAAAAAATGGCGGATGAGAAGTATTGAACATGCCCATAATCCAATCTTTCCTTAAGGTCGCAATAAAAGGATGCGCCCTTGAATTTGACCTGCTTCTCCATCATATAGCAAGGCTTCTGAATCTAATAATCGGAACCTAAAGACATAAAAACCCGCAGAAACTTGAGGAGGAATTACTCCCAGGTCAATGCGTTCATTCCCGATCGGAAGTGGAGTTTGGCCGTCGCTCTGCCAAACTAATCTACCATCGGCAGACATTAGTTCGATGGACCACCCGGACGGTCCTTCCGCTCCCAGAATGTCATAATGCACAAAAAGAATCCCTGTAGTCGGATTCGGAGCGAGCACTATGGAACGAACTTCTTCAAGATTTCGTCGCCGAAATTCAACGCGGTAGACTATGTCGTCAGTGGGTCCTCCGTCTAAAGGAGTATAAATAACTTCTAATTGGTAGCTTCCCTGCTGCTCTAAATCTAAATCTGCCACCCATTCTCCACGAAGAACGCCCGCTGTATCAACTGTTGAGAAAGTCAGCTCATCTGCCAAAGCGTAAAGACTACCGTCGGGTTGAATCAGCTCATATTGCAATTGCTCAGCTGAAATTGGGACTATGCCCTCAACTTTTTGAATGGACATTATTAATTGAGGCCGACGCCTTAACAAATCACCTTGCGTTATTATCTCATTATCGAAAGTAACTTCAAGAATGGGTTTTGCTTGCTCTTTGATCAATTTAAAAGGCACTGAGAGTATATTATTGCTGTAGCGTTTCTCCAAAGACTCTCGTTCCGGATTGATTTCAGCCGTTAAACTATAAAAACCCGTCGGCCAGTCAGATGTCTCTAAATTTAACATGACTTTCGGGTCATCCTGGATAACTCCAAGCCTCATCGTATCTCTGTAAACCACCTCACCCTGATTTTGAATGCGGAAGCTTACAGTCAAAGAGTCAGATAGCTCTGTATTACCAACTGCGGTTATCATGGAGTACCAATCAAATAGGGTTCCTTTGATGAAAACACTATCGGGTCGTTCACCCATAGCTGGTGGGGACCAAAAATAATCTGGAATAGGGTCTTGATATACCCTGACATGCTTAAATAGCGGCGCCCGACGAGTTTGGAAATTCATGAGTTTTACGAAAAAGGAAAAGGAGGGGATCGATCCGGGAACTTCCCAGAGAAAGGTGTCTGCAGCTGTTGATTCAAAGGCTTCAGTTCCCGAAGGAGTTATACCTAACACCTGAACGGAGTCGCCCGAATTTAATTTATCAAAGGCCACCGAAACGCTTATGGTATCCCTGTTGATATCGACAGGGACGGTTTGAAAGAATCCCTCGGGAAGACGACGACCCATAGTTTCTGAGTTGACTAGTACATCCTCAGTGGAAAACAAAAAATCTTCTTGTAAGCGTGTAAATCCAGAGCGGCTTTGGCGATAGAAAAAATTATATACCTGTCGTTCTTCTTGCATGAGGTTTTGCAAACTTGTCGCACCTCTCCGCTCCAAAGCTTCTATTAAACTCGTACCGTAAACTGAAGTATCTGCTGCCCATGTTTCAAGTTGCAAAGACTCCCCCTTTCTGTTCTCATCGTAAATTGTAAAAATAAATACATGGCTGTTAGGCGGAACAATACTATCTAAAAATCGAACGGCATCCGCTCGGCTTGAAGGATTATCGGTCCGGAATACAAATGCCCGAGTCGTTCGATTATCGTTGACTGAACCATAAAGTCCACCTGGTGGATTAGGTTGCAAGGTAAAAATTAGCGTGTCGATCACGCAAATACCTATTCCCTCATCCACTAAGTTCCATGCACGGTTTACAGATCCTACATTGATGCCATTAGCCACAAAATTAGGCTCTATCGCTCCTCCCTTCACCCGATTTTGGATAGTGATATTCAGGCCTTCCTTAGGTAATTCCAGTCTGAAACGGCCGGCATTTAGAAAAAGACTATCACTTTGAAGCCACTGACCAATATGGCTTTGGTTCCATCCTTCTTTGCCTGGGACATAGGTAAAGGAAGCGGATTTCCAAAGCGTATCCACTCCATCAGCTCCAAGAAGTGCTGCTCGCCAGTAATATACCTTTTCTGGTTCGAGATCAAATGGCAAGTCCCATTCCAGCCGGCCTCCGCTTGCAGTCACTTGTGTAGACTTTTTGAATGTGCTTGTGAATTCAGGAATGGTGTCAATTTGAAAAAGGTAATCGGCAGGGCCTGCGAGTGGGTTACTGGAATAAGCCACCAATGGCAATGAGTCTGAGGAAATCATGGCATAGTCATAGGGCCAAGCTAATTCTATACCGTTATTGAAGACAAAAAATGGAAAGCCATCTTCCCCACCAATTTGCAATTCGTTGTTATTTTGAGCGGCAGGCAACGGCCATTCCTCAATCTCTTCTTCCGGATCAATATAAAAAAAGAGTCGATTTAAACCCGCCCCTTCATCGTTACCAACAGGCCAGTAGGTCGTAACGGATATGCGGTTCCCCGGTGCTGAAACTACTATATTTTGTTCTTGCAGAATAGATCCGCCAGGCCCTCGACGCTGGATTCGCAGCGGCAGGTCTTGATCGATATTTCGTCCTAAGTTCACTATGTCTACCGTTATCGAAAAGCTATCCTGCCCCACATTTATTGCCTGGGGTGATATCTGACTACTCTGCGGATCAAAGGAATAATCGGGTCCGTTTGCTTCATAAATACGAAGTGCCGGATCACCGAAGTACATCAGCTGCTGAACATGCCGAGGGTCACTTCCCGCACGCTTTTGCAATGCAACTTGAAACATTTCCGCTATGGTCTCTTGATCAGCACGCGCACCCATCGCTTCATAAAATTCACGAGCAAATAGATAAAGCCGGGTCACCTCTCCGGGACCGCTAGATGCAATAGAGCCCACAAATCCGCCACCCTCAAAGGAGTTGTAAATCTCTCCCACACTGGCCTGAGAGGTGTTAATATTGCCCCCGTAACATCCCAGTGCTAGCAAAAACGGGTGACGCGGGCTGTTGGAGTATTTAAAAGGAATATTGATATCAAAACCAAGGCTATTAGTTGCAGAGTGTCCAAAAAAAGTGACTAAACTGCTGCCTTCATTGATTTCATCATAAATTTCGTCTGTCAAGGGTCGCTCTGAGGAAGAACTGCTTCCCCGCTCAAATTTAATGAGCTCTGGATCCCATACAGACTCTGATAATAAATTGCCCATATTCTCCATATAGGTTGTAATGAGCGGCTGAATCTCTCCACCGCCAACCAGATGCAGGATCTTCTTGCGCCAAAATGTATTATCTGCCGATGGAATTTGCCGTGTTTCTTCTTGCAATTTCACTTTGTCTAAATACGACCAAATTTCATCCGATGTCTCTACTGATAAGCGTCCTACAGGAAACATAGGTGCAGACTCCCCCATACGCGCGAACAACAGATTGTCGGAGCTCGGATAGCCATAAGTAGGGACTGAGAATCCGCGATGGTCTTCAGATTGAAGAGCCTCTGGAGAACGAATATATCGATATTCCCGACCTTTCCCGATGATATATATCAGAGGCTGTTGCTGGAGCGTAGAGTCTAAATGTTGCGCAAAAAGGCGAATACCCAAAGGGTGCCTTGGTATTCCGAATCCATATTTGAAATACAAGTCTTCGACATTTACAATCTTTACCTCATAACTACCTCCAGCCTCGGACGATCTATATGCTGCATAAGCTTGAATAGCCGGATTCGCTGAACCTCCTCCCAGGCGCTTTCCCGTAAGAATAATATAGTCTATCGAGGGGCCTACCGGCGAAAAGTCAATCTCACATTTTTGAGGTACCGGCAATGTCCGAATAGCGGATCGCTGTGCAAACTGAAATTGATGCGCAGCTGGCGTCTCACTTAACCAGCTTTCCATATCAGGCGGAAAAACATAGCGCAATTTGTGCGTTATGTCATAATATACAAACTCTTCTTGTCGATTACCTGCCCAGTCCAATATGACTTGCCCTGTATCTACCCTACCCATCCCTGTAGCCTGTTCCGCACTCAAGGTCGTACGGTAGACTAGCTTTCTTTCAGCTACATAAAACTCATCCCGATTATCAAGTTGACCCTCCAATAAATAAGTGATCGGCTCTCCGAGCTCATTTGCATCTAGAGTGAGATCCACTTGTTCTAAAGTGAAACTATTCCGACTGGCGGACCATCTTTCCTCACCATTAATAATAAGCGCAAACTCATGATTGCCAAAATCACCTAAAAACCGAATACTAAGCTGCCCCGATGCACCATCAATCGGTTGATCGGCCGATATTGTCTCTGAAAAAGATTGCGCACGTGGAGCAGCAAAGCCTTCTCCCGCTAGATATTCTGACAAGTAGATGTTAGCTCCTCCAACTTTAGAATAGGGTTTCACCCATGTCTCAGAAAAAACCTCTTTGTCCGTTTTCAAGTATGCGGATTGTCGAAGTGCATTCGTTGGCGGCTCAGTAACATCCACCGACTGCCCAATCCCTGTCTCCTCATCAGCCCAGCTGAGGTAATAATGTGCCGTATCGCTAAACATACTAGATGCGGGATTGAGAAGCTGATCGCGCCCCCTTGAGATCAATAAACTGTCTATGATTCCATCAGGTGAAGAAGCTGCAAATTCAAGGTAAAACTCTCCCTGCTCCTCTCCCGAATAAATGGGTATAGCCTGCCCCTCCAACCAAAGTTCCCAATGTCCCGGATCCACCTCTTCCCAAGGGATGGCAGTTTGCTCTAACACCTGCTCTGACAGGCGATACACCCCTGCTTCCGTAATCGGAATGTGATAATATTCATGCTCTGCACTCCACCACTGCGCCTGCCCGGCAAGAATACCAGTTATCAAAGACAACACTATTACAATCAAAGCCTCCCGCATAAGTAATTTATTTGAACTACTCAATATATCTACTTTTTGTAAAGGACACAAGAACTAGCCCCCATTCTATACGTATTACGTTAATTATTAGCTTTAGGGCGGTCCCTCGAGATCCACCGGCTGGTGGATCTCGAGGGCGCTACATCCGGGGGTCCCGTCCTCACCATCAAAAATGGCTCGGACAGCCTGCGCTTGCGGCTTGGCTCCCCTACTATCGCTACCGCGAAGCTCCATCACCTTGAAAGTCAAGGCTTACGGCCACCGGGTAATGGTCTGAAAATGAAAGTTGACGAACTTGATGATGTTTCGTTTCCCACTGCTCATCGTGAAAGATATAGTCAATGCGCAGAAAGGGTAGATTGCCCGCATATGTAGAGGAAACACCGCGTCCTTTTTCATTGAATGTATCCGTGTACTTATTTTGTATCTTTCTATAAACGTAAGACTGCGGTCCTTCGTTCAAATCACCAGCAATGATTACCGGGTAAGGGCTACCTTGAGCATGTGTCAGTAGAACCTCTAGTTGATCTGCCCGTTGATCAGCGGTCCGGAGATACCGTCGGAAAACATTTTTAATCTTTTGCAAATTTTGACCTTTAGACATTTCATCTTCTCGCAGAAAAGGTTGAGTAATATCGCTGACTTGATTAGACTGAAGGTGCACATTATATACCCGAAATTGGGCATTTTTGCCTTTTATGTCGGCATATATTGCCCCGTTAACTGAATTACCAAATTCGATACAACCGGTGTTTACGATGGGATATCGGCTTAAAATGGATGGGCCACGGCTCTTACAGTGATGCACGTGTTTTAACTCATCCATTGAGGGCAAAGGATAGGGGTTAGATCCACTATTTTCCTGTAGACAAATGATGTCAACTTGTGGATAGGACTTTAAAAGCTCGTTCCAATTTTGAATCTCTTCATTCCACTTTTTACTCTGCTGGACAGCCTGAATCTCACGCGCATGGTGAATGTTGTAAGAGAGAATGACCCAATCTGTATCGTCTTGTTCAAAATATGCATTATTCCATTGTATAAAGTCTGTTAAACTCGGCCAACTCAAAATTAGGCAAACAACAGAAATCCAGACATACTTTTTAAACTTGAGTATCCAATAAGCAAGGAAAATGATATGTAAGGCAATCAGAAAGGGGAACAAAAAACCGGAAAGTGGAAAGTAAGGACTTACAGATGGAGGTACATAGGCTGAAACAATGACCATCACAGTAATCAAGGCCAGTAGGCTATTGCTTATAACTGCAATGTAGTGTAGGATCTTCACCTGCAGCTATTATTTTTTTGATGCCTGGTAAAGAAACTCTTTTTCTTCATCCGATAAGCTTTCGTAGCCCTGCTGGGAAATTTTATCTAAAATCGCATCTACTTTTTCTTGAACATTGGAGGCTCTCTCACGGCCTTCCGACTTACGCTCCCCGCGAATGTCAAAAACACGAGCTTTAGATGTCGGTCGATTACGTGGTCCGTCAAAAATACCCATGATCATATTTTGCACTTTCATAACAGGCTTTCCGATCTCCATTCCCGAGCGGAGCGCATAAATATAAAACCAGCCCATAGCCGCACCGCCTAAATGGGCCACATGTCCCCCTACGTTAGAAGAACCCGCTAATCGAAAAACATCTAATAATAAAATCGCCAGAACAATGTATTTTAACTTTACACTCCCAATAAGGATTAATCGCATCATATAATCCGGAGCAATTATGCCCGCTGCTAAAACAATCGCCATGGTTGCTCCCGATGCGCCTATAGCAAAAGTAGTACCCGATACATAACCCAAAGTACTTGCAGATAATACAAAAGCTAAGCCTCCAAGGAGGCCGCCGTAAATATAGATGGGTAGCATGTGATGATCCCCAATCAAATCACCTACTATCCGGCCAAACCAATATAAGAACAACATGTTCCAAAGCACATGAAAAAAACGGTCGTGCACAAACATATGGGTAATCCAGGCCCACGGATGGGTGAGATTATGCATCCAGCCATTGGATAGAGCAAAAAAATTGCGAATATCTTCGTATAGCCCCGGCGCTGCGCCGTGCAAAAAAACGTACAGTAAGTTTAATGCGATGTAAACAAATAAGTTGATAAATATCAACCGAGTTATAGTATTCCCCTTTTGGAATTCACTGCGCACATCCTGTATAATTGATTGAAACATCGTTTATATTTATCCTTCAATACCCTAAAGGTCGGGAAAAGTTTATTTCAAGAGTACAGATTTCCGTCACTTTTCCAATAATACAAGGTCAGAATCCCAAAAAGTGCTCCTCCTACGTGTGCAAAGTGAGCAATGCCCGACCCAATATTTGATATCCCAAGAAAAAGTTCTATACCACCAAAAATCAAAACAAAATATTTAGCCTTCATGGGAATGGGAGGGATTAGTAGCATGATTCTCGATTCGGGAAACATGAACCCAAAGCCTGCTAATAAACCAAAAACAGCTCCACTAGCACCCAGCATGGGTATATTCTCCGCATAAGCTGGCTCACCTAAATAATTCAACTCTATGAATTTCACCCCTAGATACAAAGCCAATGCTCCTAATCCGGTTATAAAGTAATACTTTAAAAACTTAACGCGACCCCAGACAGACTCCAATGCGCTGCCAAACATGTACAAAGCAAACATATTGAAGAAAAGATGACCAATACTCGCATGCATAAACATATGTGTGATGATCTGGTAAGGTCGGAAAAACGGAGAACTCGGATAAAACATAGCTAATGTCAGGCGTTGCCAGTCTCCAAGATTATAACTGTCGCCCATGATGAGTGCCATATAATTGCCTGGTCCCTGCCCGAGTAAAAATATTGTGCCAAAATACATGGCAATATTTATTAAAATGAGATGCTTTACCGTATCCGTTATTTGTAGCATTATTGTCGTTTACTAAATTTCTTTTGCAAGTCTTTCAGGGTGTAAGTGATAAAACAAGGTCGACCTCCAGGTGAATAGCTGGGTTCTTCACAAGCAAATAGCTCGGCAACCAAATGCTCTATCTCTTCAAGCGCTAACTCTTTACCTTTTTTTATACATGAAGTATGAGCTAGCATTTTTGAAACGTTTTGATCAATGGAAAGTTGGTTGTCTTGATCATTTTTGTAGTCGTCCAACAACTGTAGCAAGATCTGCTCACCATCAGAATCCAGAAGCCCCACAGCAGGCAGCCCTTGCAATACAAAGGTGTTCGAACCGAAAGGTTCGATGTCAAAACCCAGGGATTGTAAGGTAGGCAACATTTGCTCAAAAATTTGGGCATCGCCCGACGAAAAATCGACAGTTACCGGGTAGAGTTGCCGTTGGGTTTGCACCTCTTGCTCTTCAAGCATTTTCAGATACTTTTCATATAAAATTCGCTCGTGCGCCAGGGCCTGGTCGATAAGTAAAAACCCGGATCGAATCGGTGTGATAATATAGGATCTATGCACTTGGTAAGGTGTAGATACAGATACAGAAGGCTCAGAGAATAGCTCCTCACCGGCATCTGATTCTGCATTCACCTTACTACTTAATATAAACTCGCCAGCTGCCTTTTCTTCATCGGGCTGCGGGCGCACTCCCTTTAGAAACTGCGCCCAGTCTTCGTCTTTTTGACCCTTTTGCAGAGCGGACCCTTGCCCTTTGTTCATGGATGTCGACGAACTCGACCTGTCTCCAAAAAACCGATTTTCCGCTTCAAAGTCGAGACTTGGGGTGACCTGAAATTTCCCTAGTGCATGCCGCACAGCGACTTTTAAATAGTTGTAAACAGCTCGTTGGTTTTCAAATTTCACTTCCTGCTTTGTCGGATGCACATTTACGTCCAAATGAGCGGGATCCATTTCTAAAAATATCACATATACCGGCTTGTAATCTTTCGGGATGAGCCCTTCATACGCTCCTTTTAGCGCGTGAAACAAATATCCACTTTTGAAAAACCGCCGATTTACAAAAAAGTACTGCTCTTCAGGTCGTTTTCTGCTTTTTTCTGGTTTTCCCACATATCCTTTTATGGACACTAACTCTGTTGACTCCTCCACTGGCAAAAGAAAGCTCGACCAGTTTTTTCCTAAAAGATCAACAATGCGTGGTTTAAGACTCTGGGCGGGTAGTTTAAATAGCGTTTTATCATTGTGTGTAAACGTAAAGGCCACTTCCGGGTACGCCATGGCTACTCGACGAAATTCCTCTTGTATATGTTTGAGCTCTACCGGATCGCTTTTTAGGAACTTTCTCCGCGCCGGAACATTGTAAAACAAGTTTTTAACCTGAATACTTGTCCCTGGATTGAACGCACATTCACTTTGCTTTTGCAGTTCCGACCCTTCAATTACAATATGTATAGCGGCTTCCTGCTCTCGAGTTCGAGTTTTTAACTCAACCTGGGCAACTGCTGCAATTGAGGCTAAAGCTTCCCCTCGAAATCCCATCGTGCGAATATCAAATAGATCAGCAGAAGACTTAATTTTAGATGTGGCATGTCGCTCAAAGCTCAATCTTGCATCTTGCGGATCCATTCCAATACCATTATCGATAACCTGAATCCGGCTTTTTCCTGAATTGGTTATGATGAGTTCGATATGAGTGGCCTCTGCATCAATTGCATTTTCCAGAAGTTCCTTGACGATAGAGGCCGGCCGTTGAATAACTTCACCAGCGGCTATTTGGTTCGCAATCGCATCGGGCAATAATTCTATCATTACTCTATCGCTGATTCAATGGCTGGTAAAAACTGAATAAACATGAAATAAGTTAAACCTATTAGCAGGGCGAGAATAACAAGGATTCGAATATTACTCTGTTTATTGGCCCTACGGCTAATATTTCTGTGCTTTTGATATCTACTCTTATAAGACTGAGCGATGCGCGACTTTGCCTCTTTCGTATCAATAGCTTTCTCGTTCTTTGCCGCCTTTACTCGTTTTTCCAAATCCTCTTTGACTGGATCGTAATGTTGGGGCACATACTCAAAGCGCAAATGCCCGGGTGTATGAAATAAATTTAAGCGAAACATACTTTTATAATTTACTACAGGACAATATACCAATTCCTATCAGGACATGCAATTGAATATTTAAACGCCCCAAGATCATCAATATTCTAGATTTAGTATGAATAAGACAAATTATCATGTACTTTTGTTATTCATTTTATAACCATCGGCATGAGCGACCATATTGAACACGAATGCGGACTGGCCTTTATCCGTTTGCTTCACCCTCTTTCATATTACCGCGATAAATACGGAACCAATTTATATGGTTTGAACAAACTGCAATTGCTGATGCAAAAGCAGCGGAATCGTGGCCAGGACGGAGCTGGACTGGCTACCATTAAATTGGATGCCTCGCCAGGAGAGCGCTATATTTCGAGAAAGCGCTCAAATAGTCCGAAGTATCTGAAGGATTTGTTCACTTCTGTATTTAGATATTTCGATGATTTGAGCCCTGAACAACTGGCTGATAGTGAATATCTTAAAAAGAACTTACCCTATACGGGAGAAGTCCTTTTAGGACATTTGCGTTATGGTACCCATGGGTCGAACAGTATTGAAACTGTGCACCCCTTTCTGCGCCAAAACAATTGGATGACCCGCAACTTAGTGATTGCCGGGAATTTTAACTTAACTAATGTGGATGAACTCTTTGATGAGCTCGTTCAATTGGGACAGTTTCCAAAGGAAAAATCCGATACCGTTACCGTACTAGAAAAAATTGGCCATTTTTTAGACGATGAAGTACAGCGATTGTACAATTGGTTCAAACCAGACGGATATACCAATCAAGAAATCAACCAGCTTATTTTTAAGCACTTAGATATTCAGCGCGTCATGACTCGAGCGCACAAAAAGTTTGACGGTGGATACGTCATGGCAGGTATGGTGGGCCACGGCGATGCATTTATATTGCGCGACCCTTCCGGCATACGCCCAGCTTTCTTTTATCAGGATGATGAAGTTGTTGTTGTCGCCTCCGAACGGCCCCCTATTCAAACTGCCTTTAATGTACCCGTTAATAGTATTCAAGAAGTAGCTCCCGGACATGTTTTGACAATAAAGCGCGATGGTAGAGTCTCTATGAAACCTTACATGGAGCCGCTTGAAAAGAAATCCTGTTCGTTTGAAAGAATTTATTTCAGTCGGGGAACGGACCGCGATATCTATCAAGAACGAAAAAAACTAGGAGCACAGATGGCTCAGGAGGTGATGGAAATGGTCGACTTTGACCTAAAAAACACCGTTTTTTCCTTCGTTCCCAACACTGCAGAAACAGCCTATTATGGCCTTATTGAAGGTGTAGAGCGGATTTTTGATGAACGGAAGGTTCAAGAAATTACAAATCTTAAAAAAGTAAGTCCGAAAAAAGTTCGCGCCATCTTAGAGCAGCGGCCGCGGGTAGAAAAACTCGTGGTAAAAGATGCAAAAATGCGTACGTTCATTGCCGATGAAGTGGTGCGTGGTGATATGGTTTCACATGTGTATGATGTGACCTATGGTATTGTAAAAAATGCTGAGGATAATTTGGTCTTACTCGACGATAGTATCGTACGCGGCACAACAATGCGTGACAGCATTATCAAAATCGTGGCTCGCTTAAAACCCAAACGCATTATTGTTTTGTCTTCAGCCCCCCAAATACGCTATCCGGATTGCTATGGCATCGATATGTCAAAAATGAATGAATTTGCTGCTTTTCAAGCCGCAATAGCATTGCTGGAAGAGCGTGACGAATTGGATTTGCTGGATGATATTTACGAATCCTGCAAGGCTCAACTAAAGCTGCCGAAAGAGGAAGTCACAAACCAGGTGAAACGCCTTTATGCTCCTTTCACATACGAGGAGGTTTCTAAAAAGATTTCAGAAATTTTGAAGCCGAAAGGTCTGAACATCCCCGTTGATATTGTTTATCAAACGCCTGAAGGACTGGCAGAAGCTTGCCCTCACCATACAGGCCGATGGTATTTTACAGGAGATTATCCGACTCCGGGTGGAAATAAAGTAGTGAATCGGTCATTTATCAATTTCATGGAAAAAAATAATGAGCGGGCCTATTGACGCCTTACCGGTTTCCGGATAAAAACTGCTTCCAGAGGTAAAAGTTTCTTCAATAATTATGCCCCTTGAAGTATCTTTTTTCTTTCTGCGTCGTACTCCTCTTTGTTGATCAAGCCGTCGTCATACATTTCTTTGAGTTCGAGCAATTTTTGGCGCTTGCTATCGTCTATGATGGTCTCATTGCTCGCCTCCACACTAGGTTCGAGTTCATACAATCGCCCCGGCTTATACTTCATAGTCCACAAAAATGGGAATAAGAATAAAACTCCGCCAATAATAGCTCCTACATCGGCTTCCTCGTTTCGGCAAAATACCGTTGTAAAGGTTTCGTAGCCCTCTTTTTCAAGACGCAGCGTAGTACAGGTTCCTACAATTTTAGTGTCGGTATGGCTGTATGGTGTTTTTCCCATCTTTTCGCCATTAAGGTAAACCTCTGCACCCGAAGGCGCACTAGAAATAAGGGTTGTACTACTGCAACTCGTAAAGGCAATTAGTGCGGCCATCCCTAAAGCCATAGCAGCAAGTCCTTGTCGTCTGAATGCTTGAAATATGAACATTTTTTGTGTTTTGATAAATAACTAAAGCTCAAAAATAATTAACCGTAAGGCAGCGACCAAGAATTCCAGAAAATCTTATTATCAGGTAAGCTATTTACCTTTAGAATGGGCCAGCAATATGCCTCGAGCCATTGTTTTTTCGATATCCTGCATTATAAAAAACGAAGCTTCTTCTAGGGAGTTCAGCTGTTTTTGAATGACTGCATTTCGCTCGTGTCCCCAAATTACCATCAAATCAGTTTGCGGATGTTCATCCATAAACTCATTGACCTCTTTTACGAGGTTTTGATCCCAATTGATATGGCGAAAATGGGCGAAGTAGCGATAGTTTTCACTGTTTGAATGATACTTTGTGTAAAATGTAAGGGCTGGCACGCCGCTGTGATTTACAAAAATGGCTTGAGATGGGTCTGATACGGGCCGAAGATCGTCCATCACCTCTCTGGTTTCCTCCATTAAGCAGTGGGTATCAGGCAGAATGTACTTCCAGGCCGACATTTGAGCTATAATAAATATAGAGCTAAGCAAAACCAAAAAGCGAGCTATCACATTTTGAATTTGCCAAAGTGTTTTAAGGCCCAGGGCAAGCAGGATAGAGAAAAGGGGCATGAAAAATACAAGTAGCCTGGGAATAAAGGAATAGTAATGTAAAAAAGAAGCAACTACAGCGAAGAAAAAGGGCAGCACGAGAAGAAAGAATAGCGCCCGGTGTTTTCTTGCGATAGTGTATAAGGCTGCTGCGGTTGAGAATGCCAGCCAAATAAATACGACCACTGTTTTACCCACAAAAGCCTGCACCAAGCCCATTATAATTTGAGTGTTTTTGACCCAGCTCTCTGCATTCCAAAGCGCATAGTCAAAAAAGTATGCGCGATGAAAATTTTGCAAGTATTCAGACTCCGCATCAGTTTTTAATATAGCGAAGAAATACACGACAAATTGAACTCCCCATATCGCCGCGGGTACTGCGAGTGCTTTCAGCACTTTATTTCCCTGAGCATTCCGAGAGGCTTCGTAAATATAGAATAGCCCAACAGATGCCAAAACAAAAACGATAGGCATAGAAAACCAAATTAGAATGGAACCCAGAATCGTCCATAAAAAAAGTCCTTTTCTCAATAAAAGTGTGCTATAAGAATAGCGCATAGCGAGGGCCACGAGTAAAAGAGAGAATAGCCCATCCGAACTATATTGCTTCAAGAGGTCCGCGTGAAACAGCATGATGTGTGAGCTCCCGAACAGACAAAGTGCTATCAAAATAAATGGAGCAGACAGGCGCAGGTATGGAAGTCTGCATATCCGTATAATTAAGTAGATGCTCAATAGAGAGGAAAGCAATGCCGGCAGTCGCAAGGCATATTCATTCATGCCGAATAGCCAGGAGGAAAGCTTTGCCCAGCTGAGAAAAAGTGGAGGTGCATATTGCTGATAGTCCAAAGGTTGCCACAGTTCGATAAAGTTGCGCTCTGCCAAATTCAAAGCCACATTGGCCTCATCGATCATCAGTGAATTCGGGTGAAGAAAAACAGTGATTCGCAGATAAATTAGTGCCGCAACGAGCAGGTAAAGCAGAAGGCGATAAAGCAGACTTTTATGTTTGTGAAACCAAGCTAACTCCACGGTATCCAATTTGGGATTTGCATTACTCAATGTACAAAAATATCTCTGTCAAAAATAGCATGCATGGGTAAGATAAAAGGGATAAGGACGTGTAGCCGGGATAGGGTGTAAAAAGTATGCGCAAGGGATGGTAAGGGCCCAGCGCCTTTGGCGCGAAGGGGTACGAGCAACTGACGGCTTGAGGGCCGTCGTAGCGAGTACGGAACCCCTGCACAGCCCGACCCTCGAGGTGCCTGAGCGCGGTGCCCTGAGCCAAGGGGCCCTCGAGGGATGCGCCCAAAGCATAAAAAATCAACTGACCACAATTCGGGGGGTGGTATGCGGCAAACGAGTCAAAAGCTCGTAGTTGAGCTGACTGCTCAGTTCCCCAAAAGAATCTACGGAAATTGTTAGATCCCCCTGCCCTCCGATCAGGACAACTTCATCGCCCTTCTCGACATTATCGAGCACTGAAACATCGACCAGTATCATATTCATGTTGACAATGCTGATCACGCTCATTCGCTGGCCATGGATAAGCACGCGACCCTGGTTGCTGAGGGAGCGGGTGTATCCATATGCATAGCCCACGGGGACGGCGGCGATGGTCATATCGGCCTCGGCGAGAAAAGACGTACCGTAGCCTACGAAATCGCCAGCAGGTACTTCCTTGAGAGACATAACTTTACTGCGCCATTTTATAGCCCGACGCAGGGGATCGCGATGGTCCTGGGAGTCGTTCAAGCAGCGAATCAATGTTTCTTTACTGGGCCAGTAGCCGTATTGTAGAATACCAACCCGGGCAAGATCCATTTTCGTCTCTGGAAAACCCAACAGCGCAGCTGAACAGGCCGAATGATAAATTTTGGGGGTGATATTGCGCTCTTCTCCTTGTTTGACAACTTCGTGGAAGGTTTTTATTTGATTTTGTACGCGATAGTAGTTGGAATAACTCTCTGCGCCGGCGTAATGCGTACAAAGTCCTATATATTCAAAAAGCTGGTGGTTTTTCTTCAAATATTGAAGGACCCGGGGCATTAAAGCCAGGCTCATACCGGTGCGGTTCATGCCTGTTTCCACTTCAATGTGGATGCGCGCGGGTTTACCCACTTTTTGAGCGGCTGCGCAAGCCTTTTCCAGTCGATCTGTTTCAAAAACGTAAAATTCAATTTCTTCTTCAATGACCCATTCCAAGGCATCATTATCTACCATTCCCATGATCATGATCGTGGTGTCTGGATGGGCCACTTTCTTTACGCGATAGGCCTCGTTGGTACTAAAAACAGAAAAGTGCCTCACGCCACAACGCTGTGCCAGGGGTACAAAAACCTCTATGCCGTGCCCATAGGCATTTCCCTTGACCACTGAGGAAAACTGAGTATGATCGCCCGTGATGCTATGAATGAAATCAATGTTATTCTTGACATTGGATTCACTTAATAAGATTTCCGAAGTGTACCACATAATGTATTAGTCGTTCAAAAGCTGTTCAATAAGTCCGTGAAATACCTGTATGCCATCGGGGATGATGTCGTCCGGAAAATCGTATTCCGGATGATGGAGAACAGGTTGTCCTTCTCCGGCACCCAAGCCAAACATCAAACTGGGATAATGCTTGGTAAATGCTCCGAAGTCTTCTCCCCAGCGAAAAGGTCGGTCTTGTTCAATGACCTGAAAATCGAGCTCTTCAGCCACTTTGCGAAGCGTTTTAACCAATTTTTCATTTTGTCGAACGGCCGGGAATACCTCAGTATATTCCACTTGATGCTGCAATCCGTAGTCGTGTGCAATAAGTTGAACCTTTTCTTCTAGTTTCTCCACCAGCTGATTCATCTGATCGGTCGTCCAGCAGCGGCATGTCAGATGAAGTTCTCCTTTTCCGGGGGAGGTTCCATAAGCTTTCTGTCCCATTTTGAGGTAGATGGGTGTGAGCAGCTGAAAGTCTTTTTCCTGCGGATTATTACGCGTTTCCTCATTGACGTAATCCAGCAATTTAGACAGGGCTAATGCGGGGCTGCGACCTTGTTCGGGTTCGGCAGCATGAGCAATTTGTCCGCGAAGTTGAATAATGACAGAGCGTACAGAGGCCGTAAAGTATTCCGGTATCAACACGATTGATTTCTTGGGAAACTTCGGCACATTGTGTAAGGCTATCGCATAATCTGGCTCTATATCAAAGGTTACATCATCGAGTACCTCTTGAGCCCCCTGAGCGGTTTCTTCAGCGGGTTGAAACAAAATACAAACGGATCCTTTTTTGGGGCGGTTTTGTGCTATAAAATGGGCCAGTCCCAGGCCAATAGTGCTGTGCCCATCATGCCCGCATTTATGCGCAACATCATCAGTCACACTTCCATATTCTAAATCGGAAAGCGTCTCCGCGATGGGGAGGGCATCAATATCGACGCGAACCAAGACGCAGGGTCCGTCTTTTTCGCCTTTATATTCAGCTAATAAGCCAGTATTTCCCACCTTAAGCAGTCGATCCGGCCAACTTGTTTTAAGTCGATAGCTGAGAAACGATTGGGTATTTTTTTCTTTTCCGGAAAGTTCCGGATTTTGATGAAGGTGGTGCCTGACTTCCACCAAGTCATTATGTCGATTGTCTAACCAGGTTTTAAGACTTTCCATAGGTATTATTTCTCCTGACAAGCTAAGGATAAATAAGGAAAAGAAAAAACAGGGCGGCGGGTAAATCAAGGATACAAAATAGGACTGACAATTTTGATTGAAAACAATTATTGTAGATTTGAAACTCAGCACGAATAATTCTTGTTAAGAATTCAAAGCGAATACAATGCGATTTCTTTTCTTTCTTTTGATCACAGCAAATCTAATGGCTCAGCAAGCTGAAAACGTGAGTCTATTATACCAATATGACGACCCGGACTTGCCAGCCACAGGATCTGGTTTAAAATACAATGACTGTTGGGGATATGTAGGCCCTAATGGCGAGGAGATCGCGATAATGGGAACCCTGGATTCCATTCTGTTTTTTGATATTACAGACCCAAATCAGGTGGAAAAACTGCCGGGTGTTGGCTTTAGTGGTTCATCTATTTGGCGCGATTTTAAGACTTACAATAATTATTGTTATGGTGTAGCCGATCAGAGAAATGATGGACTGACTATCGTTAATATGGACTCCATCATGGCTGGTGTGGTAACCTATCGGTCTGATAACTCTGAATTCGGTCAGGCGCATAATATTTGGGTCGATACGGCAGTAGGAAAGCTATACGTCGTGGGATCTAACACTGAACGTGAAGGATTAATTGTATATGATTTGTCGGTTGACCCCTATAATCCAACCGTTTATGCACAATATGATTTGCGCGATCACGGTATAAGTTGTAATGATAGAGGGTATGTGCATGACATTCACGTTCGTAATGATACGGCCTATTGTAATGTAATTTATAACCAATGTGGGTTTTATGTTTTAGACGTATCCAACACCACACCCAGCATCATTGGCTCTCTACCCGGCTCTGCTTTTGGAGGAGGATTAAATCACAGTAGTTGGGTATCGGAGGATGGATCTATTGCTGCCGTTGCAGAAGAGACGCATACTTTGCCCTTATATTTTGTGGATTTAGACGATCTGACTGATATGCAGGTGATTGGTGAGTTCCAAGAGCCACTTTTTGAGCCCGACTCTAATGATAATATCGTCCACAACCCATTCATTAAGGGCAATTTGTGCTATGTGGCCTACTATCACGATGGGCTGCAAATCCTTGATATTTCTGACCCGGCAGACCCGGTCCGTGTCGGATATTTCGATTCCGACCCCGATCCCACAACCTATAATGGGTATTTAGGAGCCTGGGGTACATACCCATATTTCCCAAGTGATCATGTCATTGTCTCAGATGTGAAGTACGGCCTACACGTTTTAGAAGTAGATCAGTCACTTATGGCTGCAGACTGGAAAGACTTTCAAGTTTCCTATTGGGATACCGAGAAATTCAGTTTACATACAGAATTCCAAACCACCTATGCTATTGAAAGAGTCACAGTGCAATGGTCAGCCGATGGAAGGTCATTTTTAGATTGGGCAGATATAGACCCCGATGTGTTTTCGCACCTCACTTATAGGTGGTCCGGCTATCTCGACCGACCTCAAAGAGGCGCATTTTTCGTTCGCCTCAAAACACTTGAAACGGACGGCGAATTTTCCTTTTCGCCCATACGACGAGTCACGGCCACGCCGAGTCTCACCAACTCAGTTTTTCCTCAGCCGGCCGCTCAACACTTGCAGGTCGAAAGCACTGCTGCGGGTTTTTGGGAATTGAGGAATTTAAAAGGTCAGCTGGTGTTTGAAACTCCTGTAGATTCTGAAATCCAGTCTATACAACTTCCCCAGCAAATATTATCTGGCGTTTATATCGGGATATGGAGAGCCAGGTCCGGAACCATAATCGACCGGCAAAAAATAATAATCCAGCAATAAGAAAAAGTCCATTCGAATTTAGTCTTGTTAGCACTTCAGTCTCAAGGGATAAAACCCTATCTTTGTGCTAGATGGAGTTAACAGCAAGTCTGCAACTTGCCGGAATTCACTTCCACTTTCGTGAACAAAATCTAATTCTAATGAGACTGTACAACCGCGTTAACGGGGAGGAGTTGAAACAACGCATGCTTAAAAGTGATAATGAGCGGATTACGCTTTCATTTTATCGCTACTACCAACTTGGAAACCCGACATTATTTCGAGACCATTTATATTTGAAATTATACCCTTTGGGGGTCTTTGGACGCATTTATGTGGCTAACGAAGGAATAAATGGCCAAATTTCTGTGCCCCAAGATAATTGGGACGCCTTTGAAGAAGTGTTACAATCTATTGATTTCCTGCAAGATGTGCGACTTAACATCGCGGTAGAAGATACCGGGAAGTCATTCTTTAAACTCAAAATCAAAGTACGCCAGAAGATTGTCGCGGATGGGTTGAATGATGAGACCTTCGACGTAACAAAAAGGGGCACACACCTGAATGCTGAATTGTTTAATCAATTGACGGACCTTGAAGATACCTATGTCGTCGATATGCGCAACCATTACGAATGGGAAGTGGGCCATTTCAAGGAGGCTGTTCTTCCCGATGTAGAGACCTTCCGAGAGTGCCTGCCTAAAGTTGAACAAATGATGTCCGATAAAAAGGACAAGCATATCGTCATGTACTGCACGGGAGGGATTCGCTGCGAAAAAGCTAGTGCTTATCTCAAGCACCAAGGCTTTGAACATGTGTATCAGCTCGACGGAGGGATTATCCAATATGCGCGTGAAGTGGAGAAAAAAGGCTTAGAAAATAAGTTTGTCGGTAAAAACTTCGTCTTTGATGAGCGCTTGGGAGAGCGGATTTCCGAAGATGTAATTTCTAAATGTCACCAATGTGGTCAGCCCTGCGATACCCATGTGAATTGCGACAATGATGCCTGTCATATTTTATTCATTCAATGTTCGGACTGCGCAGAAAAATACGCCGATTGTTGTTCACAAAGATGTGCTGATTTTGCAGCTTTACCCGAAGAACAGCGTGCGGGTCTTAAAAAGTACCTCAGTTTCAATGGAACGAAAATGGGTAAAGGGCGATATAAGGCCTACAGGAAGGATGAACCTCTGGATACCTCTTCTCTTAAATCTCTCAAAGAATTGCTAAAACAACAAGAAAAAATTACACTGCCACAAACAGATGAAAAGTGAGCTTTGTCAAGTCCTTCTGGCATTGCTTCTTTCAGTCAAATCGGTTTGTGGATAAACTGCACCGAGTCAAAATGACTTTGGTACGATATTTTCTGTATATACAACATAACCCCTAGGAAACTATATGCTACAAAAAACAATTATACAAGGTCGACTAGATTTTGGAAAACAACGAGCCTACGATAAGGCGCTGAAAATGTACCGTCATCGACTTGAAAATTATTACAAAAGCGACATCTTATTCAAAGAAGAGGAAGAGCTATTTAATTCGGAAGACCTCAGCTTAGTGGTGGAGCGCAATGTTGCGCAAACCACTCACAAATACTGGAAAAATACCATTGATGTTTTGACTTATTTGGCTCAATTTGCCGTGGCGGGAAAAATTTGTGCCTGGATGCTAGAGGAGGGTAATATTTTAGATTATCACCTTATTGAGCCCGATAGCGATAAAATGGTCGTCAGACATTTTCAGAAAGGAAGGCAATTAGTCGATAAGTCCGGAAAGGAAGAAGATGCTTTAATAGCTTTGGACAAGGCGATAAAAAAATACAATAAACACTCGCAAGCATACGAGCGAAGGGGGCATCTCAATTATCATCTGAAAAATACAGAAGAAGCGCTGCACGATTTCTCTAAATCCATAAACCTGGACTATACGAATGCAGATGCCTATTTTGGTCGAGCCCACGTTTATCTGCGACAAAAAGCATTCGAAAAAGCTGTAGAAGATTTTGAATCTACAGCCAAATACGCCATCGCCCTGCAGCCCATTTATTGGAAAGCGCGCCTAAATTTAGCAGAATGCTATATGAAACTAGACCAGTACGAGAAAGCTGAGTTTAATCTCAATCTATTTACGCAGCGAGACTTTAGTAGAGAGAGTTCAAATTACCAGAAACGCTCTCACGCTTTTGAAAAATTAGGGGAAACCCTCATCGCTCTGGACAAATACGATGAAGCCGCTAAGGCTTTTGAGCAATCGATCAATGAAGCACATGAAGATACGCCCGATAAAAAAATTGCCGAATGCTTGCGGCTTCGGGGTTGGGCAAAATACAAAGCCGGGCGAAAAGGCTACTTAGCTGATTGGAAAAAAGCTGTAAAAATGGGTGATAAAAAAGCAGAGTCCTGGCTACTAGAGTACGCCTAAGCCGAGGCATTGTCCGTCAGAAGACTCTTCCAAAACGCCGGTCCTTGCTCTGACCAAATCATCTTAGCTGGCAGGCTTTTCGATGCTTTCCATTCCCCGGAACGAACAGACAATATCATTTGATCTAAACCCTGTGCTATTTCATCTGTAGTATGGAGGGATAAAAAATAGCACTTGCCCTTGCCGACTTCCTCTACCCAATATTGGAGTTCGCTATCATGTGGTCCAACCACAATAGCAAATATCGGTCGACGGGCTCCTATATATTCAAAAAGCTTCGCATTTAATATCCCTTTTTGCCTCGGATGGGACCAGGAGAGCAAGAGATTGATATGACTTTCTTTTTGGTGGCGCAGTGCCTCGCTCATAGAGACTGTAGATTCGAAAATGGCGTCGATATCAACAGCTGCTGATCGGAGTGTGGCCTCGGCTTCTTCGCTTTCTGACCCATAATAACGGAATTGAACGCGACTATTATCTCTTCCCTTGCGACCATCTAATATTTGAAGTGCCTTAAAAAATACTCGCAATCCCTCCCATCGGTCATACAACGACCCCGTGTAAGTGATCCGAAGCGCAGAACGCGATGGTGTTCCCATGGGATGGTCCGATAAGGAGCCCATACCATTATATAAGACAGAAACATCGGGATGAATTTGAGAAAGCCTTTCGGCCAGCCCTTCAGATACCGTAGTCAAACGATCTGCATTTTGCAATTTCCGTCGCATATACCAAAGAGAATGGCGCTGCAATCCTTCTCTTGAAGGTTGATTATCAAAAATATCTCTAAAGTCTGCGACCCATATCAAGCCTGGAAATTGTTGCTTGAGCTTATGTCCAATTAAGGTATCTGCGTATGGACCATAGGATGTAAAGATGTGTGAGATTGAATGTTTGCGGATCAGCTGCTTCGCTCGCTCGACGGCCTTTGCAATATAATCTGCACCCCCATCACCAAATAAGTAAAAAAAAGGCCAACGTTTGCGAAAACTTAATAACACACGTCCTATTTTGCCTCGTTTGGCTCTTCCTTTGAGTCCAGATGTAACACTACCCATTAAGGGTAAACTAGATCTAAAATCGCGGTGTTGAATGACCTGCATGGACTCAATAGGAATATCCAATAAGGGGTCAGACGGATATTTAAAACTCAGTTCGCTTGTGATAACATGCACCTCTTTAAAAACTGCTTTGGCCGACAAGTAAAAATGCCCCAATCGTTTGGAGCTGACTACCTGAGCAGGGGGGAATCTAAAGTTGATCATCAATAAGCGCGCCATGGTGGACTGTGTTTGATAGTAAGCCATATGGCTCTCACTCGATAGGCATCAAAGGTACTATATATAAATTAGGGCTACTTACCCCTTCCAACTCAAAACATCTTTTTTCTTGTCCCTTAACACTAAGTCTCATCGATGCCCAACCCTTGTTTGATCAATCGCAATGCATCCATATAAGGTTTTACAGCCTGTTGGGTAGAAAACAGAACCTTTACCCGTTCTCGCCCGTTCTCTCCCATTTTCGCCAATATTTCTGAATCCAACATCATACAGGCCTTCATCTGCTTTGCCAGCTCCTGGCTGTTACGTGGGGGTACCAACCAGCCGCAAGAAGCATCTACTGCTTCCAGACATCCAGGCACTTCAGATGCTATAACAGGCCGCTCCATCGCCAAGGACTCTACGATAACCGTTGATAAACCCTCTCGATAAGAAGGTAAAACCAATATATCGCTTGCTTTGTAATAGCTCCGGACGTCCTGAACCTCACCATGATATTGAATTATCCCATCCGAAATCCATTTCGCTATTTCCTCGGGAGGAATTGCTGAAGGATTATATGTGTCCAATGGACCTACTACTGCAAATCGGGCTGAAATATTTTCTTTTTGCAGTTGTTTAGCAGCAGCAACATATTCTCGAATACCTTTATGACCCAATAATCGGCCTACATATAAAAAAGTGAAGGGAGCCGAGGTAGCTTTAGAAGCAGGTGTGAAGCCTTTTAAATCCACACCTGCACCGGGTACTAAGCGACTTTCCTCTATATCGATAATACCCTTAGCATCAAAAATATGTTGATCTGAAGAATTTAAAAAAAATACAGATTTAACGTTTTTAAATGCCCATCTATACATTGCAAATGCAATCTGAGCCTGATATCCTCCAATCAAGTAGGAATAGCCCAAACCTGTAACTGAGGGTATACACGGAATACCTAAACGGCCTGCTGCATGTGCTCCATAGATATTCGGTTTAATCGTAAATGTAAATATCACATCAGGCCTCAGTTTTTTAAAATTGGCTTTGAGTTCCCTGTAAAAAAGCCAGTCATCCCATGGATTCATACTCCCAGGCTTAAGTTTTACAAGCTGCTGAAAAGATACACCGGGGAGCCCCTTAAAGTTCTTAAGGTGAATATCTAAAGGAGCTAATACAACCACCGAAAACCCCTTTGCCACGCATGATTCCAGCAAATGACGCCTCATAGACACCATCTTACCCGTGTTTGATACTATACAGAGCGAAGGAGATTTATGCACAGAATAAAATTCGTTTGTTTTTTACAAGCTTCTAGAAACAACTGTCGAATATAGGTGCTTTAAAATAAATTTATGTGTATTGATAAAAAAATTATACGTGTTTGTCGTAGGTTTTAGGTAAGCCAACGAGCATGCCACAAACCCAGGGTTTCGTGCCACCAGCTGCGCCACATCACCAAGCGCTGACCTGGAGAGTTTTTCCAGCGGTTCCCAGACTGCGACGGATCGTTTTTAATTAAAAAGGTAGCCGGAGCCATCGTGGCTGGTAAGCCATGACTGCGAAGCCAGAAATGAGCGCGGGGCAAATGAACGGCCGAACTAACCACAATTAGCTTTTCGCCCTCTTCAATCCGATGAGCCACTTCCTGGATCTCGGCTTGCGTATGAATACCTCCCCGAAGCTGAATGGTATCGGCAGGATCAACACCCAAGCTTACAGCAGCCTGAGCCGTCACTTCTGCCTGCGTTTCCTGACTCCCAAATGACGCCCCGGAAAGAGCGATACGAGCCCGCGGTAAGTGCCGATATAGACGATACCCTTCAAGTAATCGGACAGCTGTTGTCCAGTTCAATTGCTGACTCGGTAAAAGATTGGGATCCGAGGTTTTACCGGCTCCCAAAACAAGAATTAAATAGCGGGAACTGGTGTCTAACATCGCTGTCTCCACCACTGGAAATTGATCTTCTTTCGCTTCAATGAGGTGTTCGACAATCGGCATACCCAGTAGGATGGTGGGAAGTAAAAGTACCACCCATAAAAGCCGGCGGACCTTCAACTTGCTCCTTTGCCAGGCGTATGCCCAAAGCAACAGAAAAGTGAGGACCAGGATAGTCGAGGGCGAAATTAAAAAATGAACCAGTGATCGAAGCATAGACTCAAAGTAAGAAAATTTAACGGCTTCCCTCAAGAAGAACATAAAGTCTACGCCATTCCGTAAGTTTGCAAAAAATACTTATGCTCCCTATCCCCGTCATAGCCCTAGAGATTAACCACTTGACAGATGCCCGATACTTCGCGGCCTGGCTTATTGATTGGATGTCGTTTCCACTCGATGGCGCCAACGCCATTCGTCCCCAGGTAGCCCTGCAAATGGCTGAATGGGTCGAAGGGCCAAAATTGGCAGCTCGCTACGAAATGACACCCATAGAAGATATCCTTCAGCAGTGGGAAACACTGCCCGCTCAAGGTCTGATCCTATCCGGTGAACACTATTTATCGCAACTGGCACTCCATCAGGTCGAACTCCCTTTTTTCCTTGAGCTTCCCTTAAAAACCTCCCCAGACATCATTCGCCAGATCGATCATTTTAATCCCTTGGGTATTATTTTATTTGCTCCTGACACCCCTGTTTCAGCAGCGACCCTTTCACCTTGGCAAAACACCGACTGTCCCATATATGTACATACCGAAAATCAAAGCTGCGAGACCCTTTGGGAGCAGACCCAACAAAAACGGCTGCAAGGCTGGGCAGTAAGTGGCGCCGGCGAGGAAAAAGTAGGCTATAAATCCTTTGAGCAACAAGACGAGGTTTACGAATTTTTACTCGAGCAGGAAGAAGGTGAATAGCATTTGGGTGTGACCCCAGCAAGCTGGGGTCGCTATGGTCGTGTGCTCTCCGCCACCCGGCGGATCGGCTACCGCTCGCCACCACTATGCCGCGCGGTATCTCCCCGGCGCTCTTATCACCGCCCCTCGCCGAGAGGCGCGGTGGAGCTTGGGGCCACACTCCCAGCGCTCACACTATACAAATATGTACCCCTGGAAATATTCATGAATCCTCACCGTAAAGTGAATACCTTCTGGCTTTAAAGAGAAACGACCCATAAGTAAATGGGCATGCCTAATGTAATATTGACCGGAAAAGTAACGGCTAAAGCCATGGGTAAAAAGATACCCGGATTGGCCTTCGGTGCAGCAATTTTCATGGCAGCAGGAACAGCGATATATGAGGCACTGGCCGCCAGAACGGCCAACATAAAACGATCACCTTCTGATGCTATAAAGCTCCCGCTGATCCAGGCAACCAGACAGCCGTTAATGATGGGGGCAATTATGGCAAAAGCTGTAGTAAAGCGGCCCGATTTTAAAAAGTCACCCAACTTTTTCCCGCTCGTTATGCCCATATCTAATAAAAATACAGCTAGAAACCCCTTGAAGATATCTGTCGTAAAGGGCTCAATTCCTGCTGCCTGCTCCTCACTGGCCGACCAGCCGATCAATAAAGATCCCAAAATGAGAAATACACTTCCGTTCGTTAGCGAATGATGAATAATGGGACTGAGTTTTTTATTCTCACCGGATTTTGAAAACCGACGCATGAGAATAACGCCTACGATAATTGCTGGCGCTTCCATAAAAGCCATCACAGCCACCATATGGCCGCTAAAGCCTATGCTCTGAATTTCTAAAAAACTTACGGCCGTCACAAAGGTGACTGCACTGACAGACCCATAAGATGCCGCTACCGCTCCGGCATTTTCTACAGACAAATAAATCCGCATTATAAAATAGGTGACAATAGGAATGATAATAGCTGAGGCTACACCAATGATAAAGGCGGATAAAATATCAAAGGAAAATACACTATGCGCTAATTCCTGTCCCCCTTTAAACCCGATCGAAAACAATAAGTACAGAGCGATAAACTGCGAGGAGCTTCTTGGAATCTCCAAATCACTCTTTAGTCGAACGGCCAAAATACCCAGTATGAAAAACAATAGCGCCGGATTCGTCAGGTTTTCATAAAGCAAGTCTATGTTCATATCGGATATTTTAATTACAGCATTCCAAAGATCCGGGAATTCCAGCATAAATCTGCTGGCAAAGTACTACTCGATAGCGGTCTATATTAGCTCAATAGGGCTTTTACTAGCTGGGCCACTTTCGCCGAGTCGGCTTTCCCTGCCAATTCCTTCTGAGCACGCCCCATTACTTTGCCCATATCCTTCATGCTCGTTGCGTTCAATTCCTCGACAATAGCCGATAATTTTTCCTTTAGCTCCTCATCCGATAGGGGTTTGGGTAGGTAGTTCTGTATCGTTTCAATCTCTTCGCGCTCTTTTTCAGCTAAATCTTCACGATTTTGCTCTTCATAAATCGAAAGCGACTCCTTTCTTGACTTCACCAATTTTTGTAAAATCTGAATTTCCCTTTCCTCAGTTATAGCATCACCGCTCCCATCTGTTTTTGCCATAAGGATGGCATTTTTTATAGCGCGCAATCCACGCAATTTCGTGGCATCCTTGGCTTTCATGGCCGCTTTTATATCCTGATTAATTTGCTCTTCCAATTTCATAGTTCGTTGTGGGTTTTTATAGTTCCGGCCGATCCCAGGCGTTCTGTGCTTCGACCTCTTCTAAGATTTTTAAATAATGTTGGTACCTCAAGGCCGACACTTCTCCTTTTTCCAAAGCATCTTTAACCGCACATTTCGGCTCATTGCGATGCGTACAGTCTCCAAATTTACAGTCTTTACTCAAAGCAAAAAACTCTCGGAAATTATGTGCAACATCCTGCGCTGTGAAATGGTTGAAAGATAAATTTTTGATGCCTGGACTATCTATGACTGATCCCGATTCGCCCCAGGGAAACATCTCCGCATTTGTGGTCGTGTGCAAGCCCTTCCCCGAGCGGTCAGAAATGTCGGCCGTTCGTAAACCCAGTCCCGGTTCTAAGGCATTTAATAAAGTAGACTTGCCAACGCCCGACTGCCCGGCAAATAATGTAATCTTACCTTCTAAGTAGTCCTTAAGTGCTGAAACTCCATTGTTCGATTCCGCTGATCCTGCTATAACCTGGTAACCAATAGAGTCGTAAATGGATTTCAAGCCGCGAACTTGAAGCGCCTCATCTTCGGTTAATAGATCGCATTTATTGATAAAAATGAGAACGGGTATTTCGTGACCTTCTGTCATCAATAAAAACCGATCGATAAACCCCGGCTTTAGGGAAGGTTGAACAAAGGTAGTGACCAGTACTGCCTGATCGATGTTAGCTGCCATCAAATGCAATCCGTGCTTTTGACGCGGAGACTGCCGAGCCACATAATTTTCACGTGTGTCGATGGTTACAATTTGACCTATGGGATCCTTCTCCTGTTTTTCAACCATCACTTTATCACCCACAGCTACCGGATTGGTTAACTTCCAGCCCTCCAAGCGAAACTTTCCCCGAATACGGCAGGGTATGCGCACTCCTTCATCACTTTTCACCTCGTAATGTGAACCCGTGGACTTTACAATGACTCCGTGAATGCGTTGGGATGTTGACATAAATGCTAAAGTACAAGAATTTTAAGTCTGCTTGAAATTCTAGAATCTCAAACGTAAAATGACCGGTTTTCACGATGGATTTTCCAAGCTCGATCTTTCTTTTATGGCAGTTTTTCTTACTGGAAATCTCTTTGTGTTCAACCTTGCCTTGATTTTAGACTGAATCAGGCATCTATTGAGCACCGACAACAAGCGCCCGTTATAAACTCTTTTCCCTCACTAGTAGATGGTCTATAAACACGTTCCGGCGGAAAATGTCCGACTTGCAGCTGAATGCCATGCTGGTAAAACTTAATTTCATGATTTGAAAATAGTGAAATGCGAACAGTATGCTGAGCAGACGCCGAGGAAGATCAGGAGTTAGCTAAACATTTTGGGCGCTGCTTCCATTGAATTATTAAAGCATCATATGAAAGTAGATAAAGCATTACATAAATTAAGTAACGGATATTATATTTTAACAGCGGTCAAACCCGGAGACGAACTAAAAACGAGAGATAAAGATTACATCGCTGCCGGCATCATCAACTGGGTTAGTCAAATATCTTTCGACCCGGTGCAAGTTGGCATTTCAGTTAAAATCGACAGTCACCTCAACGAAACGATCGATTACAGCGACAGTTTTACTTTGCACGTTTTATCCGACAAACAAAAAGATTGGGTTGATGCCTTTAGCACGAAAAGTGAAATCACGGGAGATAAGATAAACGGCATGCCGTATTCGCTAAAAGACGATCACATCGAGTTTGAGGATACCCTGGCGACCATCGCCTGCAAACTATCAAATAGTGTGCGTTGTGGAGATCATACCTTACATATTGGTGAAGTCAAAGAAGCAAAAGGCCTTAAGTCAGGAACGCCTTTAACCACCCAAGAACGAGCATCCAAATACCAAGGAGAACATGCGGAAGCTAAATAGCGAACCCTAATCAGATGTGAGAACCAACGCTTGCTGGACTACCAGACCATTTATTAATAGCCCAACAAATAAGCAAAAACTAAGGGAGCCACAATAGTTGCGTCAGATTCAATGATGAATTTTGGTGTGTTTTCATCCAGCTTTCCCCAAGTAATTTTTTCGTTTGGAACGGCTCCTGAATAGGAACCATAACTGGTGGTTGAATCTGATATTTGACAGAAGTAACTCCAAAAAGGCGTTTCTGTTCTATCTAAGTCCTGGTAGAGCATGGGTACTACACAAATTGGGAAGTCTCCGGCGATTCCTCCTCCGATTTGAAAAAATCCGATGCCATTTTGTTTCGTATTTTCTGTATACCAATCCGCTAACCAGCTCATATATTCGATTCCCGACTTTACGGTTGTGGCCTTTAATTCATTTTTTATGCAATAGGATGCAAAAATATTTCCCATGGTAGAATCTTCCCAACCCGGCACAACAATGGGTAGGTTCTTTTTTGCAGCGGCTAGCACCCAGCTATCATTAGGATCTGCCTCAAAATACGGATCTAACACGCCTGATAAAAGCATCTGGTACATAAACTCGTGCGGGAAGTAACGCGCGCCTTTTTCATCGGCCGCTTTCCACATAGCATAAATATGTTTTTGTAATCGCCGAAAAGCTTCCTCTTCAGGAATGCAGGTATCAGTGACTCTATTTAGCCCCTGATCTAATAGCTCTCGTTCCTGCAAAGGGGTTAAGTCGCGATATTCCGGTATACGTTTATAATGAGAATGAGCGACAAGGTTCATGATATCTTCCTCCAGGTTCGCTCCTGTACATGAAATAATCTGCACTTTATCTTCTCGGATCATTTCAGCCAGCGACTTCCCCAGCTCGGCTGTGCTCATAGCCCCCGCCAGGGTAACCATCATCTTATTACCCTGAGCTAGTTGTTGCTCATAGCCCTTTGCGGCATCTACTAAGCTAGCCGAATTAAAGTGCTTGAAGTGCTCAAGCATGAATTGTGAAACCTTTCCTTTATTTCCCATGAAACTTGTATGATAAGAGTTTATAAAATAGTTTGGACACCAAAAAGCCTGGCCCATTGAGCCCTTTAATTGGGGCAAACTCTACAATATCAAAGCCGACGATATTTTTTTGTTCAAAAACTCGCCTTAGGTATTGAATACAAGTATTCCAATCTAAACCACCGGGCTCAGGTGTGCCAGTTGCCGGCATGATTGAAGGGTCAAATACATCTAGATCAATCGAAAGATAGACATCCTGCGTCATTTTTTCTATAGATTCCTCTATCCATTCGGTTTGATTATACATTTCCTCTGCAAAAAAACATTTATCATAATTCATGTATTCTTTTTCAGAGCTGTCCATACTTCTTATTCCCACTTGTATGAGATTTGTACTCTTACTCGCCCGGTGCATGGCACAGGCATGATTGAATTCTGAGCCAAGGTAAGATTTTCGCAAATCAGCATGAGCGTCTAATTGCAAAACAGTAAGATTATCAAATTTCTCCTGGAATGCATCAATGATGCCAATGCTGATAGAATGCTCACCTCCAAAAAAACTTAAGAACTTTCCCGTTTTTAATAATTCCTGGACCTGCTGATATACTGAATTATAAACCGCTTCAGGACTGCTCTTTTCAAGGATAGAAGGTAAAACATGAATACCTTTCTTGTATACTTCTGCGTCTGTTTCAATGTCATAGAGTTCCATGTTTTCTGAAGCCTCAATAAAAACATCGAATCCCTGATCTGCCCCTTTTCCCCAAGTGCTCGTTCCATCAAAGGGGATGGATTGCAATAGAACAGCCGCAGTATTTTTATCCGAATACTTCGGAGAGATTCCCCCAAAAACTCTCTTTTTAGTCATTGTAGCCCAAAATTTTAAACATCTCATTTACTGATTGCTCTTCTCTGTACACCGTATCAATCACGTTTCCCTCATCATCTCTGTCGATAATGACGTGCTTGGGCGAAGGGATTAGGCAGTGTTTAATACCACCATACCCGCTAACAGCGTCCTGATAGGCTCCGGTATGGAAAAATCCCAGGTATAAAGGCTCCTTATCGTCCTTTTTATACATAGGAAGCAAAACCTCCTGATTTAACTCTTCTGAATTGTAATAATCAGAATGGTCACAGCTGATCCCTCCAATATTTGCCCGGCCGTACTCATTATTCCATTTATTTATGGGTAATAAAATGAATTTCTCCTGAATAGACCAGGCATCGGGTATGGTATTCATCAAGCTGTTATCAATGATATACCAGGTTTCATTGTCATTTTGCTGTTTCTGTTCTAAAACCTGGAAGATTATAGCGCCGGACTCGCCTACCGTATACTTTCCAAACTCTGTGTAAATGTCCGGTTCCGGAATATCATGCTCCGCACATGCGTTTTTAATGTTAGACACAATTTCGTTGATCATGTATTCGAAATCGTATTCAAAGCCCAGATGATTTCGAATAGGAAACCCACCACCTAAGTTAAACGAATCCAAATCTTTACTTTTCTTTTTCAATTCAACAAACAGCTTAAGGGCCTTTTGAAATTGGCCCCAATAGTACGGCGTATCTTTAATACCCGAGTCCACAAAAAAGTGCAACATCTTTAGCTCCACTTTGTCATTGTCCTTTATTTCGTCATTGAAAAAGGCAGGAATTTCAGCATAGGGAATACCTAATCTGGAGGTATAATAGGCCGATTGCGCTTCCTCGTTGATGGCCATGCGCAGCCCTATTTTTATGGGGTGCTTTGTGTTCGTTTTAAGCAAGCGATGAAGTTCGTTGGTACTATCCAGTATGATGATAGAATTCTTGAACCCCATCTGTTGCAATTCAATAATTTTTCTCAGGTAATCCTCGGTTTTATAGCCGTTGTGAATGATCTTGACCTCCTTTGAAATCTTTCCCTTTTCATATAAAGAACATATTAGGTCAATATCAAATGAGGATGACGTTTCTAAATCTACGTGATGCTTGACCGCTTCATTTACAACATGAAAAAAGTGGTTGCATTTAGTACAATAACAGAAATTGTACTCCCCTCTATAGTTGTTATTTTTTATCGCCCTTTTGAATAAGTTTTTGGCTTTTTTAATTTGGTCCCCAATCTTAGGCAAATAAATTAACCGAAAAGGGGTCCCATGCTTCTGGATTAAGTGCTTTAAGGAGACGCCGTGAAAGGTTAAATTCCCATTCCGCAAGTCAAAACCATCCTGTGGGAAATAGAAGCTTTGCTCCACTAAATCAAAATATGTATTCTTCATTTCGTATCTATCATAATAACTGTATATATTTCCTGGTGGTAAAACTGCCGACGGCTAAGACCCGGAGATAGGATGCTTTTCTTTTTTGCCAGCGCAGCTGATGGGGTTGTTCTGTTTCATTCTCTTCATCCACCTGCACGCCCTCAAAAACGCTCTTCTACTTCAGGAATTTTTTCCGATCCTGCATTTGCCCACAAAATAATTGAAATTCCTGAGTTGTATCTCATTTTTTCAAGATGAAGTCAGAAGCTTTTCACCCTTGGATAATGGAACCAAAAGAAAATCCCATAAATGGCACCCTGAACCCAAAGATTTTTTGTGCCGACCCTTTTAGCAGCAACCACCTCCAGGAGTGCAAGGAGAAGAAGAGTCCTTTGCCTCCTGTAACTGCACAGGGGGCTTTTCGTCCGGGATCCCACAATTCTCTTTTGCTAAACAATCGGTTTGTTTTTTAGTCAACAAGAAATATTGGCCGTCAAACTCCAGACCAAATTTTCCAATAGTCCCTGCCTGGTATTCCACTTCAATTTCTAAATCGCCAATGTCCAAGCGGTCCTCTGAAAGCTCAATAATGTTCAATAGCTTTTGGGGCTGTAGTTTATGGTCGTAATCGTCTGCATTCCAAAGTTGAAAATTTACCACTTGCTCAAGCCTTTCCGTTCCACCACAGTCCATAAAGTGCTTCGTGATTTTCCCAACCTCTGTAACGTGAAAATGGCTGGGCACTAGTTCTCCATTGGGTAATTGAAAGCCCATGGTTTCGACCTCTCTTAATACAGTTTTTATTTGTGATAATTTCATAATTAATTTTTTTGTTGTTGCGTCAATGCAATCAGTGGATTTAAAGTTTTTAACAGCAATCGTTCTTTTCGGTTACATCTTGATTAAGGAAAGCAGTCAGCTTGGATTTCATAGCTGCCCAATTCTCTTTATGGATACAATAGCAAACGCTTGTGCCTTCGACGTTCCCTTTGATTAAGCCCAAGTGCTTTAATTCTTTTAGATGCTGAGAGATAGTGGGTTGAGCCAGACCAATTTCGTTTACCAGGGCTCCGCAGACACAAGTGTCAATTTTAAACAAGTGTTGTAAAATTCCTACTCTTGCGGGATGTCCTAATACTTTAGCAAAAAGAGCAATTTCGTTTTGTTGCTCGGTAAACATTTCCGTTTTGACTACACCCATTACAACCTTTTATTTGTTAATTGCAATATTACGATTAATAGTGCAATACTTCAAATTTTTCCTGGGTTATAGAAAATAAATCTGAATGGACCGTGGTGGAAACCAATATAAACCTTACAGGTCTTACTCTATCGATGCAATGGACAATTATGCTGAGAGGCATTTTTAGTCCTTTGCGCTGCTTTTCACTATTACCCTGCCGTTTAACTTGACTTTGCCGGTAACTTAAGGTCTATGCGTTTTGCTTGTAAAAGATGTCGGTCGTTGTGATGGACTACAAATCGCAAGGTGTCTCCAAGTCTCAATTTTATAAATCTCGTAAGGGATATAGCCGTTTTCACCTTTGTAAGGTCTACATTTTGCGCCTCAACCAATAATGCGTCGAGCCACTCCAGCTGCCTTAAAAACTCATTAAGCGTAGAGAGATCGAGCTCAGAGCCCGTTGGGTCCATGGGCTTAGTTGCTTTTATCTTTTTAGCATTGGTCGCTTTGATCATATTGACAAAGTAATTGCCAATAAACCCACTTTTAAATTGCACTTCCTCAATATGTGTCCCCTTCTTTATGCTGTCTTCAATTTCGGGGAGATAAAACTTACCGTATAAGCATAAATGCTCCATACATTCCAATACACTCCAATCCGTGGGACTAGATTTATAGTTTAATTGCTCGATAGAATAGCTCTGAAACTCCTTTGCTTGAGCCTGAGCTGTCTGGGTAAGTGCTCTAAGTTGCCGAATCAGCAGTGATTGTTTTATTTTCATATGCTCGTATCATTTTCAGCCCCGTGATGGCTGTACGCTTAAGCCTTCCGCAATATTTTCCGGCCAATTTCATGTGAAAGGTAACTCTTTTTTCCTATTTCTCTTTTCCCTAACCTGGTCTTCCCGTCCGACCAAAAGCTTACTCGGTTGGACCCTTCAGCCCTTCTGCAAACTCAAGTCGGCGGGCTCGGTTCGGCGCTTTTTGAAGACCAACCTCGCTGCAGCGTGCCTTTGTATTCGAGAAGGGCATGGGCACTGGGCAAGCCCACTCCTTTCATCATCCTTTTTGAGCGGCCAACCCCACTGCAGCGTGCTTTAGCACGCTGACGGGACCAGAACGCACGGTGTGCGCTCTGGAAAATTGGAAAAAGCCGCCGGGCTGGGCCTTCATCACCTGTTTCGTTGGCTGCGCTCGTGGCACGCCCACATCTTTCATCACCCTTTTTGAGCGGCCAAAAAGGGTGGAAAAGCCCTTGGGCTGTAATGTCTTTCCGATCGCTCCAGCCGCTCGTTTCGCTAAATGGCTTAAACAGTAAGCCATTTACACCGCTTACACGCCGTACGCTCCATTTCTCGAGGAGCGATTCCGTATCGACCTTAATGCCCGACTGCATGATAGCTACACCATAATATTAGGATGCCAGTGCGCCCACCATCCCTTTTATGGATGCTCACCTTAAAGGAAGTACTGGGCCGTATTCCACCGTTTCTGATCAACTCATCCCCCTTTAATCCGTTTCATACCGCCTTTGGTGGCACTATCGTCCGTGATTCTGAACCCAACAGAAACAACACCACCAAAAAACCATTAAAAAAACCGCCTCCCTCAACATCACCGTCTTTAATCATGGTCATCATTTAATCCCATCAACACCTCCTACGCCTAAGCTTCGGCGGGGCAATGCACCTCTTTCGATTCCAGCTTCGGCAGGGCAAAGTCAGTGGTTCAGACCATTGGACCCTCTTACCCTGCAGCCCATTTTTTGGCAATAAAAGAACCCGGACCCATCACCAGTGATAGCGGCGCGCCCGCCAGGCATAGCAGTCATAAGAGCAACAAGATCAAAAATTGAACTATAAAATTTTAGGAAATGAGCACAAAATACTTCGTATCTTTCCAGTGGTTAGGTGTAATAAAAATAAATCAGCAGTTGATGACAAGAGATATTATTCTTCAAATTCATTCCATTTCAGGAGTTCTGATTTTTGCGATCGGATTATTGCAGTTTGTTTTAAAGAAAGGTGGCAAAATTCACATAACCCTTGGTAAAATATACCTTTATGGATGGCTATTACTCTTAGCAACAGGAGCATATCTTGGTGGTCCGCTAATCACTTTAATTGGGATTTTTGGCTTTTATTTTGCGCTTACAGGTTCTAGAATTGCCAATTTTAAGAATAATCCAGTAGGGCTTTTCAATAAAATTATTATCGTAGCTGGTGCTTTAGTAATGGTTGCCATCTTGTATTACGGAGTAAAACTTCTCATTTCTGGTGATTCATCTTTTGGAATCATTTTTTTAGTTTTTGGGTTACTTTTCTTATTGACAACCCAAAAAGATATTAGAAAGTACCTTGGCATAGGTCCTAAAGTAGTCAGTAAGTATGGAAAATTAGACTGGTATTTTGAGCATTTTAATAGAATGAGTATTTCATTTATTGCTGCAGTGACAGCTTTTACGTCTATTCAGAACGTATTCAATAACAACGTTTTGAACTTCATTCTACCTACAGTTATTGGCGTGGTTCTGATATCGATTGTCGTTAAGCGAATGTCAAAAAAAATGATTGGAAAATCGCCAGAAGAGTAAATCCGAAGCGCTTACAGCGGCTGTAACACATATGGTCTGATGGCTTAGAAATAAAGATATTTTAGCTCTATTTATGGTAGACGGCCAAGAAAGCGGTTGAACATCCCCGCAATTATCATAGACGAAATCCATTATGCTTCAGTGTAAAAAGAAGAACAAAAAAATTTAAGTTTGAATTGATAAGATTTGAAATTATGAAAAAGTATCTGTTAACTATTGTCGTTGTATTCCTTATTCAGTCGGTATGGGGTCAAACGGAACCCATCGGCGATTGGATAGTGAGTCTCAATGCAGGAATAGAAGCCCACGACAAAAGAAATTTTAAACAAGAACGTCTGCTTACGATGCCGCCAGAAGAATATGGGACATACCATGCCGGAGGTCTCATACAGCGAAAGCTGGTAGGTATAAATCGTTTGCACATTTTCGGAGGGCTTGGATTCAACTATGAAAAAGCAACAATGAAACGAACATTTGACCATGGTCATTTTTCTGATGGGCCTGTTCTTGGTGTCTTGCTTTATCAAAATAGATATACCAAACTCAGTGCTCCTACCTCTATTTCATGCTGGTTTGAGGTCACAGACAATTTTTATCTTTCTGCTCTTGTCGAGTCTAACTGGTTAGTGCATCGGCGCATTACACTTTCAGAAAGTTCCTGGAGAGGTTTCCCCTATTCCGAAAGCACCTTTGAATTGGAAGACATTCAATGTAGGTTGGGGCTTAGGTATCAGTGGCAGCATGTTGTTATTGGTTTTGATGCAAGAGCATTTAATTTCCAAAAAGTTGATAATATTCTTTTCGCTTCAAGTATTGAAGAGTCCTGGGAATGGCATAATCCATTGCGCTTTGACATGACGATAGGATACAGGTGGTAAAGAGAGGAATGAACTGGTTATGGCACAGCAAACAAGGACGCCTAGCCACAACCATTTGGACTTTTCCGGCAGGGATAGCAGCGATAGTGCGTGCGACACGTGTGTGGCCCGACCTTAGCGAGGATAGGCTGCTACAGACTCCGCAGCTTTAGGACGGCCCGCACGGGGTGTGCGCACTACAAGCGTATAGCCCGACCGCGACCGCAGTCAGCGGGCGCGGAGCCGGCCAAAAAAGAAGCTGAAAGAAAAATATCTAGCAGGGATTGAATACGGTCTTATTCTACCCCCTGGAGTGAATGAGAGAGGTCTTCCGGGGGTGGCAAACACGATGCCAAAGCCGAGGGAAATCGCCATGGGATAATATAAAAAGCCTGTATTCAGTCATGCTATGTATTAGTTGATGTCCGGCCTTATATTCGATAGACTCAGGACAAAGTAGGGCAAAAAAAGCTGTAAAACCTCGATGGTTGGTATTCAATAGGAGAATATAAGGTCTGTTCATAAAATTACATAACCGATACTCGCTAGCATAATTTGATGACTGAGGGTGTGCCTCAGCGTTGGTTTCTATAAAAATCAAACAAGAAATTATTATATTAAGGGTAAATAGAATTTGAAAGAGGAAAAGCAAGAAAAAAAAGTAAGGTTTAGATGGTTAAGAAGAATTGCAAGAGTTCTGCTGGCCTTCCTAGTGCTATTTATTCTTCTCATTTTGCTGATTAGAAGCCCTTGGGGGCAAAGTATAATTGTCGAAAAAGCGACCTCTTATGTGTCCGACAAAACCAACACAAAAGTTGAAGTCGACAGGCTATTCATCACCTTTTCTGGAAATGTGTTTCTCGATGGCTTGTATCTCGAAGATCAAAAAGGAGATACTTTGGTCTATTCAAAAAACCTTGAAGTCGATGTGCCGCTTTGGCCGGTATTAATGGGGGACGCTATTGGTGTAAACTTCGTGGAATGGTACGGCCTCAAAGCCAATGTATCTAGAAAAGATAGCATTGAAGGGTTCAATTATCAATTTTTGATTGATGCTTTTGAAGAAACAGAAGAAGCAAAAAAAACAGATGAGGAGCCGGAGTCTTCACCAATGGACTTTTATATAAAGGACGTCTATTTTTCAGATTTTAACCTAAAATATAATGATGAAGTAGGAGGTATAGAATCCTACCTAAACCTAGGGAAGTTAAATCTGGAGATGAATAAGATGGATATGGAAACAATGAATTTCCATATTTCAAAAGCCGAAATTTTTAATACAGACCTTCAATTTTTGCAATTACTTCCTGTTGCTGAAAGCGAAGAAACGGCTAGCACGACCCTCCCGGTTGTAATTGTCGATGAACTTATACTAAAAAACGTCAGTACAAATTTCAAATCCATTCCCGATGGTATCCATACCGTTGCTGATATTGGCGAATTGTCGATTGAGCTTCCCATGGCAGATTTATCTAAGAATATCATTGACATGAATCATTTGGGACTCCACAATTCAACAATTAGCGCCCAACTATCTTCCAAAGAAGCAGTTCAAGCCGCTGAGGAAGCAGATTCAACGCAAGCCGCTGAAACTCCGGGTAGCTTTGAATGGCCGGACTGGACGATCTCCCTGTCCAAAGTTAATTTCACCAATAATAATATTCGTTACGCCCTAAACGATGCAAAGCCTCAGCCCGGCATTTTCAATCCTGAGGTGATTATTTTGAATGATTTTTATTTCGTTGCAGATGATATTTCTTTGAAAGAACAGGCTTTTGAAGCAAACATAACTGACTCGAGATTTAAAGAGCAATCCGGTTTAAATCTAAGCGAATTATCCTTTGCGACGACCATAGATGAAAATCGATCTGATTTTTCAGATTTCAAAATACAGTTAAATAAGAATAAGGTCAACACTTCTTTTGCCATTCAATACAACTCTATACATGAACTTATCAATCAACCGGAAAGTACAACAGTAAACCTCAATATTGAGAACTTTGATGTGGACTTAAATGAGGTGTTTCGCTTTCAGCCGAAGTTGAAGTCCAATGAAACCCTTGTCGCTTTGAGCAAAAAGAGGTTCAATGGAAATCTCGTGGCCACCGGAAGACTTTCATCAATCCGCATTCCCAACTCAAAAATAAAATGGGGTGGAAAAACCCAAATACAAGCCAACGGGAAAGTACTAAACCCTATGGATATTGATGATTTGGGACTTGACTTCCCCACCTTTAACTTTACTACGGTAAGAAATGATGTCCTTCTATTCATTGATGAGGACGAGTTGGGAATTCCAGTTCCGGAAAAGATTTCGCTTCAGAGCAATTTTAAGGGTGCGCTTGACGATCTCAATGCCGTGGCGTCACTGACAATTCCCGAAGGTCAAATAGATATTCAGGGGCATTACACAGATAAAGGTGAAATCGCCTATGATGCCGATTTGCTAGTGAAACAGCTCCAATTGGGCCAACTCTTAAACAATGAACAACTGGGGGAATTAAACCTCAGCTTAAAATCCAGTGGGAATGGAAGTGATATTAATTCTCTGGATGCCACCTTTGAATCAATCGTTGAAAGTTTTGTATTTAATGATTATGACATTAAGGATCTAAAGATTGCAGCTGATATTGAAAATGGGGAGGGAACCATTGGTTCAGCTTACAAAGATGAAAACCTCGATCTGGTCCTTGAATCCTTTATTCAACTGGATTCAATTTCACCGCGATTTGTAGTTGATCTCAATTTGAAAGGAGCCGATTTAAAAGCTTTGGGAGTAACTGACAAAGAGATCAGAGGCGCCCTCGTGCTTCACGGGGATTTTAAAGGAAATGCAGACAGCTTCACACTAAGCTCAAACATTAAGGAGGGGAAAGCTATTTACGACAATCAATCCTATTTGCTGGGAGATTTAGATATCAACGCTTTGGTTCAACCGGACACCACCTCAGTGGATATCAGCAATAAAATGCTCGATTTGAAATTGCGCTCTAACGCCAATCCTGAGAATTTTAGCGTGGCATTGCAAGACCACTTACGAAAATATCTTTCAGATACTTCTTTAAGTGAAACTCCTGTAGCCTTTGTAAATAAAAGCACCCAAAAACCGGTAGAACTCAAACTGGATGGCAGACTTCATAATGCACCCATTCTTGGTGGTGTTTTTATCGATCGTTTACAAGAGCTTGACAAGATTGACTTTCGGATGGATTTTAGTGAAACCAACCAGTCGCTTTCAGTAAATATTTTCTCTCCACATATTGATTATGACGATAGTGTCCTGGATAGTTTGACCCTGGATGTGTACTCAGATTTTGAAAGCTTTGATTTTGATTTTGGATTTCAAAGTTTGACATCCGGTCCGGTTGCCATTAGCAAAACAGCTTTGAATGGAAGCATAGTAGATCAAAAGCTGTTTTTAGATTTCCATTCCTTGTACAAGGGTGAGAAAATTGTCCAGGTCAATTCAGAAATGAGTAGGCGAGCAGATACCGTTCGCTTTCACATCAACCCTTCAGAACTATTGCTGAATAAAAAGGAATGGTCAATTCCACAGGAAAATGAAATGGTATATACGGAAAATCAGCTCGTTTTTTCATCTTTTTCCATCAGTAGAAACAGCCAGCTTTTTGAATTGAGCAGCTCACTACTCGAAACTGAAAAAGAGCAATTAGGTGTTCGTTTTGAAAACTTCAGGCTTTCAGATTTCCTGAACTATCTAAACCCTGAAGAAACCCTAGCAACCGGAAGACTCAATGGAAACGTAATCGTTGAAGAGCCCTTTTTAAGTCCGGGTTTACTGGCAAATTTACAAATTGAGGAACTCAATGTAATGAAAGTCCCACTTGGCAATTTGGCACTCGATGCCAAAGAAGTCAGTGAGGACAACTATGATTTGAACCTGGTTTTAAATGGCGGCGATATTGACCTCGATATCACCGGCGGTTATCAATCCGCCGAGGAAGAAGCAAAACTAGACCTGAATCTCGTTTTAAACGAACTAAAAATGAGTGCCATAGAAGGCTTTTCTGATGGTGAATTAACCGATACAAAGGGAATCCTGACTGGAGAGATGGAAATAGGTGGCACCACTTCAGAACCTAACTACGAGGGAAGCATTCAATTTAAAGAGGCCGGTTTTCGCGTTACCAAGCTCAATGCAGGTTTTTTGCTAAGAGATGAGACGATGCAAATTAATAATGAAGGGCTCTTTTTAGACAAGCTAAAAATTCTAGATGAGAGAGAAAATAAATTTGTCGTAAAGGGAAGCATACTGGCAGAGAGCTTTACCAATCCTGAATTTGATTTGCAATTTAATGCCAAAGACTTTTCTGCACTCAACGCTACCAAAGGCGACAATGAGCTTTTTTATGGTACAGCAGTTTTTGATGTAGATGGGAGGCTTACCGGCAATTTAGACTTACCTAGATTGAATGTAAACCTGAAGGTAGGTGCAGCGACTGATATCACTTATATTCTTATGGACTCAGAACTTGAAATAGAAGAGCGTGATGGTGTTGTTGTTTTTGTAGACAGGGAAGATCCGGACGAGGTACGCACCCAAAAAAGAGCCGAATCATATACGGCGAAAGGTTTTGCCGTTGATGCCAACATTGCCGTTCATGAAGATGCCGTGTTTAACGTAATTATTGATGAACGCACAGGCGATAAGCTGAGGGTGGGCGGAGACGCAGACCTTAGATTCGGCATTGAACCCAACGGCAGAACCACACTCACCGGAAAATATACTATGCAAAAAGGCCATTTTGAGATGAATTTATACAATGTGGTAAAAAAACGTTTTGAAATTGTCTCGGGAAGCAGTGTTTCCTGGTCAGGGGATCCTTTTGATGCCAATCTTGATGTAAGGGCTATTTATCGGGTGGAAACCTCGGCTGCTTCTTTAATGACCTCAGGTGGAGTAGGAATGGATAATAGATACCGTCAAGAACTGCCTTTTCTGGTGTATCTCAATGTGGATGGCCAACTTACAGAACCTTTGCTCACCTTTAATCTCGATATGCCCGAAGGGGAAAAGGGCGCAGTAGGCGGACAAGTATATGGCCGCATTCAACAATTGAATCAGCAGGAAGCAGAACTCAATAAACAGGTCTTCTCTTTATTGGTACTCAATCGATTCTTTCCCCAGTCCGGCAGTGATGGAAGTGGAGGAGGAACCATGGCAATTGCTCAGGACAACTTAAATGAGGCACTGTCAGACCAACTCAATATGTTTTCAGATCAGCTATTGGGAGAAACGGGTGTTGAGCTGGATTTTGGAATTGACAGTTATACAGATTACCAGGCAGAAGGGCCCCAAGACAGAACTCAGGTGGACATCACAGCCCGGAAAAAGCTATTCAACGACAGGCTAATTGTGAGTGTGGGGAGTGAAGTGGATGTTCAGGGAAACAGTCAAAACCCAAATGAATTAAATCCAATTATTGGCAATGTGAGTATTGAGTATTTATTGACAGAAAATGGGAGACTTCGTTTAAAAGGCTTTCGCCGAAATCAGTTTGAAAATGTCATAGACGGCCAGGTAATTGTGAATGGAATAGCCCTTACATTTTCGCGGGAGTTTAATGAGTATAAAGAATTGTTTGCAAAATCAGTTCAAGAGGAATTGGAGAAAACGCAAGCCGAAGAGGATGATGAAGAGTAATAATCAAATACACCGTAATGTAAAACATCAATTGATGTTGATGCTTTTGGTTGTTAGCATAATCCAAGCCTGTAGTGTAACGCAATTTATTCCGGAAAATGAACTGCTTTATACGGGAACTCATATTGAAATGAGCAGCGACTCTGCAGTGGATAATATGAAAACAATACAAAATGAAATAGAAAGCCTGATGAGACCGGAGCCCAATTCAAAGATACTGGGGGCTCGACTCAAACTTTTAGTGCACTATAAAAGTCAAAAAGAAAGCTCCGGGTTCTTAATGAGATTTTTAAACAAGCGCATAGGTGAAAAACCGGTGTATTTATCGACTTTAAAAAGAGAAAAGACGGAACATCTGATTGTAAACCGCCTTGAAAACAGAGGGTTTTTCCACAGTAGTGTGAATTCCCGGGTCCATGAAAAAGAGAAGAAAAAACTAGCGGCAATTACCTATAATATAAAACTTGGCCAGCCTTATGTATTAGAAAAATTTAAGATTGATAAAGATTCATTTGCTGTTTATAAAGAGTTGGAAGAGTTAAAACCTTCAAGTAACTTAAAAGCAGGAATGCGATTTGATTTAAACGCCTTGAAAATGGAGCGAGAGCGCATTGAAGGCGAACTCAAAGAAAGGGGCTATTATAATTTCAATAGTGACTTTTTGATTTTTGAAGCCGATACCAATCAATACAAAACCAGACGCTTCGATTTATTTCTTCGATTAAAAAATGAAGTGCCACAAAAATCGGTCATTCCTTATAAAATCTCAAAAGTCAATGTCTATCCCAATTATGTTATGGGAGAAGAGTATACCTATAAGGACACTTTACAATTCAACAATAAAACCTTCTATCAGAAAGAAGAATTTTTTAAACCCAAACGTTTATCGCCCTATATTTTACTGAATGAGGGCGAAAGGTTTAGTCCGGGAAAATCAAAAAGGACTAGCAGGCGGTTGGGCTCGGTGAGTGCCTATAAATTTATCAATATTCAATATGATGAGGTGGATTCGCTCACCACAGACAGCCTGGGCATTCTGGAAGCTTCCATCTTTTTGGCCCCTTTGGATAAACGATCCATTAGAGCTGAACTACAGGCCGTTTCAAAATCCAATAACTTTACCGGCCCCAGTCTTTCGGGTACCTTGACAAACAGAAATCTCTTCCATGGCGGCGAATTATTGAATTTGTCCTTGAAAGGCGGCTATGAGTTTCAAATTGCATCCGGCGATCAATCCGGTTTGAGTAGCACACTCGCAGGGGCCAATGCTGAAATTATTTATCCCCGGGTTTTATTTCCCTTTAAGCTGAGTGATAATTGGTTTAAATATGCCATTCCGAAAACGAAAATGAGTTTGGGGGTTGATTATTTAACCAGAAGTAAGTTGTTTAGCTTGGCTTCGGTATTAGCAAATTTTGGTTATGTGTGGAATGCCAACAAATTTGTGACTCACGAATTTAATCCCATTTCAATTAACTATGTGAATTTAGCCAACACCACATCGGACTTTGAGCAAATATTGGAAGAAAACCCATTTTTGAGAAGCAGTTTTAATCAGCAATTCATTGCAGGAATGACCTATTCATTTAATTACAATGGCCTGGCTGAGACCAGAAAAAGCCATCAGTTTTTAATTACTTCCACTTTAGACATTGCCGGAAATGGCCTTTCCTTGTTGAGCGACGGCGGCTCAAGGCCACAGTCATTTTTAGGTTTGGAATATGCGCAATATGCAAAAGCCGATATCGATGTGAGTTATCACCTCAAGCTAGGGTCAGATCAAAAACTGGTGACACGAGCATTTGCCGGCATTGGCCTTCCGTACGGCAATTCAGAAATTATGCCCTTTACGAAACAGTATTTTTCCGGTGGCCCTTATAGTGTGCGAGCATTTAGGATAAGAAATTTAGGTCCGGGGACCTATGCACCTGAAGCAGAAAGTAATTCCTTTTTTGATCAATCGGGTAATATCAGGCTGGAAGCCAATATTGAATACCGATTCCCCATTGTATCTTTTGTAAAAGGCGCAGTTTTTGCCGATGCGGGAAATGTTTGGAACACCAAAGAAAATGAATCCGTAGCGGGAGGAAAATTCACCTCAGAATTTATAGACGAATTTGGAATTGGCGCTGGGATAGGCATTAGATTTGATGTTCAGGGATTTGTGATACGCTTTGATTTGGCGGCACCATTAAAAACACCCTCCCTTCCCAAAGGCGAGCGCTGGAGCTTCGATTACGACGAGCCCGTTTTGAATTTTGCGATTGGCTATCCGTTTTAATTTTTGAATGAATTGGATTTTATCAATTCCCCGCAATCGACAACTTTTCATGTCGGCACAGTCCGCTTTATACCCGCCACTTCCTTTGGATTACTCATCTGGCCAAATCATAGCATATTTTCGTACGATATTTCCCTTTTGAATTTCTATTTTTTGGGGCCTACCCCGCCCTCGAGAGCGCTCGCGCACCTCGAGGCGCGGTCGCTACGTTTCGCCACTCTCCGCCAGCTGGCGGATCGGTCCTTCATCACCCCTCAGGCGTGATTCGGACTCCCGCTCGCCTAAAGGCGCAGCGGGATGGCTCCACATCGCTAGTCCGGGGGATGTGGATGTATTTTAGTAAAAGAGAAAGTGAACCCGCATTATTCATAAACTTAGTTGCAAACAGAGAAGTCTGTTGATAATGTATATTGGAGTATAATAGCTTAGCAAAGGGTTCACCCTCTCAATAATTCAAATCCGAAAACCAAATTTGAGTATTGCAATGAAAGAGTATTTCATGTACTTTCTACATAAAATGTTGCAGGTCAATGATTTGAATGATCTTCGGCCCGCAGGGCGGGAAATTCATGTATTTCACGAGTTAGTAGAGACAAGGCATGTTTCAATGGCGGCTTGGCGATGCCTTGTTTATACTAGCTACGAACAACGCAGAGCTTCAAAACCGGGCCTATGGCGAATTTAGTGTTAATGACAGTAAAAAGGATCAAACCCATAGCTACAAGGTTGAAGAATAACGAAGCTTACGCGCATATTTCACATTTAGACCGTTTCGCATGAAATGGTTATTCAGGCGAAAGGATAGTTTTCGCACGTATCCTTAAACAAATCCTATGGAAAAACCTTGAGGCTCTAGACAAACCACTCTTTTTATGTTTTCTTAGGTACTGTTATGCACCTTTTAATTTCCGAATTTCTTCTGCTAAAACCGGAATATTTCTTTGAATTATTCCCCACAACATCTCAGGTTCAGCAGAATCATAAGCGTGCGCAATAATATTTCTTAATCCAATAATATTCTTAGAGGCTGAAATTTGAATACTTGGGTTGATCTCAAGTATTTTCCGAATCGCATCACCGATGATTTCTAAATCTCGCTCTACTGCCCTCTATAAAATAATATCACCTGAAAAATTATTGAAGTTATTTTGAGTTTTCTGCTTTATAAATTCTATCTCCTCAATAACGCTCTCAATATCTAAAATATATTTGAGTAGTTTAGGCTGCATACAAATCTACTTTTGACTTGTAGACCTCCTCTCCTAGAACGGGATTCTTAAGTGATCTGCTAGACAAAAGGTCTACTTTTCTATTTAGAATCTCTTGAAGCTGATTTAACAACGAAAAGTAGTTATCCGCGTAGTCCATAACATCAATATCATCCGAAAACTCAACGAGAAGGTCGATATCGCTGTCATCATTCATGGCATTTTTTGCAGCTGATCCAAACAAAGCAATCGACTCCACTTGATGTTCTTTGCACCCAGCTATAATATCACCTATTTTATTTTGAATCAAATCAATCATAAAACTAGGATACATGAAAATTCGATAAATCTCTCCACTATGCTTTAGTTGCACCAGGTGCGAGGGGTTCACCATCAGTCCACTGGAGCGATATAAAGGATTTCGTAAATACCCTCAAGGGTGCCTCCGGAACCGATCCAGAAATGAAAGAAACATAATAGTAGCAAAAACAACGGAAGTATATTCCCATGTCAAAACCCAAAACATAAAAAAAGGCCTCCCTCTGATGAACCACTATAGAAAACAGAATCGAATGACTTGCCGCACCCCCGGTTGCTGGTTATATACGGAATGGGTATATATTCCTTACTTTAGGTGCGAATGTAAGTAAGTTAATCGTTCATGCCTCCCTTCGGTCGCCACGGAACTAGTACTCGTGCGCATATAAGACAGGATTCCTAAATCCTTAGTATCTTTCATTCGGATGGACATAGAAACGCCCAGACCTTGTGTGCAATTTAAATATACAGCATTAAAGCGAATAATATGGAGAAGTTAAAGCCAAACGTACAGAGAGCGAAAAATGCCATCATCTTAATATGGGTTGTATTAGTTTTAGAAATAATTATGTTAATCTCTAGCTATTTCCAATATGACTTACTCCAAACAGCGAAAAATGGTGGAGTAATTTCAATTGAGGCAGCATATGCCAATGACACAAGAGAGCAAATTGTAGCTGCTTTTTACTTGATTGCATTTGTAATATCCGCTGTAACTTTTATTCAATGGTTTAGAAGAGCATATTTTAATCTCCATTTGAAAGTAAATAACCTATCCCATTCTGAAGGTTGGGCAGCAGGCAGTTGGTTTGTTCCTATTATACATCTCTACAGACCCTATCAAATAATGAAAGAACTATACCACGAGACAATAGGAATATTAACAAGAAAAGGCTTGATACTTAGAAAAGAATATTCAATAGGTTTTTTAGGTTGGTGGTGGGCACTTTGGATTACTAATAGTATTATCGGTCAAATTCATTTTCGTTATCCAATTGAAACAGTTGATGATTTGATTGGTAGTACAGTTATTAGTATGATTGGAAATGTTGTGGGTATTCCTCTTGCATTGATTACAGTAAAAGTAATTAAGGACTATTCTGAAATTGAACCATTACTAAATGAAATAAATGACGAAGAAGAATAACTATAAACCATAACACATAAACTTGATTAGAACGCAGTTAAGTCAAACCGTTTTTGCTAAATGTCTTAAACTCACTCCGAGCGATTCCCTATCGACCTTAATGCCCGACTGCATGATGGCTGCGCGCTGGACCTTCTCACTATCTTTGATCGTTACCCTTCGACTGCGTTGGGCTTCGCTTCGGCGGGCACGGCCTACAGCACGCAAATTTAACTATTCTTCTTTTGCTACCTATATACCGTACCAGAAGGCACGGTAATATTCGGATAAACCGCGCCGCATATCACTGGTGATGGGTTCGGTCCTCCTTTCTTGAGGCTTTTCGGCTTCGACCTCTATCCGCGGTCAATTATATCCCATTAAAATCCGTGTAATCCATATAATCCGTGTATTGGGTGATTCTGAACCCAACAGAAAAAACACCACCCAAGAAAGCCAAAAAAAACGAACCTTGCGGATACCATTGAAGGCACCATGCTTTCTTAAACCTGTTAGCAAAAGTTATTTATTAGCAACAATGTCCCAAATTGTGTATGCATCTTTCTTTGTCCCATCTTCATTAATTATTCCTGTGCTAATCCATATTTTGCCTAAGTCCTGGACGGCTTCAGGAAAGGTTGCCCATAATTCGTCATAATCGCGATGTGTCCACCAAATGATATATTCATAATCGTGGTTTTGCGCGTTCATAATCAAGGACTCTAAGTAATCCTTCTGCTCAGATTGATTCCCTGAAATAAATAAATTAAACGATTGTACCGACAGATTTTCCGACAAATGACCTGTTTCAGCAAAGGCTATGGGTTTATCAATCTTTTCGTGTAAAAAATCAAAAGCCTCTTGAAAATTTTCTTTTGTTTTCAATCCTTTAAAAAAAGGGTAAAAACTAATGGTTGCAAAATCCATTGAATTCGCGTAATCAGCGACTTCTGCCACAAATACCGCTGGGTCTGGTACATCTGGTTGATAAAAGTTATGCAATGTAATCGACTCGGAAATGATTAATGAAGGAAACTCCTGTTTTACTCTTGTTCTTATGTTTGACATTAGTAATTTGTATGCATTCCATTTTTCAGGCGCATTTTTTAGTAGTTCATTAACTTCAATGGCTATAATAAGGTAATCCGGATTTAATTGGTTGGTGATATATTTGAGATGCTTGAAATAAGCATCTTCAATGTGGACGTCATTTAATTCTGTATAATTAGGTATTGTTCCATTAAAATCAGATGCGAGTTCACTTCTTGAACTATTCAACAAACTTACTGAAACGGTCAGTTTCATATTAGGGATTATCTTAGAGGCTTTTCCTGTTATTTCGTTAGTAAATTCAGTTGGCAAAGGCGAGTCATTTATCCATGCATCCCAAGGAATTTCTGAATCAATATGCTCAGAGTAGATGTCAGCATTATTACCTATAAATAAATAGGTGTTATTTACAGCTTCAATTGAAGGAGCATACGGCCAAGTGGTAAACCCCATCTGAAAGTTTCTTGATTCGAACTCGCAGAAAAAATCACTTGTTTCACAATCTGTTACTGGATTAATTATGCTTTCCATATCCTCATTGCAAGCAAGGAGTGCAATAACCAACGAAATTACGAAGAATGAATGTGTCTTAATGATTTTCATTTTAGCATCTTAATTTTTAACAACTTACTATATAGTTCGGGGAAATGCCTTCGGCATCCCCCCGAACAATGGCTAAACGCCATTGAAACGGCGCCTAGCCACTGCTCCGTTTCCAAAAGTACGAAATTCATCCCTGCATGGTATATAAACCGTATTTTAGAGTCTGGAAGCGCTCATTATGCTGTTTTTATAGGACTTCCTCAGGATTTGTAAGCTATGTATAGACTAATATAATAATTTTTGGGGGACGGCTCCTTGCTTCGCCGGTCGCTAAAGTAAACACCTCCTTATGATCGTTTCCATTTTCTTGTCTTAAAATCTTTCTTACTGTCTTTTCTTATATGCACCATAAGGCTTGGCCTATAAAGCGTTGGCCATTTTAAACCCCTTTCCTGTCACAACCATTACAAAGTTTATAAGATGTAATGAATTCCAAATAAGCATTCCCCACCTAATGATTTATACATATTATTGTAGCAGGTTAATATTAATTATTATTACTCAATTAAAGTAGCCTTATGACTTATCTGTATAATTTTCAATAGCTAACATTGTTGCGTTATACCCTATTTCTACTAATTCCTCTGCTTTATAAAAATCGTAAATATTACAGCTACTCCGCGATGTTTCAATTAAAATATCAGGTGGATTATCCCTAAGAGAAAACTTAACCATTTGATTCCTCATTAATTCAAAGGAGGTGCTCATAATATCAAAATAACTAAAATCAATATCCTCATCGTCAGAGAATAATTCACTCAATTTCTTGCTAAATTTATCAATTGTGCTTTGATAGAAAGATTGTTGTTCTTCTTTCTTTTTCTCCATTTTAGGTAGGGGTACGTCTGCATTAACATTAACAGCTACCAAAAGGTCATTATCAACTCGTTGAGCATGATTGATAGGAATATTATTTACGACACCCCCATCAACAAGGATAGAGCCGTCTTTTTTGATAGGTGTTATGATATTTGGAATTGCAATCGAAGCTCGCATTGCATTATAGAGACTTCCTTCTGTGAATAGGACTTCCTTTCTACTGATTAAATCCGTAGCGGTTGCAGAAAAATTAATGGGTAAGTTCTGAATTTGAATGTCCTGGATAAAGATTGATAATTCTTCAAAAACTTTGTCTCCTTTAATAAAGCCACTATTGAAAAGGGTGAAATCCACTAATTCAAAAACGTCCTTTTTATCGAGATCCAAAATCCATTTTTTAAATTCCTTTATTTTGCCAGCTGCATAAATTCCTCCAACAACTGCTCCCATAGAAGTTCCTGTTATAGAATGAACTTCAAACCCTTTCTTTTCTAAGGCTTCCAAAACTCCTATATGTGCAATTCCTCTTGCGCCTCCTCCCGATAAAACCAATGATATCTTTTTCATTTATTCGTTCATTTTTCGTTTTTATTTCTAATTGGCTAACGGCCGACTTAGTCGCAGTGTGCCGAAAGGCACACTGCGTATAGGTGATGTTAGTCACTGGCTTTACTTTTTTCTTCTTCATCAACTAATTCCGTCAAATTGAGGTCCAAGTCTTTCATTACGTGATCAACGTCATATTCAAAATCTTTCGGAATGTTCACAGTTGCAATCCCTCCCAAGTCAACTTGCCAAAACCCACCTCTTTTTGCAAGTTCATCACCTAACATTCTGTACTCAGATTCCTTATACTTCGGGTTGAGGAAAAATCGTCTGGTTATAAAATCGGAGTCCTTGGTGATTTTGACAATTTCATGTTTTCCGTCCTTATTTAATCTGGTTTCAAATTCTGTATCTAAAGTCAGTCGGCAGTTCCAAATGTCATTGTCAGTCATTCTGAACTTGTTGTCAGCCAACTGCTCAACATACATTGTTGCTGTCGATTTTTCTTTTTTATCGTATAGCTCAATTTTGACTTCCTTTTTCATTTATGTTTGTGCCTAACTTACTTATATCCGCATCAAAAGCACGAAGTGCACCCCCCATTTGGTATATACACCACACCTTTTAGTCTGGAGCCCTCTCGATTATTTTTTTATATGAGTTCATCAGGTTTTGTATACTATAATTTCTGTAGACTAATATAAGCATTTTTGGGGATGAACTGTTTGGCTTTTCCCCCGCTTCAACACTCCCCTATTGAAACCGGCCGTTCCGGGGTTTCAAAAATGAGTTCCGGACCTATCGATGCAAAGATGCATAGCATGTACTCGATGTGGATGACATCCCAGATGGGCACATTCGCAAAACGCGTGTCTTCGGCTTTGAATATTTTAGGGGGAGCGGGAGTTTTGACTCTCCCCGGACTATTGCGATAGTGATGTGGAGGGGGCCGCTCCCGGCGGCAGTGCGAGCATTGCGAGTACCGATAGCCCGAAACGTAACGCCCCGACTGCGCCGTCAGGCAAAAGGAGGGGATCGCCCAAAACATCATTAAAAATCCTGAAATCACTGCTTGAATAGAGGGTATAAAAATAGCCCATCAACTTGTCGTCGATGGGCTATCTAGTGGGCAATGTAGGACTCGAACCTACGACTTCCACCTTGTAAGGGTGGCACTCTAAACCAACTGAGTTAATCGCCCGTGTTGTTTAGCGAACGCAAATATATACGGTTTTTCATTTTTGCCAAAGCTTTTGCCAAAATTATTGCCATTCCGGGGCAATTTCAAAAATAGACTGGGTCACAACGCGACCGACGGCTTTTAGGGTCTGCCGGTCTATAATGTCCATGTCGTCTTGCGTGGTATGCCAGTGCTCAAAAAAGCCGGTCGCACTGCCCTGCTCTTTGTGGATGATATCTAAGGTTGGAATACCGGCTATGGTATTAACAAAGTAGTGGTCGTCGGTGATCGCGCCCATGGGTTGATCCACAAAGACATTCCCATAACCCATCTGATCGGCAATACCCCAGATGCGATCGACCCACTGCCCGGCATATCGGCGCGAAAAGCCTTCTTTGTAAAAAGTGGCATGCTCAGCTCCTACCATGTCGAGCAAAATCCCCATCCGGAAGCGAAAAGCCGGCCGGTGTGGCTGTCGCGACCAATGCTGTGCACCTAATGCCCAGCTTTCGGGCTGATTACCCGTCGAGGTGCCTTGATCTTCTAAATCAAAAAATACAATATCAATACCGATCCCGGGGTCGTATTCCTTTAAATGGCGGGCCACTTCCAACCAAACGCCTACACCACTGGCACCGTCGTTCGCGCCAGGAACGACTTTTGTCTTGTCTTCCTGCTCTGCCTGAAATCGGCTGTCCCAGTGCGCACACAATAAAATGCGGTCGGGCGCATCGGGACGGAAACTGCCTATGACGTTATACCCTTTCAGCTCCACACCATCGAAACGAGTGGCCGTAAAGGACTGTACCTGAGTCTGTGCACCAAATCGCTTGAGTGTCTCCTCCAAATAGTCGCGGCCCGCAATATGTGCCTCTGTCCCGGGAACGCGCGCACCCAGGTCCACTTGCGCCTGAATGTAGGCATAGGCAGAGTCCGCTGAAAAATCGGGAATTTGCATGGCCTCTGAAGGGGTCGCGCTGCTGGACTGTTCTTTCTCGTCGGCACAGCTGATGAGCAGCACTGCTGCTACACAAAGCCAAAGCCCGTTTATTAATTTTCTATGCTCCATTGGGTGCCGTCTTTACTATCTTTTAATACAATGTTGCGCTCCTGCAGACGATCGCGAATCAGATCGGCCATTTCGTAGTTCTTGTCGGCCCGCGCTTTTGACCGCAATTCTATAACGACACGCATCACCTGATCTAGTATTTCGGCTTCTCCTTCCTCGGTGGTTTCGTCTTTCAAGCCCATCACACTAAACACAAATGCGGGCAGCTCACTCTGTAAACGTTTCAAGGTGTCGGCTTCAATTTGATCCTTGCCGATCTGCCCTCCATGCAATTTGTTGATGATCTGAACCAACTCAAAAATACGCGCTAATGTCTTTGGCGTATTGAAGTCGTCGTTCATTTCCTTGTACATCCCGTCGATACCTTTTAAAATGGCTTGATTGTGCTCACTGTCTACTCCATCTTTTATGGGCTCTAACTGTTCAAGAACCTGACAAGCGGCCATCAATCGACGGTAGCCTTTTTCGGCTCCTGATAGTGCTTCATCGGTCAAATCCAGAGTGCTTCGATAGTGCGACTGCAACATGAAAAACCGAACGGCCATTGGACTGTAGCCTTTTGAAATGTGTTCATTTTCTCCGGTGAAAAGCTGCATGGGCGTGATGGTATTGCCGTCGCTCTTTGACATTTTGCGACCGTTCATGAGCAACATGTTGGCATGCAACCAGTAATTGGCCGGCTGACAAGAGGAAGCGCCGAAGCTTTGTGCGATTTCGTTCTCGTGATGTGGAAATTTCAAGTCGCTCCCGCCGGCGTGAATATCAAAGGTCTCTCCGAGGTATTTGGTGCTCATCGCAGAACACTCCAGGTGCCAGCCCGGAAATCCGCGCGACCAGGGCGAGTTCCATTGCATCAGGTGACTGGGATCGGCATTAATCCATATGGCAAAATCTGAGGGATGGCGTTTCTCGCTTTGATTTTTGAGCTCCCGCGTTTCGGACAATAAGTCTTCTACCACGCGTCCGCTGAGTTTGCCGTAGATGTCTTCCTCTTTGGCAAATTTTTCCGTATCGAAATATACGCTGCCATTGACTTCATAGCCATAGCCATTGTCTAATATTTTCTGGACCATATCAATTTGCTCGATAATGTGCCCTGTAGCGCGCGGCTCAATATCCGGGGAAAGGTTATTGAAAATACGCATCATATCGTGAAAGCCCAGGGTATATTTTTGAGCGATCTCCATAGGCTCGAGGGACTCCAAACGCGCTTTTTTGGATATTTTATCCTCCGCTCCCGAATCGGCATCGCCTTCCAGGTGCCCCACATCGGTGATGTTTCGCACATAGCGTACCTTATATCCGATATGCTGCAAATAGCGGTATATCACATCGAAAGAGGTGAAGGTCCGACAATTGCCGAGATGCACATCGCTATAAACGGTAGGTCCGCATACGTATAGTCCAATACGGCCTTCTGTAATCGGCTCAAAAAGCTGTTTCTTTCGTTCTAAGCTATTATATATATATAATTTCTGATCCATGTGTACAAAGGTAGGGTATTATAGGGATTATGCCGCGCCTTAAACCGAAAAAAGCATGAGTAAATAACGTAAAAGGTAACAATAATGAATACCCTCTTTTCTCTAAGCTACAGCTCTTTCAATTCCCGCGCGCCAGGCTCGCTCATTCATTGTTACTTTTTGAGTGACCCAAAAGTAGGAACAAATAAGTGGGTTTGCAATGCGAACAAGCCCTTAAAGAGCAGCACGCCAGTGCAAGAGGTAAATAAAGTATTGCAGGGGTTCGGTAAATTAATGACGCGATCGCACGCATTCAAAGTCAGGTCTGGTTTACTTTCTGTTGGGGGCCTGAATCACGACCACGCCTTTGGCGTGATTCCGCAAGAGTCAGGTCGCTCCACCTGTCACGCTTTAGCGTGAAATTACACGGATTATAGGTATTTCACAGATTGGATCCGGCTAAGCTTGAGCAGGTTGGGTTGGGGAATGTTGGCTTCGGTATTCTTGTTTATTTTGGGGGTCTGAATCACAGATTACACGGATTACAGGGATTCCACAGATTAGATTTGGGGGATATTTCCCCAGCTCACCTCGACCCCTGGACTGCGCTCTGTGCTGCGCTCCGCTCGCCACATCGCGGTGAGCAAGTGCGAAGATGTTTTATAGGGGAATCCTCAAGAAGGAACCTGCTAAGTGTTCTCAAGTAAGAGTTGACTTTAAAAAAAGCTGGGGCCACACGAGTTGCTAGCCATAGGACGGCAGAGCCGCAAAATTAATAGTGCTCAATTGACCATTGCAGACGTTAAGAATCAAAAAAAGCGGACCGAACCCATCACCAGTGATAGTCGGCGCGCAGAGCGGAATTGCGATCGCGGGTATCGGGAAACGAGATAACGATACGAGAATATTGACATGACATAAAGGTCCGCACGGAAAAGGAGTAGGGACAAACCCGCGATAAAAGCATGGAGCGGTAAAAAGCGTCCGCGGTTTGCCGAAGGCAAAATCACCTTTGATGGGTTCTTGATCTTTTGTTACTTTTGGATTAAGCCAAAAGTAAAAAGGATAGATTGGGGGCGTGGCAGCGCGCAGGCCTAAAGATCTGAACCGCTGATTAATCTGATTACTGGATGTCTTTGATTAGAGACGGGGTGCTTGAGCACCTCTGTTATTGATTGTTTATTGGTGATGTGGTATTTATTTTGGGGATCTGAATCACAACCACGCCTTTGGCGTGATTCCGCCACAGTCATGTCGCTCCACTTGTCACGCTTTAGCGTCAGACCCTGTCCTACCTCAGCTATCCAAAAAGCAATTTCAGTAGTAAACGAAATGAAACGCCACACCCCCCCTTAAATCCAGCCAATAGTCATAAAAAAAGACATCCCCGCGCCCAAACCGGACCAGAAGATCGTCCAGTCGCGGCGGCGGATAAAAAAGACTTTGTCTAAAACAAAATATAAGGCCACAAACAGGAGCACGATGAGAATCTGTCCGGCTTCAATGCCTATATTGAATGAAAATAGTTCGTATACAATGCCATCGCTTTCGGGATGCAGCGCGCGAAAAAAATTGCTGAAACCCAGACCGTGCACCAGACCAAAACCCAAAGCCAGCGTATAGTGCCAGGCCAGCGTGGAATTCGTTTCGCCGCCTGCCTGAAACAGGTTGTATATCGCTGTGGCTAGTATGGTGATAGGAATGATCGTCTCGATCAGGTCGGCCGATACATTGACCCAGCCCAGCGCGCTGAGGGCGAGGGTAAGAGAATGGCCTATCGTAAAAGCTGTAGCTAAGAGGATCAAGCGCCAACCGTTACGCCAGGAGTACATAGCGCAAAGGGTAACAATAAATAGCATGTGGTCAAATCCGGCGGGGTCTAAAATGTGGTCCCATCCCAATTGAAAATATGTTTCAAATACACTCATCGCGATTCAGCTTGGGTTATTTAATCGATGTACTCCACCTTGTGTAAAAACCGAAGACCAATAGATAACTCTACTGTCACATTGGTCGGGCTTTGGGCATTTACTGTGCGGGTTTGCGTAGATCCGGAACCGGGTATGGGTTGCAGGCGCTGCTGGGGGATAAACATCTGCCGAGAGAGGTCGGGATGGATAGAAAGCTCCAAAATGCCCGCTACATGCTCACTAAATGCCCACTCCAGCCCTGTTTGAAAGGTAACGCCCCATAGCCAGCGGCGCACAGCGACACCTTGGGCCTCTCGGGATAAATTGTCGCTATCCTGCGAAATGGTATATTCTCCACGCATGCCAATTCCGTAATAAAACCGCGAATACTCATTGCCAAATGGAAATTTCTGTCGAGCGCCAAGCACGAGAGAGGCATTATTAAATACATCGCGCTGCGATACGGCGCGACCAATGGTAAAGCCCTGTCCAAATACACGCTGACTGCCGCGCTGATGATATCCAAGCTGGGCAAATAGGCTAAATTCATTTTCTTCGTCTGCTGTTTCGATAAAGGTGGATCCGTGGTAGGTCAGCAGCACGCTGCGATTACTGAAGTTTTTGAACAGTTGCATGCCGCCTCCGACACCGCCTTTAAATCCAAAGGCGTAACTCTGAGCTGTCAGGCTGGCACTGCCCGCAATCAGGCTCATAATCAGAAAGGCAAAAATCGATTTTCTCATAGCAATATTAGGTTGTGTGTTTCGGTGTATTACGTTCAAAAGCGCATGTGTAAACGCTAGTCCAAATATACAGATAAGTTTCATAGGGAAAAACAACAGAAGTCTTCGGCCTAGTGCTGCGCAGGGGTGGCAAAGCCAGACCCGATCGCGTGGTGCGCGTTCGGGGCCGAGCACATCCGGCGGAGTCCTTCTCTTTAGAGCAAGGACGGAGACGGGCGGCCATGTGCGAGCCCCGGAGCATAACGGCCCCCAAAATTTTGGGGGCAGGCCCCAAAGCCGCCGCCTCAAATTCAAGCTCATATTCTGGCAAAACTGCTTAGCGGACGCGCAATTCTTCGCCGATGCGAATCCCACTATCCTGCAGCGCATTTTTTTCCTTGAGCTCGTCTACCGTCAAGCCAAACTTTCGGCTAATGCTATACAGGGTGTCCCCCTTCTGAACCACATAGGCCTCAAGCGTTTGGGCTGTTTGCGAATGGTGAACGGTATCTTCTTGTATCGTGTCGGCTGCTACTGCGATCGGAGGCTGTTCCGCCGTGTCCTTAACTTCTTCCACCTCCAGCTCGGGGGGTGAGGAATGCTCGGACAGGGCATCGTCCTGGGGTAAGGCCTGCACATCATCGTCGGCAGGCAAATTTTCCTCAGTTTTCTCAGGTAATATGGTCTCTTTTTCAGAACGTAGGGTGGGCCTGGACTCAAACCACGACAAACCCCGCAATCGGATTTGCTCCCCCACAGCGGGCTCTTCACCTGCTGACATCTTATTTTTACTAAGTAGCTTTTCTACACGCACACCGTATTGTTGCGCAATGGAAAACATATCGTCACCGGCCCGAACATAGTGGTATTTTTTCTCCCCGCGGAATGAACGCCGCTTCTTCTGTAAAAACACACGTCGACCCGCCTTCAACTTCTGATTGGGCGATTCAATGCCCTCATTATATTTTACGATTTTATCGGGCGACACACCAAAATCCATGCTGATCTCCACAGGTCGCTCATCGGGCCGCGCATAGACAAACTCCACATCATTCACGCGTTGCAAAGTCGGACTATAGGATTCCTCCTGTACCAACATAGCCGGATCCTCTGCCTCCATTCCATCAAATTGGTGTAGGCCATAGCGCTCAATAAGCTGAATGAGCAATTGGGGATACTTGGGATTGGTCGCATAGCCCGCCTTTTTCAGTCCGCGCGCCCAGGCTTTGTAATCGGTCGGCTGCAGGCGAAACAAAAATCCGTATCTGTGATTCTTTCGCGGATCTCGCAAAAACTCTGAATGCGCTACAAAACTTTCCTCCGGATTGCGATACGCCCGAAAACAGGAGGGCACTAAACGACCATTTTTATAGTCGTCATCCTTGCGCATCACCGACCCCCCGGTCCACTGCTTACCGCACTTGATCCCAAAATGATTGTTCCCTTGAGTGGCCAGATACGACCGCCCTGCATTCGATTCCAGTATCGCCTGCGCCATTTTTATACTCGCCGGGATGCCTGTACGATGCATCTCTTCAATGGCAATTTCTTTGTACTGCTCGATGTATGTTTCATGTGCCGACTGCGCAAACAGTCCACTCATCGCTGAAAAACATAAAAAAAATAGAATTCTATTGATCATTTCATATTATTTATATTAATAATATCAAAAATAATGCCATTTTTCTTTTGGGTGTGCCCCCCAAATGCTTTGGGGGTCGCTATGGTCGGGTGCTCTCCGCCACCCGGCGGATCGGCTGCCGACGACCAGCGGGGAGGCCGCCGGCATCTCCCCGGCACCCTTTTCGCCCTTCCTTTCTGGAATGGCGAAGGGTTTGGGGCCACCCTCTCAGCGCTCACACAGGCTTACGGCCTTAAAACTTTTTGCCACACATGTTTATTATAATCCTACTCTGTAAGTCGACAAACGACCTTTTAAACCATAGAAAATAACATATGCATCTGCCCGAAAGGCTATGCTTTGGGGAAAAAGGGCAGAGAAACCTTACCTTCGATACTACAACTCAATATATGAAGCTATCAGCCTGGAATATTGCTATCAAATGGGGCGCCGCTTATGCCTTATTGACCCTGATTTGGCTATCCCTGGAGTCTTGGATCGGACTGCATGACGACTTGCTCAAGTATCGGGTCGTTTTGACAAATGTAAAATATGTGCCCATATTTCTCATCTACTTTGCCGCTTTGTATCGCTATCGACGGGACAGAGAAGGAGGCATATATCCTTACAGTGCGGCCTTTATCGATGGTTTGCGCCTTACTGCTGCGGCCACCTTGCTGAGCATTCCGACTCAGTATATCAGCTTGCGATATCTTACGCCCGACTTTTTATCAAAGATGCGCGTCGCTATGACTGAGGAACAGTGGATGACGGCGATTGAAGCCGCTAATTATTTTGAATTTCAAAACTACATGATTCAGTCTGTCCTTGCCATCCCGGCAACAGGCTTGATGATCACCGCCATTGTCGCTGTGTTTGTGAGCAGAAACGGCCGTCCCTCACCGATCTAAAATCTGACAAGGATTTTCACCTTAAAGCGAATGTTGGAACTCTCTCTCGTCCTGAGCTATATAATCCAAAGGTAAAGGCTTTGTAAAAATCGTCCATTTTTGCCTTTGTTACAGCGCCAACCGACCAAACAAAAACTGGATAAATTTGTCTTGACATTAAATTATTGCGTTTTTTGCAGCATCTTATTTGTTGTACAAATTTTATTTAGATATGCGTATTTTTATTTGGTTTCTATTAATGGGAACTTTTTGTGGTTTATCCGCACAAGGAGTGATTCGAGGCCGCGTGATGGACGGTCCCAATGGGATTCCGGGCGTAAACGTTTCTATTATAAATACAAATGTGGGAACCTCCACTACCCTTGATGGAAGATTTGAATTGTCCTTTCGCGAGCAGCCGCCCATTACCTTGCAATTGTCCGCCATCGGCTACGCTGACGAGAAGGTAGAATGGTCCCCCGGGGACGGAGAGCTCGACATCCAAATGGAGTCCGTAGCGAGCAGCCTCGACCAGATTGTTGTCAGTGCCTCTCGATATGGTGAGCGCATTATGGAAGCTCCTGTGGCGATTTACAAACTATCTGGTGCGCGCCTGAAGCAAATGGGTGGTGTCAATGCTTATGAATCCATTGAATCCATGCGCGGCATTCAAGCACAAAAATCGAGCTTATCCCTACCTTCTTATAATACCCGAGGTTTCTCCGATCCCGGTAATTTTCGGTTTAAGCAGCAGTTGGATGGTTTTGACATGACAAATCCCATCGGATTGGCCATCGCTAATACCATGGGCGTATCGGATTTGGATATCGCTTCTGTGGAGTTGGTCCACGGTGCCGCCTCAGCACTTTATGGATCTGATGCCTTCAATGGCGTATTGCGTTTCCAATCGAAAAACCCCTTTGACTTCCCGGGCGTAAGTATGCAAACCAAAAGTGGAGTGACTGTGCAGGATGCAGCGGGGACAAACCCCTATTTTGAGCAGGACTTTCGCGTAGCGCATATCATGTCTGACAAAGTCGCTTTCAAAATGGACCTCAGTTATCGAAAGTTTCACGACTGGATCGGAGACGATCAAAGTCATCGCATTGCGCCCGGCAACTTCGATAATCGCGAAAACTTTCCCGACGCTCCGCCGGCCGACGGCTTTATTGCCCATGATGGCGTCCACAGTTTGGGTAATGAATACGGTAATGGTGTAGGTGTGGTGCCCGGCGTCAATTTCCTGGTTGGCCCCGGCAATGATACCTTGAATATTATGGGGGCGCCTTTGACGCGAACCGGTATTACCGAAAAAGATATTTTCACCCTACCGGACATTCAAAACAATGAGATGGAGTCCTTTCGCGGGAGCTTTTCCTTATTCTACCGCCCCATAAAAGACATGGAGCTGGAGTATACCTATAAGCACTCTTTTAGCGACTGGCTCATCCGGTCCAGCTCTACCTTTCCGCAATTTGACTATTTACAGCGTCTACATTTAGTGCGCGCCAGTTACAAAGGCTTTACCGGGCGTATCTATCGACATAAGCTCAACAACTTCCGCGGCTCGTGGTCAGCAGCCAATGCGGCCGACGCTGTACAGCAAGCACTGCGGCCAAATGAGGCCTGGGCCGCTGATTTTCAGGACGAGTACAGTCGCACCGGCTCTTTGCGCGATGCGAGACAATTCGCCGATCGCTTCATGCCCGGCGGCGCTGAGTTTAACTTACAAGATTTTCAGGCTGCGCTGGGCGCCAGTGCACGAAATACGGACTATTCCGGTCAGAACTCCGCTATCACGGCAGGATCACAGGCCGTTGACTTTTCCAGCTATACGAATTTAGATCTCGATTACGATTTTGAAGATCAGCTGCCTTTCAAGTTACAGGTCGGCTTTAACTATCGGCGCATTCGCGTCAATAGTAACGGCGCCTTCTACAATGACGGACCTTTAGGCTTTGGTGAGCCCATTATCGTCAATAATATGGCAGGATATGCACAAGCATCCCGTGAATTTATAGATGAACGCCTCCGATTGACTGCCGCCTTGCGCGCCGATAAGCAAACGGATTACCAGTTAAATTGGTCACCGCGGATTACCGCCGTGCTTAAGGCCGGGGCAGAGCGTGATCATATCTTTCGCGCCTCTTACCTGACCGGATTTCGCAATCCGAGTATTCAGGAAGGATTCTTCCGGCTACAGCTAACCTCAACTTTTACCAATATCGGTTCGGCACGGCGATCGCTAGAGAATTTTGTTTATCGAGGTGTTAGCGGCACAGAGTATAATATGCTAGACATTATAGAGGCAGATGGTCGCGGCTTCCAACCTTTACAGCCCGAGCAAAACAGTAGTTTAGAGTTGGGCTATAGAACGCATATAAACAACCGCTTGTATATCGATGCCAGCGCTTACGGTACGCAGTATCGCAACTTCATTAATCGCCCACTCATCTTTTTCCGTCCGGAAGTAAACCCCGAGGACTTCCAAATCTTTGGGATTCGCCAAAACCGATCGGAAACCGTAGTCGGATATGGAGCTGGAATAGGCTTGGACTATGTGGTCAATTCCAAGTTGTCCGTTGGGGTCTCTTACGACTGGAATGACTATGACAGTCCGGATTTCAGCCCGCCCGAAGGCGTAGAAGATGAGCAGGCTGCTAAGGATGCGTTTTTGCGCAGTTTGCAGTTTAACATCCCCGAGCATCGGGTCAACGCGAATGTTTCAGCGAAACGCTTAGGTAAACGAGAACGCTGGGGCGCCCATTATAACTTCAGATACAATGGCTCGTACAACTATTTCAGCAATTTTGGTGAGGCCTTAATTCCGGCGTTCAACACATCAGATGTAGCAGTCAGTTACCGCATCCCCGACTGGCGCACGACACTTAAGGTAGGGGCCAGCAATGTCTTCCGCCAGGAATACATTACTATTTATGGGGCTCCAATGATCGGAAGTCTGTATTATGTGACTATTCGGTATGAGTAAACCCCGTGCATCGTATTGGTTACAAGCTTCTCGCCCGCGCGCTTTTCCGCTGGCAGCTGCCTGTATTGGTATGGGGGGCGTATTGGCATACAATACCGGCGCCTTTGATTCTATTGTTCTGGGTCTGGCGGTTTTAACGGCAGTCTTATTACAGCTTTTGAGCAACCTGGCCAATGATCTGGGTGATTTCACAAAAGGTGCAGATAGTGAGAATAGGCTCGGTCCGGCGCGTACAGTGCAGCTGGGGTTGATTTCCCCTGAATCTATGAAGCGTGCCATCTGGGTGGTGGGATTACTCGCTTTCTTCTCCGGTATCTCCTTAATCCTGGCAGCGCGACCCAGTTTGAAGGTTTCTTTAGCTTTCCTGGGAGTCGGTCTGGTAGCGATATGGGCCGCCGTTCAATACACCCTGGGCAAACGCCCTTATGGATACCACGGCTTAGGTGATTTTTTTGTCTTTTTGTTTTTCGGCTGGGTGGGCGTGCTAGGTACCTATTTTTTACAAGTCCATACCGGGAGCTGGAGTTTACTCTGGCCGGCCAGCTCTTGCGGATTTTTTGCTGTCGCTGTCCTCAACATAAATAATGTTCGCGATATTTCATCAGATCGAGCAGCAGGTAAAAACACACTAGCCGTTTATTTGGGTGCTCAGGGTGCACGTATTTATCACCTCCTTTTACTTATTGCTGGTCTAGCCTGTGCGGCGATTTATACCCTCACTGTTAACGGTGGGAATTGGTACTTTTTAGGTGTAATACCCTTTTGTGTACGCATAGGGTATCTTTTATTTCGATACAGCGATCCAAAGAAAATTGATCCCCTTTTGAGGGAAATGGCCTTTGTCAGCTTGTTATTTGTTATTTTGTTCGGACTGGGATATATACTATGAGAAAGCAGACCTGGCTTTGGATTTTTGTGTTTACGGCCTTTGCGGTAATCGCTACAGCCTATCTGATGGTTTGGGCCTCGCCCCGGCCGGCCATGTGGGGCTTTCCCTCCTGGGTTTTTCCATTTGCAGGCATTCATTTGGGCTTTACAGCCGCCGTCTGGGCATTCACCCGTTGGTACTGGGAAGATGAAAACGAGGAAAGCTAGATGGAATACCTGATATTACTAACTTATCTGGGCCTCACTCTATTCTTAGGCTATCGGTATGGGCAAAAATCCGATCCTTCTATAGAAGGCTTCTTCTTGTCCAATCGAAATTTACGGACAGCGGCACTTTTCTTCACTTTAATCGCTACGAATTTTAGTGCATTTTTCTTTCTGGGATTTGCCGGAAAAGCTTATGAACTCGGCTATGGCTACTATGCCATGATGTCTTTCGGCACCTCTTTTGCTGCGCTTACCTTTTATGTCGTGGGCAATAAGGCCTGGCGCCTGGGTAAGGAGAAAGGCTATATCACCCCAGTGGAAATGATGCGCGGTGAAACAGGCAGTGATACGCTGGCTTTGGTATTCATGATTTTCATGTGTGTATTCATGATCCCTTTCCTGGCTGTCCAGGCCATAGGTGGCGGCCTCATTCTGGAGGCGATCACCAACGGACAAATAACATATGGCTGGGGTATTTTACTCATGACGCTCTTTATCGTAGTCTATGTGCTGATTGGCGGCATGCGCAGCATTGTAGTCATGGATATAAAGAATGGAGTGATCATGCTCACCCTGATGTTGGTGGCCTTTGTGGTTTTGACTCACAACATGGGCGGAATTACTGCCTTAAATGAGCAATTATTTACCGAGCGCCCTGCCCTATTTGATGCCCGTGCAAATGGATTTTTTACCCCTGTCCGGTGGATAAGTTTTTTAATTTTGTGGAGTTGCTGTCTTCCCGCCTTTCCTCAAATTTTTATGCGTTTTCTCATGGGGCGAAATATCAGCACCTTTAAGAAAAGTACAGTTATTTACACCCTCATTCCGCCGCTGCTTTTTATCGTACCCGTTACGATCGGCGTTTTGGGACACATAGACTTTCCAGCCCTGGGCGAAAAGGAAATAGATCGCGTATTACCCATGCTTTTATCTCAATACACGCCAAGTGTATTTACAGCCCTCATTTTGACGGGTGCCTTAGCAGCTTTTATGAGTACGGTAGATAGCATTTTGATTGCTATCACAAGTATTGGCACGCGAGATGTTTACGTCCGATATATACGCCCTCAAGCAGACTCTTTACAACAAGTTCGCGTCGCCCGCATTCTTCTCGTCGGACTGGCCTTCGTTGGGCTCATTTTGGCCTGGTTGCGCCCCGCCAGTATTTTCACAATTGTAACGGTCACCTTCTCTGGCAGCGCACTGTTATTTCCCGTAATTGTAGCCGTGTTTTATTTGCCAAAGATTTCTCCTCGAGCCTGCACCATAGCCCTCATCTCTGGGGAAGCACTGCTCATGTACCTTACCTTTTCGACACCGGCACCTGCCTGGTTAGGCTCAGCCTTGCCCGTTCTTCCAGCCTTTATCTGGACAGGGTTCAGTCTGCTGGTACTACATTTTGTTTGGAGGGAAAAACCACGGGTTTGGAATTGACGTTAAAATGAGGTGAAACAGTCCACACTCCACCCACATAAATCCTTATCTTTGAAAGCAGAAAAGATCAAGCGCCCATGAAAATAGCACTCGCCCAAATCAACTACCATATTGGTCACTTTGAATCCAACCAGCGCAAAATGTTGGCTCAGATTGAAGCCGCCAAAACCCAAGGTGCTGATATTGTTTGTTTTGCCGAATTGGCGGTTTGCGGTTACCCGCCACGAGACTTTTTAGAGTTTGATGGCTTTTTGGACGAGTGTAACAAAGTAATTAACGTCCTGGCAGATGCTGCGCGCGGAATTGCCGTGGTGGTGGGCGCGCCCGCTCGCAACCCCATACCCGAGGGAAAAGCACTTTTCAATGCGGGCTGGTTTTTACACGAAGGCAAAGTCATCGCACGGCGGGAAAAAGCCTTACTACCTACTTATGATGTCTTTGATGAGTATCGATATTTTGAACCGGCCACTTCTTTTGAGGTCATTGAATGGAACGGATATCGAATAGCTCTTACCATTTGTGAAGATATTTGGGATGTTCCTACGGGCGACTTGTCTGAAGAGGAGTTCGATCCTATGTACACCGTTCGCCCATTGGATGTCCTACAGGATCAAAATCCGGACGTTATATTGAATTTGAGTGCCTCTCCTTTTTCTTTTGAGCAAGCCCAAACCCGCATGGACATCTTAAAATCCAATGCGAAACGCTATAAGACGCCGCTGCTATATATCAATCATGTCGGGGCTCAGACCGAGCTCATATTTGATGGCGGCTCCGCCGTTTTAGACGCACAGGGCCGCGTCTATGATGAAATGCCTTACTTCAAGGAAGCACTTTCGGTCTATGATCTGGAGGAAATAATAAAGGCCCCCAGAGATCACGAACGACCTAAGCAAAAAATGGCCTTGGTGCACGATGCCTTGTTATGCGGCATTCGGGACTATTTCCAAAAGCTTGGGTTCTCCAGCGCTATTATAGGTTTGTCGGGCGGGATTGATAGTGCTCTTACTACCGTGTTGGCCGCCGAGGCCCTGGGCGTGGATAATGTCCGGGTGCTCTTAATGCCCTCTCGGTTTTCTTCAGACCATTCGGTATCCGACTCTGAGGAACTGGCCAAAAACTTAGGCATAAAATACGATATCGTGCCCATTCATAAGCCCTATGATGCTTTTGTGCAGCAATTACATCCCCTCTTTGAAAACCGCCCTTTCGATATTGCAGAAGAAAATATGCAAAGTCGCTGTCGCGGGCTGATGCTCATGGCGCTATCCAATAAATTTGGTCACATCCTTTTAAATACAACCAATAAAAGTGAGATGGCAGTGGGATACGGAACACTTTATGGGGATTTAGCCGGTGGCCTTTCCATTCTCGGGGATGTGTACAAAACGGAGGTGTTTGCACTAGCAAAATGGATCAATCAGGATGCAGAAATCATACCTCAAAATATTATCGACAAACCTCCTTCCGCTGAACTAAGACCCGACCAAAAAGATACCGATAGCCTGCCGGAATACGATTTGCTGGATCGGATTCTGTATCAATACATTGAGCGACAGCGAGACCCCCAAATGATCATTCGACAAGGGTTTGACGAGAAAATTGTCCGTCGGGTAGTTCGTCTGGTAAACATCAATGAGTTTAAGCGACATCAGACTGCACCGGTTTTGCGCGTCAGTACGAAAGCCTTTGGCATGGGTCGACGTATGCCCATTGTCGCTAAATACCTATCCTAATGTTTTCAAATTGGTAACCCTGGCCACCTAGATAGTAGTGATACGTTGATGAAGCCTTTAGTTAGCTGAAATGATACATATACACTGCGGAAAGCTCTTAAACTTATGCACTGCGACGCGTAAATATGGCGACTATCGCTGTGGTGACTACACCCATGATCAGGGCTCCAACTACACTCTGAACCATATAATTGGATAAGTTGAAATAATCTTCAGCCTCTTTTTGTGTCTTAAAAAAGCCTGTCTCAACCGAATGGGCAATCACGTTATTAAAATAATCGGGAGTGATAATGGTCGAAATAATCCATTGCAAAAAGGGACTAAATAAAGCAACAATAAGAGTAATTATAAGCCCAGACGCAAAGCCTTGCATGTAAGTCATCGTACCATTGTAGAATTTTTTACGCTTTTCTAAAAGCGCCAAGACATAAACTACAATAGCTGGAATAGCAAATAGATTGGTCAAATACTGATGTTTGTCGATATGCTCATTGTGCAAACCAACAGCGCGCTCTATTACCATCCAAAGCAGCATAGCTGCCATGAAGATAAACGCCCATTTGATCTCAATTTTATATTTGCGCATACCTTTAATTTATATTTTTGCTAATGTACGAATAATGGCTAATTTTTTATTACTAAATGAGTCAATAAGTTTCTTTTATTTGGACTCTTATTTTATTTGAGAAATAAAAAAGCAAGCTGTTTTTTAATGTGACGCTACAAATCTATTGGATTATTCTATTAAAGGATGAAAATTCAAAGCATTTCTGATTTCCACCTTAGCTCATCGATTTTTTTCACGAAAAGAAAACGGGCATCGGTTAATCAATCCGCAGATCAAGTTGTTTGAATACCGTTTATACGTGTTTTAGTTAAAATATTATATGCACCCACAGGATTATCCTAACTGGTTTAATCAATTCTGGAAATTGCGAAAGGTCTTTATCGGTCTTTTCATATTCCTATTTGTACTCTCTGCTGCCGGCATCCCTCGCTTAAAGTTTAACTTTAGTTTTGAGCAGTTTTTTCCCAATGAAGATGAGGACTTAGAGTTCTTTATGGACTTTGTTGAGGACTTTGAAACGGACGATAACTTTTTACTGTTGGCCTTTGAGCGACAGCCGGATATATTTGAATCAGACTTTCTGAAGCGCGTCGATAGTGTTGCCCGTGCAATAAAGACCATGCCTTATGTTCAACAAGTGCAGTCGCTTACCCAACTGAAATTTCCGCGCAAGACTCCTTTTGGGCCTGTACCTATTCCCGTTTTAGATTGGTCGGACTCTACGCAGTTAGTTCAAGCATCAAAACAGCTCCCAAAGGATCCCCGCTTTTCCGGGAAGCTCATTTCTGAATCAGGAACAGACTTGATTGTTTTTGTAAAAACAACAGATAACCTTACGATTGAGCAAGCCAGAGAACTGCGTGCTGAATTGGATCCGCTGCTAGAGGGCTACGCTCCGCAACCCGTCCGCACCCTGGGTCGTGCTTATATTACCACAGAGTTGGTCGATATGCAAATCTGGGAAGTTGGAAAATCCTCTGTCATTGCTGCGGGCCTTATTGCTATTGTGATGTTTTTTCTGTTTCGAAAACGGGCTGGTATTTTGATTTCCCTGACTTCCATTTTAGTTACCCTTTTTCTCTTTTTTGGGTATTTGGCCTGGACGGGTCGAAGTCTTTCGGTTATGGCGGCCCTATTTCCGATCATCATGATTATAGTCGGCACATCGGATGTAATTCATATCATGAGTAAATACCTCGATGAAGGTGCACGCGATAAAAGTCGAAAGCGCGCGCTTTTTATTACCATTCAGGAAATCGGCTTAGCAACCTTTCTAACCTCCATTACTACGGCCATAGGATTTGCCTCCTTGAGTTACAGTCGCATTACCTCCATTCAGGAGTTTGGCTTTAATGCTGCCGTGGGCGTGATGATCGCCTATATTACAGTTATATTTTTCACCTCTGCCTGGCTCAGTTTTTATGATCATTCAGCCCTGCGAAAACAGGGTAGAGTAGACGACTGGTGGTCTCAAAAACTCAAAGCTGTCTATCAGTTTACCCTCCGCCGTTCGAAATGGATTTGGTGGAGTTTACCCGTGGGTTTGGCTATTGCATTGTGGGGCATTTCGCTGGTTAGTACGAATTACAATATTACAGATAACCTGCCGGAAGGTTACAAAATTACGGAAGACTTCACTTATTTTGAACGCATCTTTGGTGGCTATCGACCTTACGAGTATGCTATTGAGGTAGAAGACGAGGGTGAGATTTGGGACTATGAGAAAATGAAAGCCATTTCCGATTTGGAGTCATATCTCAAAGGATTGGATTACATTCAGCGAGTGACCGGACCAGCTGAGATTTTTTCTTTCCTTCACATGTACGAAAATCAAAATCAGGTTGATAGTTTCGCCTTCCCACCATCCCGGCAGGTCTATGAAGACTATGTAGATCAACTAAACCGTCTCCCCGTGCAGATGGCTACTCAGAACCTGATCGGTCGCAATGCCAAAAAAGCACGCGTCAGCTCAACGATTCAAGATATCGGAGCCGATAGCGTAAAAGCCGCGCAGGCTCATATTCGAGATTGGTTTGAGCCGCGTGCCGAGAAAGCCCAATTGTCATTTAAAGCTACAGGTACCGGTGTCATTTTAGATAAAAATGCAGAATATGTTCGATCGAGCTTACTCTCGGGCTTACTGCTGGCGGTAGGCATTGTCAGTTTGATCATGGCTTTGCTTTTTCGGTCGGGCTCCATGTTATTTATTGCCTTGGTGCCCAATATCGTTCCTCTGGTGATGGCCGGAGCATTACTAGGCTTTACCGGAACCGAGCTGGAGGCAGGTATTGCGATTATTTTTGCCGTGGTGTTTGGGATCGCCGTCGATGATACCATCCATTTTTTAAGCAAATACAAACTCGCGCGAAATAAAGGTTTAGATCAAGAAACTGCTTTGCAAATTACCTTTACGGAAACGGGGAAAGCCATCTTACTCACTTCCATTATTTTATTTGCTGGCTTTATGATCTTATTTTTCTCAGCACATCCACCGACGCGCACAGTAGGTTGGCTTATTGCTGTAACACTAGTAAGCGCCCTGGCGGCTGATGTTTTGATCATACCCCTTCTTTTGCGGCGGTTGGGGAAAAAACTATAATAGTCTTTTTTTATTGTTGAACTTGTTTTATCTTTGTGGCGCTGAACATAGACCCGTGGTGTAGTTGGTAACACAGCAGGTTTTGGTCCTGTCGTCCCAGGTTCGAGTCCTGGCGGGTCTACTTTTAATTGTGAAGTATAACAATTTCTTCACAATCCTCTAATACAGAGGTTAAAGTTCTGATTTTACTTTGAGGTGGGTATCGAGTATTTATACTCGGTATGCACAGGATGAGGTTATGCTCTGCATAGCCTTTTTTTATATCAGATCTTTTTTATGACAAGTTGAATATGACTATTATTAATGTATGATATCTAGAGAAGAAATTGTTGAAGATTGGCTCCCGAGGTACACGGGCATGGAGCTCGATGAGTTTGGAGAATATATCCTGCTTGTCAATTTCAGCAATTATGTGCGCAAATTTGCCGAGTGGCACAATGTGCCCATTCGAGGTCGAAATATGCAATGTGCCACTGCCGACGGAATTACTATTATTAATTTTGGAATGGGTAGTGCCAATGCAGCCACTATTTTAGATTTACTTTTGGCCGTTGAACCTAAAGCCTGCTTGTTTTTAGGGAAATGTGGTGGACTTAAGAAAAAAAATAGTGTCGGAGACCTGATTCTCCCTATTGCAGGCATTCGCGGGGAAGGAACATCTAATGACTATTTTCCACCAGAAGTGCCCGCCTTACCTTCTTTTGCTCTTCAAAAAGCTGTCTCGACGACCATCCGCGATTACGGACGGGATTATTGGACAGGAACTGTTTACACGACAAACCGGCGGGTATGGGAGCACGATGAAAAATTCAAATCGTATTTGAGAGAAGTTCGAGCCATGGCCATTGATATGGAGACCACCACTATTTTTAGTGTGGCTTTTGCCAACTCCATTCCGGCCGGCGCTTTATTACTCGTTTCCGATATTCCGATGATTCCCGAAGGTGTGAAAACAGACGAAAGTGATGAAGAGGTGACGCGTAATTTCGTGGATGACCACCTTCAAATTGGTATCGACTCACTAAAACAACTTATTAATCAGTCTATGACTGTCAAACACTTAAAATTTTAAACTCGAACATATGAAGAAGAACATTACAGTCGCTTACGGTGATGGCATCGGGCCAGAAATAATGAAAGCTACCCTTAAAATTATTAAAGCTGCCGGCGCGCAGCTCGATATTGACGAGATAAAAATTGGTGAAGATGTATTCAAGGCAGGACATTCATCGGGTATTCCACCCGAAGCCTGGGATGTAATTCACAAAAACAAAGTATTACTAAAAGCCCCCATTACCACCCCACAAGGTGGAGGGTATAAATCACTAAATGTAACCCTGCGAAAGTCCTTAGGCCTTTATGCCAGTGTGAGACCTTGCATTTCTTTTTCTCCTTATGTAAACGCGGTGCATCCGGATGTAGATATTACTATAGTTCGTGAGAATGAAGAAGATCTGTACGCCGGTATCGAGCATCAACAGACACCAGATGTACATCAGTGTTTGAAACTGATTACCAAGGGTGGGTCAGAAAAGATAATCCGATATGCGTTTGAATACGCTAAAAGCTGTGGCCGCCGCAAAGTCACTTGCATGACTAAGGACAATATCATGAAAATTACTGACGGCCTTTTCCACAGCGTATTTAATGAAGTGGCTAAAGAATATCCGGATATTGACTCAGAGCACTATATCATTGATATAGGTGCTGCTCGAATTGCGTCCAGACCCACAGATTTCGATGTGATCGTAGCTCCTAATTTATACGGTGATATTATCTCAGACATTGCCGCGGAAATTACCGGTTCTGTAGGCTTAGGGGGTTCAGAGAACATCGGAGACGATTTTTCTATGTTTGAAGCAGTTCATGGGTCAGCACCTGATATTGCGGGACAAGGCATTGCGAATCCTTCCGGTTTATTATTGGGAGCCTGCCGTATGCTATTGCATCTTGGCCAGACCGAGGTAGCTGAAAAAGTTGAAAATGCATGGCGTTGTACGCTTGAGGAGGGTATTCATACCGGAGATATCTACAAAAAAGATAGCAGTAAAAAGCTTGTCAATACAGCCGAATTTACGGAAGCTGTACTAGAGCGACTGGGTAAAAAACCAAGCCACTTGCGACAAGTCAATTACGAGGGATTTGATCCACATATTGAAGTTAAGATTAATCCTAGCTTCCCCAAAGATAAAATCTATGTAGGCGTGGATGTATTTATTCAGGCTACAAAGGAAGAGTTTCACGATATGACGAAGAAGTTGGAACAGGCAACTGGCGATGACTTCCGCTTCAAAATGGTCACAAATAGAGGTGTAAAAGCCTATCCCGGAGAATTGCCTCGGACGTATATTACAGATCACCAAAGATGTCGTTTCGTGTCTAAATCCGGCGGTGAGGTTAAATCTCGACAGATTTTAGATCTCCAGGGTCGAATATTAGATAAAGGACTGGATATCATTAAAACGGAAAACCTCTGTGAGTTTGATGGTAAACGCGCCTATTCATTAGGTCAGGGAGAATAAGAATTCTCCTTAATGCGAATTGCAAAATAGTAAAAGCCTCGATGTCATAAACATCGGGGCTTTTTTTTCGTATATAAAACGCAGGTTAAAGGGATAATATGGATTTTAAGTAGTACTTAACACTGATTAATCCCATCTTTTGTCAGCTTAGAGTATTACCAAATAAAAACCGAATTGGTAAATACTGCCCCGCTGTTCGCATCAGCGATGCGAAGGGGCCGAAGGCGTCCCCACCTCCGTGGGGACCGAACGCAGGTGGAGCCCGAAGCGCAGCGACCCTCGAGCTACGCCCATCGGCGGAGCCTCGGGGTGATGCCCAAATAATAATTAAAAATTGGGGGTTGACCCTACCACTAACGAGTCGCCTTGTATTCGCTGTTGTCTATTTTAAATCCGGTCTCATCAATGTCGATTACCTTCATGACAGTGGTCTCGGCCTTATCCTTTTTCTCACGGGAAAGCATCTCCAGCGCATATCCTTTTTCTTCAGATATCGTGCTGTAACCCGGTGTTTTAACCTGTGTGGACACCAATCCCGCAAATTGATCATAGGAATATGGAAAGTCGCGCGCAATCCAGGCCTCGGTATAATATTCATCGTTTTCCATGATATACTTCCGGCAGGTATAGCCCAAAATTTTCTTCTTTTCTCCTGTTTTTTCTACCCGCATGTCAGTAGCCTCCATTTCATTCTCCATATCAGCTTGTGCTATGCTGGCAAAATTCGGTAGTTTCATCAGGGTTTTCTGACCATCCTGGTTCTGATACATCACAAAGACATTTCGCTCTAGATCCCAGACCATATACTGAAAGTCATCCGACTCTGAATCGGTCCGAAACCCCATGTATTTTGAATCGGTTGGGGGTATGATAAAGGCCATATATACAGGATCTTCATCTTCAGTTGTTATTTCATATTGGATGGTGAGATCAAATTCATATGCAGCCGGCAATTCAACATGGGAAACATCAAACTTATCCATATAACCCCCGGCGATCGCATCAGCAAGGGCAGATTCGGTGCGGTTATATCCTCCGTACTCTCCTCCATGCCGCTGCGTAGAGTCTTTTTCAAATTCTTCATCGACTTTCTTAGCCAGCGCTTTGTCGAACTCATCTTCTATAATCTTTTCAGCGACTTGGTCGGCCTTGCGCTTCAGTCGATTTAGTATCTGAGCTTCGGATTGGGGAATAAAGAATATAAAGCTCAAGATTAAGATCAAAAGTGACGGTAAGCGGTGAGAAAACATAATAAATAGGTTTTACAGGTGATAAAAAGGTGACTACTCCGAAGGTGTTTCTGAAAACTCTTCGTGAAGCTTTTTCCACAATACATCTTTCAATTCCATGAGGTTTTTCTCAGCAATTGAAGAAATAAAAAGCGTATCTATATCAGATGGGAGCTCTTCTTCCATCTGCTCCTGCATTTCCGCATCTAACATATCGGCTTTCGTAATAGCTAACAGTCGCGGTTTATCTAAAAGTTCCGGATTGAATGAACTCAATTCAGAAAGTAAGACCTGAAATTCCGATTTAATATCGTCGGACTCGCATGAAATCATAAATAAAAGGACGCTATTACGCTCGATGTGTTTCAAAAATCGGTGGCCTAAACCTTTTCCTTCATGGGCACCTTTTATGATCCCGGGAATATCCGCCATTACAAATGATTTGCCATCGCGATAGCTTACTATTCCGAGTTGTGGCACCAGGGTGGTGAATGGGTAATCTGCTATACGCGGCTCAGCGGCGCTCAATATAGAAAGGAGTGTTGACTTTCCTGCGTTGGGAAGACCCACTAAGCCCACATCAGCCAAGACTTTAAGTTCAAATAAAAACCATTGCTCTTGTCCGGGTTCTCCGGGTTGCGCAAATCGAGGGGTCTGACGGGTAGAAGTTTTAAAATGTACATTGCCGAGACCTCCGCGACCTCCGGGTAATAGAATTTTTTCTTCGCCGTGGTCTGTAATCTCAAACAGGACGTTGCCCGACTCAAAGTCCTTGATTACGGTTCCCAGCGGCACCTCTAAAATCTGATCTTCCCCGCCCTTACCCGATTTTCTGGATCGCCCTCCGGGCTCTCCTTTATCTGCTATAATGTGTTTGCGGTACTTGAGATGCAGCAGTGTCCAGAGCTGTTCGTTGCCGCGCAAAACAATGTGTCCGCCTCTGCCACCGTCACCCCCATCAGGTCCTCCTTTGGGAACGAATTTCTCACGTCGCAAATGCGCAGAGCCTGCGCCACCACTACCCGATCGGCAGTTAATCTTAACGTAATCAACAAAATTCTGACTGGCCATGAGGCTGGAGATTTACAGTTCTTCGATTACCGCGGATAAGCGTTCGAAAATTTCATCAACTTCACCCATTCCATTGACGGTATAGGCTTTGTCTTTGTTTTCATAATATTCGAACACCGGTTTTGTTTCTTCAAGGTAAACTTGAATGCGATCTGAAATAACCTCTTCATTCTGATCATCCTTTCGTCCGGAAGTTTTGCCTCGCTCTAAAAGGCGAGCTATAATCTCTTCCTTTTCTACACTTAGTGCAATCAGACCCTCAAGGGACATGTTTAAGCTTTTCATCAATTGATCCAGTGCCTCAGCTTGTGGCACTGTCCGGGGGAACCCGTCCAGGATAAACCCCTTCACATCTTGATTTGACTTCACTTTATTTTTAAGCATCTCTATGGTAATCTCATCCGGAACCAGTTGCCCCTGATTCATATATTCCTTAGCTTTTTTGCCTAGCGGAGTTTCGTTCTTCAACTCGTATCGAAACATATCCCCAGTGGAAATATGCATCAAGTCATACTTTTCTGCTAATTTCAATGCCTGCGTTCCTTTTCCAGATCCCGGAGGACCGAAGAGAATGATATTTGCCATGATAAAATGATTTTGGCCCCTTGATGGGGTATATAATGTTAATCCACGGATATACCGTTTTAAATGATGCGCAAAGATAGGAATTTTTTAAGGGAGAACGCGGCGCGCATACCTGATTCTAGGTTTCCAGTATGGCGAGGAACTCATGTTTTCGGTAATTACCCCACGAGAGGTGCTGGCGTGAGTAACCCAAAGGGCATCATTTTTCGCGTTTACGACAATACCTACATGCTGCACCTTCCTCCCCTTTTTCAACACCAGCAAATCTCCAGACTGTACGTGTTTGAGCGCTATTTTTTTTCCATATTGCGCCTGATCTACGGATCGCCTGGGTAATTGAACCCCAACTTTGGCATACACAAAGCGCGTAAAGCCGGAGCAATCAAAAGACCTGGGGCCCTCTGCCCCGTATTTGTATTTCGCCCCTTCGTATTGTTTTGCAATGGAGGCCAACTGACTATTTACAGACTCCACAGAGCTAGAGCTGGATCCGCGCTTGCTAATTTTTTGAGTGGTTCGAGGACCACAGGCTACAAAAAATAATAGTAGAAGTACTGGTAAGTATCGAATGTTGAAAACCATAAACCGAAATAACTTTATACAAACATATTGTAATTATTTGTAATATATTAAGTTTTTTGCTTTTTTTCCTATTTCAGGCAGCGCTTTTATTCTTTAAGTCGTCATTGGGATGCATAGCGCTTCCAACGCAAGCTGAATCCGATGCTAATTCGGTTCAGAAAATATGGAGATCACTCTGTCTAAACAGGGTGCTCTCCTTTTTTATTTATACTCGAAACCGTCTCGATCGGCTAAAAAGGGAAACTTTTTTCGGAAGGCTTGTAAATCGGACCGATGCAATTCTGCATAAAGCACCTTTTCTTCCTCAAAGATTTCAGTCATTGTTTCTCCGGTATAACTTATAACCGCCGAACCCCCATTATAACGCAATCCATTGGGAGCAGATCCAATCCGGTTGACCCCTGCCAGATACACTTGGTTTTCGATAGCACGCGCTCTCAATAAAGTCGACCAGTGAGAAATGCGTGTGTCGGGCCAGTTGGCTGGAATCAGGTATAAATCTGCAGACTGGGTATTGCGAAGCCAAACTGGAAAACGTAGGTCGTAACAGATAAAGGGCTGAATGCGCCACCCCTTATATTCAAATATCACTTGCCTACCGCCGCGGTCATAGACTTTGTCTTCACCACCATAAGAAAACAAATAACGTTTATCGTAGAAATCATAATCACCATTAGGCCACACTCCATAGAGGCGGTTGAAGAAATTATTCTCAGCCCGAACCGGCCAGGACCCCAAAACAATAGCATCGTATTTCTCGGCAATCCCTTTTGCCCAATCCAAGGTTTTTCCCTCAGCCGTCTCTGCGACCTGCCCGGGATTCATTGTAAAACCCGTATCAAACATTTCCGGCAAAAGAATTACGTCCGCTTTTGGCGCATCCGCTAATATGCGTTCGACTGTTTTTTTGTTCTTTTCCTTGTCTTCCCAAACCATATCGTATTGCAGAGCGAGAAGTCGTAGTGTTTCCATAGATCTCTAATATAAACAATGCCAGTGATTTTTTCATTTCCCTTTTAGGAGTTAAACCCGGTAGCGAAGCAGCACTTTGTTGGGCCAATTCCGTTGGCACCCCCTACCCCCGGTGCTGTAAAGACCTAATAGAACAACCGGCCTTACCTAACAAAATAGCCAACTTCCTTCCGCCCTTGATGCGGAATCTGCTTGTCCACATATGCATTTGGGGAGCTTAGAGTAATAGCGCCTAGCCCGCAATGAGAACTTGTTACAATTTATAATCAGCGAAAAGGCTGAGCTTGCGATCGTCCGAAAGAAGAAAATTTAGGTCGTACCTTTGTCCCATAATAGATTCTATATGCGAGAAATGCAAGGCATTGTTATTCGGACTACCCGCTACGGGGAAAGCAGTGTGATTGCTGAATTGCTCACTGCTGAAGAAGGATCGGTCGCTGTTATCGCCAGTGGGCTCCGTTCTAAACGCGGACGCGCACATGCAGCTTTACTAAAGACCGGCACTCCTGTATCGGTGGTCTTGTATTTTAAGCCCGGAGCCAACATGCACCGCCTGAAAGAGGCCCAGGCCGGCTATCGCCTTCAATCTGTTCCTTTTTCAATTGTCAAAAGCAGCTTACTTCTGTTTTTGATCGATGTTGGCCGCAGTGCATTTCGAGCTTATTCGGCCCATGAAAGCTCTTACCAATTTCTTATGGGTTACATTAAACGTCTTGACCAACGCACAGAAAGGCTGTCGTGGGTGCCTTTAGAGTTTATGTTGGACCTCTCACAGCATTTGGGTTTCGGACCCGAATTTCATACTGAAGTCAAGCCCGACTATTTCGATTTGAGGCAAGGTACTTTCACGTCCGACTTACCCTCACATCACAATGTCATTAGCGATGCGGATGCCCACACTTTTTGGCAATTGGGCTGTCACCTTCATCACGATACGCGCGCACCAATCGTTGATCGATATGCTAGACAACGGCTATTGGATGCACTCATTCTCTTTTTTCGCTATCATATTGACCAATTTCAAGTGCCGAAGTCTCATGAGGTGTTATCACAACTTTTCCACCCTGGCCAACCCCCTCCCGAGTCTAAACCCGACCCGTAAGTTTTCCCATTTTCCATCAAGCAACATAGAATACACTGATTTATGCTTGAAAAAGAGAAAAGATTTCTTTACAATTCTATATTTGTCGTTCAAACCGGTCCCTATGACTACAAACATCGCCATGGATTTTCAACTTAGAAACAGATCGCACGAAGAGCTCAAAACTTTTCACAGGGGTTTGCTTTTTCCGCGTATGGTCGAAGAAAAAATGTTGAAGCTCCTGAGACAAGGAAAAATCAGCAAGTGGTTTTCCGGCATTGGACAGGAGGCTATATCTGTAGGCTGCACACTAGCCTTAAAAGAGGACGAATATATCTTTACCATGCACCGAAACTTGGGCGTCTTTACTACGCGTAAGCTACCCCTTTCGAGGCTCATCGCTCAGTGGCAAGGCAAAGTCACAGGATATACACAAGGCCGGGACCGCTCCTTTCACTTTGGCTCTCCATCTGACCATATCGTAGGCATGATCAGCCATCTGGGACCGCAACTATCGTTGGCCAACGGCGTAGCGCTTGCCCACACTTTACAAGATAAAAAACGTGTTGTTCTCGCCTTCACAGGCGAAGGCGGCACCAGTGAAGGCGAATTTCATGAAGCCCTCAATGTTGCGGCTGTATGGAGCCTACCCGTCATCTTCATTATTGAAAATAACGGGTATGGACTGTCCACGCCCACTCAAGAACAATATGTTTGCGAGCATTTGGTCGACCGGGCAAAAGGCTATGGCATGAAAGGCTTGCGCATTGATGGCAATAATGTGCTGGAAGTTTATGATACAATTCGGCAGGAAGCTGAACACATGCGCGAAAATCCGCGTCCGGTGCTCATTGAGTGCGATACCTTCCGCATGAGGGGTCATGAAGAGGCCTCGGGAACAAAATATGTGCCACAAGAATTATTTGATTATTGGGAACAGCGCGATCCCCTGAAGCGCTTTGAGGGTGCCCTGTTGGAAGAAGGGGTTCTCGATGCCGATGAGATTCTCGAGATTCGGCAAAACATAAAAGGCGAAATTGAAACAGCCGTTCAAAAGGGCTTTGCTGAACCCGACCCCACGCCCTCTATCCAAAAAGAAATTAACGATGTCTACGCGCCATTTACGCCAAAAGAACAAAGCCCCGGAACAGAGACAGAAAACATGCGCCTTGTAGATGCCATTAGTGATGGGCTTCGGGAAGGGATGAGAAAACACGACAAACTCGTGCTTATGGGGCAAGACATAGCCGATTACGGCGGAGTATTTAAAATTACAGATGGCTTTTTAGAGGAGTTTGGGGCTGGACGAGTGCGCAATACGCCCCTATGCGAAAGTGCTATAATAGGCGCCGGTCTCGGACTGAGCCTGGAAAACCATAAAACTATGGTTGAAATGCAGTTTGCAGATTTTGTCACCGTGGGCTTTAATCAAATCATAAACAACCTCGCAAAACTTCACTACCGCTGGGGACAAGCGGCTGATGTTGTCATTCGAATGCCAACGGGAGGAACGGTAGGTGCCGGGCCTTTTCACTCCCAGAGCAACGAAGCCTGGTTTTCGCATACCCCGGGCTTGAAGGTGGTATACCCTTCCAGTCCCGCTGACGCCAAAGGATTGTTGCTTCGGGCTATCGAAGATCCCAATCCGGTCATGTTCTTTGAGCATAAAGGTCTCTACAGAGCCGTAAGTGAAGATGTCTCAAAAGGCTATTATACCATCCCCTTTGGAAAAGCACAGCTCATACGCGAAGGGCAAGAAGCCGTCATTATTACCTACGGAATGGGTGTAAAATGGGCTCGAGAATGGTCAGAAGAACAGTCCGCTGATGTAGAAATTATAGACTTGCGAACCCTGGTTCCATTAGATTGGGATGCTATCGCTTCATCCGTCAAAAAATGCCACCGCGTAATGGTTTTGCATGAGGACACCCTTACCGGCGGATTTGGTGCCGACCTTGCAGCTCGCATTGGTGAGTCGCTTTTTGAATATCTCGACGCACCGGTTACGCGTTGTGCGTCTATGGATACTCCTATCCCCTTTGCGAAAGGATTGGAAGATCAATTTATGGCTAGCAGCCAATTGCACAATCGCATGCAAGAATTACTCAATTATTAAAAAATCATTTCTATGAATATCGATGAATTTATTGCTGTTGGAGGAAAATCCGGCCTGTATAAAATGGTCAACAATAAAAGCAGTGGCCTGGTCCTCGAAGATATCAGCACGGGAAAAAAGCGCTTTTATTCGGCTATGCGCCATCAATTTACGCCACTGGGCACCATCTCCATTTATACCATGGTCGACTCAGAGCCGCTAAGCAAAGTATTTCGAAATATGCTGGACCAGTATGAGGATAATCCACCACCGCCGCACAAGGATAAACCTGAGGTACTGTTTGAATATTTTGAAGATGTCTTACCTCAATTCGACAACACCAAAGTCAATGTAGGTGATATCCGAAAAATCATCAAGTGGTTCAACTTTTTGCATCAAGAGGGCCTTCTCGGAGACGAGGAAGAATAGGTTGTTCTAAGCCGACGTGTTTTTTTCTTAGATTTACAATTCTATCTAACTCACATCGATGTATAACGGCAAAAAAGTAGTGGCTGTACTTCCCGCATACAATGCGGCCCTTACCCTTCATCAAACCTACGCCGAAATCCCAAAGGATATCGTGGACGAGATTATTCTGTGCGATGACTTTAGTAAGGATCACACTGTGGAAGTAGCAAAGGAGCTGGGTATTCAACACATCATTCGACATACCGAAAACAAAGGCTACGGAGGCAATCAAAAGTCTCTCTACAACCGAGCCCTGGAGATCGGTGGGGACATTATTATTATGGTCCACCCCGATTACCAGTACACGCCAAAACTCATTCCCGCCATTGTAAACCTCATTGGAGATGATTTATACGATGTCGTTCTCGCCTCCCGAATTCTCGGAAAGGGGGCCTTGCAGGGAGGCATGCCTATTTATAAGTACATCGCTAACCGCGCGCTGACCTTCACCCAAAACTTGCTTGTAAATCACAAACTCTCCGAGTATCATACTGGCTACCGCGCATTCAGTCGTCAGGTCCTGGAACAAATCAATTACCCCGCGAATTCCGATGATTTTGTCTTTGACAATGAAATGCTGTCTCAGGTTATTTATCACGATTTTCGCATCGGCGAAATCAGCTGCCCCACAAAATATTTTGACGAAGCCTCTTCCATCAATTTACGCCGGAGTAGCATTTATGGCCTCGGCGTTCTGCGCGTCTCCCTACAGCACTTTTTCCATCGTTTAGGCATGGGGCACTCAGCCATCTATCAGCGCCGGAACCCATAAACTTTTATCCAAAAAAGACTTGTTTTTTAATGATGAGGGCGATCCCCTCGGAGGTCCGCCATAAGGCGGAACCTCGGGTCGCTATGCTTCAGGCTCCACATGCGTTCGGTACGACGCCCGCCAAAATCGGGCGCCGCACTGCCGCCTTCGGCGACACCTTTCGCAGCGCTATCGCAAAAAATTGTTCTTTATACAACCTCTACCTGTTTATTGTATGAGCTAAATATTAAACTGTAATAGATGCCACACCTCAACGATAAATTTACATTTTTCACCAATCCTGATCATCATTCTTAATGCCTTGTACCCTTCCATGTGCCCCCGTATCGATAGTAGTCCCCTACTTGATGTTTTTTACAGCAACTTTCGCAAACAAAAATCCACTGCTTGCCCTTTTGAATCTGGATACGGTACATTACATGATGTTCAGTTGCACAAGTAGCGCAGGATTTCGTTTTCATATTCTATTAAACTCTTTGCGCGGTCAGGGGTTCAATCTATGAATAATAGAGAGAAAAAGTGGAAGAAGTCAAGAATGTCTTAGGTGAGAAATTAGTATCCTGTAGCACCGATCCTATGACCGGTTTTTATCGTGACGGTTGTTGCAACACCGGACCAAAGGATAACGGGACGCATACCGTATGCGCACGGATGACACAGGATTTTCTAGACTTTACAAAATCTAAGGGTAATGACTTGAGTACCCCCAGACCCAAATGGAACTTTCCCGGCTTGAAAGCGGGTGACTATTGGTGCTTATGTGTTTTACGCTGGTTAGAAGCGCATGTAAAGGATACTGCACCTCCTTTGCTATTGGAAGCAACGCACGAAAAGACTCTGGAGTATGTACCTCTTGCTTCTTTAAGAAGCTACCAAATACAAGATGAAAATGTTACTTGATTTTGATCAATCCAAAGAGGACGCCTGGCAAGCAGTCAAACACGAGTTACATCGGGGTGCTTTAGACAAAAAACATCCCTTTCGTTTCCTTACTCTTAGCACATATGGGGATCAGGGGGTACAGGCACGGTGGGTGGTTTTGCGTAAGGTCACAAAAGACCTGAGGTTTCTCATCTATACCGATTCCCGGACTCAAAAAGTAAGAGCCCTCCAGGCACACCCACAGGCCCAGTTGCTATTTTACCACGAGCGAAAGAAAGTTCAAGTAAGATGTATGGGAGAAATAGCCCTGCACCGCGATGATGAAATATCCCGGAAGCAATGGAGCCATGTTCAGGGTGTGGGAAAACGGGCTTACACCCCTAACTTAGCGCCGGGCACTGAAATTCAGCACCCAAAGGAAGCACATTCCTGGTCTACCGAGTGGGATGACCGATACTTTACGGTCTTGGAATTCCGACCAGAAGAATTCGACGTGCTGCAACTAAACCAAACGGAACATCTGCGGATTCGCTTTCGAAAAAAAGAAACAGAATGGACAAAGACATGGATCGCGCCTTAGTTGCAATCTAGATCTTACCCTGGCTGTATTCAAATCAATCTATACCTCTGAACCGACCTAAATATTCACGATCTGAATAAAGCTATCTTATTTGTTGCGTGGCATATTTTTTTGCTGTGCTTCGAATCACTCCAAATGGAAGTCAGTACTTTTGAAGAAGCTGGCGTGGAATTTTTCAAAGCAAAACCTGCTATTCAGCCTGATACCACAAAGTGATAACATTTGTATAGAAAAGCTATGTAAACAGATGTGAACTATGAGTGGGAGCAAAAACTAGATGCTTAATCTATAATTTGTTTACCCTCGATGCCAGCATGGGATTTAATCCTCATCATTGATATCGTTTCAAGAAAGCTGTTCATCTTTCTTGATGGAGTCCTCCTCCATTATTTTTTTTGAATTTGAGGAGTCGATTTCCCTACCCATATAAACTAATTTACTTCCGGCATCAATCTCTACATATTTACTTTCGGAGGGAATAATATTCAGTGAATTATCTCTATGCTTTATGAAAATAGGGATTACCTCCGGATCGGCTTTCGTGATCTCAATAATACCGCTGTAATGTTCTTGAGAATTAATTTTAAACTCATGAATCTCAGGATATCGACGGGCCAAATTTACCAATTTGATGTAATCATCGGTATGTGAAAATAGACCATCCTCAGGGTTGTTTTCCGGATCATTCATTTCTTCAGGGGAAATCACTCGGAACGCTCCATTTTCGCCAAGTTCTTTCTGAAAGTTTTCGATGGCCTTTTTGTTGATGGTTGTATTTCCCGTAAGGGCCATCAAGTAGCCAATATCACTTAATTCCAGATTGTCCTGTAAGTCATCAGAAAAGATATCCGCAACAAATGCGGTTAATCCCATCTTTTTAGCTTCTTCCACATTGTTTTGGTTGTTATCTACCACAACGACGTGGCGGTCATTCTCATTTAAATATTTAGCAATAATTCTTGAAAAAGATGAAGAGCCCACAATTAAAATACCGTCAGAATGCTTTAAGAATACTCCAACCAGTTTGGCAAAAAGCCTGGCCGTAGTGGCGTTGAACAGAACCGTGCCGAGAACGATCATAAATACTAATGGAGTTATATACTCTGCATCTGGCACCCCTTTATTAGCCAACCTTATCCCAAAAAGAGAGGCAATACCGGCCGCTACAATACCTCGAGGGCCTACCCAGCTAATAAATAACTTTTCGTTGAGTTTTAAGTTGGAGTTAATACTGCTGAGGAGTACACCGACGGGCCTTATGATAAAGACAATAATTAAAAAGAGGTAGAGCGTTTTGAGATTATAAACCAGCAGCAGATCCTCGTAATTGATATTGGCTGCCAACAGAATAAATAAAATACTAATCAATAATACACTGAGAGACTCTTTAAAATAAAGTAAGTCTTTGAAATTTGGCAGATTCGTATTACCCATGATGATACCCATAACGACCACAGCCAATAAACCACTTTCATGGGCAAAAGTGTCAGCAAGTACGAACACACCCAAAACTGAAGCCAGTGTCACAACATTCAGCAGGAAATGTGGGACGAGTTTGTTTTTGACTAAATATATTAACGAATGTGCGAAAGTGAATCCAAAACTAAACCCGAAAAGAATCACTTTACCAAAGTCCTTTAATGCAATGGACGTGTATTCCGCCCCGGCTTTAGCATTGATAAACTCAAAAACCAAAACAGCAAACAACGCTCCTATCGGATCTATTAAAATCCCTTCCCATTTCAAAATAGCTGAAATATCCCGTTTGAGGGGAATATTCCTAAGTATGGGCGTTATGACTGTGGGCCCTGTCACTATAATTAAGGCAGAAAACAGCAAGGATATTTTCCAGGACAATTGAAAAATGAAGTGAACAGCCACACCGGCCCCTATAAAAGTTATGATTACAGCAATGCTAATGAGCTTTACAATTACGCTGCTCACATTCAGAATTTCTCCTCTTTTTAGTGTTAGTCCCCCTTCAAAAAGAATAACACCGATGGCAAGAGAAACAAAATAGTATAAGCTTTCCCCCGGGAATAAACCCTCCTCACCGTTCCAAACGGGTTCAATGAATTTTGAGCCATCCACTGTATATAGAGTGGCAATAGGACCTACTAAAAGTCCTATTAATATGAGTGGAAGAATAGCAGGAATCTTAAAACGCCAAGCGACCCACTGAGCTAAGATGCCTAAAATTATGATGGCAGCAAATTCAAACATATTCTAAAAATAGTATAATTCGATTACAAACAAAGTATGTGCAGGTACTTTAGGTATTTCTAGACACCATTTTGACTTGTACAGGTTTTCTAGGGATTGCAAGCCGTGTTCCAAAAGTCATTTTGATTTACTAATATCCGTTTCTACCGACCTCAAAGAATAGTGTGATAGAATAGAAGAATAGCACCGAGCTTGAGCTCGGGCTTATGAACCCGAAAAATTACAAACTTGAAGGGATGGCATTTTGATTTGGGCTTATGTTGCGCTCAATAAGGGGGTGCGCGTGGCCACGTCCACATGCTCCTTTTTACTTTTTGCTTGACCCTATCTGTCAGGCGCGCTATCGCCCGCCGCCAGACCAGATCCCACGGTGTGGGATCCGGAATCAGCCAAAAACCTTTTGAGTCATAATTCTCGCGGACGCTCCAACCGCTTCATGTTGAAGATCGCGGTTCGCGATCTGAAATGACGCCGCAGGCGGCACAACTTATCTTTTTTTCTCTGTTCAAAATTAATTGAATCATATAGCGTACCTACGGCACGCAATCATATTGGGTTGACTTGTTTCTACCCATATACCGTACCTAACGGCACGGTACCATTCGGTGCCCTTAACTGTCCTGCCTGTCCTGCTTGCAGTGAGCTCGTCGCGCCGCCTATCACTGGTGTTGGATTCGATTTACTTTTCTTGAGGCTGTTCGGCTTGTTTTTGTGTACAGAGGTCCTTTGGTTTTTATGGCTTGGGCAATTTGTAGTGCTTTATGCCTTTTCTTGCCAGATCCTACACAATCAACACATTGCTCATTCCTTGGCCGACGAAGCTATACGCCAGCGAAGTCGGTCCGCCTGGCCTTTCCCAATTTATTGGGGTTAGGGGGCTGGATTCCGGAGTTTGTCGATAAAAAATTGGGTGAACTATAGGATCAGCCTGTTTTATAGTTTTTTGAGGGCCGGTCTTTTCGGGCTATTGCGATCTTCATCCCTACTTTTTCCTCATCCTTTTTGAACGGCCAAAAAGGATGCAAAAACCCGCCGGGCTGTAAGGCCTCTCCGATCGCTCCAAGACGTTGCAATGCAACGTCTCTACATAGAACGTCAACGGATGCTGCGGAGGCCCGGAACTGAAATAGGGCTACACGCAATGCATTTCTCTAAGGCGGACTTTTCAAGAATCCGGAAAAATACGGCTAAAGCGGCACCAAGGTCTGTGTAGTCCATGCAAATCCGAGTAATCCGTGATTCAAACACGCATTATAGTTCCCATTCTACCAATCCTACACCACGTAGCGGTGACATGATACTACAATAGCTCAAGCTATTCCCTCACCACTTTGTAGTGAATATGCGTCAATTTCAGGTTAACCCCATATTTTTATGTGCTGATTTCCGCCTCTTTTCTGAAGGCAATTCTGTAATAAGATTCTCTACCTATTAATAACAACTAACTCTCAAGCCTGAAGGGCTTGAATATGGGCAGCCCCGAGCGCAAGCTCGGGGTTTTGTAGCAAGGAAAATTCCAACCCTGAAGGGGTTGAATTATAATTCATCCATATCTAATTGAAAGTTTGATTGACATCCCGGCCGATATGATATTGAAACCCTTTCAGGATTCTAATCAATTATTTTTTGCCGTTTTGTGATATGGATAACCAGTCCTAAGTTGACGCGTATTCTTGTTGGGGTGACATAACAAGGTAAAGTCCGTAGACACTATAGTCGCATGAAAATAGGAGGAAAAGAAAAAAAGGTCTTAAATAAAAAAGACCAAAAACAGGTCAGCAAGTAAAGTTGGATTTCGCTATCAAAAACGATTCCGATTGGTTTATTGGCGCCGATCCTGCCTTTGGTCGCGAAAGCCCATTTTAACGTAAAGTTATCATAGGCTTTCGAGTGGTTTTTGACTCCACTCGTTCTATGTGAGTGGTAACAGGTATAGTAGCTAAAACTGTGCCAGATTTGATTTCGACATCCGGATGGAGGTGGTCAAATTCATCTAAATCATAGTTTTGAATAATGCGAATGAGAATTTCCGCATACTGTGGATCCGTGGCATAGCCACTTTCTTTTAATCCGTGGGCCCACCCTTTATAATCGGTATGGTGTAATGAAAATAAATCCTGATAATATCTTCGGTGACGTAAAAATTCACTGTGATCTAAATAGGAAGCTACAGCCGATTCATAGACCCGAAAACAGCTTTCGATCAGTTGTCCTCTTTCGTTTCGGTCGTCATCCTTATGCAGATATACCTGGCCCCTCCAATGGGCTTTGCATTTGATGCCAAAATGGTTGTGCGCGCGTTGAGCCAGCGGACTCTGACCGCTTTGCGATTCGTGAATGCCCTGGGCAAGGGTGATACTAGCTGGAATTCCTGTACGATGCATTTCCTGTACCGCTAAGCCTGCAAACTGATCAATGTAGCGCATAGTCGCCAAAGATGATGACGGTGGATCTGTAGCGCCTGCACTACTGCATAAAAAAGCCCAAAAAAGTATCGCTAAACGTATTTTCATATGGTATAGGTTCGCATTTATAAAAGGATGGTTTCGCATGTAATCCCCCAAAGTATTAGTCAAAAATCATACCTAATTTCACATCACTGCTTGTCGCGCAATGAAGCCCCTTATTTAATGCTGTATCACTACTTTGTGCGTCACCTGGGACCCTCCGCTATAAAGCTGAATCAGGTACAATCCATTCGGCCAATCCGAAGTTGATATACGCCAGCGATCAGCATTGCGATCTACTCGAGCAGGTCGCTCTATCCCCGATGGAGTGACCACGCGCAAATCGCGCTGTTCCTGCGGGCCTTTTGGCCATTCCACCATTATAAACTCAGTGGCTGGATTGGGATAGGTGCGCACCGCCGTCTGTTCTTGCTCCTCACTGGATACAGTACCTTCATATCGGAAATAAAAATCAAATTGAGTGCCAAAATCGGCGGGAAAGCTTTCAATCACAATTGGAAAAGGCGAGTTTGAAGTACTCAAGCTCAGACTTCCGTTTCCATCATTATTTGCAAAAAATGCTAGTCCGTCTCCGTCACTATCATAAAGGGTAAAGTGATAGCAACCATTGGTCAATTCCCATGGCCAGCTGTGCTGTCGGTTTGCGCCCATATCGTCATCTTCGTATATAACATTCTGATCCAAGTCTAAGAGTGTCCAATAATTTTCCTGTGGCCGTCGGTTCGTCCGGATATTAAGTTGCATCTCCCGATCGATCACGGGTACCGGCTCAAAAGAGGATGTGAGCTCGTTATTGGCTCCATATTGGTCGTCCTGTCCATTGACGGCGACAATTTCTGCTTGAAACTCGGGCTGTGCGCGTTCGCCAGACCAGGAAACAGCTTCCGTGTACGGCATTTCGATATGCTCGCGATCCATCGGCGCAATAAAGCCCGACCATTCAAAAGTTGACATTTCATCAACTCCATATCGGATCTCTACACTAGTAATCGGCTCACTTCCTGTATTCTGTATAGCTATCCGAGCTGTTCCACAGGAAGGATTGAAACGGCTATGTGCCTCATGAGAAGAGGGCTGTAATATATCCACCAGGGCGGCATCCACCTCGTGATTGTACCCGGCGTGGTGAATCAAAACCGCTGATATGTTATAATTGGCTGGCACTTCTCCGGCAGGTACTGTGTAATCGTAGGGATCGATATCTACATTGAGTTGGGGTATAGAACCATTGACTATTGCATCCGTTAAATCGTGTTCGTGGCGAATCGCTTCAGATCCCGGGCACCAGTTTGCACGGTTATACAACCAGGTTCCGCCTTGGGGATATATAGGATTGTATCCACAATCGTTGCGCCACATGGCCTGTTCGTCGATCGTAAAACCCATAGAGCTTACAAAATAAAAACGGTTGCAAAACTCCGCACAATTTAAGGCATTGATAAAGCCGTGCCCCGTAGGTAAAAAGTGTAATACTGTTTCAGTGGCTCCGTTGGGCAAGTCTATATCTTTCGGCGGCATATGCTGTGACTCAAAGGTCTCAGATTCAATGTAATTATACCCGCCGGGACGATATAAGTTTTCGATGGCTACCACATCTCGAGGTGGCGTGCCCTTTATCATTTCAAATTGCAAATCCGCAGAAAAGCCGGAGCTCCATCCTTGATAAAAAATCTCGAATTCTACAGAGTCTTGCAGCAGCAGCGCATAATCGGTTACATCGTAGACGTAGCGATGTTCCCAACTATTGTCAAACCCGTTGGTCCCTCTTGCCATGTATCCGGCATAAGGCGTAATCATCCGTCCAAGTTCAAAGCTTTCTTTTACCTCCGTCACATTCCATAGGGTATCGACTTCCAGGGGATTGGTCGAAATGGTATCCAGTTGGGCTATCGTACTATCGAGTTCTCCGGTTAGGCGAAAGGCCTTGATAAGCACCGTATAGTCCCAATCGCTACAGCCGGATTGCGGACAGCCCAGTGTGAAATGCATATTGACTCGCCTATATTCGTCCGAACCGTCGGGGAAGTCTGCCATAGAACGGTAGCCCTCGTACCAACTCATCGTTTGGTTATCAAACACATCGACCATCACCGTATCCGATTGAGCGGAAAGGGTAGCCAACAAGAAAAGGAAGGAAATAAAAGGTATGTATGTTTTCATGCGCGGTAATATTTTCCCTAAAGTACGCATTTGGAAATATAATGCCAAGAATAGCGTATCGCTTTTGGGAGTAATGTAAGGCGGAGGCATCAAAAGAAGAAGGGGGCTAAAAGGTTGCGATAGCGCTGCGGCAGGTGGCGCCGAAGGCGACAGTGCGGCGCCCGACTTAAGACGGGTGCCGTACCGAACGAAGGTGGAGCCTAGAGCATAGCGCCCACGTCCTGCGGATCGCTTTGCGATTCCGGGGCGTGGGATCGCCCTCAAACCGCTAGGAAAAATGAGATAAAATAAGGTCCGGATGTGCTAGGCAGGTGTTTCGGAGTTTGATTGCTGGGGTGCATGTTGAACGAACCACATCTCCACTTCGCCTTTTCCTTTGGCGGCTATAAGCCCCCGAAATTCAAACTGTAAATCCGGATTATCTTCCAGGTGCTCATAGGTCTTACGGCTGATGTTGACTTTGCCCACCTGCCCACAGCTTTCCATCCGGCTTGCTGTGTTTACGGTGTCGCCCCATATGTCATATTGGAACTTTTTGACACCAACTACACCCGCCACGATGGGTCCGACATGCATGCCAGCCCGCATGTGAAAAGCGGGCAGGTTCTTTGCTGTGCGTTCACGAGCTCGCGATTCCATAAATTCCTGCATATCCAATGCTGCTTTTACTACGGCTAAGGTTGCCTGGGGGTCAGGAATGGGAATGCCTCCCGCTGCCATATATGCATCGCCGATGGTTTTGATTTTCTCGACTTGATACTTTTCGCAAATCTTGTCGAATGCCGTGAAACAGGCATTGATTTCCTCGACCAATTCATCTGCCGGCATTTGAGCGGCTGTGGCGGTAAATCCTCGAAAGTCGGTAAATAAAATCGTTGCCTCTTCAAAGCGCTTAGCTCTTGCTCTGCCGTCGGCTTTGAGTTCCGAAGCAATCTCTGCGGGTAGAATATTGAGGAGTAGGTTGTCTGAGCGGTCGCGCTCTTTCTTAATCGTTCGCTGCGCTTTGCGGACGTACTGTAAGCGGCTCCACAATCCTCCGGCGAGCAGTAGAATACCCAATCCGACTCCGAGTGCGATATTGCGATCCGCTCGCTCGTTGGCGATTTCTTCCTGATGCTGAAGATCGAGCACGAGTTGTTCCTGGCTTCGGCGTACACTGTCGGCAATTTGTTGGCGTTCAAACTCGTGCCCCATTTCGATACGGGTCATTTCCTTGGCTTTCTCTTTATTGAAGGTCGAATCCTGATAAGCGGCATAGCGTTTATAATAAGCTAACGCCTGACGAGGTTGCTGCAGGTTCTCATAGGCTTGATACAAGCACTTGCAGTTGCTGAGCTGTGAATTGGTTACACGTACCTCGGAAGCCAGATTCAGTCCTTTTTGACACCAATTCAGGGCGGTCGTATTATTCCCTTCAGCCAGGGCTATCTGCCCCAGTTCGGCGTATACCATGGCCAGGGTTTGAAACTCTTTCCCGGCCTGAAAGCCCTCCAGAGTTTGTGTTAAGTAAATCTTAGCGGAGTCCAAATTATTGAGTTGTTTGTGGGCTGCGCCGATGTGCATTTTCGTTACCCGAACCCAGCTGTATTCCTCCATGGAAGACCAGAGATCCAGGCTTTTTCGATGATAGTGCAGCGCGGTATAGGGGTCCTTTCGGTCATTCCAGAGTACACCAATATTATTGTAAGCGCGAGCGATCTCTGCTTTTTTGTCGAGCGTAAAATAGAGATCAATACTATTTTTATAGTAGTCAGAGGCTTTTTCAAATTCATCTTGCATATGAAAATTGGCTCCAAGAGTGTTATACACGTCTGCCAAGGTGGATGTGTCCTTGAGTTGCCGGCTCAAATCTTCGGCTGAGAACAACAATTCCAGTGCAATGTCAAAGTCATTAAGAATGAGTCGCAGCAAAGAAGCTTCCATATATACCTGAAGTATACCGTGCTCATTTCCTGTTTTACCGGCTACCTCCTGGGCATCGCTAAGCATTTTTAAGGCGGCTGGATATTGCCCTTTTGATCGAGCCTCGAGGGCTTGTTTCATCAAAGACTCAAATTGCAGACTGTCTGCGGGGCTCTTTGCATGAGTAAAGCTTGCACTACCTGCGATAAGTAGAAGAGAGCCGACGATAAGTCCTATCTGCAAAAAGAGTCGCTGTACTTTCATATTGAACACACCTCCTAATTTTATAATAAGATGCTGCAGGTAAAGTGAATACTCATTGCCTGAGTGACGGTTATTAAATTAATTTGAGTAATTTCATGTGAAATTACCAAATAATAACGAAAACGCTGAGTTATGTTGATGAATACGATTTTTTTGAGTCTTTTTTTGTCTTTCTTCGCGGGAGAGCCTACCGATTCTCCTGTCGTTCAAAATGCGGGGTTTAATGAGGCTCTATTTGACGCCGGAACCATTCAAGATTTACTGGGCCGTTCCGGTTGCGACGGGATTCGATTTTACAACACCTTGAAAGATGGGCGCGTGGAGGTGATGGCTGTGTCCATTTCTGGCGGGGCAGATATGAACGGTGGACTATTTCCAAGAAAGCCTTATGTCGTGGCGAAAGGAGTCAAGAATAATGAAATTGAAGTCGAACATGTAAGTGAAGGTGACGCTCGAGATCTGTGTGAGGCGATGCATATGAGTGAAAACATGCAGTATTCGGCGGACTTTAGTAAATCGGACTTCCAAACACTATTCCGAGATGCCAACACCAATGCTGTTCGAGTACAACCGCGTTCTACTGCCGACGGTCTTTCCATGCAAGTGGAAGCTGTGAATTTCGACCGGGGGCAGGTAAACGATGTCGGCCAGGGAGAAATGTACGAAATGACTTCGACCGACCCCTGTCCGCCTATTTGTGGCGTCCGTGAGAACTATGTGTTTAGCCCTTTGTAGGCCTTCCGCTACAGATCTAAAAAACAAGGTGTGCCGGAGAATCCGGCACGCCTTGTTTTGTAAATAGTTACCTGGGACTTTTAGAAATCAAAGGCTAAGCCTACGCCTGCCGCAAAATAATTGTGATCCACGGAGGTCGTCACCGCGCCAATATTCACATCGCGCGTCAAAGCTTGATACTTAACACCCGGTTTAATATGTAGGTTGCCCAAGACTGTGATGTCAAGCCCTAAGCCTATGCGATAGCCCAGACCATGTCCGGAATCGTCCAGAATATCTCCGGAGCTATCTTCAATTTCCAAATGGTTATAGGTTCCACCGGCACGTACATAATACGATACCCAACCATCGCCAATGGGGTGATTAAACTGCAGGCCGAACAAATAGCCCGTCTCCTCCACATCCAGCTCGTTAACTGTGACATCGGTGCTCATTTGATTCCATCCCCAGCCGGCATACACACTGAGATGCGGCAAAAAGCGATAGTCGAACATGCCTTCGAAGCCCAAACCATTTTGTAGCGCTGTATTGCCCAGGTCTTCAGTGGGAAAGGAAGAATGTCCCCGAAGCTCGAAAGATAAGCGGTTTTGCGCCTGCATAGAAAAGGTGAAACATAAGGTTACGATAGCTAAGAGAAATGATTGCTTCATTTTCATAATAAAAAGTTTAATTCTTAAAACGCAATATAAGGCGCGTGCGGAGTTTTTTAAATGATACTCCTCAGGCTTGGGGTTGATACTCCTCAGGCTTGGCGGTGATACTAGTCAGTTCTTTTCAGTAGGTTTTGGGCAGGTATAGTTTCATCTCTGCCATTTCCAATGTGTCTAGATGGCCCATTTTTTGCTCATCCGCTGTGATCAGATGCATGTGTAAATAGGTATCGTGATGCGTAAATATTCCCTGGTGTTGGGTTGAGAAAAATCCAACGATTTCTACCTCTTCATCTTCAATAATATAACTCACTTGTCCTTGATGGGCTTCTGCAGGTGAAGACACCTTCGTTCCATCAGGTAGGTTTTGGATGTGAATGTCTGCTTTCGCCACTCGTCCGGTCAATTTAAACACAAAGGGTTTATTAAAGTCTGAACGTTTTTGGTCAATAAATCTTTCGAGATCTTGAATATTCACAATCTGAGTGGGCAGATCCATTTCGTCCCATTCGGTCATATGGCCGTACACAAAAAAGGGTGCGTCTACTTCGTATTGTTTTTCGACAGTCATGGTCGAGTCTGTCGTCACTCTGGAGACATAACTGACCCCATCGTTGATCAACAACTCCCCTTTTAAATACGCTTCGGGGCCAATGCCATACAGACCTTTTTTATCTGAAATCGTGTCCAGACGGATACTTCCTTCCAGTTGGCCTTTCCGCATTACGTTCTTCATGGCACTCACCACTTTCACCTCCCCGTTGGTATCTGTGCCTTTTGAATGGGTTTCATTTTGTGCAGCATTGCAGCCGATTAAAGCGAGCGCAATGAGTCCAAGTTGTATTTTCATAATATGCTTATCATTTTCCCTTGCAAGGTATTAAATTACAATGTAGGTCCATTTACATTTTTTTCAGAACTAGTAGTAGAGACTAAGGCAGGGCAAAGCACCTCCTACGCAAAAGCTTCGGAGGGCAAAGCACCTCCTACGCCCCTCCTGCGCCCCTCCTTCGCTAAAGCTACGTAGGGCAAAGCAAGGCTTCGGAGGGCAATGTAAAGCTACGGCCCTCCTGCGCTGGTGCTTCGGAGGGGCAAGGCAGGGCAAAGCACCTCCTACGCCCCTCCTGCGCTAAGGCTTCGGAGGGCAATGTAAAGCTACGGAGGGCAAAGCACCTCCTACGCCCCTCCTGCGCTAAGACTTCGGAGGGCAATGTAAAGCTACGGAGGGCAAAGCATGCCCACATTTTTTCATCGCCCCTTCGACAGGCTCACTTCGGCGAGCTCACTGCAAGCAGGGCGACGCTTTTTGAGCGGCCAACCCCGCCGTACGCACTGTCGTTCGTAGGCGGGACTGGATCGCACGGTGTGCG
>Ga0209942_1000018_pt1 | contig 118869 bp, 109 predicted proteins | sample SalPonR1_A_D2_MG_FD_185695 | JGI IMG/M metagenome (GOLD analysis project Ga0209942, IMG submission 185695) | Salt pond soil microbial communities from South San Francisco under conditions of wetland restoration - Salt Pond MetaG R1_A_D2_MG... ...
GAGCCAGGATCAAACTCTTAATTGAAATCTCAAAATTGCGAGTTTCGCTAGCAATTGTTTCTTCTTTTAATTCTCTGCTCTCTTGCTGTTCAGTTTTCAAAGACCGCTATTTCACTTGCTTTGCGCTACCTCTCGATCGGCTGACCCATCTTAAGAGCGCTTTATTATATTATCATGAAAACAACACTGTGTCAAATTATATTTTTGTAAATTTGCGTGTTGCTCACAATTAATTATGATAATTCATTTATCTTTGTGTGTCAAGACAAAAGCCAAAAAACCTACAGGTTTTTTGGCTTTGAACTCATCGCTTCAATTTAAGCCTTAAATCATGTCAATTTCAAAATTCTCTGAACCGTACAGCTTAGCTGATTCATCAAAGGCCACAGCCATTACTTCAGCTGCATCTGCGAGAATTTCATTGCCGAATCCGAAACCAACTATTTTTTTCTTGCCAATCATTTTCATCAGATTGTTCTTGATTTTTTCGTAATCCGACAAATCAATTATTCCATTCGTAACAACTATGCAATCGCTTTTTAAGGAAAGCAACAGTTCCGGATTGAAATTCTTATTAAATACGTTAACGCTGTAGTTCTTGCCGGCTATCTTGTTGACCGTTTCTTTTCCAAGCCCCAAATCAATTATGTTGACATTTTTTATGCTCGGTTCTATATGAACATAACCTTCAGGATTACAACTCAGAAATGAAGCGATATCTGCCTTCTCAATGCATTTTTGGGACAATACTGTTACCATCATATGCTCTCCTTTCATTTGTTGAGTTCTTTTATCGATTTAATGATTATGTCAATTCCTTTGTCCAGTTCTTCTTTAGATACGGTCAAAGGAGGTATTACTCTTAAAACGGTTTCTCCGGCTCCGATTATAAGGAGGCCGTTCTCTATACACTTCTTTACAAGTTCCCCGGGACTCTTCCCTATGTCTATTCCAAGCAGGAGCCCTTCCCCTCTTATTTCGTATTCAAAATCGATTTCATCTGCTTTTTTAGCAAAATTCTTCTTGAAGTATTCACCTTTTTCCTTTACTCCCTCAAGAAAACTTTCTTTTGATATTTCCTGCATTACCGCATATGATACCGCGCACGCTAAAGGATTACCTCCGAATGTAGTGCCGTGTTCTCCCGGCTGAAAAAGATTGGCTTTATCGTTTGAAAGGAAAGCCCCTATTGGAAATCCTCCTCCCAATCCCTTCGCTATGCAGACAATATCGGGCTTTACTCCAAATAAATCGTATGCAAAGAGTTTTCCTATCCTTCCCATTCCGCATTGAATCTCGTCGAATATGAGAAGAGCATCATATTTGTCGCATACGGCTCTAGCTGCCTTCAAGAATTCCGGAGTGGATGAAACTATTCCGCCCTCTCCTTGAATCGGTTCTATCACCAATGCGCATACTTTTTCGCTCATTGCCTCTTCCAAAGCATCAATGTCGTTTATAGGGCTATTCTTTGAGCCCGGCAAAAGAGGTTGGAATGCTTTCTTGTATTTTTCTTTTCCTGTTATGGATGTCGATCCCACGGCCCTTCCGTGAAAAGCGTTTACCATAGAAATTATTTCATATTTGTCCTGTTTTTCGGAAACGGTATTTCCGTATTTCTTAGCAAGCTTGATTGCTCCTTCTATCGCTTCGGTACCGCTGTTTCCAATGAAGATGGAATCCATACCACTTTTTTCAACAAGAAAATTAGCCAACTTAGTCTGTATGGGGTTCCATACTATATCCGATATGTGGAATATTTTCCTGCTTTGTTCTTCAAGTGCGTTTATCATTATTTCATTGCAATGCCCAAGAGCATTGACCGCATATCCGGCGGTGAAGTCCAAATATTCCGTTCCATCCACATCATATACATACGTCCCCTTACCTTTTTCAATTGTAATGTCAAATCTCTTCCCTGTGTACATCTGTTTGTCGTTGTTCATTTTGCTTCCCCTCCATGAATCATTGTCCCGATACCTTTATCTGTAAGCACTTCTATAAGCAATGAATGCTCCACCCTTCCATCGAGAATGTGAACATTCTTTGTCCCCCTTTCAACCGCAGCCGCCGAACAAGAAAGTTTCGGAAGCATGCCCCCTTCAATCGCCTTCGTTTCAATAAGCTCCTTTGCCTCTGAGGATGTCATGGCTGTGATGAAGCCTTTTTTATTTTCAAAATCTCTGTACAAACCCTCTACATCTGTCATCAGAACCAACTTTTCTGCCTTCAGTTCGCCGCTTACAGCTGATGCGACAAAGTCGGCGTTTATGTTGTAGGTTTCCCCATCGGCGCCAAATCCTATCGGCGATATTATTGGAATGTATCCAAGGTCTATCAAGTCCTCCAAGATTTTCTTGTCTATTTTCTCAACATCTCCCACATAGCCGAGGTCTATTTCTTTTTTCTCTTTATATATCTTTTTCTTTGTAGCCTTTATCAAATTGCCGTCTTTCCCAGAAAGTCCGACAGCTTTCCCCCCCATGCTGTTAACCAAGTATGCAATTTCCTTGTTTATGCGTCCTGCAAGAACCATTTCAGCAACCTCGATGACTTCGCTGTCGGTTTTTCTGAGGCCGTCTATGAATTCAGTCTTTATTCCTATTTTTTCAATCCTTTCGGTTATTTCAGGTCCTCCGCCATGTACAATTATTATTTTTATTCCTACCAGATTCAGCAAAACAACATCTTCAATGAAGGCCTTTTTAGCCTCCAGGTTTCTCATTATGCTGCCTCCGAATTTTATAACGAATGTTTTGTTGTGGAACTTTTGAATGTACGGCAAGGCTTCTGTCAATATTCTTGCCTTTTCTGTGGATTTCTTCAATTTGAATACCCTCTTATCTTTTTATTTCTTATTATTATACATATGTATTTATATTTATGCAATACTTTTAAGCGTATTTATTGCAAATATATTCATTATTTTGTATAATAATAAGAAATAAATTTCGAATGAGGTGAATATGTTGAAAATAGGAATTTTAGGCGCAACCGGTTATGCCGGTCAAAACCTGGTTTGGCTTATAAAGCATCATCCAAATGTGAGTCTGTCCTTTGTTACTTCACGCGGCAACAAGGGAAAAGCGTACTCGGACATCTACCCCAACATGAGAGGTTTGGTTGATCTTAAGTGTCTTGACACTTCAAATATCGATGCTTGCATAGTCAGGGACACGGATCTTGTTTTCCTCGCCCTCCCCCACAAAAGCTCCATGGGAATGGTGAAGAAACTTTTAAGCATAAACCCCGGAATCAAAATTATCGACTTGAGTGCAGATTTCAGGATAAATGATCCCAAAATATATGAAGCATGGTACAATGCGCCCCACGAGCTAACAGGCCTGATAGACGAGTTCGTATTCGGCCTCCCGGAAATTCACGCGGAATCCGTAAAAAAAGCTTCGTATGTAGCCAATCCCGGATGCTATCCCACGGCTTCGATCCTTGCTCTTGCTCCTGCAATGAAAGCAGGTTTGATTGAAAGCGATGTAATCGTCGATGCAAAATCCGGAGTTTCCGGTGCCGGAAGAAGCGCCAAAACGGCAAACCTATATTGTGAAGTCAATGAAAGTGTGAAAGCATACGGTTTATTCAGCCACAGGCATACTCCTGAAATTGCGCAGGAACTTAGCCTTCTTGGAAAAGAAAGTTCAAAGGTTGTATTCACTCCGCATCTGGTCCCAATGAACCGCGGAATACTGTCGACCTGCTATGGACGCCTCAAGGCAAACATAAGCTCCTCTGAAATGACTGCCCTTTACAAAGATTTCTACAAGGGAAAGCCATTTGTAAGGGTCTTGGACAAGGGCACATTCCCGGAAACGCGGAATGTTCGCCAATCCAATTTTTGCGACATAGGCTTGGCCGTAGATGAAACTTCGTCATCACTGATTGCAGTGTCTGCAATCGACAATCTGATGAAGGGCGCTTCAAGCCAAGCGGTCCAGAATATGAATTTGATGTTGGGGTACGATGAAAAATGCGGACTCGACTTCACACCCATGGCGCCATAAGGAGGGCAAACCGATGAAAAAATATAAGGAATTTATACCGGTCAAGGATTTTACTGCATCTTCAATTGCCTGCGGCATAAAGAAGGGAAGCACAAAGAAAGACATGTGTATGATTTACAGCTCAAAACCCGCTCACGCGGCAGGCGTATTCACTAAAAACTCTGTAAAAGCGGCCCCCGTTAAAATAAGCATGGAAAATGTATCCTCGGGCAATATACATGCAATACTTGCCAACAGCGGCAATGCAAATGCATGCACCGGAAAACAGGGCACAGACGATGCAAATCGCATGATTTCGCTTGTTTCGGAAGTCATGGGCATAGACAGCAAGGAAGTTCTTGTCGCGTCGACAGGAGTAATCGGGGTGCCCCTTCCAATGGACAGAATCGTTTCAAACATTGAGCCCATGGCGGAAAACCTGGAAAGCTCGAGCTTTCCTGATGCGGCCGAAGCAATAATGACTACAGACACTTTCAAGAAAGAGGTTTCGGTGGATTTCATGCTTGGAGGCAAAAAAGTTGTAATCAGCGGAATGGCAAAGGGATCGGGAATGATTCACCCAAATATGGGAACTATGCTTTCTTTCATCCTCACTGACGCCGCAATAGAAAACGAATTGCTTAAAAAAGCTCTGCTTGAATGCACGGATGTCTCTTTCAATATGATTTCGGTAGATGGAGACACAAGCACAAACGATACAGCGATTGTTTTGGCAAACGGAAGCGCAGGAAACAAGCCAATCGCCATAGAAGGCCCCAATTACTACATTTTCAAGGAAGCCTTAAAGATTGTATGTATCGAACTCGCAATGCTTATTGCAAAAGACGGGGAAGGAGCCACTAAACTTATTGAGGTGAATTTGACGGGGGGATTCAGCCAAGATGCATCCAATAAATTGGCAAAATCGATCATTTCATCAAACTTGGTCAAGGCGGCGTTTTTCGGAAACGATGCCAATTGGGGAAGAATACTCTGCGCAATGGGATACTCGGGAGGAAACTTCGATGCCGAAAAACTGGATTTGGTTTTCGAAGGCGGAGGCGAAATAATTACATTGGTTGAAAAGGGCAAAGGAGTTCCTTTTGACGAAAAGGCGGCAGAGGAAATATTGAAAAACGAAACCGTAATCATTCATGTACGCTTGAATGACGGAAGCTTCTCCGCCAAGGCATGGGGATGCGATTTGAGCTATGATTATGTTAAGATCAACGGTAACTATAGAAGCTAGTCAGCATCAAAAACTGCTGACTAGCTTCAGTAGAAAGTAGAAAGTGGAAAGTAGGAAGTAGAAAGAAACATATAAAAAAGCTGCCTTTTAAATTTCCAGGCAGCTTTTCTTGTTTTTTGCTTTTAGTTCTTTTTTTCTTTCCACTTTCCACTTTCCACTTATTGCTGTTCTATATCTTCGTTATGTCGTAAACTTCTACGTCTTCTTCTTTGATGTCCCTTTCCCATATGTCCAAGACATAATTCAATGTGTCAAGCGACGTCATGCAAGGAACCCTGTTTTCTATGGATGTCCTTCTTATATTGAAGCCTTCCGTCAAACTGTTTCTGCCCTTGCTCGGAATGTTTATGACAAGTGTAAGCTTTTCGTTTCGAATAAGAGAAAGCACGTTGGTCTCCTCTTCTCCTATCTTGGCTACATGCTTGTAGTCGATTCCCAGTTTGCCGAGGTATTCGCCTGTTCCTTTTGTTGCATAAAACTCGAATCCGAGCCTTTTCATTTTCATTGCAATCGGTTCGAACTCTTTCTTGTAATTGTCGGATATGCTTACCAATACCCTGCCGATGCTTCCCAATTCGAGTCTTGAACCAACAAGGCCTTTATAAATCGCCTTGTAAAGATCTTTTTCGAGGCCCAGGGCCTCTCCCGTGGATTTCATTTCGGGTCCAAGGGCAATTTCTGTCTGCGGAAGTTTTTCCATGGAGAAGACAGGAACTTTTACTGCATAATAACCGCTTTCCTTATAAAGTCCCGTACCGAAACCCAAATCTTTGAGCTTTGAGCCCATCATTATTTCTGTTGCAAGCCTTATCATCGGTATTCCGGTGACCTTGCTTATATAAGGCACGGTTCTCGACGCTCTCGGATTGACCTCTATTACATATACCTTGTTGTCATAAACGACATACTGTATGTTGACAAGCCCAAGAACATTCAATTCGGATGCAAGTTTCTCGGTGTTCTCTATGATTTTATTTTTTATTTCTTGGCTCAGGCTGAATGCCGGATATACCGATATGCTGTCTCCCGAGTGGACTCCGGCTCTTTCCAGATGCTCCATTATTCCCGGAATCAGTATGTCTGTTCCGTCACCTATGGCATCAACTTCAATTTCTTTTCCGTTCAGGTATTTGTCTATAAGAACAGGATTCTTCTTGTCCTTCTTGAATGCATTCTCAAGATATTCCACGCACTCAGACTCGTCATAGGCAATTTCCATTCCCATCCCCCCCAATACATAACTTGGACGGATTAAGACCGGGAATCCGCAAACCCTCGTAAACTCGAGTCCTTCCTCTACATTCATTACAGCCTTTCCTGAAGGCCTGGCTATGTTCAGTTTTTCCAGAACCGCCTCGAATTTCTCCCTGTCCTCGGACCTGTCAATGGAGTCGTATCCGCTTCCGAGTATGGCAACTCCCATCTTTTCCATATGCTCCGCCAGCTTTATTGCAGTTTGGCCTCCGTACTGCAGAATGACTCCATCCGGATTTTCCTTGACCACTATGTTCATCACGTCCTCTTCCGTGAGAGGCTCGAAATAAAGCTTGTCGGATGTGTCAAAATCTGTGCTAACCGTTTCGGGGTTGTTGTTTATTATTATAGATTCTATTCCCATCTTTTCTAGCGATATCACCCCGTGGACAGAGCAATAATCGAATTCTATACCCTGTCCAATCCTTATTGGACCCGATCCTATTACTATTACCTTCTTCCGGTCGCTTACTACAACCTCGTCGTAAGGATCATATGTCGAATAGTAATAAGGAGACTTGGCCTCGAATTCGCCTCCACAGGTGTCAACCATCTTGAAAACAGGCATCACGCCATTTTTCTTGCGTTTTTCGAATACGTCTATCTCATCCGATTTGGTGAACGATGCTATTGCCACATCTGCGAAGCCTTTTTTCTTTAAGGAAAGCAGCTCTTCGCTGTCAATTTCAGAAAGGGTTTTTTTCTTCAGTCCTTCTTCGAGCTTGACTATACCGCTTATTTTCTCTAGATAAAATCTGTCAATTTCGGTCAATTCCCAAAGATATTCCGTCCTGTAACCTCTTCTGAGAAGCTCCGCAAGGAAAAAGAGCCTTTCATCGTCGCTCTTTAGTATCTTTTGTATGACTTGGTCATCGCTGAAAGCTGCGGCTTTTTGGATTTCCAAAGAATATACACCAATTTCAAGCGATCTAACCCCCTTTAAGAGAGCACTTTCAAAACTGTTTCCTATCGCCATCACTTCTCCTGTAGCCATCATTTTTGTTCCCAATGTTCGGTTTCCGGTTTCAAATTTGTCAAATGGCCATTTGGGGATTTTAATGACGCAATAGTCCAGTGTAGGCTCAAAACACGCAAGAGTCCTTCCTGTAACATCATTAGGAATTTCATCGAGGTCAAGGCCTATGGCTATTTGCGCCGCAACCTTTGCTATGGGATATCCTGTAGCCTTGGATGCAAGAGCCGACGATCGGCTGACCCTTGGGTTGACCTCTATGACCCTGTATTCGAAACTGTATGGGTTCAAGGCAAGCTGTACATTGCATCCTCCCTTTATGTTAAGCGCCGTGACAATCTTTATTGAAGCGTTTCTCAACATCTGGTATTCCTTGTCGCTAAGCGTCTGTGAAGGTGCTATGACTATGCTGTCTCCGGTATGGATGCCGACAGGGTCGATGTTTTCCATGTTGCACACGGTTATGCAATTGCCCTTGTTGTCTCGGATCATCTCGTACTCTATTTCCTTCCAGCCCTTGACGCTCTTTTCAATCAAAACCTGCCCAACGGCACTGTAGGCAAGGCCGACCGGAACTATTTTTTCCAGTTCATCCCTGTCTGCGGCGATTCCCCCGCCGGTTCCTCCCAATGTGTACGCTGGACGAACGACAATGGGGTAACCTATTTCATCGGCCTGCTCGCAGGCTTCCTGCAGCGAAGAGGCAATCATCCCCTCTATCACAGGCTCTCCTATGCTTTCCATCATCAGTTTGAATTTTTCACGGTCTTCCGATTTTTCTATCGCATCTATATTCGTCCCCAAAAGCTTGGTATTGTATCGGTCAAGAATTCCAGCCTGCCAAAGCTCCAGGGCAAGGTTCAAAGCAACCTGCCCCCCCATGCCTACAAGTACACCGTCGGGCTTTTCCTTTGCAATTATCTTTTCGAGAAATTCAACCGTCAACGGTTCTATATAAACGCTGTCGGCCATTTCCTTGTCCGTCATGATCGTAGCCGGATTGCTGTTCACCAATACGACCTTCAGTCCGTGTTCCCTTAAAACCTTGCAGGCTTGTGTGCCGGAATAATCGAATTCGGCAGCCTGTCCTATTATGATTGGTCCCGAACCAATCACCATAACCTTTTCAAGCCCCTTATATATTGACATGTTTATTCTCCTTTTTAATCATATTCAAAAATTCGTCGAACAGGTAATCCGAATCGCTTGGACCGGGAGAAGCTTCCGGATGGAACTGCACGCTGAATATAGGGAGCGTGAGATGCCTCATTCCCTCTACCGTATTGTCGTTCATGTTCAAGTGTGTTATTTCCAGCACCTTCTTGTCTATGCTTTCTTCGACCACTTCATAACCGTGATTCTGTGATGTTATGAACACCCTGTCCTTCGCAAGGTCCTTTACCGGATGATTACAGCCCCTATGACCGTATTTCATCTTTTTGGTGGTTCCCCCGAGGGCGTGTGCAAGAAGTTGGTGTCCAAGACATATGCCAAAAATGGGTTTCTTTCCTATGAGTGACTTGACTGTTTCTATTTCCTCCTTAAGAAAAGCGGGGTCTCCCGGTCCGTTCGAAAGAAAAATTCCATCTGGATTGAAATCGAGTATCTTCTCTGCCGTATCTAGGCATGAAAACACCCTGACATGGACATTCCTGTTCACCAGGGCGCTAAGTATGTTTCTCTTTATGCCATAATCCACTACAGCGACCTTCGGTGTGACAGGCATCAAGTCATAGTTGAATTTTGGGGTCACTTGATGAACCGCATCAGAATTGTCAAAGGACTTTATTTCCTCCATCACATCGACTCCATCATCGTATGCGACTATCTTTCCTGTCATCGTTCCATTTTCCCGGATCATTTTGGTCAGCGCCCTTGTGTCTATACCCTCGAGCCCGACTATGTCGTTTTTGTAAAGGTACTCGTCAATTGATTCCCTTCCCCTCCAGTTGGAATAATTCGCGGAAGCTTCTCTTACGATGAATCCCCTTACCTTGGGTTTCTCGGACTGGTTGTCCTCGAGAGTTATGCCGTAATTTCCAACAAGTGGATATGTCAGTATCACAATCTGTCCATAATATGAAGGATCCGTCAGTGTTTCCTGATATCCCGTCATCCCCGTGTTAAAAACGACTTCACCCACGGAATTTCGTTTCTTACCAAAAATATTTCCTTCGAATTTCGTTCCGTCTTCCAGAATCAAATAACCTTTCATTTCACACCCTCCAACTTTTTGACAAAAAAATATATATATCTATGCATATTTATGCATTTTTATACATAATTATTTCTTATAATTATAGCAGATTTAAAACTCATTACAAGGGTTAATTCGAAAAAAAGGACCGTTCTTTCGAACAGTCCCCCTCATCTATGCGCCATGCGCTATTTTACCATTTCCATTCCTTTGTTGAATGCCAAAATGTTTATGTCTATGAATCTTTCTTTTACAGTATTCCTTATAGCCTCTTCCCAATCAATTTCTGTTATTCCCATGGCCTTTACAAGCGCTCCAAGAAGCACTACATTCATGGTTTTTGGATTTCCTATCTCTTTGGCTATCCCCATAGCATCAAGTTTTGTTGTTTTGGCTTTCTTCTCGAGTTCTTCGATTATGCCGTCGGGATAGTCCGCCTTGCCTATCTGTATTGGAACAGATGGAATTTCATAGTTGTTTACTACAATTACTCCGTCGGGCTTCAAATGGTCAATCCATCTGCAGGCTTCCATTTTTTCAAACGATGCGAGTATGTCAGCCTGTCCCAATCCGATGATAGGGGAATATACCTTTTGCCCATACCTGACCTGAGTGGATACGCTGCCTCCCCTTTGCGCCATACCATGGACTTCGGACATCTTTACATCGTACCCGGCATCCACAAGCCCTCTCGAAAGAATTTTGCTGGCAAGTATCGTTCCCTGTCCGCCGACACCTACAAGCAGAATATTCTTGACTTCACTCATATTATTCACCCACCTTTTCGATTGCTTTTACAGGACATACTTGAAGGCAAACTTCACATCCGACGCATTGGTTCTTGTCAATCATGGCCTTCTTGTTTTCTTTGTCGAAATTTAGTGCGGGGCAGCCTGTATTTATGCACATCTTGCAGCCTATGCATTTTTCTGCGTCCACTACGCAAAGGCTCTTGTAATCTCCGAACTCCTCGACATCCTGATCCGACTGCTTCTTGAGAACGCAAGGCCATCTCGTTATTATTACTGAAGGTCCGTCTATTTCCAGAGCCCAATCCAAAGCCTCTTTCATGTCGCCAAGCTTTATTGGATTGACAGTCTTCACATTTTCGATTCCCAAAGCCTTGACGATAGCCGGTATGTCGGCCTGCTTAGCTGGCATTCCCTGGAGTGTGAAACCAGTTCCCGGATTTTCCTGATGGCCTGTCATTCCGGTTATTCTGTTGTCTAAAATTACAGTAACAGTGTTGCTGTTGTTGTAGGCTATGTCCAAAAGCCCGGTCATTCCAGAATGGAAGAAAGTAGAGTCTCCTATTACCGCAACAACCCTTTTGTCGACTGCATGTCTGTTGAAGGCCTTTTGCGCCCCATGGCCAAGACTTATGCTCGCTCCCATGCATATGCATGTTTCCATTGCATTTAATGGAGCTGCCGAACCCAATGTGTAACAGCCTATATCGCCTGTAACCATTATGTTTTTCTTCTTGCTGAGCTCATAGAAGAATCCTCTATGTGGACATCCGGCACACATTGTAGGAGGTCTTCCTACAACTTTATCGCTTATTGGCTCAATCGTCTCACGTGATTCGTCTAGCAGAGTTTTTGCTATTATGTCGGGGTTGAGTTCTCCTATGTTGGGGATTTTATCTTTTCCAACGCACTCAATCCCTGCAGCCTTCATTTGCTCTTCCATGAAAGGCTCCAGCTCCTCGATAACATAAAGCGTGTCAACCTCTTTTGCGAAAGCTTTTATTTTTTCCATCGGAAGCGGAAATGAAAATCCGATTTTCAAGTAGGAAGCCGTGTCCCCGAAAACGTCCTTTGCGTATTGGTAAGCAACGCCTGAAGTCACAATTCCTATTTTTCGATCATTCCATTCAATGAAGTTAAGCGGTGTTTCGTTCGAAAAAGCCTCAAGCTCCTTCAATTTGTCTTCAAGTACAATATGAAGCTTTTTGGCATTTGCAGGTGCCGCCACATACTTGGGAATATTTTTTTCATAAGGTTTGGCCCCAAGCTCCGTGCGTTCCCCGAATTCAACTATCCCTTTGCTGTGGCAGATTCTTGTCGTTAGTCTGTAGAGGACCATTGTATCGAATTTTTCGCTTATTTCAATTGCCGTCCTTATCATGTCCTTTGCTTCTTGGCTGTCCGAAGGCTCAAGCATTGCAATTTTTGCAAATTTTGCATAATACCTGTTATCCTGCTCGTTTTGCGATGAATGCATTCCAGGGTCGTCAGCGGTAACCAAAACCATGGCTCCGTTTACACCTGTGTATCCGTATGTAAACAAGGGATCTGCCGCAACGTTTACACCAACATGCTTCATTGCCGCCAATGACCTCGCCCCGGCTATGGATGCGCCTATAGCCGATTCCAACGCCACTTTTTCATTTGGAGCCCATTCCGCTACAATTTCTTTCTTGTAGGGTGCAATATTTTCAAGAATTTCTGTACTCGGTGTTCCCGGATATGCTGATGCATAAGAAATTCCAGCTTCAAATGCCCCTCTTGCGACTGCTTCATTTCCGGTCAGTAATTCCTTCATCTTTTCACGCTCCTCTTTTTTTCTGTTTGTTTGCAGCAATCACGCTTCCAAGCGCGATTGAATTGAGCTTGTTCTCATGTGTGTCCGCCCTCGAGACCAATACAACAGGAGCGCTTGCTCCCATTATGACGCCGGCTGAACTAGCTGATGCGAAGTAACTCAAAGCTTTTCCTATTCCATTTCCCATCTCTATGTTCGGAACCATCAATACGTCTGCATCTCCCGCAACCGGGCTTTCGTATCTCTTTATTTCCGCCGCCTCTTTTGAAATAGCCAGGTCAAGCGCCATAGGGCCTTCTACTGTTACGCCTTCTCCGAAAAATCCTTCGACTCCCATTTGCTTCAATTCTCCGGCATCGACAGTTGCCGGCATCTTTGGATTGACTTTTTCCTTTGCCGCAAGGCAAGCAACCTTGACGTTCTGATTTCCCAATGCTTTTGCCGCCGCTATGGCGTTCTTGATTATTTTAGCCTTTGTCGGAACGTCCGGATACATATTCATGCCGCCGTCGGTAAGGTACAAAAGCTTGTGGTATCCCTTCACCTCATACATCATCACATGACTGAGCTGGCTTTCGGTTCTAAGGCCTATATCCTTGTCCAATACCGCTTTTAGCAGTATCGAAGTGTCAATCAAGCCCTTCATTACAAAATCCGCCTGCCCTCCACTTACAAGAGAAACGGCCTTTCTTGCCGTTTCTGTCAAATCCTGTTCATCGATTATTCTATATTCCTTAAGATCCAATCCTTTTCCATCCGCAATTGCCCTGATCGCTTTCTCATCTCCAACCAGAACCGGCTCTACTATGCCCATTTCAGAAGCTTCAACAACTGCAGCCAAAACTTCGCCGTCCTGCGCGGCGGCAACCGAAAGCTTCATTTTTTCTTGTTTTTTTGCCTGTTCTATTAAGTCATTCAATGTTTTAATCATAAGCCACCTCTCTAGAAAATATTAGTTTGCCCATCTGCTTATATTGCAAATATCATGCCAAGCAATGACTTCCGTCTTTTCAACATGTTTGTCAACTTTTCAACAAAAAAAGAAGAATAAGTGTTTATATGGCGCAACTCCTGTAAACCCCTGTTTACACCACACAACACTTATTATATATCTTTTGTATTCTATAATCCCTTTTGTTAATTATTTTTAAATTTATTTAATTCATTAATGCAAGCTATTGTCACCGGATCGTTCGGATCCAATTCAGAAGAGCGGTCCAAGTATGTTTCTGCAAGTTCAATGTTTCCTATTTCCATTTGAGCCATTGCATTATTGCATAGTATTTCCGGGTTGTCCGGATCCATATTTAAGGCTTTCTTGAAATACCTTGCGGCTTCGCTCAAATTTCCCAAAGCTGAATGGCAAAGCCCAAGTTCATTTAACGATTCAGCCTGATCCGGTTTGATTCGTATGACTTTTTCAAAATATTCGACAGCTTGGTCAATCTTGCCAAGATTCCTGTACGCCAAAGCTATAAAAAACAGAAGGTTCCACCACGACGGATTAACATCCTCTATTGAAAGCAGTTTTTCAAGCCCTGTTTCAAAAGAACCTGAAAGCACTTCGTTGTATCCTTCATCGAAAATAATCCGGTCGCTCATCTTGATCAGTATTTCCTGTACTTCCATTATCTTGTTTTCGTCATCTGAGTTTTCAATGAAGTGTTCCCATGAAAGCTGGGCTTTTTTGTAGAGTCCCTTGTTTGAATAATGAAAACCCAAGTGGTAATAGGGCATTGAAAAATATTCAAAATCAACAGTAAGTTTTTCCATGAGCGTGAATGCCTCCTTCTCCCACGCCTCGGCAAGTTCACTGTCCTCCGTCTCCATCGAAAGAGCTTCGCATACCTTGGCTTTGTTGTATGCGGCATCCAAATTCGAAGGGTTTAGAATCATGGCCGTTTCGAAAAATGCAAAAGCATCCTCGAGCCGGTTATTCTCAGCAAGTTCTATTGCACTTCCCGTTATCACCCTGTCCATATTTTCGTCTATGCCTTTCATAAGGCTTTTGTAATATGGATTATGCTCAAAATCGGGATCGGCCGCCACAAGCAAGGCCATCCCCTCCACCATTTCCTTAACCGACAGATTCTCATAATCACCGCTGCTAACGCGATCTGATAGCTTCTTGACCGTTATGGGCATTGGTATGTTTTTCCTTAGAAGAGCTTTTTTGCCCGGTATAGCAACATCCTTTTTCAGTTCTATGAAAACTATCTCTTCCAGTTTTTCTTTAAGCCTTCTTGCTACAGCTTCTTCCATCTAAACCCTCCTTATTCTTCATGACCGATTCTGTACTGGTATATTCTTTTTCTTCTTGTAGAGCGGTCAAGGATTTTGAAAAGGAATCCCCTGTATATCATGAAGAAGGAAAAAACCAGCGGTAGCAATATCAATACGAAAATCATCATCACGGAAGCCGCCCCATTTATAAAAATCCCTGAAACTGCAGCAAAAGGTTTCATCGCCGATTCAACCATGGAGTAAAGGACTATTGCAATTAGGATGTTTGGAACAAACCACTCCAGGTAATTCTCCTTGACGAATTCAAAAGCTCCAGAAATCATGTCAAAACCCTGGTTGTATTTTTGATACATGACTTCCGGCAGGGGATTTAGGGCCATGAAGGCGAAGAGTTCAATTATGAACCATATGCTGATTCCGCCGATTGACGCCGACAGCGCCCTTCCAAAAAATAAATTCAAACCGTAGCGGGCGAACCAAAAGAGTATCAGCACGCTGTAAGCTTTCCAGATGTATACCTTAAAGCCTTCCTTGAAATCCCGCATTGTAAAATGCCCGTACTTAATTATCTTTTCCATCAAATACAAAAAGTCTGAAATAACGGCACTTTGGAAAACTGCGATAATCAGTCCCGAAAGAATCCATGCCAAAGAGGCTATTCTCCATATTAGCAAGGAGAATATGAAATAAGAAATTCCCACTAAAAAAATCTTCCAGTTCACACTTATTGCCTTTATGGTCTTTTTTAGTACTTCCCTGTTGGTGTAAAAAATATCACTTAATATTTCCATTTGTTTTTCCTTTCCCCTTTCCAGTCAATAAAACAAATCGGTATGTCGATTCTCCCATCAATCCTTTTTCGCTTTGATAGTCGAAAAGAACATCGGTTTTTTCCTTTTTAAGCGTGTCCACGTTGTATTCAAAAGGTTCAAAATGAACCTTGTTTATGATTTTTTTTGCCGGCAGCCCCTCATATGCAGGCAGAAACTCTTTTACCTTCTCTGTGTCCTTCAAAAATTGATGGCACTTGTTCTTATAGTCCTCGGGCTCTCTTTTATTGAAGAAGTCCAAGAGCGCCTGGGGCTTTTGAATAAGATAGTCGAACTTTAAAATGTCAATAAAAAGGTCTGTGTCCTTTTCAATCTCAAGTTGCTCATGGTAATCAAAAAAATATCCGTAAAGCTTTCTCTTTTGATGCGGTCTTTCATAAAATCCCCTTTCTTTGAGATAATCAGAAAGATTTTCATAAAAAGCAAATCCGTCCCCATTAAAAAGTCTTTTGAAATACTCTACAGAACGCATGAATCCACCTGAATTCCCGTAAAGTTCAAGCACATGTTCAATTCTTTTGAGCCTCGAGAGTTCATCATGGGTCAATACATGAGTCTTCAAAACTTCATAGGGAGGCTCGGATTTGAATTTATAGGTGTATTTTTTTGATTCTTCCCTTATTTGCGTCCCCGGAAGCAATTTAAGGAATCCTAGCTGCAAATGGTGTCCCCCTATTGCATCCACATCGTTGAAAGAATTTTTAAAGCTTTCATAATCCTCATGCGGAAGCCCCGCTATCAAATCAAGATGCACATGGCTTTTACCTGTTTCTATAAGTCTTTTAACCCAATGGGACAATCCGTTGAAATCTGTTTTTCTGTTGACCGCCTGAAGCGTTTTTTCATTGGTGCTTTGTACTCCGACCTCAAACTGGAAGAGTCCCTTCCTTGAACATACAACCGTGTTGATGAAAGAATCCTCAATTAAATCTCCATTTATTTCAAAATGAAAATTAGTATATCCGTTGTCATTATCGACAAGGTATTGCATAATTTTAACCGCCCTTGCCCTATGTGAATTGAATGTCCTGTCGACAAACTTGACCTGTTTGACACCATGCGAAAGGAAAATGTCCATCTCTTTTTTAACTTTTTCCAAATTCTTGTATCGTGTCATTTTTATAATAGAGGAAAGGCAATAACTGCACCTGTAGGGGCAGCCCCTTGAAGATTCATAGTAAAGAATCTTGTCCTTAGCTTCAGCAAGTTCCACTCCTGCATATGGAAAAGGCAGACTGTCCAAGTCCTCGACTATTGCTATCGACCCGTCTTGCCCCTTGCCATCGAGGAATTCAGAAAGGCTTTCTTCTCCCTCCCCACGCAAAATAAAGTCTGCATGGGGCAATTCGTAGCTATGGCAATCATCCGTATATGATATTTCTGGCCCTCCAAGCAGTATTCCAATATTTGGGTCGATTTTTTTGAGGTTGCCAACAAGCCGCCTTACTGCTTCTATATTCCATATATAGCACGAAAAACAAATGAGGTCTGGTTTTTCACCTGCCAAATCTCTCAGTACATGATCCTCTTCCTGGTTGATTGTATATTCCTTAATTGAAATGTCAAAACCTTTCTTTCCCGCAATTGCGGAATGAAGAGAATGTATTGCAAGGGACGAGTGTACGAATTGTGAATTCAAAGCGACCAAAAGAACTTTCATATATGCCTCCCGTCCGTTCTTCTACATAGAATATTATATCACGAAACCCCACACCACTAATTGACGGCATGGGGCGTTTTCTATACAACATTAAAGATTTACATAAATTACATTTTTTCAGGCGCCTGCATCCCCAAAAGAGCCAAACCGTTTTTCAACGTCTGCTTTACGCACAACGCAAGTGCAAGCCTTGCTTTCCTGATCTTTAAATCTTCAACAACTATTGAATGTTCATGATAGAACCGATTGAACAATTGCGCCAAATCCACTACAAATCTGCTTATCACAGCCGGTTCAAACTTTCTTCCGGCTTCAGCGACCGTTTCACTGAATTTGCCCAATTGCCTGATTATATCCATTGAAACATCGTCTGTCAGAATCGAAACGTCAAAATCACCCGCATCAAACCTGCCGCCTTTTCTAAGCAGACTCGAACATCTCGCATGCGTGTATTGCACATAAGGACCAGTTTCCCCTTCGAAGCTCAAGGTTTTCTCCCATGAAAAAACATAGTCCTTGATTCTGCTGTTGGACAATTCCTGGAACATAATGGCTCCAATTCCAACTTGCCTTGCAACTTCATGCTTGTTTTCCAGATCCGGATTTTTGCCTTCAATTATTTCTTCAGTTCTTTCGACAGCTTTTTTAAGGACATCCTCGAGAAACACAACCCTGCCCTTTCTTGTCGACATTGTGCCCTCTTCCAAAGCAACCATCCCAAACGGAACATGTACGCAATCGCCGGCCCAATCACATCCCATCAATTCAAGAATCTTGATCAGTTGCTTGAAATGAAGTATTTGCTGCGATCCCACAACGTATATGTTTTTGTAAAAATCGTATGTCTCTTTTCTGTGTTTTGCGGCAGCTATGTCACGAGTAATGTAGAGTGTGGAACCGTCGCTCTTGGTTATTATGGCAGGCGGCATCCCATAATCTTCCAGATTGACTATTTCTGCGCCCTGGGACATTTCGAGAATATTTTTTTCACGCATTTCATCAACTATTTCAGACATTTTGTCCGAGTAGAAACTTTCTCCAGCATAAGAATCGAATTCAATGTCGAGCAGACTGTACACTCTTGAAAATTCCTTTAGGCTGACTTCACGGAACCACTGCCACATTTCCACAGCTTCAGCGTCTTTGTTCTCGAGCCTCTTGAACCACTCTCTTGCCCGGTCTTCCAGCTCGGGAGACTTTTCCGCCTCTTCATGAAACCTGATATAGAGTTTGAGGAGCTCTTTAATTGGCTCCTTTTCAACATCCTCCCGCACTCCCCATTCCGAAAAAGCCACAATCAGCTTTCCGAATTGGGTTCCGTAATCACCGAGATGGTTGACTGAAACAGTGTCATACCCCAAAAATTTGTATATCCTGTTTATTGAATTTCCTATGACCGTAGTCCTTATATGCCCTATGTGGAAAGGCTTGGCAATATTGGGAGAGGAAAATTCCACAACAACCTTCTTGCCGCAGCCTTCGCCGGAAGAGCCGTAGCCGTCCTTTTGCGAAATGACATCGCCCATTACTGCTGATACGTAAGTTTCCTTGTCAACCTTGAAATTGACATACCCCCCTACTGATTCAACTGATTGAAGATAATCTTCTTCTTCAAATTTTCCAGCTATGTCCCCGGCGATTAAATTTGGAGGCTTGCGGAAAATTCTTGCAAGTTTGAAGCATGGGAAAGCATAATCTCCCATGTCTGAATCTGCCGGCACTTCTATCATGCCTTCTATTTCTTTCGGCTCGACGGATTCAATCAATCCGCTCAAACCAACTACAATTTTTGCTTTGAAATCAATCATGCCGCACTCCCCTTTTGGACCAATCCAGCAAGGTCCGCATTTCAAGTTTTCTTTATATCTTCGACTTACTAAATTTATCACATACTCCAGTTGTCTTCAAGTCTATTTGTCCGGTAAAATGCCTTCTTCAAAAAATCCCAAAGGCGGTTCGAAGGAGTATCCATTGAACTCCTTAAGCAGGTCCCCCTCCACCTTTATCGAAACAGATTCCGCATCTTCCTGGTTGAACAGCAGTGTGTTCACTATTGCAGCAATCACAACCCTTGCATCTTCGCTTGGCATTACCGCATCCAAGAATTTTCCTGAAAAATCGACTTCTATGTTTTTCCCTCTTGTGTAAAGTGATTTAATCTTTACTCCGTCCGGAATCGGACTGACAAGCAGCCCTTCCCCTTCATAGGCAATCAGCTCGTCTAGGGCGACTTCCATAGGGGTCCTTATGTCGTCTGCGGTAAGGGTCTTTTGGAACCTTTCAGGCGAAAGGAAAGGCTTGTCCGCATATTTAAGATAAAGCACATACGAAATCATAATTTCTTCAGGTGCTGCTGTGGGTTCTTCTTCTGTTTCTTCCGGCTCCTCGGGTGGCATTTCCTCTTCGCACGAGCATCCTATCGCCAAAGCCGATATCAATACCGAAATCAAAATCAAAAGAATGATTTTGCCATGCTTCTTCATTTAGATTCATCTCCTTTGAATTGATGCAATTTTAAATGCACATCCTGTGGTAAATGCCGCCACAAGAACCGAAATCAAAATCAGGAAAATAATCTTGCTATGCTTCATTTAAATCCATCTCCTTTGAATTAACGCAAGTCTCTTCATCGTATATCTTTATACCCATTTTTTTAAACAAAGCTGCAACAACTCCATAACCCGGTTTCAATTGACCATCAAACGACCCCGTATAAATCATTCCTGATCCACAGGAAGGACTTCTTGATTTAAGCACAGCCGTCTTTATGCCTTGCTTTTTTACAATCTCGAGCGCAGCCTTTGCGCCTATTACGAATGCGTCTGTCCGGTCTGCCCCGTTTTTGTCCATTACCGCTGCTCGTCCTCCAAGAACATCTTCTCCGTCTCCGCCCTGTATTTCGCAAGGGATTCTCGGAGTGGGCAGTCCTCCCAACTGTTCGGGGCATATAGGTACGATTTCATAAGCTCCAAAAAGCCGCGTCATGTCTTGCCCGAACGCTTTTCCGTCGTATCGGCACATTATTCCCAAAAGGCATGCGCTTACCGCGATTTTTTCCTTATTTGATTTCAACAACAGTCACTCCAATCCCGCCTTCATTGAATTCCCCGACTTTGAATGATTTAACATGAGGGTGCTTTCTGAAATGCTCATGCAATCCCTGCCTCAGCTGACCCGTACCCTTACCGTGGATTATCCTCACATTTTGGAGCCTTGCAAGGGAAGCGTCATCAAGATACTTGTCCACTATAAATATCGCCTCTTCAACGTTGCTTCCGCGTATGTCTATTTCGGGGCTTATAGAGGAACTCTTGGCTTTCGCAAGGTTTTGTATCCTCGAACCCATCTTGGACTCAGTTTTGCAGAGCAGCTTCAGGTTCTTGTAATTGACATTTATCTTCATTATCCCGGCCTGGACTGTAAGCTCCCCGTTCCTGTCAGGTTCGGTGACTACCGTACCTTCCTGGTTTAGCGTAAGAATGAGAACCGACATTCCGCTTTTCAGGTCTCCCGGTTTGATTTCAGTATTTACCTTGGCCTCTCCCATGCCTTCGTATGTTTCCTCGAGCTTGCCTTTAAGGGTCTTCCTCGAATCGTCAATAAGGCGATTGGCTTCCTTTCCACCCGCGTTTCCCGCTTTCCTCAATTCCTTTATGATTGATTCTGCGGAAACCTTGGCTTCTTTTATTATCTTTCTGGATTCTTCTTTCGCCTTTTTAAGCTCTTTTTCCCTCTGCTCTTGGAGCCGGCCGTATTTATCGTTATAGTTTTTTTTCATTTTTTCCGCTTCAAGCTTAAGCCTGAGCGCCTCGTCACGTTCATCTTCAGCGGCTTTCCTGTCCTGCTGGATTTTAGTCAAAATTTCCTCAAACTCGATGTTTTCCCTTTTTAAGTATTTCTTGGCCTTTTCTATTATATTGTTCGATAATCCCAGCTTTCGGGAAATTTCAAATGCATTTGACTTTCCGGGTATCCCTATCAGCAGCCTGTAGGTAGGGCTTAGAGTCTTCACGTCGAATTCCACCGATGCATTTTCAACCCCATCCTTCGTAAGCGCATAGTGCTTGAGTTCGCTGTAATGGGTTGTTGCCATTGTAGTAACCGATCCTGCGTAAAGATGCTCGATTATTGCAATCGCAAGCGCCGCCCCCTCTGTTGGATCGGTACCCGCACCAAGCTCGTCTAGAAGCACAAGGTCTCCCTCCCCTGCTTCTGAAAGTATCCCTATGAGGTTCTTCATGTGCGATGAAAATGTGCTGAGGCTTTGCTCTATGGACTGCTCGTCTCCTATATCTGCGAAAATTTCCCTGTAGACATTTATTTTGGTTCCGTGGCTTGCCGGTATGTGGAAGCCGGCTTGAGCCATGAGCATCAAAAGTCCGACCGTCTTTAATGTGACAGTCTTTCCTCCTGTGTTTGGTCCTGTTATCAGCAGCGTCCTGAAATCCTTGCCTATCCATACATCTGTCGGAACGACTTCATTTCTCGCTATCAGAGGGTGTCGGCCTTTTTTTATATGTGTAAAGCCGTCGTTTGATATTGTCGGCTCAACTCCGTCAATTTCCGATGCGTGCCTTGCCTTTGCAAAGATAACATCGAGCTCTGTCATAAGGGACTGATTGTTTTTTATTGAATCCGCGGATTCACCCACAAGGGCTGTAAGCTCATAAAGTATGCGCTCTATTTCAGTTTGCTCCTTAAGCTTCAGTTCCTTGAGCTCATTGTTTATGTTAACCACCGCCATCGGTTCAATGAAAAGGGTCGATCCGCTCGAGGACCTGTCGTGTATCATTCCCCTGACCTGATTTCTGTATTCCTGTTTGACTGGAATGCAAAAACGGTCGCTCCTTATTGTAATAATGGCATCCTGAAGGTACTTTTGTATCCCAGGGGAAGATATTATCCCTTGGAGCTTGCTTCTTACCGATGCATTCTTGGCTTCAATCCCTCTTCTTATATTCGCCAACTTAGGGCTTGCATGGTCGGAGATTTCGTCTTCACCCTCTATGCACCTCTCTATTTCATTTTCTATTTGACGCGCCGAAACTATGCCCGATGCTATCCCGTCGAGTATTTCATGTTCGCCTTCGAAGGCATCGTCCTGTATGTATTTCTTTACCCGCCTCGATGTGCGGAGCGAGTCCGACACCTCGAGCAATTGCTTTGGTGCCAGAAAGGATCCTATACTGGCTGTTTGAATATGATTTCCCACATCATAGAAGGCCCCGAAAGGCACTCGTCCGCGCCTAACCATCATAGAAAATGCTTCAGCTGTTTCCTTTTGTTTGCTTTCTATTATTTTAGGATTCGAACATGGCTCTATGCCTTCAAGCTGTATTCTTCCCATTTCCGAGAAGCAGAAGGTCTTCATTTGATTTATTATTTTATTGTACTCCAATGTGGCAAGAACGCGTTTGTTCACTTTGCGCCTCCTCTATATTCCGTTTTTGAAAAAGTGTCCTCTTGTATATTCCGATTGCTTCAATTTGTCCAAATATTGCCAGTCCACATCTCCTTCTTTGATTGCCCTTTTATGAAAACGTATCAGGCTTGAAGCTGTGTCGAAGTCCTCGTCGAGAAGTTCCATCCTCGCTTTTCAATGGTTAGCAGCATTTTTAGGATTTCCTTGTCGCCGGATATCTTAAGCGGTGAATATACTACCCTGTCCGCTCCCTCACGTAGAGCCGCTTCCACTTGCCTAAGGGTCGATGCCGAAACCGACAGTCTTCTTTTCCGCGCAAATGCTTTCGGCAAATATTTTTCGGCCGGCAGGATTTCAAACAGCTTTCTTTCAGGATAACAAACAGCCCTTGTATTGTCCATCATGCCGGTTGCGTTTCGCCTTGCATCGTTTAAAACAGATAGCGACACATATATACCATCGTCAATTCTATATTCACTATGGCTTATTTCATAAGCAGTGGCTCCGAGCCTCTCAAGCTTGTCCTTCATGACATTCCTGTCGGTCGGTCTGTTTGCCGCCTTCTGGACAATATAATCAGAAAGCACATCCTGCCTGTGCCCCTCGTTGTCAATTAACATATTCTTTACAGCCAGTGTTCCGAAGCTGTTGTATATGCTCATTTGCGTGCTTGCATGGCATTCGAAATCTTTGAAATGTTTTTTTAAAAGGGCAAGAACTCCCAAATCCTATGCGATAACCGCATCAAAATCTATTGCGTAAAGTTTTCCCAAGCATCCCAACAATTTATTTATTTCGTCATTCGTCACAAGAATGTTTACTGTCACATAGACCTATACGCCTCTTATATGGCAGTGTCTTACTGCCTCCGCAAGTTCTTTAGTTGAGAAATTCTCAGATGAGCTCCTGGCTCCAAAAAATTTGCCGCCAAGATATACGGCATCCGCGCCTGCTTTTACTGCCGCTTTAAGGCATTCCATATTTCCGGCGGGTGAGAGCAATTCGATTTTGTCTGTCTTCATTTATTCCCCTCATTTCTTATTCTCTTATATTGCTATTCTATTATATAAACGGAACAAATAAAACGAAAGAAAAGTGGCTTAAAGCCACTTTTCTACGTATATGAGCATATCAGTCTAATTCTCGAAAGCCTCCATGAATTCCTGCAGTTCGGTTCTCGTTTGGATAAGCTTGACTTCACTTTCAACAAGCTTGTTTTTCAGTTCCTCAATTTTCCCCTCGAGAATTCTGTTCTCTTTTTCTTTTTCTTCAATGCTTGCCTCTCTTTCAACTATAACTTCCTTCAAATGTTCTTCATTCTTTTTCATTGTTTCAAAAGCTTTTTTCTTTTCCTCCGTAGCATTTTCAATAAATTCTATCTCAAGCGCTCTTTCCTTGAGCAACTCATTCAACTCGGCAATCTCGTTTTCTTTTTCCTCCAACGCCTGGTCCGGAGCCTGTTTCATCTCCTCAAGCTCCTCTAGCTTCTCTTTCTCGCCGTAAAACTCCTCCGCCATATTGAGGGCTGTCAAAACGGCAACCATGGCAGTGCTGAGCTTTTTGTTTTTTGCGGATATTTCCTTCATTTTGTCATCGACCAAATTGGACACGCGCTGTATGTGTTCCCTGTCGTTATCGCTTACTATCGCGTATTCCTGTCCGTATATTTTTACTACTGCCTTGTTTTTAGTTTCCACAACCAACAACCCCTTCCATAACATTGATGATTAAATATTCTATAATGGGGTGGTATATCCCTTTTTTTATTTGCAGAGTTCATTGTCCTTCTTCCACAGCAAGGGTCTCTATGAGTTTTATGATTGATTACGGACCATTAATTCCTGAGTTCTCCGCCAAGAGCCTTCTTCAAACGTTTAATTATCGCATTCGCCTTTTTGTCTATCTCTTCGGATGTCAACGTCTTATGGAGCGACCCTATAACCAATCTGAAAGTGACAGATTTTTGATTCTCTGGGATCTGTTTTCCTCGGTACTCGTCAACAAATGACACGTCTTGGACCAATTCATCCGCTCCAGCCTTGCCGACAATGACATTTTGTATCTCTTCCCACTTCGTCGACGAGTCAAACAACATTGAAACATCGTAGTCTACCAAAGGATATTCTGGCAGATGAGAGAATTTATTAGTTCTTGATGGATGTGTTTTCAAGTTGTCCATATTGAATTCAAAAAGCAGCACGGCAGAGTTGTCAATTCCGCAATCAAGAGAGGCTTTCTTCGAAAGCAGTGCGAGGTCTCCCACTCTTTCCCCTTGATGCAGTATGTTGAGCCATACAACTCCATCTGCCCACACAGGCTTCTCCAGTTTCTCAAAAGTCAATGGTTCGATGTGAACGTAAGCAGGCATGGCCTCGAGCATTCCCTTCGCCCTCCGGAAAAGCTGATTTACATCCGTTGCATTTCCAACCAAGGCACCTGCTGTGTTTGTCAGCTCAAGAGGAAGAGATTCTTTTGAATCATATGGCGCCGAATAGCTATGGTCATGCATGACTTGAGCAGTCTCGAATATCATAAAATCGTTGAAGTACCTGAGATTGCTTGATACCGCCTTGCATATGTTGGGCAATAGCGTTGAGCGAATGTGGCTTTCTCCAGGCGACGGCGGCGTTGAAAGAGAAAGCATACCTTCTGTACTCTGCATCACAGCTTCAACATATTCGTCGCTCATCCAAGGATACGTAAAGACTTCTTTCATACCACATCTGAATGCCAAGTATTCCTTGATGTTCCTGTCAAGATCCATCTTGATTTGATTGATCGCCCCTTCAAATGATGTAGTGATTGGTTTAGGATCGAAATTCTCATAACCATACATTCTTGCGATTTCTTCCATGATATCGTCCGGAATGGAAACATCACCCGTTGAGCGCCAAGTAGGTGTTGTGACATGCAGAGTGTCCTGATCGCAACTTACGTCAAAACCAAGCTGACCAAGCTTATCAGTCATATATTCATTGGAAATACGTATGCCCAATCTCTTTTCAAGCCATCCGAGTGAAACATCGATCTCTGTCCGTTTGAGATGTTCAGGATAGACATCTCTAAAGCCGGTGACATCTATGTTCGGATACAATTCCGCCAACATACCCATAGCCATTGACAATGCCAAATCAGCCCTCTCCGGATCTATGGCTTTTTCATAACGCGTCGCCGCTTCCGTTCGGGTCTCATGCCGGGCAGCAGTGCGCCTGATATTTGTCGCTTCAAAATTGGCTATTTCGAGGATTACCTTTTCTGTTTCAGGCAGAACCGAATCCTTATGTCCTCCCATGACCCCCGCCAAACCAACTGAGCTCTTGTTGTCGGCTATTACCAGGTCTTCCTTTGAAAGCTTAAGCCTTTGACCATTAAGGAGCAAGAGTTCCTCCGCTTCTTTGGCGCGCCGGACAATTATGTGCCCTTCAATGTTGTCTGAGTCAAAAGCGTGAGTCGGCTGTCCTGTGGCAAGCATCACATAGTTTGTAATATCCACCAATGCGTTGATCGGCCTCATGCCAACCCTCCAAAGCCGGCTTTTAATCTCAAATGGCGAAGGTTTGACCGAAAGTCCTTCGATTCTGACGCCAATATATCTAGGGCATCTCTGAGTGTCTTGAACATGTATAGTAAAATCAGGTGTTTTTGGTGGAACGAATGATTCGAAATCAACAAGTGGAAGATCATACAGTGCCGCAACTTCACGGGCTATACCGTAATGCCCCCACAAGTCAGGACGGTTTGAGATTGATTTATTATCTATTTCTAGAATGACGTCATCCAAACCCAAGACATCGGCAAGCTGTTCTCCTGCCTTCGCTTCAAAAGCAGACAGATCCAATATTTCAGCTTCTTCGGTACTTGGAAACAATTCAGACAAACCTATTTCGGATGCGGCGCAAATCATGCCGTAACTCTCCACCCCACGCAATTTTGCATTGCCTATTTCAACAAGTTCTCCTTCTCCATGCCATCTGACCTTTGCGCCCGGCCCCGCGACAGCTACTTTCATTCCCTCGGCCAAATTTATTCCGCCACATACGATGTCACGCACTTCATCGTTGCCTATGTCGGTTTTGCATACTTTCAGCCTGTCGGCATTGGGGTGAGGAAGAACCTCTTTAACTTCGCCAACAACCATATTGTCAAATTTACCCGCCAATTCGAGGACATCCTCTACTTCAACGGTGGACATGGTCAAATCGTAGGCGAGACGCGACAAGTCCATATCATCTGGAATTTCTACATATTCCTTTATCCAATTTAATGATAATTTCATTTACTTTCCCTCCTATTTGAACTGACTTAAGAATCTCAGGTCCGCACTGTGAAAGAGCCTAACATCATCTACACCATAACGCATCATGACCAAACGGTCCAAACCGATGTTTACGTAAAATCCCGTATACTTTTCAGGATCGATTCCTGCAGCAAGAAGCACATTGGGATGCGGCGTACCGCCAGGCATTATTTCTATCCAACCTACTTGTTTGCAGACACTGCAGCCTTTGCCGCCACAAACTAGACACCCCATGTCGATCTCAAATCCAGGCTCGACAAACGGGAAAAAACCCAAGCGCATCCGTACCGGCACATCACGGCCAAAAACCTTTGACAGAATGCTTTTTATCATGATCTTGCCTGAAGAAAAAGTGAAATCTTCTTGGACAATCAATACTTCATATTGGAAAAACGCCCGCTCATGGCGTGCATCGGTCGTCTCGTTGCGATACACTCTTCCCGGATACACAAAACGATAGGGGGGCTTGTGTGTCTGCATATAGCGAACACTGCCTCCAGTGAGATGCGGACGCAAGCAGAGCCTGTCACCGCCCCGCCCTGTATCGTGGCCTTTCAGCCAGTAGGTATCCATGCTCTCCCTCGCAGGATGGTCGGGTGGAAAATTCAGTTTGTCAAAAGCATACAATTCACTTGTGATGTCTTTTTCCTGGAATATTTCAAATCCCATTGAACGAAAAGTATCGTTCAAATCGTAGCACATCTGGGTAATGGGATGCAATCCGCCGCTATTCGGCATTATGCCAGGAACACTACAATCAAAATCAGGAGAAATTTCCGAAGCCTTCAGTTTCAGTACCTCCCTGCGTGATTCAATCAAGTCCATAAAATTTTTCTTTAACTTGTTCGCTTCTCTCCCTACTTCCGGACGAATAGAAACATCAAGCTTTGGGATTTCTTTCAATATTTTAGTGAGTGATCCCTGTTTTCCCAAAATCAACGACTTGACTTCTTGCAATTCAACTTCATTTTTCGCCATTGCAATCTTTTTCTCCCCTTCTAGGAGCAAAGTTTTCAATTTTTCTTTCATAAATTTCCCCTCCATTGTCAATATTTTTTCGATTTTTTCGATAATGCATTTTATGAAATAATATACTTCATGGCTATGAAACGATTGCGGCCCTGCACTCTTTGGCTCTTCCCAGCATTTGCTGGAGCTTTTTATTCATTTTATCTCCTTTCGTTTTGCTGCAAAATCTTTTCCATAAATAAAAAAAAACCTCATCCAACAAGGGACGAAATTTTCGCGGTACCACCCTAATAACCGATTTCTCGGCCACTCGATATTTTTAACGCAATAACGCGTCCGAATCTACTTAAAGTTCAAATCGGAAGCTCCGGAACGAACTTCAGCGAACCATTTTCCCGCAAATGCTTACAGCCCATGGCACTTACTCTCTCTTTGGCATTAATCCGCTTACTTTTTCCATCTAAGCCTATGTATGGAACATTATGAAACCAAATCCTTGTAAATCAAGTATGCATTGATATTTCCAGTAATCAGAAAAATATTCCAAAAGAACCTTGGGTTTCTCTTCATAACGGCTGCACCCCTTTGAATTACCGAATTTTTATTAATTGAATTATACCATAGGGGGCAATTGTTTACAATAAAACAATGACAATTACAGGGTAATTTTGAAATTTTCTAACAATTCCTGCGCAATGCAATGTCGTACATCAGAATTCCGGCGGCCACTGCGGCGTTTAACGATTCAGCGCGACCTATAATAGGTATTTTAACGGATTCATGGCAAATGTCAAGTATTTCGTTTCTGATGCCCGATCCCTCGTTTCCAATCACAAGGCAGGTTTTTTCCCCGTATTTCATTTCGCCATAAGGTTTTGCACCATTTATGTCTGCCGCTATTATCTTATATCCACGGTCCTTCAACTCTTCCAAAAATTGTGGCCCCTGGACTTTCTGGATTACAGGCATGTGGAAAATCGATCCCATGGCGCTTCTCAAAACTTTGGCATTGTATGCGTCAACGCTTCCTGAAGAAAGCGCAACCAAGCCGGATCCCGCCGCATCGGCAGTTCTTATTATCGTTCCGAGGTTTCCCGGATCCTGCAGGCAATCAAGAAAAATGACGAGGCCAGGCAAGTCCCCAATTATTTTTTTTAGTGAATTCGAGGGCATTTCTGCAACAGCAAGAAGGCCTTGAGAAGCGACCGTTTCGCATACATGCCCAAACACCGCCAAATCCGTTTCAATCGCTTCTGCCCCAGATGCCGAAAGAGTTTCCACCAGGGAAATTTTCTTTTCATCGATGCATTCGACGAACAAAACCGTTTTGATATTCAATCCGCTTTCCGCGGCATCCTTAATAAGCCTATATCCCTCCAAAATGATTTCAGCATATTTTTCACGGTATTTTCTTTTTTCAAGGGATTTTATTTTTTTAATTGTTTCATTTTGTCTGGAAATGATTTTTTTCATTTTCTACCTTTCCCCAAGGCTGCCAAGGTCTTCGTTTTCTCCTACAACGATGAGCGTGTCGCCTTCCTCAATCGTGTCGACTGCAGTAGGTGAAATGTTTATTTCGGCATTTCGTTTTATTGCCATTACATTCACGCCGTATTTGGCCCGAATGTTTATTTCCGCCAAGTTCTTTCCTGTCCATTCTGAAGGGGCTTGAATTTCAACTATGCTGTAATCCTCTGATAACTCTATATAATCAAGTATGTTTGAAGAAACCAGATTGTTTGCAACCTTAACTCCCATTTCACGCTCAGGGAAAACCACCCTGTCGGCGCCTGTTTTATAAAGTACTTTTGCATGAAGGTCGTTCTGCGCTTTCGACACAACGTAGTCTATTCCCATCTCTTTGACCATAAGCGTTACAAGAATTGAAGCCTGCATGTCGTTACCTATAGCTACTATGGCGACATCAAAATTCCTTATGCCCAATGCTTTCAATGAAGTCTCGTCCGTGGCGTCGGCCTGAACGGCGTGAGTCACATGCTCCACTATGTCCGCCACCAACTCTTCGCTCTCATCTACAGCCAAAACCTCATGGCCCAAAGAATACAGGGTCTTGGCAATGCTTGAACCAAACCTTCCGAGACCTATCACAACAAACTGTTTTTTCATTTCAACCCCTCCTTTATCCAACGCTCACCTTGCCTTCCGGATATTTGATGAATGTTTTTCGTTTCTGCTGCTTTTGCGCTACTGCCACAGCCAATGTCATCGGCCCCAGTCTTCCAATGAACATAATAAGCGCTATTATAATTTTGCCCGATTGACTTAGGTTTGGAGTCAATCCAAGACTAAGCCCCACTGTTCCGAAAGCGGAAGTTGTTTCAAACAGTATGTCCATAAATTCGACACCTGTTTCTGTAAAAGACAAAAGCATCGTTCCTGTTATAACAACCGCCAAAGCAACGCTTGCAACAGCCAATGCCCTGTTTACTATATCCCTTGGAATCTTTCTTTTAAATATCTCGGTTTCATCCCTTCCCTTGACCATAGAAAAAAATGTGAATAGGAGAACTCCGAAAGTGGTCACCTTTATCCCTCCAGCCGTCGAGCTGGGGGCTCCGCCTATGAACATGAGTATTATTGTCAAAAACTTTGTCGAAATGGTTGTTCCTTCCATCGATACCGTATTAAAGCCTGCAGTACGCGGAGTTATGGAATGAAAAAGAGACGAAAGGACTTTCCCCCCGCCCGAAAGACTGCCAATTGTTTGCGGATTATTGAATTCAAAAGCGAAAATTAAAGCGAAACTTGTTGCAATCAGAATTCCCGTTATGTAGAGTGTAAGTTTTGAGTGAAGCGAAAACTTGCGATCAATCCTGTTTTTTGCAGTTCCGAACTCGAAAAGGTCGACAAGGACTGTAAAACCCAGCCCCCCGAGTATTATAAGAAACCCGATTGACAATGTCACTAGTGCATCGCTTGAAAAGCTTGTCAAACTTCCAAAATCGCCCATCAGGTCAAATCCGGCATTGCAAAATGCCGATACCGAATGGAACACCGCATAGCCCATTCCCTTTTCCCATCCGTACATGGGAACAAAACGGAAAGACAAAAGAACCGCTCCAACCGCCTCTATTACCATAGTGGCGATTATTACATTCTTTGTAAGCCTTACCACCCCCGAAATCGTGAACTGGTTCAAGGCCTCCTGCATCAAAAGCCTCTCCTTGAGTGAAATTCTCCTTCCCACAAGCAAGGCTATAAGAGTGGTCATAGTCATGAATCCCAATCCTCCGACTTGAATCAAAAAAAGTATTATGCCTTTTCCGAAAACCGTCCAATAAGAAGCAGTGTCGCCTATAACCAGACCGGTCACGCATACGGCTGAAGTTGCCGTAAAAACAGCATTCACGAATCCAACGCTTTGGCCGTTTGAAGAAGCTTCCGGCATTGATAGCATTATTGCGCCCGCAAATATGATTGCGGCAAATCCCAATACCAATGTCTGTGCTGGATTGAGATTGTATCTTTTCAACATTTTCTTTGTGCGGATCTTCTCCACCCCCTTTAGCATAAGCGGCTATAACATTATACCATTTATGAAGTAAAAAGATAAGAACAGCCGGCAAAATGCAGCTGTCAGTTGGCAGCGGGCAGCAAACAATCAAATGATATGGAACAGATGCAAAAATAATAAAACCTCAAATCCAATGCCGCTTCCCATTTTTTAAACGAGTGCTGAACAATGAAATTGAGGCTATATTGTCTATCCGTACTTATTGAAGCTTTTCTTTAGCCACATCTACAAGCTTGGCGAAACCTTCCGCGTCATGGATAGCCATTTCCGAAAGCATTTTTCGGTTGATGCTGATGTCTGCAAGTTTGAGTCCGTTCATGAATCGGCTGTAGCTAATTCCATTTTGTCTTGCTCCAGCATTGATTCTTGAAATCCACAATTTGCGGAAATCTCTCTTTCTTAGTTTCCTGCCTGTGTATGCGGATCTGAGAGCTCTCATTACTGCCGGGTTGGCTGCTCTGAAAGTCTTGCTCTTGGATCCATAATAACCCTTGGCGAGTTTTAATATCTTTTTATGCTTCTTCTTGGCGTTTAAAGCCTTTTTTACTCTTGCCATTTTTCTCTACCTCCCTTGCTGCCAAATTCATTTTACAGATATGGCAATACTTTTAAGATTCTTTTGTAATCGGCACTCGATAAAGTAGCCGCTTTTCTGAGTTTTCTTTTTCTCTTTTGTGATTTTTTATTCAAGATGTGGCTTTTATAAGCCTTGAATCTCTTCAATTTGCCGGTACCTGTTTTCTTGAACCTCTTTGCAGCGCCTCTATGCGTCTTCATTTTGGGCATGACGATTCCTCCTTCCAAAATCTTTATTTATCAATCGGTGCCATGAATGCCACCATGCTTCTGCCTTCCATTTTTGCTTTTTTATCAATAGTGCCGCTTTCAGACACCATCTCGACAAATTTATCGATCACTCCGTATCCCATCTTGGTATTGCCAAGCTGTCTTCCCCTGAATCTCAAAGCAATCTTTACACGATCCCCGTCTTCAAGGAATTTGCGTGCCCGTTTTGCCTTTGTTTCCAAGTCGTGTTGATCGATATTAAGGCTCAAGCGGATTTCCTTGACTGTGATTTGTTTCTGCTTCTTTTTTGCTTCTTTGATTTTCTTTTGCTGTTCGTACTTGAACTTACCGTAATCCATGATCCTGCAGACAGGCGGTTTAGCATTCGGCGCCACCTTTACGAGATCCATTTTCTTCTCCGCAGCCAAATCCATCGCTTGCCTTATGGACACTACACCCAACTGCTCACCGTCATCTCCAACCAATCTTACTTCCCTGTCACGGATTGATTCGTTCAACTCAAAATTCTTAATGGTTGTCCACCTCCTGTTAATTTTCAATACTTCTAAACAATATAAAAGCGGATGCCGAAGCATCCGCAAAAAGACATGTGAATCAAAGACTCCAACTGTCCATATTGGCCCCAACGGATTGTTCCGCAAGGCGAGAAGCGGATAACTTCTACTTTGTTTTACTAAAGAATTCTATCATTTGCCAAAGCCTTTGTCAACTCTCGGGCAAAATCTTTCCATCAATATTTTTGAGAAGCTCTTCGATGAAACCTTCAACATCTGCACTTCCAATATCCCCTTGGTCCCTGGATCTTACAGAAAGGGTTTCTGCCTCGACTTCCTTGTCTCCAATTATAATCATGTAAGGAACTTTTTCAAGTTGGGCTTCCCTGATTTTATAGCCTATTTTTTCATTTCTGTCATCGAGATCAACCCTTATTCCTTTTACAGACATCAACTTCATAATGGCTTCCGCATAATCCGCATGTTTGTCGTTGATGGTCAATATCCTCACTTGCTCCGGAGAAATCCAAAGCGGGAACTTGCCTGCGAAATGCTCGATGATGATTCCTATGAATCTCTCTATGCTTCCGAATGCAACCCTGTGAATTACAATTGGCCTGTGTTTTTCACCGTCTTTACCGATGTATGTCAGGTCAAATCGTTGCGGCAATTGGAAGTCAAGCTGTATTGTCCCGCACTGCCAAGTCCTTCCCAAGCTGTCCTGAAGATGAAAGTCTATCTTGGGACCATAAAATGCTCCGTCTCCCTCATTGACAACGTAAGGGAGTCCCATTTCCTTGAGCGCTCCTTCAAGCGCCGTTTCAGCCATGTTCCATTCCTCGTCCGAGCCAAGGGCTTTTTCAGGTTTTGTTGAAAGCTCAACATAGTATTTCAAACCAAAAGTTGAATAAACTTCATCGAAAAGGGCGGCCACGCCCTTTATTTCATCCTTGATCTGTTCAGGCAGCATGAATATGTGAGCATCGTCCTGAGTGAAAGCCCTTACTCTCATGAGTCCGTGCAGCGCTCCTGAGAGCTCGTGCCTGTGCACCCTTCCAATCTCTCCGACACGCATAGGGAAATCCCTGTAAGAATGCGGCTCCATATCGTATACGAGCATTCCTCCCGGGCAGTTCATAGGTTTGATTGCATAATCCTCTTCATCTATCTTAAGCGTATACATGTTTTCCTTGTAGTTTTCCCAATGGCCCGAGGTCTCCCAAAGAGCCCTGTTGAGTATTATGGGCGTCTCGATTTCAACATAGTCCCATCTCTTGTGGACTTCCCTCCAGTAGTCGAGGAGCAAATTCTTGAGCATCGTGCCCTTAGGAAGGAAAAACGGAAAACCCGGTCCTTCTTCCATCATAGCGAACAGTTTCAGTTCCTTGCCCAGTTTCCTGTGATCTCTCCTTTTTGCCTCTTCAATTCTCTCGAGGTATTCGTCAAGAAGTTTTTTCTTCGGGAAGGCTGTAGCGTAGATTCTCTGGAGCATTTTGTTCTTCTCGTCACCTCTCCAGTACGCTCCCGCAACGCTCATGACCTTTACTGCTTTTACCTGCTTGGTAGATGGCAGATGAGGTCCTGCGCAAAGGTCCACCCAGTCCGACATGCGATAGAATGAAATCGTAGCATCCTCCGGCAAATCGTTTATCAGTTCAACCTTGTATTTTTCCCCTTTTTCTTCCATGAATTTAATAGCTTCCGCTCTTGACAGTTCGAAACGTTCGAGCTTTTGATTTTCTTTAACTATCTTCATCATTTCAGCTTCAATTTTCTCGAAATCCTCTTCTACAAAAATATGGTCCGATTCAAAGTCGTAGTAGAAACCGTCTTTTATGGCTGGTCCTATGGCAAGCATTGTTCCCGGGTAGAGCTTTTGAACAGCCTTAGCGAGTATGTGGGAGGCGGTATGCCTGAATACATTCTTTCCCTCTGGAGAATCGAATGTGAACAGATTGAGTTCTCCATCCGCATCAAGCTCCATATCAATATCTATAGTCTTTCCGTTGAATTCGGCGGCAAGAGCTTCTTTGGCAAGCCTTCCACTTATTTGCTTGGCAATTTCATAAGGGGATGTCCCTTTTTCTACCTTTATTTCTTTTCCGTCCTTCAACATGATGTTAATGTTTTCCATGAAATTTCCTCCTTTTTTTTCAAAAAATAAAAAGCCCATCCCTGAAAGGGACGAGCTTATACCCGCGGTTCCACCCTGATTGTAAGAAACCCCTCAAACTTTTAACGCATCTCTGCGTCGGCCATTTCACAAAATGCTAATAGGGCCGATGCTCCGGGGCAGTGCGACATGAGTCATTTCGGGGCGGTCTCAGCTATCCCGGCCCTCTCTGTAAGAATGTTTTCCATGTCAAGTCCCCTTCATGGCATGTTGCTATTTAAATGTAATTACCTTTTATTATAAGTTTTTATACTCATTTGTCAACAAAATAAAGACATTTGTCGTTTTCTATGCAAACACGAGGACTAATCCCTGCACCAGACCTATCACAAGCCCAATGACTCCTCCGAGAAGTTCTATGTGCTTAAGTTCCTTTTTAGCTATTTTAAGAATAATTTCTTCGATTTTCTCGTAATCGGCCATGTTTATTTTTTCTTCTATCATTCCGGATATGCTCACCTTTTCGATAGCCTTGTGAACAAGGACCTCCGTCAATTCGTTTATTGCGTCTTCGCTCTCTTCATCGATGATTTTATTTATATGGTCCAGAATCATGATCTTGAAAGTGAATGGTATGAAAATCGGAAACCTCTCGTCGGCCACATTCTTAAGTTTTTTCTTTATCAATGCATAAATCTGTTCCTTATTATCGTCGTTTATCAGCTCCTCAATGATTTCTTCGAGTGATACTAGCTCCTTCTCGACAGTTTCTGCAATGTTTTTTGCTATTTCGCCCCTTCTCTTTGGTATAAGGCCTTGAAGAGTGAAACCCAAAACCGGTATCCTGACAGGCTTTACAGGCCTGAAAATCATCTTGATTGCCGTAACGTTAGTGGACCACCCTATGACAGCTCCAACAACAGCCATAAAAATCAAGCGATAATATATATCCATAAATTCTATCTCCCATCAAATCTCCCTATTCATTCCAAACATCATTGTACATAAGAGGGGCTCGCCCGTCAAGATGCCGTTGCTTTGTCTATTAATTCCTTGAGCCGTTCCTTACCTATAACGTAATTCTTATTGCAAAAGTGGCAATTCACCTGAGCTTTTCCGTCTTCCTCGATCATTTTTAATATTTCATTTTTGCCCAAGCTTATTATTGCTTTTTCCACTTTTTTTCTGCTGCAATCGCAAGTGTATGTGACCTTCTGTTCCTCAAGTACTTCAAACAAGAACGGTTCGAGTATTATTTCCGCCATTTTCCTTACGTTTCCGCCGGATTTCTTTACTATGTCGGAAATTGAGTCAAGGCTTTTCACGTGATTCTCAAGTATGTCTATAAGAAAAGGATTGCAGCCTGGCATAGGCTGTATTATGAATCCGCCGGCCGCTCCTATAGATCTGTCTCTTTCAATGAATACTCCAAGCGAGACCGCCGAAGGCTCCTGCTTGGAATACATGAAATACGCCGCTATGTCTTCAGCTATCTCTCCTGAAACCAATTCAGACTGTCCAATGTAGGGCTCCTTCATACCCATGTCTTGAATCACGAGCAATTTTCCTTCACCTATTGATCCGCCCACATCCAGCTTTCCTTTTTCGTTTAATTTCAGCGGCGCTTTTGCATTGGAAACATATCCCTTTGTCTTCCCTTCGGAATCGGAAACCGCAACAATATGTGAAATGTCCGCAGATCCCTTTATTTGAAGAGTAAGCTTGTCATTCTTGCCTTTCATCATCCATCCCATCATTGATGCTGCAGTCAGAATGCGTCCCAGCGCCGCAGAAGAAACCGAAGTAGTTTCATGAATTTTTCTGGCTTTTTCAACCAGCTCGGTAGTCTCTCCTATAAAAAACCTCAATTGGCCGGCCTCTGCTGTGCCCCTTATCAACTTGCTTCCCATTATTTTCTCCTTCCCTTTACAATTCACAAACGAATGTTATCCTCTCACTTTCTTTCACAGGTTCTTTAAAAGTAAGAGTCTCGTAGATTTGAATTTTGCCAAAGCCTGCGTGGCGCAGTAATTTTTCAAGTTCATCGACACTATATGCCCTTTGCATGTGCATTTCCTCATGTTTGCTGTACAACTCCCCTTCTTTACCAAAAAAGGTGAGGAACATCTCTATAGTTTTTTTTCTGCCGTCATAAAAGTTTTCCCATATATAAGAAACTTCGGGCTTGTTCTCGGCAAAAACATTGTTTCCCAAAACATTTGAAAGCTTGTATTCGGAGCTGATGTCAAATATGAATACGCCATCCGGATTGACTATCGCTGAAACCTTTACAAAAAGTTCTTCGACCTCGCTTTTGTCTGTCATGTAATTTATACCGTCGCAAAGGCAAAGAACCGCATCCGTTTTTCTGTTGTAATCAAGGCTGCCCATGTTTTGGAGTATTAAAGGAATAGACAGGCCTTTCGCTGAAGCCTTTTCACCGGCAAGTGTCAACATCGATTCCGAAATGTCCAGTCCCATGCATGAGTATCCCCTCTCCGAAAGCCTGATTGCAATGTTTCCGGTCCCACAGGCCAATTCAAGAATGGTTTCCGTGTTTTCCTTGCGCCTTTCGAAAATCGTTGTCAAATAATCCGTCCAAAGATCATAGTCGGTTCTTTCCATCAGCAAGTCATAATATTTTGCAAAATACGTATACGAATCCATATTTACCTCCAAGAACTCAAAGTGGCTATTTCAAACAAAACATAAGTTGCGCCCATTACTGCTAAAGGCAGAAAACCCCACCACTTGACCGGTTCAACATCTTCCCGGTTCATTTCAATGCCTGTTTCATTATTCTCTTTTGGCGGACAAGTCTGAAGTCTTTTCGTTGAAAGCCTTTTCAGCCAATTTATCAACAGCCATGAAGCTATCAGACATCCTGATATAAAAATTACAATTGACAGATACTGAATTGCCGGTACGCTTTTCGATGCAGTATCCGCAATTTCCGCGCCGGAGCTTTCATTTTGCGCCATGGAAGTCAGAAATCCTATAGTCACAGACAATGCGTTGTGCAGCGAATGAGCTAAAATCCCCGCATATATGGAATCTGTAATATATACATAGTAGCCAAACAATGCTCCTAACATTATTGGGGCCGCCAGATTTTGCAGATTGAAGTGGAAAAGACCAAACAATACTGCGGTTGAAAGGATTGCCCTTTTCGGTCCGTAATATTCGTAAGCCTTCATTATAACGCCCCTGAACAAAAACTCCTCGCATATTCCCGCACTGATGGCAACAGCAAAAATTAGCAAGGCATATTCCTGAGCATTGCTCGCTGTAGGGAAAGGTATCGGTCTGTACCAGCCTATCGAATCAAGCAAATTTACCACAATCAGATTTCCCATTATCGATACCGGATAAAAAAGCAATGCAATTGCAACAATCAAAATCCCTTCGCCAAATGGCAACGGATTCAGCCTGAATATTTTCTTCATATCGCCCCGTGTCCAGATTGCAAACAATACTGCCGGCATAAGCACAAGAAAGAATTCAGTCGCTATCAATCCCAATTCGACATTTATGGACTGTATGACTGAACCGATTGTTACAAGGATCACAGCCATAAACAAATATAGGAGATTGACGTTTGAAATGCTCATCCGTTTCATCAATTCATCTCCTTCATCATTCTATTAAAGACGCATAGGCTTCAAGGCCCTTTACAAGTACGGATTCGTCAAAATTAAAATTCTGGCTGTGGAGAGGACTCGTAAATCCTTTTTCTTCATTTTTGGTCCCGAGGAAAACAAACAGCCCCGGAACCTTCTTTTGGTAGTATGAAAAATCCTCCGCAAGCATCTGCGGCTCTATGTCTACAATTTCCCCTCCATACGACTTCCTGAACCTCTCAACTAGCCTTTTGTCGTTTATGACAGGAGGATACATGTCCCTAAAAACCGTTTCAATGCCGCACCCGTAAACCATCTCGATGCCTTCGGCGATATCCCTTATGCGTTTCTTTATGGATAGATACACATCTTCACTGAATGTCCTTATCGTTCCTTCAATGGCCATTTCTCCGGAAACTATGTTTCTGGCCTCACCGCCCCATGCCTTTCCAAATGTTATTACTGCGGAATCTATGGGTTTTATGAATCTGCTTACAATCTTCTGTGTTTCGTTTATGAATGCCGCAGCCGCAACAATCGCGTCAATTCCTTCCTGTGGCTGGGCCCCGTGCGAACTTAGCCCGCGGACTATAACGTCAATCTCCCCGGATTGCGCCATGAGCGGACCGTCCTTAATGGCTATTTTCCCTTCTTCCACAAGCGGGAAAAGGTGCAGGCCGTATATTTCATCGATATTCAAGTCCTCGAAAACCTTAGATTTGGCGACAACCTTAGCGCCTCCCGGTCCTTCTTCGGCCGGTTGGAAAACTAATGCGACATTGTCCTTTATTATTTTTCTGTTTTCAGCTAGAAAATGCGCAAAAACAAGCAATATGGACATGTGCCCGTCATGGCCGCAAGCATGCATCATTCCCCTGTGTTGGGACCGCATTTCATGCTTTTCACTTTCTTCGACCGGCAATCCGTCCATGTCTGTTCTGAAGGCTACCGTTCTTTTTCCTTCGGTTCCCCTGAAAAATGCAATCCAGCCAGTTTCTGCGACCTGTTCCAGTCTGTCCGGAGAGAGTTTCCTCAAAAGCTCTTCTATATATTTGCTTGTCTTGAACTCTTTGAATCCGATTTCCGGAATTTTGTGAAGTTCGCCTCTGATGTCGGAAAGCAATTTTTTATATTCTTTTTCTATTTTCATTATTCTGTTCTCCTTCGTTGATGTCTCTCCTATTATAGTATAATTATCCCATAAATGAAATGCATACTCTCCTATTGCCTCTTTTGTTGACAAATACTGTTTTAAAGTATAGAATTCTAAATAATATCGATACAATTCAATAGCCGTTCTTTAGGTTGTACTTTAGAGGAGCGGATTTCAATGAGTAACATGGACCAGATCGGGGTATCTTAATCCATGTGAAAGGTGAATTCGCCGAAGATACTGTCCTCCCCGGGGCAAATATCTGGTATCCTGTTCAATAGACATGATACTTTTGCTGAATAGGTGCCCACCCTTTCAGTAAAGCGCTAACTTGCACAGGGCAAGAGATATTTTGATATCAATCAGTCAAAGTTCTTTTGCTTTGGCTGTTTTTTTGTACCCGTTTATATTATTATTAACATATAGGAGGATTTAACATGAAAAAAGTGAACATTGCAGTAGTAGGAGCAACCGGAATGGTGGGAAGGACATTTCTAAAAGTTCTCGAGGACAGGGATTTCCCATACAAAAACCTGTATCTCTTCGCATCGGCAAGATCCGCCGGCAAAAGTCTTGTCTGCAAAGGCAAAACATACACCGTCGAGGAACTGAATGAAAATTCATTCGACAGGGACATAGACATAGCTCTCTTCTCTGCGGGTGGAGAAACCAGCAAGAAATTCTCTCCAATAGCCGCATCCAAGGGCGTGACCGTTGTCGACAACAGCAGCGCGTGGAGAATGGATCCCGAAGTTCCTCTTGTAGTTCCTGAAGTCAATCCTGAAGATATTGACTGGAACAAGGGAATAATCGCCAACCCCAACTGCTCGACAATTCAAGCGGTTGTCGCATTGAAACCATTATATGAGACTTATGGAATAGAAAGAATCGTATATTCGACATACCAAGCTGTTTCAGGCTCAGGAGTAAAAGGAGTTTCTGATTTGGAAGAAGGCCTCAAAGGCAAAAGCACATGCAAGGCATATCCCCACCCCATAGCAAACAACTGCCTTCCCCATATAGACGTTTTCCTCGAAAACGGCTATACAAAGGAAGAAATGAAAATGATTGATGAAACGAAAAAGATAATCGGTGACTACGACCTGAAAATTACAGCTACAACCGTGCGAGTTCCTGTATTCTACAGCCACAGCGAATCAATAAACGTACAGCTCAAGAAGCCTTTTGAGGTAGAGGACATCAAGTCCCTTATGAATAACAGCGAAGGCATAGTGCTTATGGACAATGTTTCCGAAAACATATACCCGCTCGCTTCTATTGCGGCTGGAACAGACCCTGTCTATGTAGGCAGGATAAGAAGGGACTTCAGCATAGAAAACGGCCTTAATCTATGGGTTGTGGCCGACAACATCCGGAAAGGAGCGGCGACAAATGCCGTGCAGATAGCTGAAAGGTTGGTTGAAACTCTCTAGGGACACCATTGAAAGGAAAGGTGATGTTATGTCATTATTCAAAGGATCAGGCGTTGCGATCGTCACTCCCTTCAACGAGGACGGAAGTATTAATTATCAAAAGCTCGGCGAATTGATTGATTGGCAGATTGAAGAATCGACAGATGCTCTTGTTATCTGCGGAACAACAGGGGAAACCGCAACTATGGACACCAGCGAGCATAAAGAGACAATCCGTTTTGCAGTGGAAAAAGTCGGCGGACGCATACCCGTTATTGCCGGAACCGGAAGCAACAACACCGCGCACGCAGTCGAGATGAGCAAATTTGCAGAATCTGTCGGAGTCGACGGTCTTTTGCTTGTGACTCCATACTACAACAAAGGAACACGAAGCGGCCTTGTAAAGCACTACGAAGCCATTGCCGATTCTGTTGAAACACCTATAATAGTCTACAATGTTCCTGGAAGAACGGGGGTAAATATTCTTCCCGAAACCGTTGCCGAATTGGCAAAGCATCCCAACATACAAGGCGTAAAAGAAGCAAGCGGAAACATATCCCAAGTGGTTGAAATTGCCAGATTGGTTCCGGACGATTTTTACATCTATTCCGGAAACGACGACATGGTTGTCCCTCTTCTATCTGTAAAAGGAGACGGTGTGATATCCGTAGTCGCAAACATTGCCCCGAAAGACACTCACGACATGGTTATGAAATTCCACGCGGGAGACCTGAAAGGCGCTTGCGAGCTTCAATTGAAAATGAAGGCTTTGATCGATGCGCTTTTCAAGGAAGTCAACCCCATACCCGTTAAGACAGCCCTCAACCTGATGGGGCGCGGAGTGGGCGGATTCAGGCTCCCTCTGTGCCAAATGTCGGAAGGCCCGCTTGCCAATCTAAAAGAGCAAATGCGCCTTTACGGATTGTTGTAGGTAATGGCCATGATTAGAATAATATTGCATGGAGCAGGCGGTAAAATGGGCGCTGTGGTAGCAGAAATAGTAAAGGCCAGCAATAATATGGAGATAGTATGCGGAATCGACGCTTTCGCAAATCCATCCGATTTTGAGTTTCCATTGTATGAAGCCTTCGAATTTTCAACCGAAAAGGCCGACGTCCTGATAGATTTTTCTCATTTTTCAGCGGTCCCCAACGTTCTGAAATACTGCGTGGATACAAAAACTCCTGCCGTGATATGCACCACCGGGATAGACGGCGAATTGGAAAAGGCCATAGACGATGCGGCCAAGCATGTCGCGATTTTCAGAAGTGGCAACATGTCACTCGGAATAAACCTGCTTATCGATTTGGCCAAGCGGGCAACTTCAGTGCTTGGAGACAATTTCGACATCGAAATAATCGAAAAGCACCACCACCGCAAAGTTGACGCGCCAAGCGGAACGGCATACATGATAGCCCAGGGAATTGAAAGCGAAAAAAGGTCAGAGGGGTCATTCGTGTATGGAAGGCACGGGAAAGATGCCAAGCGCAAGCCCGATGAAATAGGAATTCACGCCGTCAGAGGCGGAACCATCGTGGGAGAGCATACCGTTATTTTCGCTGGAAACGATGAGATAATTGAGATACGCCACAGTGCAACGTCGAGGAACGTATTCGCTGAGGGAGCTGTGAAAGCCGCCGAATACCTTTCCGGAAAAGATCCCGGACTTTACGACATGAATTCAATATTGAAAGGATGATGGAAATGAGCGAAAAATACGATATGACCGATCCGTATCAAATAGCAAAATTCATAAAGGATGCCAAAAAAAGCACCCCTGTAAAAGCATATATAAAAGGCAATCTTGAAGGAATAGTCGCAACCGAAGATTTCAAAGTCTTCGGAGCAAACGATTTCTGGGTTCTTGTGGGAGAAAATTCCGCAATAGAAGTTTTTCTGAAAGGCCATGAACAGCTTATTGACTACTACCACATTGAAAACGACCGCAGAAATTCAGCCATCCCCATGCTTGACCTAAAGGAAATAGAAGCCAGGATAGAGCCGGGCGCAATCATCAGAGACAGGGTAAAGATTGGAAAGAATGCGGTCATAATGATGGGAGCTGTAATAAACATCGGTTCTGAAGTCGGCGAAGGTACAATGATCGACATGAACGCCGTATTGGGAGCGAGGGCGACAATCGGCAAAAATGTGCATGTTGGAGCCGGCTCTGTAATAGCCGGGGTTCTTGAGCCCCCGAGCGCAACGCCTGTAATAGTTGAGGACGACGTCCTCATAGGCGCCAACGTTGTTGTTCTCGAAGGAGTGAGGATAGGAAAAGGCGCAGTAGTCGCAGCCGGAGCGGTAGTCACAAAAGACGTTCCAGCCGATACGGTCGTTGCCGGAACGCCCGCGAGAGTGATTAAGGAAAAAGACGCAAAGACTATTGATAAGACTAAGTTGCTCGACGATCTTCGAGGCTGATTTGGACCATTAAAATTCCCCGCTTCTGTGTTGCCGCCCGAATTTTATTCGGTCACGTATATCAATATACGCTCCCATCACAAAATCCGGGTGGCGCCTTGAACCGAAAAATTTTCTCTGGCCCAAATACAATAATTATATTATTTGATTAATAGCAAACCCGGCGATATTTTCTTACATCGTCGGGTTTTTTTCTGCGCCTTGAACTTATATGATTCTCGTCGGTTTGAGTAAAATTCCTATTATATCTCACATCGCAAAATCCAGAAACGCCTTGTATCAAGAAATTCTCTTCGCCCCAACAAGTGGAAAGTAGAAAGTTAAAAAAAACTTAAAACAAGCATAAAGAACCCGAAGATGAAGGCATATTACATGCTCACATCACCGGGTTTTTTTAGTGGCTATTGGCAAAAATTAAAGCAGTTATTTTTAGCTAAAAACAAGCATAAATTTTATTCGATATTTCTCAATTCAATTGTCTGCATATTATCGTCAAGACTTATACGAACTGTTATTATCTCATCTTTATTCTCTATTGCCCCTCCCTCACCACTAGAATTAATGGTATAGGTTTTTTCATCTGGAGAATCATCAAAATAAGTGTTTGTTTCTCCACCGCTAGCACTACTTTCATAAAAAATTTGCAAATGTCTTACTGCGGATAATTCAGATAAATCTTTTTTATAGCTTACTGTTAATATCTTTTCGGAATTACTTTCGTATTCCGTCTTATCATTTTTTTCCGTAAATATGCCTGTCCCATTCACCTTATATTCAGCAAGCCAAAATTCATTTTCCCCTCTATAGGTATAGTTATGTTTAATGACTTCTTTATTTGAGCAAGCTGTAATTAACATTAGTATTACTATGACGATTATAGCAACAACTTTTTTCACAAGAATGCCCCCTCGTATACTATGAATTCAAAAGTATTTGGTATATCAATATCTCCGTCTCCCTAAATATACTCTTTTTCCCCTAAATATTCAAACACTATTCCCAAAAGTGGCGTTGCAGTATTTTTAAAGGCTCATTGACCGGAAGGGTCTTGTGTTCCCTTCTTATCCTGAATTCGACAGCGGATTCGCCGTCGTAATCCAAGTAGTCCAAATCCCTCAGCTCCTCGTCCGAGTAGTGTGTCTCGAATTTATAAACCTTTGTCCTCTTAAGAGCCTCCGGATGCAGCATGGCTTCAATCACCGACTCGCAAGCAAGCTCGGTTCCGTCGGGCATAATAAGGCATCCCTCCCAACCGAACTGGCTCATTATGGCTCTTCCGCCTTTGAAGTATGTTTCAAACTCGAGAAACTCGAAGTCGCGTTTCGCATAGTCCAAGTCCGTGATTGTATATTGGTGTCTGTCTGTGAACGTCTCTTCGATTCTTATTCTTCCTCCCTCGTACTCTATCTGGGCGGGAAACTCATCGATGAAGTATTGCTTGAGCACATATTCGCGCACAAACAATGAATCAATCTCGCAGGCTATATCCTTTATTTTATCCACCTTGACCGGGAAAAAATCAATCGTGCTGTACTCCTCTTCACCTGAACCGCCCAGAAAAATATTTCTTAGCGGCTGTCCGTTCATTGTGAAATTGCCGTATGAAACATTTACCGTCCTGTCGTCATAATCGTCTTGATAGTAGAGGCGGGCTGCTGTGATGCCCATTTCCATCTTCATGAATTCAATAGAAAAATCCATATCCCTGTATGGAAGCTTCATTATTGAACCGCTGTCGAGAAGTATTGTCTCTGCCTTCGCCTTCTCAAAAGGCGCTTCAAACAGCCATTCGCCACTTATGGTTTCGCCCTCGGCGTCCTGCAGTTGCGTTATCAGTATTTTGACCGTTCCCTCTTCCAAATCGAATGCCTCGAAACGCAACACTTCCCTGTTTGATGCGGTTTCAGTGGGCGCAAGCGATGATGAACCGGCATCATAAAAATCATCGAAATTCTCATCTACATAATCATCCGGCAAACCCTTTTCGACGAGTCTTTCCTTTAGCCCCCCGTACAATTCTTTCGCATTCAGAAAATCCAATCCGTCATGATATTTTATTCTAAGCGGTTTTCCATCCGGGCTGACGACATGGTAATAAAGATAAGTATTCAGTTCGTCGGCAACCAATCCCTCTATTGTGATTTCTATATTCCGGTCCTCTGCCGATATGTCAAGCCTGTACTCCGGATTTTGCTCAAGAATCTGGTCATAGCCAAGGCTTTCCAGCATGAACCATTCATAGACGCTCATTTGGTGATAGGCGAAGGCGATGCCTGAAAAGCAGAGGATTATGGCAACAATCAATATCAATTTTCTGCGGGATGAACAAACACGCAATTTCCTGTCGGCAATGAGCTCTTTTTCTATTTGCCTTCTCTCAAGCTTAAGCAATTTCTTGATTTCTCGCTCATTCATCGTCTCCACCTCCCATTATTTCGCTAAGCTTGCCTATTGAACGCGATAATCTGGATTTGACTGTTCCGACAGGCAAATCCAAGATGTCTGCAATCTCCTTCTGCCTGTAGCCCAAAAGATACTTAAGGGATATCAAGTTGCGGTCTTCCTCGCTTAAAAGCAGCATGGCATCTTTCAGTTCAATGGAAATGTCATAGTCGGAATTGACCCCAAACTCGCTGTTTGCCTCCACCTTGCGCTCAATCTCGGTTTGCCTTTTTCTTATCCTATGGTTTTGATTACATTCGTTTATTACTATTCTTGCAAGCCAGCTGCGCAGCTTTTTAGGGTCTTGCAATTGCTTTTGGTTTTCAAAAGCTTTTTCGTACGCAGCCTGCAGCGCATCTTCAGCGTTTTGTTTGTGTCTAAGATAACTGTAGGCAATTCTATAAAGTTGTTTATAATGTTTTTCGTATTGTTTTTCCATGTATGATTTGCCTCCTTATCTTAAAGATGCAAGTAATAGAAATTTCGTTCCATAAATATCAATTATTCTTTTGTTCTTTTGTTCTTTTGTTTGACCCTTCAATTGTTGCTATAAGAAACTCCAAGAATCATATTTTGATTTTGCAAAGCAAAAAGCGGACTAAAAAAGCAAATCACTTTTTAGTCCGCTTAACTTGTGGATATACTAAAATTAGTAATTCCATCACATCTCAGACTGATGAGAATTTCTTATTTCAAGGCGCTTATTTGAACCACGATTGGAGCGTATGCTTTATACGTGACAGAGCGGTTCAAATATGGTACCCAAAGGGCACAGGCATTCGCCGAAATTGGTAATTCTCATCTATCTGAGTTTAGTCTACAAATGCGAATATATAAGGCACGTTCCTGTAATGGTGGCCGTAGTTAAGACCATATCCTACAATGAATTTATCAGGTATTGTGAAGCCAACATAGTCCGCCTCTATATCAGTTGTTCGCCTTGACGGCTTGTCCAAAAGCACACAGGATGCAAGGCTCTTCGGGTTCTTGCCAGCCAAGTGCTTCATTATAAAATCTAGAGTCACTCCAGAATCCGCTATGTCGTCAACAACGAGCACGTCATAATCGGACAAGTCGGCTTCAATGTCCTGCACTATTTTAACTTTTCCCGAATTGACGGTCGCATGACCGTAACTGGAGGTTATCATGAATTCTACCCTAATAGGCAAATCTATTTCCCTGACCAAGTCCGCTGTAAAAACGAAACTCCCTTTGAGCAGCGAAATCGTCATGATTTTCTTGTCCTCGTAATCAGAGCGAATTTGTCGTCCCATTTCTTCGACTCTTTTTTGTATTTTGTCGCGAGTGAACAACACTTCTTTTCTTTTGGATTCAACGTCCATTAAATACCTCCATAGTAACAAAGCTCTTTCTTATTCTGTCAATAACTATTCTAAAGCAGGGTCAAACCTTTGTCAATCAGAGGCATACATGTACATGCTGTATATCCTTTTTATATTAGTCTAGCAGCGCTGCAAATCCATCTCAACCATTCGCTTGAGTATTACCTTGTCGGTTATAACCATTCCATCGGCAGCCAATTTACCCATGCTCTTGATGGATTCCTCAACCGTTTTCCCTACGAGGCCGTTGTACTGCGGTACAATGATTCCATCCATTGCCATGTTGGCAAAGTAAACTGCACTTGATGATGCAGTCACAAGCTTGAGCGCGCAGCCAAGCTTTGCTCCGTCGCATACCATTCCTGAAATGCTCGCTATCATGTTGCTTATGGCGCCTTCTATTTGCTCCTGTGTGCCTCCCATTATCCATACAAGGGCTCCGCTGACTGCCGTACCGGCTGCGACACCGCATCCGCAAAGAGCCGAAAGGCGTCCTGTATACCTTTTGATGTAGCTTGTAACCATATGGCTTATTGCAAGCGCCTTGCAAAGTTTTTCGTCCGATACCTCATTTAGCGAAGCATAAGCCGCAAGTGGAAGGGTTGCGGTAAGTCCATGGTTTCCGCTTCCGCTGCTGCTCATTACAGGCATACTAATTCCTGACATTCTTGCATCTGCTCCGGATGCCGTATATACCATAGCCCTATTTAAGAGATCGTCGGAAAGTTCTCCGTTTTCGAGTTTCTTTTTATATTTATAGCCTATTCCCATGCCTATTTCATTGTCCATAGCCGTGAATGAAATTTTCTTGTTCATTTTTATTCCGTCGAGCATAAAAGCAAGATCTTCGAGGCTCATGGATTCAATCAATTCAATCAATTCCTTGATTGTCATTTCATAGATTGCGCCATTGTCAAATGTATCTTTTTTCACTCCAGGCTCTGAGCTTTCCTCAAAGATTACACCCTCGTCAGTTTCCACTTTTATGAATCTGTCGTGTCTTGATTTTATTATAGAACGGGCAAAGCCTTTTTCATAGGTCAATACGCTATCCACATATACTCCGTCTTTTACATCGGATTCTTCGATATGAACCATTCCACTCTCCACCATTTTTTTGGCTTCCGCAAGCGCCTCTTCATCAATATCCGAAAGAAGATTCAACCCTTTTTCCGAATGGCCGCCGGTAACTCCAAGAGCTGCTGCAATCGCAAGTCCTATTTCTCCGTTTGTTCCCGGAACCCCTACTCCCATTCCATTCTTATATATGTTGGCGCTGACCTTTATATCCAGCGATTTCAATCCGTATTTGCCGGCAGCCGCCTCTCTTGCCTTTGCGCATCCAAGCGATACCGCCACGGGTTCTGTGCATCCCATCGCGGGAACAACTTCCCTTTCAAGTGTGCCTATTACCATATCTTTCAATTCCATTTGAACGCCTCCCATATCATTAGTTGCACTATTATGTTGCAACTATCATGCCAAAGCTTAAACACAGCAATGCAGCCATTCCAAATTCTCAAGTATCAAAATGACACAAAAAAATGAGATGTGCGTCTCTTTTTGATACTCGCATCTCATTTTGATACTACAAATTGTATTTTTTTATTTTTCTATAAAGCGTAGCTCTGCTTATCCCCAATTCGCTTACGCATAATCTGATTCCGTTTTCGTTGTGTCCGTATTTCTTGACGGCCCTTTCAATTTCGGCTCTTTCCAAGTTCTCGAGCCTTCTTATTCCTACTGTTCCATCTTTGAAAACCATTGAATCCTTGCTTTGCAATATGCGTCTTGGAATGTCTTTTAAAGAAACGCTTTGCCTGTTGCACATGTTCACTGAATACTCGACGGCATTTTCAAGTTCACGCACATTGCCCGGCCAATCGTAAGCCCTGAAAGCAATAAGAACATCATTTTGTATACCCTGAATTTCCTTATGGAATTTTTCGCTGTATTTCTTTACAAATGAATTTGCCAGTATAGGTATGTCATCCATTCTTTCCCTCAGGGGCGGTATCATGAGAGGGATTACGCTCAACCTGTAAAACAGGTCTCCCCTGAACGCGCCTTCATCTACAAGCTTCTCGATATTTTTGTTGGTTGCAGCAATCACGCGTATGTCCACCTTGTAATAATGCTTGCCCCCGACTTTCTCTATCATGCTGTTCTGCAGAACCCTCAAAAGTTTTTTTTGCAAATGCAAGGGCATGTCGCCTATTTCATCAAGAAATATTGTCCCCTTGTCGGCCAATTCAAATTTACCGGTTTTGCCACCCCGAAGGGCTCCTGTGAAAGAGCCTTCCTCATAACCGAAAAGCTCGCTTTCCAAAAGATTTTCAGGGATTGCAGCGCAATTCACCGTCACAAAAGGCATGAATCTCCTGTCGCTCTTATAGTGTATGGACCTGGCAAACAATTCCTTTCCTGTTCCGCTCTCTCCCTGTATCAATATTGTGGAAGTGCTTTTTGAAGCTCTTTCCGCATATTCCTTTGACATGTTCAAGACAGCGCTGTGACCTAAAATATCGTCAAATGTTATATCCGGACCAACTCCTGTGACATCATTCAAAACGCTCAGCACGTCATCCTTGCTGTTAAAGCTTATAAGCAAACCCACCACTTCGCTGTCAGTTTTCATTGTATTGACGTCGTAAATGAGAAGGGTCCTTTCGTTGTCTTTTTTGAATACGTATTCACGGTTTCTCAAATGGTGTTTTTTGTTTTGATTGCCCTTCAGTTTAACCACATGTTCAACAAAGTCTTCCAGGCTGCTCCCGTATTCTCGGGCCCCGCTTCTTCCCAGTATTTCTTCCGCCTTTTCATTCGAATGCATGATGACTCCATCCCGGTTGACAAATACAACACCCTTGTCAAAAGAATCTATAATGACTTGCAACTCTTTTGCCAAAATTTCAATTTTTTCGTTTTTCTCAACATCTGAAAGCTTTGCCGATATCAAGTCTCCCATTCTTTCGAGAAAAACAAGCAGATTCTTTTTATTTCTGAGGAGCCTCTCCTTTTGGCTTTCCTCGAAAGCTATCAGTCCTATAACACCGATTATGGCGCCCTCATGCCTTATAGGCGAGCATACCTCTGCAACTTCCTTGCATTCATCCCTTTTGTCGCAAAATTTACATACGGGATTTATTCTTGGATCATCAATAATATAATCCTTGCCTTTTTTAAGAGCATACCCAAAAATGGAATTTTTGCTTATTTTGTCGCCAAGCTGTCCCACATAGAGTCCTGTCGCGGCAATCCTGGTAAGCGTCTCATCCGAAATTGTTACATCGACATCCAGAACGCTTGATATTGCTTCCGAAATCTTTTGAACATTTTCAGAAATATGGGATAATTTCATGTCTATCCTTCCCTGTGTATTCGATCGCCATTTGTCAATTTCTTAAGGCTCTTGTCTATTTCCTTAAGAAGCAAAATTATCTTGTTCAATGAAAACTGTATAGTCACAATGATAATGAAGAAAATTGCTACCAATATTTGTTGCCAGTCAATGTTCATTTAGACATCCCCTTTCGAAAATTCTACTTTTTTTTATTATAACCCATATTGAAAATGCTTAGAAGAAAAAAAGGAAAAGCGCCTCAGCCAAAATATTGGCGAAGGCGCATCTTTTATGACTTTGAATTAAAAGCCCTGTTTACAAGGATGAAAAATGATCCTCCATAAAAGCCCAAAACCAAAACCATCATTACTATTGCCGTCTGAGACATGATTCTTCCTCCCTTATACAGCTTCCTTTGTAAATTCGCCCTTGTCCGTCTTGTCCGCCAACCAGTTGTTGGTTAAGAGACCAAACGCAATATATACTATGAATTGAGCAATAATTGTACCCGTACTGTAAATTTCCAAGGGATTCCACCAAGAATCAGGATACCATGTGATTGACTGCCATACCCACCAGCCGCATATGGCTATAAACAACAGCGGAAATATGGAAATGCACACGCTCCACCATTTTCCTATTTTGAAATCCGCCCAAGGAGTATTTATTTCCTCTTTACGCAGTTTTTCGGCTCCGTATTTTGTTATTGCGAAGGATACAAAAAGACCGCTCACCAAAAGAGCTACGCCAAGTACAAAGTCTTGATTGTTTAAAAAATTCAAGCTGTATGCAGAAGGAATTCCAAGCAAAAATCCCATTGTTACAACCACTTTTGTGGCTTTCTTGCGTGAGAATCCCGCATCCATGAAACTCCTTACTCCAACCTCTATCATAGGCAAGAGCGATGAAAGCGCCGCAACACCCATTGCAAGGAAGAAAACTGCTGAAATCCATCTTCCCGCAGGCATACGTGTGAAAAGCTGCGCCAAATATATGAAAGTGATGCCAGTGTTGCCAGAGGCTAAAGCCTCGTTTGCAAATTCAAGACTCGGCGACAATGCAAATATTGCCGGCAAAACGGTCATTCCGGCAACCAAAGCGCCCACATTGTTTCCAATTCCCATAATCATGCAGTTTCCGGCAACATCTTCCTTCTTTTTAGTGTAAACCGCATAAGTAATTATAAAGCCCCATCCCGCTCCTGTCGACCAGGCCGATTGGGTGAATGCCTCCAGCCAAATTTTCGGATTTGCAAGCATTTCAATGCGGGGATTGAAGAGATATTCCAGCCCTTTGAGCGCACCCGGAAGTGTCATAACCCTGAAAAGTGCCACCAGCATCAGTCCGAATAATGTTGGAATCATTATTTTGCTGGCTTTTTCAATTCCACCGGTAACGCCTCTATATACTATGAATCCACCTATGGCCATAGACAGCAAGTGGAACATAATCGTCTGAGAAGGTGTTGTTGTAAACGTATTCCAAATTGCTTCTGTAGAAACAGTATCCATTCCGGGCTTGAAAATCCCTGCTACAGACATTGTGAAATATTTGAAACACCATCCCATGACCACTGAATAGTAGAACATGATAAGCAGGCAAACCATTACTATCCATGTTCCCATCCAAGTGTATTTTTTGCCGAGAAAGTCTCTGAATGCTCCTATAGCACCAAGTCTTGTTTTTCTTCCGATAACCATTTCACCTATCAAAAGCGGTATTGACCATACAAGCAAAGCCACTGTCCATGCAATCAAAAAGGGGCCACCACCGTTAGATGCCGCGACTCTCGGAAAACGCCATATGTTTCCTGTTCCGATTGCCATTCCAATGCTTGCGGCGATGAAACCCCATCTACTTCCCCACTGTTCCTTGTTGGTACTCATATAATTCCCCCTAAGTATTTTCGTCCATTCATTTGGACATTTTAATTGATTTCTTCATACAAGCTTCTACAGCATCCATTACTACGCCTCTAAAGCCGTTTTTTTCAAGACTTTTTACAGCCTCGATTGTCGTGCCTCCCGGCGAACAAACCATGTCTTTCAATTCTCCGGGATGCATTCCGCTTTCCAGAACCATTTTGGCAGAACCAAGCACAGCCTGGGATGCAAACCTATAGGCTTTGTCTCTTGGCATTCCCCCAAGGACTGCTCCATCGGCCATTGCTTCAATAAACATGTAGACATATGCCGGGGCTGAACCGCTTATTCCTATTACCGCATCAATCAAATATTCAGGAACAACCTCTACTTTTCCTATACCTTTAAAAATTTCCACTACGGTTTGCAAATCGTCTTCACCCGAACCCTTGCCCGGAACGACAGCAGTCATTCCCTCTCCCACAAGCGCCGGAGTATTGGGCATCGTTCTTACAACTCGCTTGTCCTGTCCCAAAATCTCTTCCACGAAAGCCAAATTTATTCCTGCTGCTATAGTTACTATTATCTGGTCTTTCCGAACGGATCCCTTTATCTCCTCGAGAACCGGCTTGTAAATATTCGGCTTGACTGCCAGAACAACAACATCCGCATCTTTCATCAATTCAAAACTGCTTTCGGATACGTTAACACCAAGTCTTTCCTTCATTTCGGCGGTCTTTTTGAAATCCTTGTCATAAATAAACACCTTGCCCGATTCCAATAAACCGTTCTTCAAAACACCTTCCAAAATTCCTCGGCCCATGTTGCCGCATCCGATGATTCCAATAGATTTGTTCAACCCTGCACCTCCATATATATTTCCATATTATCTCGTTTAATCAATTAATTCAGCATCAGATTCCACCCAATCCAATAGCCGGCCAACACGGACGATTTATTATTGTACAATGATATTTTATAACTTAGTTAAATAATTGTCAAATAAAAAGAGTTGCTCAAGCCTCCTTTTCACTCTTATTCGATAACTCTGATTTCTCTGTCTCCCACTTTTTCATATGATAAAGAATCCAAATCCTTTTCATATAATGTAAATGTTTCAGGATCTCCGTCGGACACAAATCTTTTTTCGGGATGATTGTCAAAATCCTCCAGCCAATAACGGATCCCGAACTTTTCGTTGCTTGCATGTACCCTGTTGAGATACTGAAAATCCGTTTTTATATCTATCGGTGACCGTTCGGGTTGCCATCCCACTGCAAAAACAGCTTCATTCCTGTATTCATTTCCTTCGAACCGCCCTTTGGCTATGGCTGCCCTCGCCTCGTCATCCTTAGGTCTTCCTCCATATGGAAGAGCCAAAGCCCTTATTCTATATCCTGGCACTTTTTCCTCAATAAAGCGGTCGATTTTGCCCAAGCTTTGCATTATGGCTTCAGTCCCCAATTCCGAAAAATTTTCATGCCCGAAACTGTGGCTTTCTATCTCAAAGCCATTTTCGACAAGATATTTCAACTTGTATTCCAGATACTCGCTCTGTCTGAAGGGATTTGTCCCGAAAAGGCAAAATGCCGATGTCCTGCCAAAGTCAGGATGTTCCTCTGCAAAGGCATTTATCATTCCAACAGCGCAGTCCGGGTCTATCACAAGTTCTCCATTATCCACGATTATGTTAAAATTCGAAAGCGTTCCGTCGTCGAATGTAAATACCACGGGAGTCATCCCCGCACCGACATCGATGTTCCCGTCAATATAGTCCGATACGCTTATAAGGCGGTAGCCCTTTTCATACAGCATCTCCAAGTCTTCCCTGAAGTTTTCCCTTGACCTTACATAGCTTTTTTCTTCATCCGAAATGCTGTGGTACATCACTATCATTATCTTTCCCATTTCATTTACGCCCATCGACTTTAAATCCGCATCGCTCAGAATTTCGCCTGCCGCTTCCTCTTCTTCGGGTTCAATCAATTCCTCGAATCCAGTTTCAACCGGTTTTTCGGCTACCTCCTCGATTTCCTTCGCAGCGCTTTCCTTATTTGCACAGCCCGACAGCGCCATCGACAAAATCAATCCCGCCATAACAACCGATCTTATTTTAAAGTTTCCTATTTTCATTTTTTATATATCCTTCCCTTGGGACATGCGGCAATGCATATGCCGCACACGGATCCTCTTCCTATGTGTTTGTAATGTTTGGACATGTGGTCGGAGCAAGCCTTTGCATCGACTATTTCGCACCTTGCCATTCCCGCTTCCCAATTCTTGCCTGTCAATGCCACCGCCGGACAAGCTTTTACGCATAAGTCGCATGAAAGGCAGGCAGACTTCACAACGGGCTCCTCAACCGGCAATACCCAATCAGTCAATACCGTCCCAAGACGAACCCTTGGTCCGAATTTCGGTGTTACCAGCAATCCGTTTTTGCCGACCCAGCCCAATCCAGACCTTGTGGCAGCCGTCTTGTGGGAGAAAAAACCTTCATAATAGGCACCGTTTACATTTATAGACTGCGAAGATGCAACCGGAAAGTAGCTGTAGCCCATACTTTCAATTTCTTTTCCTATCTTCAGTTCGATTTCGTCTATTAGCCTGTTGACTGTTCTGTAATGCTGAAAATACATGTGGGTTGGTCCGTTGTCTATATCATCGATTACCCTGTCCGAGAGATGCACAGCAAATGATACTGCATGCGTCAAGTCGCCGTATCCGCTCGGAACCAGGTCTCCAACATAACCGAAAGAAACAAGCGAAGCTCCTTCACCTTTGGCTATTTCAATAAGTGCCTCTGCATTTTTCATATTTTTTCACCCTTTTCAAAAATCAATCCAGTCAAAATCGCGTGTTTTTTTTAATTGTGTTATACTGTCAATGGCACCATCAGAAAGGAGACTCCAATGTTTAAAAAAGACTCAAAAGACAAAGCCGAAAAGAAACTAGTACTATTGCATTTCTTCGTGCAAATTGACTATCCATTGACAAACGCTGAAATAACGGATTTCGTGGTTTCACTCGATTTAATGGATTATTTCACGCTTCAGCAATATCTTTCAGAACTGGTCGACGGAGGAATGCTCGAATACAGCAAAAGCGAATCCGATTTCTTCTATCTTGTAACCGTAAAGGGGAAAGACTCTCTTGAATATTTCGAGAACCGCTTGCCTGAAGGATTAGTTTCAATTATTGATGAAAAGGTTTTAGATTACAAAAAACACCGTTCCGTCAAGTCAAAAGTCAGCTGCAGCCATTCAAAATTAAGCGATTCCGAGTATATCGTGGAATTAAAAATAATGGAAAACGAACTAATGCTTATGAATCTTGAGCTTAATGTGGTTTCAAACAAACAAGCAAAAGAAATATGCTCGAATTGGAAAAACACTTCCACGGAAGTTTACACCGCTATAATAAAAATGCTTACCCTCGAGCAATGAGAGTTCTTGCATGCCCAATCAAATATAGTGACCCATATACAACGACGCAATCTTCAGGTCCTGCTAATTCCAAAGCCCTTTCTACTGCTTCTTTCACATTCTTTATTGCTTCAACCATATCGTTTTTCTTTTCAACAAGAGCTTTGAGGTCATCGACTTCCATGGCTCTTTTATTTTCTGGTTCGGTAACAATAACCGCATCAAAAAAAGACACCGTCTCCTCAATAATTCCATTTGTGTCCTTGTCTCCAAGAACACCCACTACCCCTATAATCTTGCCCGGCCTTTTCTTTTTTGATTTAAAATGATATTTCAAAAAATTGTCCAGCACTATTGCTCCGTGCCTGTTGTGCGCGCCGTCGATAATCACACATGGATCTTCGCAAATCACTTCCAGACGGCCAGGCCATTTTGCATTTTCCAAGCCCCGCCTTATGGCTTCCGAATCAATTTCGATTCCGTATTCCGAAACAAGAATACCCAATACGCGCACAGCCAAAATGCAATTGCGTATCTGGTGTTCGCCCAAAAGACCTATTTTAAGCTTGCCGAAACCATTCAGGCCAGTGGACTTGAATTCATAGGACTTTAGACTTCGCCTGACTATTTGATAATTGTATGTCTTGACGATTTCCAGCTTTGCATGTTTTTCCCTGCAAATATCCTTTATGACATTTTCTGCTTCGGTAGATTGGGTGGCTGATACAACTAATCCGTTTTCCTTTATTATTCCGCCTTTTTCAGCGGCTATTTCCCCTATTGTCCCGCCCAGATACTGTGTATGGTCGAGAGCAACTGGCACAATCACCGATACAAGCGACTTGTCTATTGCATTTGTTGCATCAAGCCGTCCTCCCATTCCAACTTCCAAAATCAAAAAATCGACATTTTCCTCTTTGAAATAGCAAAACGCCACAGCAGTAACTATTTCAAATTCAGTCGGATGGGCATTCCCTTCTGAAATCAAAATATCCACTTTCTCCTTTACCCGCTGAGTCAATTTAGCAAGCCTTTCATTTTCTACCGGCTTTCCGTTTATCTGAATGCGTTCGTTGAACAACTCAAGATAGGGGGATGTATAAAGACCTACCCTGTATCCCGCTTCGGAAAGAACCGAATTCAAAAATGCGCATGTCGACCCCTTTCCATTGGTACCGGCAACATGAATTACATTCAAACCTTCCTGGGGATTGTCCAGCTTCTCAAGGAGCTTTCTTATATTTTCCAATCCCAACTTGCTTCCAAACCTATAAGTGCCGTGAATATATTCAAGAGCTTCTTTGTAATCCAAACCAACACCACCTTAAAAATTTTTGATTATGAAAAGAAAAATCAAAGCCGATAAAGAGTTAATAAGCCGGATGAAATCCGGCTTACCAATATAAATGGATGCTTTGCAGGCTTGAGTAACCGCCTTATTGATTCAAACTTAAAGCTTTACCTTAACCATCTCTATCCTCTCTTCTATTTTATCATACATATCCCTGAATTTTCTTTTTTTCTCCCTTTCCTGTTCTACTAGAGCTTCCGGTGCCTTCTTGAGGAATCCTTCATTTACAAGCTTTTGGGATACCCTTTCAAGCTCTTTCTCGACTTTTGCCTTTTCTTTTGAAAGCCTTTCCATTTCCTTTTCATAATCCACCAAATCGTCCATCGGAATGAATATTTCAACGCCCTCGAATATTGATGTTGCCGAGTCCGAGTCTATTTCATCCTTCGATTCTTTGAAATCAACCCCTGTTACATTTGCCAAAGAAAGAACAGTTTCCATATTTCCATCTATTATCGCCTTTTCATAATCTCCCGCAATGAGTACGATGCGAACTTTTTTCGAAGGTGCAACATTCATCTCCGCCCTTATGTTTCTTACGCTCTTTATGACCCCCATTACAAGACCCATTCCTTTTTCAGCCGCCTCATTGGCAAATCCCGATTCTTTGCCTGGCCAGTCCTGAAGCATTATGCTTCCTTCTATGCCGGGCAGGTGCTGCCATATTTCCTCTGTTATGAACGGCATGAAGGGATGCAAGAGTTTCAGAAGGTCTTTGAGCACTTTCAGTATCACCGCTTGCGCCTGCCTTTTAGCTTTTTCGTCATCTCCATAGAACCTTGATTTAGCGAGTTCGATATACCAGTCGCAGAACTCGTTCCATATGAAGTCGTAAAGCTTCTGGGAGGCCAATCCAAGCTCAAATTGCTCCAGATTGCCTGTTATTTCCTCCCCCACTTTTTCAGTTCTTGAAAGTATCCATGCATCCGGCATCGACAAATTGCTTCTGTCTATTTGCAATTCGTCTTCAAGATTCATAAGCACAAATCTTGAAGCGTTCCAAAGCTTGTTTGCAAAGTTCCTGCTTGCCTCAACCCTCTCCATATAGAAACGAAGGTCGTTTCCAGGCGAATTACCCGATGCCAGCATGAATCTTAGGGCATCTGCGCCATAAAGGTCGATGACTTCCAAAGGATCAATCCCGTTGCCCAGCGATTTGCTCATTTTCCTTCCCTGGTCGTCGCGCACGAGACCGTGTACGAGAACATATTTAAAGGGTCTCTCTTTCATCTGCTCATAGCCTGAAAAAGCCATCCTAATAACCCAGAAGAAGATTATGTCGTATCCGGTTACCAATACATCTGTGGGATAAAAATACTCCAGATCAGCCGTCTTGTCGGGCCAGCCCAGTGTCGAAAACGGCCAAAGAGCCGATGAGAACCATGTGTCAAGGACATCCTCGTCCTGAACTAAATTTGAGCTTCCGCATTTTGTACATCTGTCCGGCGCCTTTGACGCTACAACCGTCTCTCCACAGTCCTGGCAATAATAGGCAGGTATTCTGTGCCCCCACCAAAGCTGTCTTGAAATGCACCAGTCCCTTATGTTTTCGAGCCAGTGCATATAGACCTTCTTGAATTTTTCAGGCACAATTTCAATATCCTTATCGTCTGCCGATTTTATTACAGGCTTGACTAACTCGTCCATTTTGACGAACCATTGCTCCGACACAAGAGGCTCAACTACCGTGTGGCATCTGTAGCATGTTCCCACGTTGTGCTGATGCTCCACAGTCTTTACAAGGAAACCGGCCTCATCCAAATCGGCGACAAGCGCTTTTCGGCACTCGTATCGGTCCATGCCCTCGTATTTTCCTGCATTTTCATTCATCGAAGCATCTTCGTTCATTACATTTATCTGCTCTAGGTCATGCCTCTGCCCGACCTCGAAGTCATTGGGGTCGTGCGCGGGGGTTATCTTTACGGCTCCGGTTCCAAAATCCATGTCAACATACGAATCGGCTATCACCGGTATTTCCCTGTCTATAAGTGGTATTATTGCTGTCTTTCCTACTAAATCGCCGTATTTTTCATCTTTCGGGTTCACCGCTATCGCAGTATCCCCGAGAATTGTTTCCGGCCTAGTGGTCGCTATCTCAATGAATCCGCCTCCATCTTTCATTGGATACCTTACATGCCAGAAGCTGCCATTATGCTCCTCATGCTCGACCTCGGCGTCAGAAAGGGACGTCTTGCAGTCCGGGCACCAGTTTATCAGCCTGTTACCCCTGTATATATGTCCTTCTTCGTATAGCTTGACGAAAACCTCGGTTACCGCCTTGTTGCAACCCTCGTCCATCGTGAAGCGCTCACGCGTCCAATCGCATGACGAGCCCAATTTTTTCATTTGATCCACAATGCGGTCCCCGTATTCCGCTTTCCATTCCCAAGCCCTCTCAAGAAATTCATCGCGGCCTATTTCATCCTTGCTTTTTCCTTCCTCCTTCATTATCTTCTCGACGACCTTGACTTCGGTAGCTATGCTTGCATGGTCTGTCCCCGGAAGCCAAAGAGCCTCGAAGCCCTGCATTCGCTTGAAACGAATCAGGATGTCCTGTATGGTCTGGTCCAGGGCATGCCCCATGTGGAGCTGCCCCGTTATATTCGGTGGCGGCAAAACGATTGTAAAAGGCTCCTTGTCCGGATTTGGCTTGGCTCCGAAATTTCCTTCTCTTTCCCATTGGAGGTAAAGTCTTTCTTCAAACAACTTCGGGTCATACTTCTTTTCTAGATTATTATCGCTCATTTCCCATACTCCCTTTCTGGATTATTGGTCCGTATCTGGCCATTATAACTTCATCTTCATATCTTCCTTCCTTTATGGAAGCGTATTTCTTGACTCCTTCCCTGACAAATCCCAAAGACTCGTACATAGCTATGGCCCTTTCGTTGTCCGCATACACTTGAAGCTCCAAACGCGGAAGCATAAGCCACTTGTCGGCCAGGTCCAGTATTTCTTTCATGAGCATGGTCCCAATTCCGATGCCCTGGAATTTATTCGAAACCATTATTCCAATCGTCCCGACATGTCTCTTGCGTGGGCGAGTGTCCACAGAAAGTCCTGCCATCGCAACTGCCTTGTTTTCAACTTCGGCTACATACAAGTGGGTTTCTGGTCCAGCGCCGCTTAAAAAAGAATTTGTTTGGGTTATCCTTTCACTGCCGAGACTGAGTATGTTCTCAATCACACCCTTCTGCCGCCTGATTTCATTGATTGCCTCCGCATCATTTTCACATGGAGGCCTTATAATAATATTCATCAAATCACCACCTTGGTAGTCAAAAATATAAAAACCCCTCGTCCTTATAAGGACGAAGGGTTCGCGGTACCACCTTAATTCCGGCCACTAATGACCGGCACTCAAAATCTTTAACGGGATTATCCGGTTTCCGCTAATGTTTTCACGGAAACGCCTCAGAAGCGACCTTCAGCCTGCATTGTCATGGGAAATCTTGCAGCCGGTGAATTCCCCTCTCTTGATGATTATAGACCTACTCCTCTTCTTCTCGGGCGATTATTGATTTTTTACATTATAAGCTATAATGCCCGCAACAGTCAAGCAATCCTACTCTTTAATAGGCTTTTTCTATCAGTTTTATCAAATCCGTAAGCACTTCATTTACAGGTGTTTTAACATTACATTTTACTGCTTCACTGACAATTGCTCCGTTTATTGTGTCAATTTCGGTTTTCCTTGATTTTAGTTTGTCCTGCAGCATCGATGATTTATTCTTCGCCGTTGCATTTGCGACCTTTGCGACACTTTCCATTATCTTAAACTCGTCGAAATCCATGCCAGAATGATTTGCAACTTCAACTGCTTCGCCTACTGCCTTGTTCATCAATTTTATGCTTTCTTCATAATCCAGCAATTGCCCGTTTCTAATTTCAAGGATTGCCGTCAAGGCATTGATTCCTACGTTTATGAAAAGTTTTGCCCATATCAACTCCATAACGTTTTTTGATATGGTTATTTCAAACCCAGCTTCTTTCAATACTTTTTCAATTTCCTTGATTCGTTCATCGTCCGATTCCCCTACAGAACCTATATGTGTCTCGCCAATACCTGCATGAATTACGCGGCCTGGTCCAATCAATGTGGCACCATGAGCCGTTGTTCCAGCAATTATATTTTTATTGCTGATGTACATTGCAATTTTCTCGATATTTCCATGTCCATTTTGAAGCGACAAAACTAATGTATTATCTCCAAAAATGACCCTGTTTTCCTTTACCGCATTTTCAGTATGAATTGACTTGACAAAAATAATCGCCAAATCAACTATTCCGACTTGTTCTGCTCCAGTTACAGCAACAGGATGCGTTAAGGTTTCTTTTCCTTTCTCAATGATTATCAATCCCATTTCATTTATCTTGTCGACATGTTCTTTCCAAATATCCAACAAATAAACTTCATTGCCTGAATCGCATAACCTCCCACCGTAAAGGCTTCCCATTGCTCCGGCGCCAATAATCGCTATTTTCATTTCAATTCTCCTTTGCCTGTTACAATAGATTGAAATTCAAATATAATTCTTCAATTTACATGATTTTTTTCAATTCTTCCAAAGCATCCTCTTTCATTGTGAAACAATGCTCTGAAGCCGGGAATTGTTTCGATTGAACTTCTTCAGCAAATTTTCCATAAGCCTCTACGATAATTTCGCCGACATTCGCATATTTCTTAACAAATTTAGGAACGAATTGATCGAACATCCCTATCATGTCCTGTGTGACTAGCACTTGTCCGTCGCAGTCAGGACCCGCTCCTATGCCTATTGTTGGAATTTCAATTCTTTCTGAAATAAATTTTCCAAGAGGTGCCGGAACACATTCGACTACAACAGTAAATGCCCCTGCGGCTTCCACCGCTTTTGCTTCCGCCAACAACACTTTTGCCGCTTCAGCGCTTTTGCCCTGCACCTTGAATCCACCCAACTGTGAACTCGTCTGGGGAGTAAGCCCAATATGCGCCATCACCGGAATTCCAGCATTTACTATGCCTTTTATTTTATCAGCCATATTCAATCCACCCTCAAGTTTGACGCAGTCGCATCCGCCTTCCTTCATCAATCTGTTTGCATTTGAAATTGCCTGAACCAAACTCACGTTATACGCCCCAAAGGGCATGTCCCCAACTATGAATGTATTTGGAGCGCCTTTTACAACTGGCTTGATATGATGAATCATATCCTCCATAGTCACTCCTACAGTTCCTTCATATCCAAGAACAGTCATTCCAAGCGAATCTCCTACCAGAATCAATTCTATATCAGTCTTGTCAACCAAAACGGCAGTTGGGTGGTCATATGCCGTCACCATTCTTATTTTTTTACCCTCTTTTTTCATGTTTCCCATTACAGGCACAGTCGTTTTCTTCTTCGACATGATTTTTTCCTCCTTTTGGCAACACAACTCAAAGAATTATTTTACTCGCTTAATTCTATTGGCTTCGCAAAAGCATTTACTCTGCTATGTATCTTCCGGGATTCTGAACACAGAGTTTTCCTCCGGATATTTCCATCATGCTCCCGTTGATATAACCCGCATTATCCGATGCCAAAAAAACTACGAATTCAGCTATTTCCTCCGGCTCTGCCAATCTCCCCAATGGTATCTGCTCAACCAATCTTTTGGGTTCTTTTTCCAACATTTGCTTGATAATATCAGTCTTTGTGACTCCCGGAATATAACCGAGAACTCGAATTCCCTTTTGATTCAATTCCGCTGCCATGGTTCTGGTTAGATTTCCTATAGCAGCCTTTGAGGCATTGTAAGCGCTGTATCCCATTGCAGGTATTACTGCCCCAAAAGAACCGGCATTGATTATGACAGGAGAGTTCTTTTCAAGCATAAGTCTGACCGATTCTTTTGTCGCAACAAAAATCGAATCCAGATTGTTTCCAAAAACAAATTTCCATTCTTCGAGAGTCATTTCCAGCATTGGCTTGTCTATTAGGACGCCTGCATTGTTAACCAATATATCTATGCGGCCGAAACGATTTTTTATTTCCACAAACATTCTTGAAGCATCATTTTCATTTGCAACACTGCCAAGCACGGAAAAAACCTCAACCGGATAGGATTCGAGTTCTGCAACAGAGGCGGTCAATATTTCCTTGTTTATATCGTTCAATATTATATTGGCACCCTCTTGTGCAAACCTTCTTGCTATTTCCTTTCCAATTCCCTTTCCAGAACCTGTAACCAATACGACTTTCCCCTTAAGGTTAAGTTCCATCCTGCCCCTCCTTTAAAAACTTTTTATGCTTTAAATAGCTGTCCATCCTCCATCAGTGATCAATGAAGTCCCAGTCATAAATGACGATGCCTTGGAAGCAAGAAATATTGCAGGACCGATAATTTCAAATCCTTCTCCGAATCTTCCTAAAGGAATTCTTGAAACCATTTCCTGATACCAATCCTGATCCCTAACCATCTGTTCTACCAGCGGAGTCTTGTGATGAGCGGGCGACAATGCGTTGATTCTAACATTATGTTTTGCCCATTCCAATGCAAGAACTTTCGTCAGCTGAACAATAGCTCCTTTGCTTGAAGCATATCCGGCTTGTCTTTCCATTGCTATGTGGGCATTGATTGAAGCCATATTGATTATACTTCCACTCTTCTGCCTTGTCATAACTTCACCAAAAGCCTTGCAACAAAGGAACGTCCCTGTCAAATCCACATCGACAACCTTGCGAAATTCCTCCGGCTTGAGTTCCAGCACAGGCTTTCTTATATTTATTCCCGCGCTGTTGACTAGAACATCCACCCTGCCAAAATTTTTAATCACATCATTGCGCGCTTCCAATATCTCGTTCCAATCAGTCACATCAATCTTATAGCACTTGCATCTGACTCCTAAAGATTCAATTCTCTTTTTAACCCTCTCGAGACCATCTGTGCTCATATCGAATAAAACAAGATTAGACCCAAAGCTTGCCATTCCTATGGCGATTGCTTCGCCCAAGCCTGAAGCTCCTCCTGTTATAACACTCACATAGTTTTTAAGAGAAAAAATACCGTCGATATCTTTCGGGATATTTATTGTTTTTATTTCCTTTAGCAATTCCTCGTTCATTAGTTTTCCTGCCTTCCTTTTTTATCTTATAGCATTCATGAATCCAACCGAGAATGCCGGCATATAAGTAATCATTGCAATTGAAATTATGCCAGCCAAAATAAATGGCAATATTCTGAAATAAATCCTTTCTATTGACACTTTTGATATTCCAGATGCAACAAAAAGAGCAGCGCCAAATGGTGGCGTAACCAAACCAAGTGAAAGGTTGAGGATCGTGATTATTCCAAAATGCAAAGAATCAACCCCGAGCTGAAGCGCCACAGGGAGAAAAAGCGGAACCAAAAGCAATATGATTGTAGACGTTTCCATGAACATTCCAGCTACCAAATATATTATGTTTACTAAAAGAAGGAAAACAATTTTTGAATCAGTTAAATTAATTATCGCCTTGGAAACTATGACGGGAATATTTTGATTGGTCATAATCCATCCAAAAAGAGTGGCTGTAGCAATTATCACCATTATCGAAGCGGAAACAACCGCACTGTTACCCATGGCTTTATAGAATTTTTCTCTGCTCAATTCTTTGTAAACGAATACTCCTATTATTAGTGCATAAATAGATGCCACAACCGCAGATTCAGTGGGCGTAAAAACACCGCTGTATATTCCTCCAAGGATTATTACCGGTGTCAGAAGTCCCCATATTGCATCTTTGAAACTTTCCCAAACACCAATTTTTTCAGGATTCATTTCTTTTGGCGCCATTCCTTCATGAACTACCGTAGCATATGCAAACGCCATGTATAAAAGCATCGTTAATATACCCGCCGGAATTACCGCTATAAATAGATCTCCTATAGACACGCCGGTCAGTACCCCGTATATTACCAAAGGGATGCTTGGCGGAATCAGAATACCAAGTGTTCCACCTGCCGCCTGTATTGTCGCTGAAAAATCGTCCTTATAGCCTCTTTCAACCATTTCGGGGAACATAACACTTCCTATTGCTGCTGTTGTGGCTAAGGCCGAACCCGATATCGCCCCAAAAAAAGCGCAGGTTACAACACTTATAAATGCCATGCTACCTCTAAGCCAACCCAAAAGCGACGAAGCCACCCTAACCAAGCGTTTTGAAATTCCACCCTGCAACATTAACTCTCCAGCTATAACAAAAAATATTATTGCCATAAGCGGAAAAGAATCTGTTGCTGTAAACATTCTTTGTGTGAAAATCATAAGAGGTATCCTGTCGCTGACTAAAATAGCTAAAATGCATGTCAGCCCCAAACTAAAAGCGATTGGAACACCTATTAGCAAAAAGAAAAAAACTCCCAATATCAAAGTAATGCCCACTATGCTCATTGTGTCACCCCGCTTTTACAATGTTTGATTATTTCCCCTATTGTAAATAATATGGATAAAAATCCTCCCACCGGCAAAGAAACATAAATCATGCTCATAGGAAACCTCATTGCGGGTGAAAGCTGACCCATATTGTATATAGTGAATTTTATTCCAATGCCAAACAATCCTACAAAAAATACAAGAGTCAACAGATATACAAACATTACAGCGGAAAATTTCACGCGGCCCTTGAATGCTCTTATAATAGCATCAATGGCAACATGGATGTTTCGTGGTATTCCAATGCTGATTCCAAGGAATATAGTCCAAATATTAAGGTATCTCATGACCTCCTCAGACCAATAAAGCGAATTTTTCAGAACATACCTCCAAAAGACCTGCATTCCCCCTACAGCCATCATTATGCAAACAAGAACTACAAGTATTGCAAAAATGATTTTATTCAGTGTATCGAGCATTTTTTCATAAGTCATATGCAAAACTCCTTCGACTGTTTTTAAAACGCGGGATGATTGGATTGGAGAGGAGTTATTCTGCACAAACAATCCTTTCATCCCGCCAGGAAATGTTAAAATATTGTTTATTTAGTGTTCATAATTTCATCAATAAGATCCTTGCCCAATTCTTTTTCAAACTGCTCATATACAGGAGCCATAGCCTCAACAAACAATGACTTGTCAACTTCGTTTACTTCCATTCCCTCTTCGATGCACAAATCGACATAATCTTCAGCCTGTTGAAGACTTACTTCTCTTTCATATGCTGTAGCTTCAGCCGCTGCTTCCATGAAGAGAGCTTGATCTTCTGCGCTAAGGCTGTCAAACAAGTCTCCGCTCATGATGAATAAAGCAGGTGCATAGAAATGATCTGTGAGAGACAAGTACTTTTGGACTTCATAAAGCTTTTGAGTATAAATTACAGGAAGCGGATTTTCTTGCGCATCTATAGTACCTTGTTGCAAGGCTGTGAATACTTCACCCCAAGCCATTGGAGTCGGGTTTGCACCGGCAACATTGAAAGTTGCAATTGGAACAGGACTTTCCATTACTCTAATCTTTATACCTTTCAAATCCTCCGGTGTATAAATAGGCCTCTTGTTGTTAGTTATATCTCTGAATCCGTTTTCAAACCATCCCAGTCCTTTGATTTTTTGAGCTTGCAATTCTTCAAAGAACATTTCACCTACAGGCCCGTCCATGACTTTGTAGGCCATTTCTCTACTTGTGAACAAGTACGGCAAATCGAACACTGCAATTTTCGGAACAAAACTTGACACAGGAGCGCTTGACACGGCAGCCATATCCACACTTCCCATTCTCAAGCCTTCTATCAAATCTCTTTCACCGCCAAGCTGTCCGCTGTGATAAATTTCAACACTGATTCTACCGTCTGTTTTTTCGCTCACTATTTCCGCGAATTTTTCTATGCCAAAATAATATGGATGCTCTTGATTAATTGTTATACCAGCTTTCAAAGTAATTGTTTCCGGAGATGTTGTTTCATTTTCCGTACCCGCTTCCGCTGGCTCAGCTTTATCTCCACAACCTACCATACTGAATACGAGAACAAAAACCATTAATGCAATCCCAAATTTCTTAAACATTTGTAATCCTCCTTTGAAACTTTATTTGGTAGTTTTAAAACCGATAATTACAACAACTCTTTGTTAACTAGCGAAAACGGCTTTTCCCCGCTTAATACTCTTACAATTTCATTAGCAGCCATTGTTTGAAGATCTTTCACGCATTCTTCCGAATAATATGCCGAATGGGGGGTTATTATCACATTGGGGTATTTGTAAAGAGGATGATCCTTGCCCGGAAATTCCGTTGCCAGAACATCAAGCCCGGCTCCTGCTATTTTTTGATTGTCCAATGCGTCAATAAGTGCATCTTCATTAATTATTCCACCTCTGGCTGTATTTACAATATACATATGAGACTTCATTTTTTTGAATTCTTCAAAGCTGAACATATCCTTGGTTCCTTCATTCAAAGGCAAATGTATTGAAATAAAATCAGATTCTGCGACAAGCTCTTCGAATTCAACTTTTTTTACTCCGTAATTTTCGAAAACTTTTTTCTCCACATACGGATCATAAGCAATCACATCAATACCGAATGCCTTGACCTTTGACGCCACCTCCTTGGCTATGTGTCCGAAACCCGCCAAACCCAATGTGCTGCCAGAAAGTTTCCGAATCGGTTGAGCAATCTTCAGACTCCAATTGCCACTTTTCACATGATCATTAAGAAGTGGTATCTTTTTCACACTGGACATAAGCAACGCGACTGCATGATTTGATACATCATCCACTTGTGCGGTAACTACATTCGTAACATAAATTTTCTTCTTTGTGGCTTCCTTCACATCGATATTGTTAACTGCAACTCCTGTCCTCGCAAGAACTCTGCATTTTCCGAATTTTTCTATGACCTCGGAATCTATATCGGCATAGGTAACTATCATGCCGTCTGCCTTTTCACAAAGACTATAAAATCCCTCTTTGTCATTTAAATCCGCAAAAATAACCTCACAATCAATCTTGTTCAATTCGTCAATAAACGGCTGATCGTCGGGAAACGGCGAATCGGAAACAACTACTGTAAATTTGCTCATCCCTAAATACATCCTTTCGAATTTTTAGTCAAATCATTAAACTGACTGTTTCCCGCCAACTCCAACTCCTTCTCCCGGAAAATCATTAATCAAAATGATTACTCTTGATTTGTCAACGCCTACAGTTTCATGAATTGCATTCGTAATCTTTTCAATAAGTATTTTCTTTTCCTCCGCACCTCTTTTTGCCGGTTCTTCTCTCCAATCTATTCTTACTACTGGCATTTTTGCACCTCCTTTTATTTTTTTCTATCCCAAAACCTTTTTTACAATTTCCATCAAAATCTTTTCATTTAGAATCGCTTTTCTTACACGGCTTTCAGTTTTAACGAGTTCGATAATTTCACCCATTTGCTCTTTTGTCACTGCTTCAGGGTCATACCCGTTCTTCTCAAGGTATACTATAATATTCGCCTTGCCGCTTCCCTTTCCTATTACATATTCAAAGGGTTCTCCTCCTATAAGTTCCGGAGTGAATGGCGACATTCCAGTATCAATTCCTATTTTTTTCATTCGGTAGACAACGTCTGTAACCAAACCGGACTCAACCTTTGATAAATTGGATCCGACAATTGCCTTGTTCTTTGCAATAGGCACTTTTCCTATTTCGGAAACCAGTTGGGAAACTCCGTGAATTTTACTAAGATCCACTCCGGTATCAACTCCTACAAGCAATTCCAAAGCCATTACAACCTCTTCTGTCGGAACATTCCCTGTTCTCTCGCCGAGGCCATTTACTGCGCAGTGAATCCCGGAGGCTCCGCCTTCCACAGCAGCCATGGCCGCTCCAGTTCCATATCCAAATTCATTGTGCCCATGGAATTCCAAAGGCACATCGCCAATGGCTTCTCTTACTTTCTCAACTGTTAGTTTTACTGCAGACGGCAAAGCCACTCCAAAAGTGTCTGTCAACGTCACGGAATCGGGTTTCGCTTCCTTAACAACCGTACCGAATATCTTTTCAAGATATGGGATTGAAGTTCTGAATGCATCCCAACCGAAAAAGTTAGTGTTCAGTCCTTGAGACTTTGCATATTCAACCGAAGTTATAAGTCTTTCCAACAGCTTGTCCACACTAAGATTAAGGGCATGCTCGCATAAATACGGATTGATTGAGTGCTCAACAATAATGGACTTGAACCCTATGTCCAAGCACAGGTCTATATCTTTCTTGTTTGCTCGGCATAAAGCAACTAAATCAAGCTTTGAATTCATATTCATGAGTCGTTTGACCGCCTTGCCAATAGTATCTGAAACCGCTGGCATTCCAATTTCAATTCTTTTAACACCCATTTCTTCAAGTGCAAGTGCAACACGTACTCTCTCGTCTTCGTTCCATGCGACACCCGGCGTCTGCTCTCCGTCCCTAAGAGTCACATCATAAATAAGCATATTTTTGGGATATTTGCTGATTATTTCTGGTTCATAATTGATTGGCGATACCCAGTATTCCGGTTTAAAATACGGCATGCCCTCCATTTTGATTCCCTCAATTTCTTTTAATTTCATTTGCTTTCCCCACTTTCCAGGCATATGCCTGATTATTCTGAAATTTTATATAAAAAAAACAGTTCTTTTTAACTTCTTCGTTAATGTTCTAACGTTTTTAATAAATCCTCTTTGCTGATGCAAGATTCATCTTTTCCACACTCTATTTCCCCCATAACAACCGCAACCATGTCTATATGAGAACCCATTTGCACTTGGGCTTTGTAAATATCCCCACTTTTAATTGCCGCAATAATGCTTTCATGTGTTTTAATAACCTTATCTATCTGTCCAGGCTTTCTTATTACGTCTGTATTGATTTCCAACAACAATTCCCTTGTCGCAGATAACATTTCAGCCAAATAACGATTCTTTGAAGCCTCTGCAATTGCCATATGGAAATTGAAATCCGCCTTTATGAATTCAGCTGGCGAATTTCTGTTTTCCTTAGTTTCCAAGTGTTTTTCAATAATATAATCAACGTCGTTTGAGTCTCCCCTCACAACAGCCAATTTGATTATTTCTACTTCTATCATTTTTCTAGCCTCAACCAATTCCAGTATGCTGTACTTTTTCATCAAGCATTGCAATTGAAAATGGTCTGTCAGCAAATTGGTATTGTCATTCAAAAATGTTCCTTCGCCACTTCGAATATCTACCAAACCAATTGACATCAATGACCTCATTGCCTCTCTAACTGAAGACCTGCTGACACCAAGAATTTCTGTGAACTCTCTTTCTGACGGTAATTTTTGCCCAGGTGTCAATTGGCCGTCAAGAACCATTTCTTTAATCTGCTCGACTATAGTTTCTGAAATAGTGGCTTTCTTTATCTTCTGAAAATCTTTCAACATACAACCACTCCCTTTATAAATATTTATACCCTATACCATACTGCCCTTCTACCGTCCGATGGTCGGACCACTTATAATTGAATTATACATCATGTTTCATGTTTTGCAATGCCTTTTTTATAAATTTGATAAATTATTTTATTTTTTAAAAGCATTTTTCAATATTTTCAAAAAACAAAAGACTTTCGGGTCATCAAACCGAAAGTCTTATCTGCCTTCTAATAACGAGGAAGTTATGTAAAAATACTTGCCTAAAACATTCCTTTGTACAATGGAAATCTCGAGCTGATTTTAACAGCCTCTTCTTTTACATACTTGATTGCTTCTTCATTGTCTATGTTTTCGGCCACCCTGTTCATGAGACCGGCTATTTCAGCCATGTCCTCTTCCTTAGCGCCCTTTATGGTCATGGCTGTAACCCCAATCCTCACCCCACTCGTAACCATTGGCTTTTCAGGATCGTTTGGAATCATGTTTTTGTTGACTGTTATTCCTGCCGATTCAAGGGCAAGGTCGAATTGCTTTCCTGTCAAACCTTTTGGCCTGAGGTCTACAAGCAACAGATGGTTGTCCGTGCCCCCGGTCACCATCCTGAAGCCGAAGCCTTCAAGATGTTTTGCAAGCGCTTTTGAATTCTTGACCACTTGCTCCATAATCGCCCTGTATTCTTTCGTTCCGGCCCTCTTGAAGGTGAATGCCTTAGCTCCCATTATATGCATGTGCATGGACCCCTGAACTCCCGGAAATACAGCTGAATCGATTTTCCTTGCCAGTTCCTTTTTGCAAAGAATGAATCCGCCCCGCGCTCCGGCAAGGGTTTTTGTGGTCGTTCCTGTTACAATGTCGGCATATGGAACCGGAGACGGATGAACTCCGGCGGCGACAAGTCCGGCTACATGAGCCATGTCGACGAGTAAATATGCACCCGCTTTATTGGCAATTTTTGATATTCGCTCATAGTCAATGAATCTTGGATAAGAGCTCGCTCCTGCAATTATGATTTTCGGTCTGTGCATCTTGGCCATTCTTTCTATTTCATTATAGTCAATTGTCTCCGTTTCGGAATTGAGGCCATAAGATACTGAATTGTATATTTTTCCGGAAAAGTTGACGCTGCTGCCATGTGTAAGGTGTCCCCCATGGTCAAGCTTCATTCCCAATATGGTGTCTCCCGGCTTTATAAGCGCCGCGTACACACTCTGGTTTGCCTGCGATCCGGAATGCGGCTGTATGTTTGCGTGCTCCGCTCCATAGAGATCTTTTGCTCTTTTTATTCCCAGTGTCTCGATTTTATCTATTGCCTCATGTCCGGCATGGTAGCGTCTTCCCGGAAAACCTTCCATCGTCTTGTTTGTCAATATGCTTCCCTGTATCTCCATTATTTCCATTGGTACGAAGCTTTCCGAAGCTATCATCTCGATACCGGACTTCTGCCTTTGCATTTCTTCTTCAATAAATCTATACAGTTCTTCGTCAGAATTTTTTAAATGCTTCAACTGAATTACCTCCGACCCCATTTGGTTGATTTTGCCGCTTGCAAGCCCCTCTTAAAGATCCGAAAAAATTATTGATGAAACGACTGCTTACAATAATTTTAAAATCATTGTTGCTTGTTCTTTGTTTTTTTAAGTCTGAATTTATAGGCTTTATAGACCACTGACTTTCATCAAATGTGCAAACAAATTTTATGGAACTTGGATCCATTTACATTGTTGTTATAAAAATTGTCAGTCTTTCATTGCTATGAAGTAAATCCCTGCACCAACAAGCAGCAAGGGCCATATGTATCCAAAATCAACCCAATAAAACATTCTTCTCGCAAAAAAGAAAATTCCCAGGAAAATGAGCAATGCACCGATTGCATTTCTGTTCTTCTTGTTCGTTTTAGAAATATCCGCTGTATTTTTTTCTTCAAAATCATATTCATCCTCTATCTGATGCGCTTCCGGTTCTTCCGGATTCAAATCCTTTGGTTCATGAAATACATTTTCCGGTTCTTCGGGAACTATTATTGCTGCGATTATATATGCCACCAGGCCCGTTCCCCCAAGGAAAATCAATATTACCCATGCCAGGCGGATTATGGTTGAATCCAAGTCAAAATAATCTGCAATACCCCCGCATACACCTGAAATAACTTTGTCTCTTCTCGATCGATATAAACGTTTTTCCATTTCCATTCCCTCCAGTCTCAACATTAAACTCCGAATCTTTCATTTGCATAATAGCACAGGCTACCTTGCTTTGCAAGGTAGCCTGTGCAAAAATATAGAGAAAGCGGATTATATCCGCTTTCCCATATGAAAAACTGCTTGTCTATGCGTTCAATATTACAACCCCGCGCTTACCCTTATTGCCGCCTGATGACGCGAGTCTTTCTTGCCATCCATGTGGCGCGTGCTGTTTTTAAAATGCAAATCCACATGCCCGTCCATTCCATTGTTTTTTACGGAATCGTAATTGTAGCCGCTTCCATATCCATCGCTTCTATTTGAAACCCAAACTCTCGAAGGTTCTGAGTCAAGTCCCGCATGAGGCATATTTGCCATTGATGCAGCTATGACCCTGTCGCCATGGTAAACAAGAACAGGTCTTCTTTCCCAGCTGAATTCGCCGCCCCAGGCTTCTTTCATTTTTTCGCTGTCCGCTTTTGTCAAGGCCTCGACATCCGCATGGTTGGTGCCACCGGTAACCTTGATATCAAACCTTATGCCAGTATAAAAATCCTGCACTTCAAGCACGGTTTTGTTTCTCTGGAGTGTGGGTCTAACTTCTTTCCACCAGTCAAGATATTCTCCGTGTTTTCTGCTGCTTGAGCTTCTTGAAACAACAACTTTCAGCAATTCCAAATCTTTCATTTTGCTCGTAGTAGCTGGTCCAACTATTCCATCGGCTTCCAATCCGTTTGCCCTTTGAAATGATTTTACAGCGGCCTCGGTAATGCTTCCGTAATAGCTTGTATAGCTCCCGTATTTGAAATACCCGGCTTTTTCCATTGCTTCCTGAATGAGACTTACCTCTTGCCCTTGTGAACCGTTCTTGTAAACTCCGGAAATAGTGTAAGTCCCTGCCATTGCTGTTAAAGTTGAAAGCAAAAACAAAGTACATACAAACAAAATCCCCGCTCTTTTTTTACTCATCTTAATCCTCCGAATCTGTTTTATGTCTGTTTTGAGCCAATTAATTGGCAAATGTCATAAACATCATACCTCAAACCAGGATTTTATGTCAACCTCTTTATGTAAACCTTATTCTCCCATCAAATCATTTATGGCAATTGATGCCAGCATTATTCCCGCTGCCGGCGGCACCGTCGAAATGCTTCCTATGATGCCTTTTGAATTGGAAATCGGGTTTTCCTTTGAGTATACGACTTTAAGACTCTTTACGCCGCGTTTTTTCAGTTCTTTTCTTACGACTTTAGCAAGCGGACATACACTCGTCTTGTGGATGTCCTCGACTTTAAGCATTTCCGGATGTAGCTTGTTTCCCGTCCCCATCGAGCTGGCTGCTCTAATAGAATTGCCGGCGCAGTACTCGATCAAAGCCAGTTTGCATGTTACGGTATCTATTGCGTCGATTACATAATCCGGTTTTCGGCCAAGTATTTCAGAAATGTTGGATTCGTCTGCCATTATAGGGAAAACGGATACTTTGCAATTTGGATTTATGGATTCTATCCTGCTCTTCATGACAAATACTTTCTTCTCTCCCACCGTCTCGCTTAGTGCGTGTATCTGCCTGTTTATGTTCGAAATATGTATTGCGTCGTGGTCGACAATTCCAATCCTCCCCACGCCAGCTCTTGCTAGCGCTTCAACAGCATAACTGCCGACTCCGCCGACCCCGAAAACAAAAACTTCCGCATTCTTAAGAATATCAAGTTTTTCTTTTCCAACCATACTTTCTGTGCGTTCAAACCTTTCCACTTTATGCCACCCCTTCCTTGATTATTTAACCTTTTATGTTTCTACATACCGTATAGGAGGTATATATATTATATGAAATCAAAACAAACGAAAAAACAACAACCAACATAAAATTATTCAAAGGAGGTGTCATCAATGAAAAAGATACTTTTGCCAATCGATGGTTCCGAAGAATGCAAAGCTTCCTACGAAATGGCTGCAGACTTTTTTAACAAGTACGGATCTAAAATAACAATTCTGTATGTAAATCAAATTATTCCTGCCAACATTGACTATGCAATAGGTTCAAATCCTAAATACCACATTTCAAATGTCGACTCCGCAGTCGATATGGAAAGCGAGAGCTTGAGTTTTTCCGATTCCATACTCAAGAAAGCAAAAAACTGGTTCGATGAAAAAAATGTTCCAGTCGAGACCAAATCAACAAAAGGAGACCCAGCTTCATCGATTATCGATTTCGCCGAAAATGATTCTTTCGACATGATAATCATGTGCACGCACGGAATGAGCGCAAGCAAAAGGTTCCTTTTGGGAAGTGTGACAAGCAAGGTGGTCCATTACTCCAAAACTCCGGTTTTAGTTATGCGTTAAGAGCATCTTCCAATATATATCTTTCAAACTGCGCCGGCAATTCTATTGCAAATCCCGTAACGGCATATTCGATTTCGTCTATTGATTTCACGGGAAGCATATTTATTGACGTACCGGTCAAAAAAGCTCCATCGAAGTTATTAAGATCCTTCCTCTTTATTGGGTGGACCTTGGCTTCGATGCCTTTTTTTGCGCAAAATTCAAAAACCTTCATTCGTGTGATTCCCGGTAGAACCTTCTCATAAGGAGGTGTGTGCAAAATGCCATCCTTGAAAAAAAATATGTTGGAACGGCTGCCTTCAGTTATGTTGTCTTCGCTATCTACAAAAACAACTTCATAAGCGTTTTTTTCCAGTCTCGCGTTTTCTGCATGCATTCTCAAATCATCTTGCATTGTCTTTGCTCCGGGCGAAGTCCTGCTCTTTTCCAAAGTGGCTGCAACAACGCCATTTTCACGCAAGGCCCTGTCGGGGTAAGAGCTTACAGCCTCATATATTATTGTCCTGTTCTCCGTCCCTCCGATTCCATCACAAATTATTTTAATATTCCCGTTTAAAACTCGAGCCTGATTCAGAAATTCATTGATTCTACCACCTAGGCTTTTTATCTTTTGAGGAACTTCCATATTTAAAACTTTAAAGGAATTTTCAAGCCTTCCCATATGTTCCTTCAGAAAAAGGGGCTTTCCTTCGATCACACGAACAACTTCGTATATCTTTATGCCCTCTGCTTCATATTTTTTTCCGTTTTTCATACTGACTGTCTTTCCGTCAATCATCATCATTTCGCCTGCATTGTCTTTTATCATTGGTCCAACTCCTCTTTTGATTCGTCACGCAACACTTCATTGTATGGTCTGTCGATTTCTCCAACTCTTTTAAGTTTGCTTTCTATTACGCGGGTTCTTGTCTCCGCACTGTCTATTGAATTGCTTGCCTCCTGGAGTTTCTTCCTTGTCTTTTGCAAAATATCGCCGAATTTACCAAACTCCTGCTGTATAGAACTCAAAATTTCCCATATTTCGTTTGAATGCTCCTCTATTGCAAGAGTATTGAATCCCATTCTAAGGCTGTTCAGGAAAGCCGAAAGAGTGGTCGGTCCAGTTATGGTTATCCGATACTCCCTTTGAATTTCTTCGAATATGCCCGGGGTTCTCAAAACTTCAGCATACAAACCCTCGAATGGCAAAAACATGACTGCAAAAGGCGTGGTCTCAGGCGGATGAACATATTTATCCCTTATATCCTTTGCATACCTCTTAATTAAATTCTCCAACCTTTTTCTGCTTGCACCGATTTCATCCACATCCCCAATCTCGTATGCATCCGATAGCTTTATATACTCTTCCGTGGGGAATTTTGAATCTATGGGAAGCCATATGTCTGCATTTTTTTTGCTTCCGCCCGGCAATTTAACAGCAAACTCGACATAGCCGCCCTTTTCCGGATGTGTTTTTACATTCTTTCCATACTGCTCCGGAGCCAATATCATTTCCAAAATGCCCTGCAGCTGGTATTCTCCCAAAACGCCTTTTGTCTTTACATTGGAAAGCACCTTTTTAAGGTCTCCCACACCCGCCGCCAACGAGCGCATTTCCCCGAGGCCCTTCTGAACCTGCTCCAAATTTGCGCTTACAGACTTGAACGATTCCGAAAGCCTTGTTTCCAAAGTGCTGCTCAGCTTTTCATCGACTGTCTCTCTCATTCTTTCAATCTTTTGGCTGTTGTCTATTCTTATCTTCTCCAGCTTTTCATCTATCTTGTCAATAACCTGTCCAAGCTTTTCATCGTTGCTGTTTCTTATCCGCTCTATGCGAATTGTGAAAGAATCATACTGTTGCTTTTCCATGGACATGTTTTCACCTATCCTCTTAAGCAGCGAATCTTCAAATTGTTTGAGACTTATGCTCATTTCCATCCTGTTTGCCGCTATTTCGTTCTTTAAGCCCATTTCTATCCGGGCGCTATTCTGCTCCTGAAAATCAATTTTGCCTGCCAATGTCTCAAAATTCGTTTCCTGTTGCAATTTTTTTACTTTTCCAAGAAGGTTAATCACTATTAAAAGTAGAATTATTACAATTGATGCAATTATCGCTATTATAAAAAATGGATTTAAAATTATTTCAGCCATGACATACCCCCTTTCAATCATTACTATTTTAACACAAACAAGTGTTCTACACATCAATTTGACACTAAAATAATTTAAGCCATGGCTGCAATGAAACCATATATATGCAAGGAGGAAACCGATGATAAATTCCCACATGGAAAAATACAATATTTTGAATACATACAAGGATGACAATTATCAAAAAATCACCCTCGCAAGCGAAAAAGAAAATCCGGAAAACATTGTCCTCCTCAACTTAATCAAAAAAGAATTTCTTCATGATGCCGATTCACTGGATAAATTCAGGAATTGCATAGAAAGCCTTGTCTTTTCAGAAGAATACGAAGACGAGATAATTTTGGCGACTTCGTATAAAAAAGGTTTTCCCATTTCCAAATACATACAATATTACAATCCCATACTCAAAACAAGAATAAACTTCGTATACGAATACCTGAACAAAATAACCGATTACGATTGCCTTGACATAAAGCCGGCCAACTCGCTGATAAATGAATCTCAAGTCATTATTGAAAAAAATTCAGTCAAGTTCAACGATTTGCTTGTTGTAGACGATTCCTTTGAAAAAGCCGGCAGTTTCAAAGACATATGCAATACAGTTAATGAAACATTGAATCTTTTCATTTTCGGCGAATTGAAAATTCAGGCGGAAAAACTCAAGGGATTGCCCAACGAATTAAAAAATTTCCTCTTGGATTTAAAAGAAAACAATAGAAAATATTTGTCAATCAAAGATATTTTTAGGGATTTCAAAACTATTTACCTATACAACCTTTATCTCGACGATGCAAATTCCGCTCTCTTGATGAAAGATGTCAGGGATTCCGTTAAATCGTCTGATGAAAGGCCTCTTCCCATCTACAATCCCATTAATGCATTCGGGCTGACTTCAGACTCTCCAAAAATATCATTGGGCGAAAATATTTTCCCGAATGTACCTGAAAAAACCGGAGATGCTTTTACAGATGAAGATGGCGATGATGTAGAATATGGTGATGAAGATGGAGTTGGCGAAGATGGGCCAATTTTTGAAGACTACGGATCTGAAGACTCTATTGTAAACGCAAACCCGCATTACAGCAGCGGCAGTGAAGAGGATAAAACAAAAGAAGAGACCTATGACACTCACAATATTCCGAATGAAAATCCGGAAGACACAGAAAGCGCTTCCAAGCATGCAAACGAAGACTACAGCGTGGAAAATGAGAATGACGGCGTTATTTCGGGCCTCGCCTTTTACGATTATGATAAAGACTATCAAGATCTTTTCAATTCCAACGAAACAATTGATGAAACTCCAAAAAGCCCTAAAGAAAATAAAAAAAACAAAAGGGACAGAAACGTTGTCGTAATAATTCTGATTGCCGCACTTCTCGGAATAATCCTGACTGTATGCAGCAAAAACAATTTGTTGTTCTTCAAGGACGACCTGCCTGTCGCCTCATTTGAACACGAACGTCTTTACGATGAATGGATATTCCAGCTCGAAGATTCCGAAATCGACATACAATCGTATGAGTGGACTGTAAAACAAAACGGAAAAGATGTATTGACCGCAAGCGGGCCGGTGTTCAAGTTCAATGAGACAAAGCTTGAAGAAGGAGAATTCACTGTCTACCTTAAAATTAAAAATGAAGACGACAATTGGGAGCGGACGTATTCAGACAACTATTACAATATAGTAAGCGACATTGATTCCATAAACATAGATTCCAATCCGGAACAGATAAAAGAACAATTCGATTCCCTTTCAGTAGAGTATCCTTTTGAAGATTCCATTTCAAAAGACGACACAGTATTTCGGAACGGAATATATTCTCTTAAAATCGAGAGCCGCAATTCCAACGCGGAATCCAAATTGACCATAAGAGACCTTGTCATGGACAACAATTCTGTAATATCGATGTGGATTCTTTCGGACTCAACCGAGCCGTTCAAGGTTCTGCTGTTTGGCTATAAAGGCAATACACAAGCCTTCAAAAGAAGTGTGAATTTCAAGCCAAGCAGCAAAAATTACTGGGAACTCCTCAGTGTCAGCCAAGAAACAAACGATGTAGACAGAGTGGAGATTGTCTTTTCAAACATGTCGTCAAGAATATGGATAGACGATTTAGACATCAATTCTTATAAATAGAAAGTGGAAACAGCTTGCAGCAGGCAGTTGGCAGTAAAAGATTAAAGGCAAAAGAAAATGCAAAATTTATTGCAAGGCATTTGAGTCCTGAAGGCATTCGGGGTTTAAATGCTTTTGTATTTCCTGACAACTGACAACTGATTACAGCTTGCAGCGGGCAGGAAAGACTTGAATACAAAAGACAAGAACAGATGTTAGAAAAACAAGAAAACAAAAAATTAAAGCAAAGACAAAAGCCCGTACTTCTTCCCTCTGCTGGGATTCTGTCCGGGCTTTTTTATGCTTTTTTATCATTCTTCTCTCTAATCCTCTTTCGTAGTTTCGGAATCTACAATCTTAGGAACCCCGAACAAAATCTTGTAATCTCCGAATTCGTCAAGCTCGTCCACATCGTATCCGATGTAGCCGTTCTTAATAAGATTTTTTTGCAAGTCTATCTCGGTATTGTTTACAACGATGGTCTTGCTGTACCTCTTTACCATATTGTCATTTATGTCCCTGAAAAGTATATATCTCATCTTTCCGTCTATCTCGTCGGCTATTTTTCCGTATTTCCGTTTGATTTTCTTTATTACGAATCCTGACCTTATCATATTTTTTAAGCTGTAATAATTTATCGGTGAAACGGTTGAAATAAGATATCTGTATTCAGTGCCTCCTAGCTGCTCAAGTGCGTGCTTCATTGTCTTCCTCTGCAAACGGTTTCCCCTGTACTCAGGATGTACAATGGTGGATGTGAAATTGACCACTTTGTCAAGCTCTTTCCCCTTTAATTCTATATCCCTCCCATAATTCGCCTCCGTCCTTTTCGGAAAAGATATGTAGCGATAAGCTCTAAGCTTGCCTTTAACAAAAACGCCGAAAATCATGGCACCGTTCTTCATGTCTTCCAATATATCCTCTTTTTCATCGGGCGAATAGGCATCGGGGGACTCCAATCCCGCTATTATTTCCGATTCAAGTTTCTTCATCTCATCAACGTCATCCATGTCAAGCTTTATTATTGAAAACGGTTCAAACTCATGACCTTCCGCAATCCTTCTCTTTATGTATCCTTCCTCTTCCATTATTCTTTTCATAAAACCAGCTCCTCATGATTTGCTTTTTTCCAATATGTGGCTTGCAAATTCCTTGGCCGCACCTTTTATTCCTGGATAGTTGACAACAGTTCCTGGATCATTCGCTATTGCAGTCAATGCGAAATTTGGCGGAAGCTGTATGTTCTTGTTTACATTTAGGCTTCCTATAAGCTGCCTTGCCACCGAATCGTTTCCGGAATTGCCTGATACAATTATTGCGAAAATATTTTTTTTGTCGAACCGGGTCTTCCTGTACAAAACCGTTAGCCTGTTTACTATTGCCATTAGTTTTGCCGATATGGCGTCGTTGTAATTGGGACAAATCCAAACCAGAACGTCCGCCTCTTCTATCGCCGGCAATACTTCATTGGTAATTACCCCTCCGTAGTAGCAGCTGTCCTGATTCCCGTAGTGTATGCATTCTTTGAATGAGCACCCTCTACAATCAAGTATTTGGCCCGATTCCACATGCAATTCTTCTATTTCCGCATCTTTGAGATTTTTTTCTACCATTTTCCATAACATCAATGTGTTTGATGTGCTTCTCGAACTTGCATGCAAGGCCAATATTTTGGGTTTTATTATCTTTTGGGGTTCGTAATTGTCAAGCTTTTCCACCAATTCCCTTGATTTTGCCATGCATATGTCATGGAGAGACACGTCCATATGCTTTTTCCATGTTTCAAAATTCATGTATTCTTCAATTGATTCGACAAGAGGATGTCCCGGAAAACGGCATCCCGCCCTGTTTAAATTGAAAATTATGCTTTGCGCGGTACTTTTTGTATTAAACTGTGAGTTGCTTCTAAGCATAAGCACAGCAGTACTGTTTTCAAGAGCATTTTTGCCCCTTGCAACCAAAGTGTTGACTATCTCGAATAAATCCATGCAATAACCCGCACAATCGAGCTCTGCCGCAAAAATTATCTTTGAATTTCTTAAATCGGGCAACTCCATACCACTTGGAATTTTAAGAATATCAAATCCCTCGGTTGAATACTCCACCATTTCTTCCAATACAGCGGAAGTTTTTTTTGATTGAATTAAAACCATCTGCCTATTCATACAAGTCCTCCAGCATTTCATAAGTCTCGTAAAGCTTTTTCTTTAAAGAAGGCGGCAAAGCCACTCTTTCTGGTTCTATCCCCATGAGGCTTCGCCTGTTTTTCGAACCCATGAACACGCCTCCTATGAAATGCGTGCTGTGGTGCCATTCTCCCCTAAGTGTTGCAAGTACTGACAATGCGCCTGATGAAAGCGCTGGAGCAACGAAAGGCTTGAAGCCCGTTTCACGGATTCTAAGGTTTGCGTGTTTTGCCGCTTCCGTCAATTCATCGGAGATTTTTTCGTCGTAATCGCTTATACTGTTTGCTATCAACAGTCCTTCTCCGTGAGGTCCGAACGCCCTTCCCTGTCTTTCATAATCTTTTGTTTCTTCTTTTAGATGCGAATAAAAACGCGCCCTGGCATGCATTACGCCTAATCCGTACCCTCTTATTTGGTCTGTCCCAAGGCCTGCGTAATCCATATTGCCATTTTCATCCGTATTGGAAACTTCCCATGCCTTTCTGCATAGAAGATCCACCGGATCGGACACCACGGCGAATATTCCCTTGAACCCTCTTTCCCTTGCCATTTTCGCATAGATTGAGAGTATCGCGGCATTGCCCTCGAACTGGACCATCCTTACATCTTTTTTCTCGTCTCCAACGGGTGGGACTCCCCTGCTGGCGCAAAATACAAACACGTCGCAGTCAAACAGGGCCTCTTCCCCTAGTTTTTCTATTTCAGGAAAAGGCATCTCCCCGGAAGGTCCGTAGATCTGTGATGTCTCGTAATACCATCTGTCCTTGTTTGATGGTTTTGGATCGTAGATTCCCACGCTTTTGACAATATCTCCGCCCAAAAGCCTCAGCCCTGTCAAAAGGGTCCCTCCTACGTCTCCCAGACCGACAAGGTTTATTCTGTAGGGTCCATTGGTGTCAGTGTGAAGGCAATCTGTCCAGTTTGGATAGGAAGTGTTCACTGATTTTACAAGCCCTTTTTTTATTCTTTCCAAAATCCAGCCGGGCCAATCGGGATAATCCTTCTTTGAAGGTTCATCAAACAAATCGACGGTTTCATTTTTGATATCAACCAAGTCCGGATGGTTAAGCAAAAAACTTCTTCTTGTTTTTCCCAAGGGCGAACGCGACAAATAGTAAAGAGCGTCCCCTTCCCTCTTAGCGCACTTTTCACCAACAGGTTCCAAGCAATTCAACTTCATTTCTTTATCCGTGAAAAGCACCATTGCTTTGTACTTGTAATAAAACATGTCAGCCCCCCTATTTTTCTGTGATTATCCTTTTGAGCTTTTCAAGCATCTCCATGTCATTCATAAGATAGATCGACGGGCTCAAGTTCAAGTCATGATGCATGTCCCTTCCGTGGTCGGGAAATCTGGGGGACATGAAAACTTCTGCCAGCGCCGCCATTGTCAAGCTTCTCTCGTTGACAATCTGATAGACTTTCTCTATTGTTGTAACAATTTCATATGCGTTTTCCAGGCATGTCTTTGACAATTCATAAACTGATTGTTTTGATGCTCCCCTTATATAATAGGGCGACATGTAGGGCAAAATAAGATTAACCGATGGAATCATGTTTCTCTCGTGGTATTCCCCTCTCCACAGCGTGTCTCCACCAAGGAATGGGTAGATTGAATTTTCATTAAACCAAGTCTTCAGCCGCGGTATGAAATAAGCCGTCTCAACATCCCTATTCTCTATTTCCATCAATTCTTTTCCCCGGCCCGAAAGTATTCCTACAATTATCTTCTTTACCTCTATATTCTCTTTTTCGAACAGAGGATTTACAGCCTTGAAACGATATCCTTTATGGAGCAGGTCGTCTATAAGGAATACTGGGCGGTTGAACGAACGGATTATTTTAACCTGATTTTCCAATTCGACATAGTAGGGGTAGGCCTTCATCTCATTGGTTTTCATGAAAGGTTCGAAGTACCGTTCCGTATGCATCGATTTTGTAACAGTATTGGGAACTATCTGCCCGTTCAAGACCTTTCCGAAAGGCACACACATGTTTTCCCCGGTCGTTTTGGGATAAACCGGATTGACCTGCACTCCGTTTTCCCTGCATATCATCTCAATCATTTTGTCGTAAATCATGCCCCTGTCGAAAGACAGCATCAAATGCCCCGGGTACAGCCTGGTCAGAGACTTCAAAAGTTTTTTCCTGGCTTCCATAATGCACTCCTGCACCATAGGATGGCTTTGGTAGGGCTCTTTTATAGATTTGCTGGCATCAAGTGTTATTATGCTTGGAGATATCATTTTTACAACAAAGACACTTCTTCTCCCTATTTTGTGGGGAACCTTTTGAAACCCGTTCAGTTCGAGGGTTTCATGCAGCTCGGGTGTTTCGTGCTCCTTGAATGTATTATAGTATATAGCGTAGCTGTAGTCTTTCTTCAAGCAAACTCCCAAAGTTTCGGTCAAAAGTATCTGGCTGTATGTTCCTTCTCTTTTTCTGGGATCCATGAAAAGGCCGTCTATCATTATTATGCGTCCGATGGAGTTTTCACGGATAAATTCAGACACTCCGTCATGTTTGAATTCCTGATAAAGGCTGCTTGATTTAACCAAATGGAACAACGAAAAAGCAATTATCCTGTTTTCATCGTTCAAATCCCTTATTATGAGCATTTTGGGGCTGTTTTTCATGGTGAAAAGCTTCAGCTTCTGAAACGCATCCAAACTGTCTTCAAAATAGCTGTTCGACAACTCTTTCAGAATCTCCGTGTCAAATTCAGTCAGCAATTCCACCTGCTTGGATTTGGTTCTCATGATTGTCTTGTACTGAGGCTCTCTTCTATATAAACCCTTTTCGTAAATATATTTTTGTGCCATCGGGTCTATAAGGTTGGATATGTCCCTTTTTTCGTCTATGTTCTTGCGTATCAAGCTTGAACTTATGTCCTCATATTCCGGTTTCAAAACAAGTCTCACTGCTTCGCCTTTCAAGCCTTTGCATGCCTCGTCAAGTCTTATGTCATCCTCTTCAGTCTCTACAAGCCCCTTCCTTTCAAAAATTATATGGTTGAATGAACGAATCGGACCGTCCGCTTTATATGCGCTGGCATTAAGCAGCACGTCGCTCCCTATTACAATATAGACCTTCGATTCCTCAAATATTCCGGACAGCTTTTCGAGATCCTCGGGATTCGCTATGTTTATAGGCATGTTCTCAGGAAAAAGATATATACCCAGCTCGTCAGCAACCGACATGCGAATTATATTTCTTCGGATTAGGTTCGGTTGTGTTCTCTTCGACCATGAAAATTCATCGACTGCAAGATACACTTCATAGCCTTTGTCCCTTATCTCTCTTGCAATTTCCTTGTGGCTGAGAGAAAACGGGTCGAATGTCCCCGGGAAAAATGCAATTTTATTGTTCTTGTTTATATGCATGCCTCCAAAAAGGTGGGTGTAATCTGAAATAAATCTGTAAATGTCGTTTAGACCGGCGGCATTGGTGAGGAAAAGCACACTTTCATCCTTGGCGTCCAGATCAAGAAGCGTCAAAAGTTTTTTTGCTATAAGCTCGAAAATCCTGTGTGTCTTTTGAAGGTCAAGACCATTGGATTTGAATATGTTTTTTGCAATCACCCCGAAAGCCACATACTTGACTCTTTGATTAAAGCTTACAATCCCGTTCATGAGTATGCCAAGAAGCCTTATCTGACGATTCTCGTATGCTTCTCTAGCTTCAGAAAAGTGTCTCCTGTATTCGGCATAATTCTCTATAGCCACCCCTATGGTTTCAAAAAGAAGCGATTCTATTTGAGGATTTGAGCTTTTCGCTTTTATAACCATGTCGTCAATGAATTCATCAAGTTCAACCGGCTTTAAGTAAAGTACCAGTCTTCCAAGATATGCCGGTATATACTTTGTGAATTGATAATTTTCTATTTCAAGTGCGCGAATCAATTCAACAGCTATATCATTTCGCTGGTCAAAAGAAAGGTGGTGGTAAATTTTAACAAGGGACTCGCCTGCCTTGTTCCTCACCGTTGGACTTGCCGAAACCTTAAGAAGGTTGCAATAGTGCATTGCTGTATGGAGACCGTTCTTTCCTATGTCCTCCATAGCTTTCTCAAGCATAACCTCGACATGGATCTTCTTTATTATCCACGGGGTTGCAGTCTTTAAATTGCTGAGGAAGAGGTATGAAAGCTTTTCATCGTCTCTTTTTCTATTCGATTTAAAATCTTTCACATCATCTTCAGGCAGCCCCGCCCCTATTGCAATTCTATGGTTGAGGAAATTTTCAGCAGGCAATCCTGAATATCCGAACTTGTCGTGGATTTGTCTTCTGAGCCTTTCAAAAAACGGATTGGAATCCTCTCCGCTTTCCAAAATATTATTGACAGCATCTTTTGCCGACACTCTAATTTGTATATTGTCGTCATAAATGCATTTTTCCAAAAATCTGTAGGGTTTTTCAACATTTCCATATTGGCAAGCACCAAGCCCTATCCTTTTAAGTATTTCAATAAAATACATTCGCTTGTTGACGCTTGTTTCTTTTTCAAGCTGCCCGCACATTCCAGATACAGTTTCAAGATAGTTTTTCTTTTGCGCCTGTCTGCATTTCTCAAACAGCGACTCGACCATCTTGCGGGCAGAATAACCTATCCAATACTGATGGATTGGAACAGTCTCAATGTCAGGATACAATGCCATTTGCAAATACTTGTCGAAAATCTGGTAACTTGAAATTTCAGGAGGATTTATTTTTACGCTTTCCGGAACCTCTTTTCTATACTCTTCATCCAATGTGGCAATAAGGACACCCATAAGCGATGCGCTCTGGTTTCTTATATCGTCCTCGCTATGGGTAAGCTGGTCATACAAAAAATTCAAAGTGGAAAGCTTCTGCTTCTGGGTCAAGTATGTCGAGTATTCCTCGATTACATTAAGGTATCCCCTCAGATTGTTTATGTCCGACTCGCTTCTGGCTTGCTCAAGAATTGCATTCAAGGACGATTCGTCCCTTAGCGAGTGCATGAGCTTTATGTTATGCCCGATGGAGCGCATCTTTATGCTCTCTATTATCGAATCCCCCTGAAGCATTGCCAGATCACTTTTTCTTTCTGTTCCCCCGCCCCTTAAATCTGCCGGCGGCTTTTCAACATCAATCTCCAAGCCTTTGCACCGCATGAAAGCCTGAAAATCCTTAAGCTTCTTGTATACCTTGTCGTATCTCTTTCTCTTCATGCTGTCGACATTGTCAAGCTTGTCCAGTATGACACGGAAGGACTCCTCGAGTGAATATACATGCATGTCTGTAAGGCTTCCTTCGACTTTTTTCTGTTTGACCCTGAAATCGCTGTATATTAACACAAGGGATTCTATCGGAAGCGCTTCAAGCTCCAGATCCCAAGTCGAATGATTGACCGCAATGTTTCTTATGTAGACTATGTCATGCTTCCTGAACCACTCGTCGGTATAGTAATAATGCAAATACGGCACCCTTTTCATTTCCGAACCCTTGCACCCGTATTTGCCTATGTCGTGACCCGCCGCGGCTCCTGAAACCCTGCCCAGGTCAATCGCCACTCCGGCTTCCTTGAGCTGTCTTGCGATGAAAAGCGCCAAGTGGTGAACTCCCAGTATATGGTCGAGGGTGCTGTATCCCAATAATTCCTGATTCAGCTTCATCATTTCATAGACATGGTCATATTTAAAAACTTCAATAAATTTTTCGTATTCGGAGCTGTTTTCCAAATCTTTTATTTCAGACTCTTTTAAAAATTCAAATGCGTACTTGCTCTGCCATGTTCCGTCTTCAGATTTCTTTTGACGTTCGGCTACTGCCGACAAAACATCAAAATACAATTCCGAGGCGCTGTCCAGTTCGCTGTTCATTTCTATCTGTACGGCATTTGGAAATGATTTTTCAAGAGCATGCTGGTATGTGTAACTTAGCCAGTCCTTAGGCTCAATTCCGCCCGAAAAACCAATCATTATCTCCTTCATAAGGGTAAGGACAGCTTTGCATGTGTAGTCTTTCTCTTTTTCTATCCTCTCGACCTCTGTTCGGAAAGCTTGTCCGCCAATTTTTTCCATGATCATGGATTTGATGCGGTCGTTCAAAGACGGATTGATGTATACATTTGTTTCGATAATGCTTTTTATGCTTTCAAATAAGTTTCCCATGCCTTTCCTCCCAGATTAATTGATTATAATTTCCTGATCAATATATCGGCTCAAATGCAGTTATCCTTGGTTTTCTTTATCGCAGGTATTTTCATTATCAGCCAAAGGTTCGGTTGCACTTGTTTCAAAAAACTTGAACGAATGGTAAATGGAATTGATTTCACCGCCAAGCATCAATACTATGCTGCTCATGTAGAACCAAACCATAAGAACTACCATTGCTCCCAGGCTGCCGTATATCAATGTGTATCTGCCGAAATTGTTTACAAACTCGGAAAACAAAGCAGACAGGGCAACCCATCCAATCATGGCGAAAAGCGTCCCGGGAATTACCTCTCTCAATTTGTCGTGCCGGTCGAATGAAACATAGTAGAAAAATGAGATTACAATAAAGAAAAAACCTATTATAAAAGGCCATCTGTAGGCCAAAAGTATTTTAACAAACCCCAAGTCAAGGCTGAAAGTATATTCAATGAAGTTAACAAAATCCTTGCCCATGCTCGGAAGCGTCAATGCGAATACTATGGCCGTCATCAATGTCATTGTGTATACAATGGAAAGGACCCTCTTTCTCCAAAATTTTTTCACCGATATTACGCCATATGCCCTGTCCATGGCCTGTCTCAATGCATGAATTCCTCTCGATGCCGACCATATAGTGATTAACGCCGAAATTGATAGATAGTTAATGCTTGCCTGCGGAACAAGGTCCGAAACATAATCACCCATCACCATCACCACTTCTTTTGGGACAATTTTGGCGATTCCGTCAAAAAATCCGCTATAGGACATAGAAAGATTGGAAAGGATTCCAAACAAAAATATCATGAAGGGGAAAATAGACAAAACAAAAAAGTATGCCATCTGGGCTCCATAGCCGAATATATTGTGTTCGCCAATCCTTTTTATCAGTTCACGCCAGGCGAAGGCGTAGAACTTTTTTTTCCTCAACATATAATCGACCGCCTTAAATCATCTTCATATTCAAACTTATTTATTGTGCCTGAACGTCTCAATTTCAGAGACAAGCTTTTTGTACCCGGCTTCCATAAGGGACTGCGGACCGTCGCTGAGCGCCTTTTCAGGATTGTTGTGAACCTCAACCATTATTCCGTCCGCGCCGCATGAGAGCGCCGCCTTGCTCATGGGAACCACCAATTCCCTCAATCCCGTACCATGGCTGGGATCGACAACAACAGGCAGTCCAGTCTCTTTTTTCATTACAGGCACAGCCGACAAATCCAAAGTGTTTCTTGTGTAGTCTGAAAAAGTTCGTATTCCCCTTTCGCATAGGATTATATCGCCGTTTCCGCTAGATGCCAGATATTCGGCAGCAAGTATCCATTCCCTTATGGTGGCGCTCATACCTCTCTTAAGCATAACCGGTTTTCCGGTTTCGCCGACCGCCTTGAGCAATGCATAGTTGTGCATGTTCCTCGATCCTATCTGTATCAAATCTATCTGACCTACAAGCCTGTCTATATGATAAGGGTCCAAAACTTCCGTTACTATCGGAAGTCCTGTCTTTTCGCCGGCTTCCTTCAGGTACTCGAGTCCTTCCCATCCCAATCCCTGGAAATCATAAGGGCTTGTTCTGGGCTTGAAAACTCCGCCTCTTAAAAATTCGGCGCCGGCCTTTTTTACGATTTCAGCTATTTCCATTATTTGTTTTCGGGATTCGACTGCGCAAGGACCCGCTATCCTTACAGGAACATTTCCTCCGCCAATCCGCACTCCCCCCGCAATAACGGTTTTATCAGTCCCGTTAATATGAAAAGTCATCGATACCATCTCCATCTCTTTTGCCTTTAATTTCAACAATCAGCCTGTGGGGAAGGCAGACCAGAATTTCCCCGGGTGAATTTATTGTTCCGTCACGCACACATACCTGGTCTGGACAATCAGAGTACTTCATTCTCAGGCCGTCCCTGTCAACCAAAATTATGTTTAAACCGAACTGCGTATCCAGCTTTATTTCCTTTTCAAGCCCTTCCGTCCACTCAAACGACTCATATACTTCTCCGTCGACTTTTATTTCGACAAGCCTAATGTCCACAGGCCTGTCCCTGTAAATGCCCAAAGCAAAAAGAGAAATCGCCGAGAAAACAAGCAACCATATTATTATGATTAAATCCATTTTCTTCATGCAAACCTATCCCCCCGATTTTTTTTGCTTATAATACACAATTCTAATATAATGTAGCTACAATGTCCAACATGGAGGCCTTTATGAAAACAAATAGATTTTTATGCCTTTTTATCATGCTTGCTCTTACAGCTCTTTCATTTTTCGGCTGCGCAGAAAATTCGGCCGGAAATCCACCAGCCACAGAAAGCAACCTTTTCATGGGTACCGTTGTGCAAATAAAAATATATGATTCGGCCGAAGAATACATCTTCGACAAGGCCTTCACGAAGATTGAAGACATTGAAAGCAGAATGAGCCTTAATCTTCCTGACAGTGAAATAAGCCAAATAAATCAAGCCGCAGGAAAAAACCCGGTCCATGTTTCAGTAGACACCTATGAAGTGATTGAAAAAGCGATATACTGCGGCAAAATTTCTGGGGGAGCTTTCGACATAACAATAGGTCCTCTGGTAAAATTGTGGAACATCGGCAAGGAAAACGCAAGATTGCCGGATCAATATGAAATCGACCAAGCGCTCCTTCACATAGACTATTCAAAAATCATATTGAATCCCGATGAAAAAACCGTATTCCTTGAGGATGAAGGCATGATGCTCGATTTAGGCGGAATCGCAAAAGGATATGCCGCCGATGAGCTTGCCGAAATGTTCGAACAGGAAGGCATAGAAAATGCAATAATCAATCTGGGCGGAAACATTTATGCCCTCGGGCAAAACCCTAACGGCGAAAAATGGCATATCGGAATTCAAGATCCGGAAGCCCAGCGGAGCGATTATATAGGAATTGCAAGCGTGAGCAACAAGTCCATAGTCACATCCGGAATATACGAACGTTACTTTGAATCGGGCGGAAATTCATACCACCACATACTCAGCCCGTTCGACGGATATCCTTTTGAAAACAGCCTTTCGGCAGTTTCAATAATAGCCGTCAAATCAATAGATGCCGACGCCTTTTCAACAGCCGCATTCGCGCTCGGACTAAGTGACGGCCTCAAGCTTCTCGAATCATATCCTGATGTGGAAGGCATATTCATAACCAGGGACTTCAAAGTCTACACCACATCCGGTCTGAAGAATTCCTTCGAAATGACCGCAGGCCAGTTCACTCTGGCCAATTGAGAATCAAGCTCTTCAATTTCATGATACCCAAAAACGTAAAAATGAAAGCCCTTTCCGGGCTTTCATTTATTGTTTAAGCTTTATGTCCATTCTCCTTTACCAGCTTGATTCAATAACCTTTGTTTGCATCGACAAGATTGACCATTTCACCCTCGCCTGATGCAAAAGCCTTCAAATTTTCTTTGAAAATTTTATATGCCCTTTCCATGTAATGAGGATTTTCTCCGCATATGTGGGGAGTCATTATAATATTGTCGAGGCTCCACAAGGGACTTTCCTCAGATAAGGGTTCCTTGTTGTAGACATCAGTCACTGCACCTTTGATGGATTTTGACCGGAGAGCATCTATCATGTCGTCTTCATTGACAGTATTGCCTCTCCCCATGTTTATGAATACGGCCGTATCTTTCATGGCGGAAAAGTATTTTCCATCTATGAAATTTATTGTGCTTTTTGTGGATGGAAGAAGATTTATCACATAATCGCTTTCCTCAAAGACCTTGACCATGTCTTTTCTTTCATAAGCGCGGTCAACATATTCAGGAACATTGCCGCTTGAGCTTTTCACTGTCAAAACATTCATGCCCAAGATTTTCGAGACCCTTGCTATTTCAGTCCCTATGCTTCCCATTCCGATTATCCCGACCGTAGATCCATGTATTTGTCCCTGCGAAACATTTCTTTCGTATTTCCCCTTGATTTGATTCCCAAACATTACATGGAAATTCCTCGCCATCATAATCATCGCCGCAACGGCATACTCCGTCATATGGATTTTATGGATGCCCCGCCCGTTTGTAAGCAGTATGCCCCGTTTTGCCATTTCCGCCATAGGCATGTGGTCGACTCCGGCGCTTAGGCTTTGAACCCATTTGATTTGTTTTGCCGCTTCAAGCATGTCCTTTGTAAACCATAGGCCGAACAATACATCCGCATCCGGAAGTTCAGCCATGAGCTCTTCTTTATTTTCACATACAACAAGCAAATCCTCCGGATAATCTCTTTTCATTTCCTCTACGAATATTTCAGGCATTACCATATGGGGCCTGAAATTATTTATGACTATCTTCATTGATTCATCCTCCTTAAACTTTTATATATTTTAACATAAAAAAAGCATTTAAAAGACAAGGGTTTCCCAACCGTCTTTTATGGAGCGTGTTCTGCATTACATTCACTTACATCGCACAAATAAAATCAAGCCATCCATCATCTTTTCGGATAGCTTGATTCAGCAGTTGTAAGCACTTTGATGTTGCTTTTTATATTCAGTTGTGTTCGTTGAAATTTTATTTTCTATCGCACATACCTCCTAAGTGGTTCTTTTGGTTCTACTTAAGAAAATGTTGCATTTCTTCAACTTCTTAATCTCGCGCATTTCTTTCACAGACTGCCAAGCCTGTTATTAAGTCCTTACACTGCCTCTATATGAAGCCCCTTAAAGGAGCTTGATACAGCTCTTTTATATTATTATATTACCCTTGCAATTTAATCCTAAACATTTTTTACACTATTTGAAAGTGGTATAATACAATTAAATAAAGAAGGAGTGTTCCATATGGACTTCAATATTATAAGCAAAAAACTTTACGACCACTTTCCGATTCCTGAAGGAGACAACAAGCTAGCTTCAGTGCTTCTGCCTTTGGTGGAGATAGACGGGCGCATATGCCTGCTTTTTGAAATCCGTTCAAAAAATCTCAAAACCCAGCCTCGTGAAATATGCTTCCCAGGCGGAGGAATCGAAAAAAACGAAGCTCCGAGCCAGTCGGCAATAAGGGAAACAATGGAGGAATTGAATCTTTCCAAAAAACAAATATCGCTTATAGGAGCAATCGACCGCATTAGCACCCCATTCAACCTTTTCATATATTGCTATGTGGGGATTTTGGATATTGAAAGCGTAGACGTCTTGTCCATAAACAAAGACGAGGTTGAAGATGTTTTCACAGTTCCTCTCGACTATTTCATGGAGAACGAGCCAAGTGTACATTATATAGGAATGAAACTGGACATTCCAAATGACTTTCCCTTTGACAAGATTCAGGACGGAAAAGGCTACAATTGGAAAAACGGTCATTACCCTGTACATTTTTATGAATACGGTGGAAATGTCATTTGGGGCATGACCGCAAGAATGGTCAACAACTTCACCAACATACTCAAAGGCATTGACTGAGGAGGTGCTTTATGTCCACAACAGGCGCGTTTTTCGATATCGACGGAACTCTTTACAGAAATTCCCTCATGATAGAACATTTCAAAAAACTTATGAAATATGAAGTCATCAATCCAGCCCTTTGGCACACAAAGGTTAGAAAAACCTATGAAAATTGGGAAAAACGACGCGGAAACTATGACGACTATCTGCTTGAACTTGCAGAAGTCTATATTGATTCGCTCAAGGGCCTTGACAAGGACATGCTTGAATTCATAACAAATCAGGTTATCGACCTTAAAGGCGACAATGTCTATGTTTATACCAGAGAGAGGATTGCCTGGCACAAGTCAATGGGCCACAAAATACTGTTCATTTCAGGAAGCCCTTCCTTCCTTGTCCGCAAAATGGCGGAAAGGTACGAAATTGACGATTTCAAAGCTTCCGTCTATGAAACCGATTCGGAAAATCGTTTCACAGGCGAAATAAAGCAAATGTGGGATTCCGAAAACAAAAAAAAGGCAATGCGTGCTTTCGTTTCTAAATACGACATCGATTTGGACAAAAGCTATTCATACGGAGACACCGCAGGAGACATATCGATGTTCGAAATGACGGGACACCCCGTTGCCATAAACCCCACCAAAGAACTCCTGCTGGGAATAAAGGCAAGAAAAGACCTGAGCGAACGAATGAAAATAATCGTCGAAAGAAAAGACATCATCTACCATTTGGACGCATCGGTGGAGATATGAAACAGTAGCAAGTAGAACGTAGAAAGTGGAAAGAAAAATCAAAAACAAAACCCATAAGACCCGACGATTAAGAAAAAGTCAAGCTCTCATCGTCGGGTCTTATATTTTTCTGAAAACTGAAAATCAGTTGTCATATGCCTTGCATACACCTTGCCTTTCGTCTTTTGCTTTTCCTGATATCTGATACCTGTCGCCTGATATCTGCTCTTTCTTTCCACTTTCCACTGTCTTTATGCCAACTGCAAGCCGCAAGCTATTATGTCTTTTGTCAAAAATGGACACAAAAATGTCTGTCCCTTTTTAGTTTTTCTTTCCACTTTCCACTTTCAACTGTCTTTTAAGCCAATCTCTTGACTGCCTCGAAACCGATGAAAACGGCTCCAAGACCAAAAAATACATTCATAAGAACATTTGCAACTGCAAGCTGTATGCGAGCATCTTGAATCAGCTCAACTGTTTCAAACGAAAATGTTGAAAAAGTCGTAAGCGCCCCAAGAAGGCCCGTAACAACTAGAATCTTCATGTTCGACTCAATTTCAGCCATGTTCAAATGATAGGACATCAATGCGCCTATTATGAGGCATCCTATCATGTTGACGGTGAGAGTCCCCCAAAAATTATGGGACTTGAAATTTGAATTCACCAAATATGAAATCCAGTATCTCAGATTGCTGCCTATGAATCCGCCAATCCCTATCACAAGTACCTTCTGCATTCTTTCATCCCCTTTTTCCCCTTCGAATGCATACATTCTACATCAAAAAAGCCCCGGAATCAACTGAGGCCCGGCTTATGCCGGGCCTGTAGCTGTTCCATGTTTGATTCTAATTATCTTTCGAAAACCGCCCCTGTGCTTGCCGATGTCACCAATTTGCTGTACCTCGACAGATATGTTCCCGGTTTGGCTTTTGTCGGGGGCTTAATCCACGCCTTTCGCCTTTTTTCGATTGCATCTTCGCTTAGTGCCACTTCAAGCAGGCGGTTGGGTATATCGATGTTTATTGTGTCTCCCTCTTCTACTAGAGCTATCATTCCGCCCTCCATCGCCTCGGGCGAAACATGGCCTATGCAGGGACCTCTTGTCCCTCCGGAGAATCGGCCGTCGGTAATAAGGGCTACGGATTTTTCAAGACCCATTCCCGCTATTGCTGCTGTGGGGCTTAGCATCTCTCTCATCCCGGGTCCGCCCTTTGGTCCTTCGTAGCGAATTACAACCACGTCTCCAGGCTTAATATCCTTCCCAAGTATGGCAGCATATGCTTCTTCCTCTGAATTGTAGATTCGTGCCGGCCCGCTGTGCTTCATCATTTCAGACCCTACAGCCGACTGCTTTACAACGCTTCCGTCAGGAGCTAAATTGCCTCTTAGAACAGCTATTCCGCCTTCTTTCTTATATGGACTGTCCAATGGATGTATTACAGATGAATCTTTCACATAAGCGTTTTCAACCACTGTCGAAATAGGCTTTCCAGATATGGTCATGCAGCTTCCGTCAATTTTCCCGTCATCCAAAAGCATTTTAGTTACAGCGGATATTCCCCCCGCCCTGTCCAAATCGTCCATTGTATGAAAACCTGCAGGACTTAGTTTTGTGATGTTTGAAACCGTACGGCTGATTTCATCGAAGTCATCGAGGGTTATTTGAACTTCCGCCTCATTGGCTATTGCAAGCAAATGAAGAGCCGTATTGGTGGATCCGCCTATTGCCATATCAACGGTTATTGCATTTCTAAAGGCTTCCTTTGTCATAATGTCCCTTGGCCTTAAATCGTTTCTTAATGCTTCCATAATTTGAATGCCGGCATATTTGGCCAATTGTTTTCTTCTTCCGTAAGGAGCCGGTATTGTTCCGTTTCCGGGAAGAGCTATCCCCAATACTTCTGCCAAAGAATTCATGGTGTTTGCAGTAAACAGGCCTGCGCAGCTTCCGCAAGTCGGACAGGAATGAAGTTCTGCCTGATGAAGTTCGTCTTCTGTTATATTTCCTTCTTTATAACTTCCAACCGCTTCAAAGGCTCCGCTTACAAGGTCTATTTTCTTGCCTTCGGAATTTCCCGGAAGCATGGGTCCGCCGCTTATGTAGATTGCCGGTATATTCATTCTCGCAGCCGCCATTAGCATTCCCGGAACTATTTTGTCGCAGTTTCCAACCAACACCATTCCATCAAACTTCTGCCCCATAGTAACGGCTTCGATAGAATCGGCTATGAGTTCTCTTGTGGACAATGGATATTTCATTCCGGAATGATTCATGGCAATCCCGTCGCAAATTCCTATTGCCGGAAACTCCATTGGTGTTCCGCCTGCGGCATAAACACCTTTTTTGGCGGCTTCCGCAATCTCGTCCAAATGGAAATGGCCCGGTATAATCTCATTTTGCGCATTGACGATTGCAATCAACGGCCTTTCCAATTCTTCTTTTGTGTAACCCATTGCATACATAAGGGAACGGTGCGGCGCTCTTGCATCGCCTTTTTTCACTTCATCGCTTCGCATGATCCAAACCTCCTGTTTTCTATTGTCTTGACGGCTTCTTGATTTGGCACTTAAATAATTTAATTCATTTTTAAAAAAATAGATTACTGTATTATACCACAAAACAAAAAAAATGCACCCCGACAGGTGCATTTTTTTGTTTATATTTAAATTATTTGCTGTCCCCGTGTGTTTCGCTGCCGGCGATTTCCGAAATCTTATTTTCACTGTCTACAAATACTATCTTTGGCACAAGTCCCTTCGCCTCTTCTTCATCGATCCAGCAATAGGAAATTATTATGACTTCGTCTCCGGGCTGAACCCTTCTTGCCGCCGCACCGTTGAGGCAAATGACCCCGCTGCCGCGTTCTCCCTCAATGATGTAGGTTTCTATTCGTTCGCCGTTGAAGTTGTTGACGATTTGCACCCTCTCGCCCTCGATCATGCCCGCCGCATCCATCAAATCCCTGTCTATGGTTATGCTTCCAACATAATTGAGATTGGCTTCTGTGACCCTTGCCTTGTGGATTTTGCCCTTGTACATGTTGAGCATCATATCATTCAACCTCCAATCGAATGTTGTCGATGAGCCTTGCCTTCCCGAAACGGACCGCCAATGCCACAAGCACTCTGCCCTTAAGCTTTTCAATCGGCTTTATGTTTTCCGCATCGACAACTTCCACATAGTCTATCTCCGACAAAGGCTCTTGCCTTATCATTTTTTCAACCATCGCTTTGATTTCATTCCCGTTTCTTTCACCTGATGAAATACTTTCGGCGGCGGCCCTCAGAGACCTGTTCAATACAAGCGCCGCTTTTCTTTCAGCTTCGGAAAGATAGATGTTTCTGGAACTTTTTGCAAGACCGTCCGCCTCTCTCACAATGGGACAAACGACAATTTCAACATCAAAATTCAAATCCCGTACCATGCGTTTTATTACTGCAACCTGCTGAGCGTCCTTTTGTCCGAAATAGGCTCTGTCGGGATCGACTATATTGAAAAGCTTGCTTACGACAGATGTGACGCCCCTGAAATGTGTGGGCCTTGATTTTCCGCAAAGGCCTTTTGTCAAGTCTCCCGACACCTCCACATAAGTGCCATAGTCCTCGAAATACATTTCTTCAGCTTCAGGAGCAAACAATATGTCAGCGCCCTCTGCCGCGCATAAATCCGCATCCTTTTTCAAATCCCTGGGATAACTTTCGAGGTCCTCCCCAGGACCAAATTGTGTCGGGTTTACGAATAGGCTTACGACGACCAAATCGTTTTTCTCTCTGGCCCTTTTTATCAAAGAAAGGTGTCCTTGATGCAAAAATCCCATAGTAGGAACAAGTCCCACGCTTTTGCCTTTTTTATACGCTTCTTTCAAACGGCTGCGAAGCTCATCTATCTTTTTTACTGTATCCATTGAAAGCCTCCTTAATAAAGCTTTTCCAATATTGAAGCGTCTATCTTGAATGTATGCTTCTTCTCAGGAAATGCGCCGCTCCTTGTTTCATCGCCATAAGAAGCTACGGCTTCTTTTATTGACAAACCAACCTGTGCGTACTGCTTTGCGAATTTAGGAACAAAATCGCTGTACATTCCAAGCATGTCCTGCGTGACCAGAACCTGTCCGTCGCAATCCGCGCCCGCTCCGATGCCAATGGTTGGAATTGTCAATTTTCCAGAAATTATCTTTGCCAATTCAGCCGGCACGCATTCAAGGACTATTGCAAACACCCCTATTTCTTCCAAAAGCAGCGCGTCTTCTATGATTTTTTTGGCTGCATCCTCGGACTTGCCTTGGACCTTGAACCCTCCAAACATGTTGACCGATTGAGGCGTCAGCCCCAAATGGCCCACTACAGGAATCTGCGCTCCTATGACAGCGCGAATTTTGTCCGCTATCTCGCTTCCGCCTTCAAGCTTCACAGATTGAGCCAAACCTTCTTTTATCAGTCTTCCGGCATTTCTTACGGTTTCCTCGATGCTGACATGATAGCTCATGAAAGGCATGTCCCCTATGACCATAGCCCCTTTCACTCCTCTTGCAACAGCACGGCAGTGATGGATCATGTCCTCCATCGTGACTTGCAGCGTGTCCTCGTATCCAAGCACAACCATACCGAGAGAATCCCCCACCAGAAGGCTGTCCACACCCGATTCGTCCAGCAGTTTCGCCATTGAGTAATCATAAGCCGTTAGCATTGAAATCTTTCTTCCATTCTTTTTTGATTCGATAAAATCATTGACCGTAAACCTTTTAGCCATTCAGCTCACCCCTGTTCAGTATTTTTTTCATTTCTTCTATTTTCTCCTCCGGTTGGAGGCCGTAACGGCTTACATAATCAACCGTCTGCAACCCCATTAACCGGTAAAAATCTTCTTTTTCTTTAGCCGATTTGTCGAATGCTTCCATGTGCAACCTTATGACCCCCGCATCGCCTCTGGAAATGGGCCCCGTAAGTGTCTTTTCAGGTCCCCCGTCTTCGGCATTTTGAACCGTGCCCTTGGAAAGCGGCAGCAGGGCTTTAGCGGCATCCTGCCTTGAAAGCCCCATGTCCAGATACAAGGAAAAGGCATAATCCAAAAGAACTGTAACGTAGTTCGATGCCACACATGCCGCGGCATGATAGAGAGCTTTTTTATCTGTTTCTATTTCAAAAAATGAACAACCCGTGTCTTTTAGCATCCGCTTTACCGTCTGCATTTTTTCGCCGTCGCCTTCCACGGAAAAGACAGCGTCTCCCACTCTCTTCCACGCCTTTACGGGTTCTGCAAACGACAGGAGGGGATGCAGGGAATATGTGTGGCAGCCTCTCTTTTTTAGGACCTCAAGCTCTCCCGACGACAAGGCCCCACTCATATGTACAACAATTTTTCCATCCAATGCAGCATCCGCATCGGACATTTTTTTTGCAGTCAAGGGAATCTGGTCGTCATTCACAGTAAGAAAAATCATGTCTGAAGCTTCCGCCAATTCTTCCATGCTGCCGTACCAGGATGTTCCGGCAAAAGAAGCCGCTTCTATAGCTGAAGACTGCGTTCTGCTAAAGTATCCGCAAACATCATATCCACGGCTTTTCAAAAACTTTCCATAAGCTTTTCCTACTCTTCCTCCGCCTACAAATCCTATTCTCATTTCAGGATCCCCCTTTCACAACAAATGCCCGCCGTTTATAACCGGCGGGCATACAAAAACAAAACAATAAAAGCCTTCCTAAGCGGTTGCATAGAAAGGCGAATTTATCAAAATAATCTTGTCACCTCTGTCTCGGTCCATTGGCTCAGAGCAGAATTTCATTTCTTATTAAATTGTAAAAACAAACTTTACAGTGCGGCTCAAAATAGATACCGCCTATGGTAATTCTAACACAAAATATTGAAAGTATCAAGCTATAGCTTATTGACCAAGCATGGTCACATCCATATGCGGATATGGTATTTCTATTCCGTTTTTGTCGAACTCTTCCTTGACCATCTCCTGCATATCGTAAAAAACAGTCCAATAGTCTTCCTTTTCAACCCACGGTCTCACAACAAAATCCACGGAACTGTCCCCATGAGATATGACCCTTATAAAAGGCTCCGGTTCCTTCAATACAAGTTCGTGGTTTTCGCAAATTTGATTAATGACCTCTTTAACTTTTGTTATGTCCGAATCGTAGGAAACTCCGAATTTCAAGTCCACCCTTCTGATTTCCTCCGTTGAATAATTTATCACGCTGTTGTTGGAAAGATTTCCATTTGGAATTACTATCCTTTTATTGTCAGGAGTCAAAAGTACGGTATATAGTATCTGTATGGCTTGAACCGTTCCTCCAAATCCTCCAGCCTCGATATAATCTCCAATGTTGAAAGGCCTGAAAATTAGTATCAGCACTCCCCCCGCAAAATTTGACAGACTGCCCTGAAGAGCCAAACCTACAGCAAGTCCTGCGGCTCCCAGAATAGCTATAAAGCTCGTGCTTGGAACTCCAAGGATTATTACGATAGTTACTAATAGCAATATTTTAAGCGCTATCTTTACAAATGAATTCACAAACTTGACCAGAGTTATATCCGAATCGCTTTTCTTCAAAATCCTATTTAGTATTTTCATAAGCCATTTGATTGCATAAGCTCCTACAAACCATACGACAAGCGCCCCCAACATTCTTAGCGCGACCGTCGCCATAAAAGTTTTTATCACCAACCAAGTCTCGTAATTCATATATTGCCTCCTTTTTTTGTTTTTCTGCCCCAGTTCTTCGCATTTATTCTTTTTTCAATTCCAAAACCTTGCTTCCTTCCTCCAATTCATTTCCCGGGGAAAGGACTACAAGCTCACCCTCCGATATTCCGTTTTCTATAGCAAAATAGTCATTGCCCTCAAAAATGACGCTTACAGGTCTTAAAATCGTCTTTTCCCCGTCAACTACAAACACATGCGGCTTTTCGCCAATTTCAAAGACTGCATTATCCGGAACCCTCAGCACATCATTCATTTCCCTTGTTATTATCCTTACTTCCACTTCATAACCCAGCCGAATTTTGTCAGAGAGTGTTTCGGAAAGCATCTCCACCTTCACTCTTTTCTGTTCTATGCCCAATTCTGAAATTTTGCTGAAAGCTTTTGGGGATATTCTCTCGACCATGCCTTCTATTTCTTCGAGCCCTATATCCTCATTCTCTATTATGACAGTCTGTCCCTTTTCAACATCGCCCACATCGCTTACGAGGACATCCGCCTCAATAAACAATTCTTCAAGGCTTCCAAGCTCGAAAAGCGGCATGCCCGGACTTATATACTCGCCTTCCTTTACGTGAAAGAGCGTGACCTGTGTATCCTCTGTAGATGTGATTGTCAATTTGTCGCGGTTATTCTCCAAAAGGTCTATCTCATAGCCTATTGTCCGGCTTTGCGCTTTTGCGCTATTGTATTGGCTTAGAGCCTGCCCGTAGGTCTGCTGTGCAACTTCATAAGCAGTTTTCGCCTTCAAATAGTCGTCATTGCTTACTGCTCCCTCTTCAAAAAGTTTCTCCATATTGCCTAAGGTGCGGAAAGCTTCATCCCTTGCCAGGCGAGCCGATTCGACATATGCATATGAAGCTGCGGCGTCAGCTCCGCTCATTTGGGCCGTCAAGCTCTTGATTTGAAGCTCTATATCATCTCCCTCAACCGTTGCGAGGATGTCTCCCTTTTGTATCGACTCTCCTTCCTTTACATATATATCCTTCAACACTCCGCTTATGTCCGAATAAATGACATGCTCGTTGTCGGATTTCGCATAAGCAGTCTCTTCGACATATTCAAGCACCTGCCCTTTCTCAACGGAGCTGACCTCCACAGGGATACCTTTGTCTTGAGAGGAAATGTAATAAAACACCCCTGCGGAAACTATAGCCAAGGCTATTGAAATCGTTGCCCATTTCTTTATTTTCTTCTTTTTTTGATTGTTGCTGTTTCTAAGCAATCCATTGAATTTTTTCGCTATTTTCATAAGGGCCTCTCTTTAAGTTATTCTATTCTTTAGAGCTTCTATGAAATCCAGCCTTTTTATCTTTTGAGAACTGAAATACTGGGCAATCAACACATAAAAAACTGTCAAAGCGGCGGCATATATATACGAATTCTTTTCAATAGGCGCGGTCATTGTATAAAATTCCGTTTGAAACGATGTCTCCATAAGCCTCATAAGCCACCTTCCCAACGGAATCCCAAGCGCAATGCCAAATGCCGTCATGATTAGGTTTTCCTTCAAAACGATTCTATTGATTTCTTTTTTTGAAAATCCCATGATGCGCAAGGATGAAAATTCGAGTCTTCGCTCATTTATGCTCATCATAGTCGAATTGTAAACTATCGCAAAACCAATTATTCCCGCAAACAATGCATAGACGGAAAGTCCTGCATAGGTGAGCTTGGTGAACTCCTTAAAAATATTTTTCAGGTCTTCAAGCGAGTTTACGGATGATACATTTTTGACATCTTCCATTTTTTCTTTGACCCTGTCTGTAGAGTCGATCATCACCCCGGTTATCATCCCTTCATCGAGAAGCCTCTCTTGCATTAAGCCTATGTCCATGTATGCATTAAGGCCAAGGCTCTGCTTGACTACCCCCTCGACCTTAATTCTGACATCGTCCTTAAACGGAATGAAGTTCTTGACATTGACCACGTCGCCTTTTTCAATGTCAAGTATGTAAGCCATGGGTTCGCTTATGAGCATTCCTTCTTGAGAAAGACTGAGAATTCCTCCATCAGAACCGGCCAGATTATAAAATTCCGTATCCGGTTTAAGGCCTATTACGCTTACGACTTTGCTCTTCCATCCATTTTCAATCTCAAACGGAAATTCAATCTTTCCTTCTATGCCTGTTACATCAACCAATTCACTTATTTCCATCACAGAACGTTCCGAAAGCGGCTTGGTGTAGGCTATTTCATAATCCATCCGCATGAACTCTCCATACTGGTCATAGAACATTGCCTCGAAAACATTAAGCATGTGCGCAGGCATAAGCGCTATAGCGAATGTTACTGCAATGCCCACAGACAGAAACACAAACCTCTTTCTGCTTCTGAAAACATTCCTCCATACGACCTTCCAGCTGAAGCTTATGTGTTTCCAAATGAAAGTGATTCTTTGAATGTATGTCTTTCCAATCTTCTTGGGAGGCTCCGGCCTCATTGATTCTGCAGGTGTTATCCCGAGTATGCTTCTAGCTCCCCAAAGCCCTGCTCCTATGCAATAGATTGCGCTTAAAAAGAAACCCATCCCAAGATAATTCCATGAAAATATCCTGACCTTGAAAGGTATTCTGTAAAATTCCTGATACAGATTTGCCATGGGACCCGAAAACAAGTATCCTGAAAAAACTCCTATCACAGATCCAATCGTTCCAATTATGAATGCGTATTTTGCGTAATGGAAGAGAATATCCTTGTTTCTATAGCCTATAGCCTTTAGAACGCCTATTGAAGTCCGGTCGTTCTTGACTAGTCGCATAATCATTATGGCTATTATTGCAGCCGCCACGCCAAGAAAAACCATGGGTATTACATTGGCCATTTGTTTGGCTCCCCTTATTTCCTCGGCCACTATGCGGTCGCTCATGTGGTCTTCCCTTCTTATTATGCGCTGCACGCCGTATCTTTCAATCACCTTTTCAAGCTCGTCCTTGAATATGCCGTCCTCGTCCGGATTCTTTAGTTTTATAAGCACTTCATTATATGATTTTGAATATCCGAAGACCTGTTGCGCGAATTCTTCTGAAACAAACAGAATTCCATATTTAGATGGTTGAGGAAGAAGATTCTGCTCATCCTCCATAAGGTATATATGCTCAGGGCTACCAACAAGCCCCCTTACATCGAGTTCGTAATCCTTGCCGCCTATTTGGGGATGGACCACGTCTCCAACTTCTATTCCTCTTGCTTCGGCAAACTGCTCCAGAACCAATACGTCTCTTCGACCGTCCTGGATCCATCCCCCTTCCAATATGTATAAATCATTTATTCTGTTTTCCGCCTCCGGTATGGACGATATGCCCACATTCACCTTTTCGTCTTTGTCCTCGACCTCAAGAGGCGTCTTGAAAAAAACTCTTCCCTGGGCGGATTCAACCCGCGGCATTCGTCTTATGCGTTCAATGCCCGATTCGTTTATCTTCATGAGCTCTACGCTTACATCCTGAAAATTGTTGAGTTCATAATATTTTTGCGTTCCAACTTCCAGATCCGTGACAGCCAGGGAAATGGCCACATATGTCATTATTCCTACAGCCACCACCATTGAAACTGCTATAAACTGCCCTTTTGCCTCCCTAATATGGCGATATAGGCGGAGATTGAATTTTTTCATCACCATACAATCCTTTCGGGAGGGATAGGCTCATCATTGTATTTGTCTGAAATTATCCGCCCGCTCCTCATTTTGACAACGCGGTCGGCCATGTCCGCAATCGCGGCATTATGGGTTATTATCATAACCGTCTTGCCGTGCTTCTTGTTGACCTTGCTTAGCAACGACAAAATTGAAAGACCTGTCTTGAAATCCAAAGCTCCTGTAGGCTCGTCACAAAGCAATATGTCTGGATTTTTCGCAACAGCTCTCGCTATCGCCACCCGTTGCTGCTCCCCTCCGCTCATTTGCGAAGGAAAGTGGTCCATGCGCTCGTCTAGATTGACTTCCTCCATCACCGAATCCACTTCCAAGGGATTTTCGCATATTTCCGAAGCAAGCTCAACATTTTCCCGAGCGGTCAGATTCGCCATCAAATTATAGAACTGAAATACAAATCCCACTCTGTTTCTTCTGTACATTGTAAGCTTGTTGTCGTCATACAAAGTTATTTCATCACCCCTGAAAAACACATTGCCTCCCGAAGGAACATCCATGCCTCCGATAATGTTAAGCAATGTGCTTTTCCCCGAACCGCTCGGTCCCAGTATGACAACAAACTCGCCTTCATAAATTTCAAAGGAAGCGTCTTCAAGAGCTCTAACCTCGACTTCTCCCATCTGATAGTATTTGCTTATTTTTTCAGCTTTCATCAGTATTCTACCCGTCATGCGGTTACGCTCCCTTTATATGTTTAGGACATAAAGAAAAACCAATGATTCGATACAATGCGTCTGAATGTGTTTGACTTAATCACAATGTTTGTTATTGAAAAGCCGAATTTTTTGTTGATTCCGCTTATAATTCACTTTACTGGTTTATAGTATATTCCATCTGCCAGGGTTTTTCCTTCGAATTCTTCATAACGGATTCCCGCAAGCATATGTTTCTGCTTTTTGCGGAATGAAAGCGATGCAAAATTAGGTGTTGGATATATTATTGTCTCCGAAAATATGCCTTTCACGCCCGATGCCTTCAAATCCTTTATGAAACGTCTGTACATAGCGCTTCCGACACCCTTGCCGCTGCAATTTTTCATTATCGCTATCTTGTCAACCAACACAAAATTTTCCGTTTTGCTCAAATCGAACTCAGGCGACCAATACACCTTTGAAATCCAATCCGGATTCTCCGAAAGCCACTCTTCCTTAGTGTAAGCCATTAAAAATCCTACCGTTTCGCGTCCCTTGGCGACATAGAAATAATCAAGTTTGTCCACCATTTCGCTAAAAAATTTCATAAAATAATCCGGGTCGGATTTATAGTCATCCATCAAGAATCCGCTGTAAGAATCCTTTTCGCTCGTACCTACGCTTTTGGCAACCCTGTAAATGCCTGCAACATCTTTCTTTTCAGCTTTTCTTACGCTGACCTTCTCTACGTCAATTCTTTTGAAGCTATTAATCGGTGCTTCTTCGTCTCTTGATTCCATAATATCCCTCCATTTGATTTTTATAAACAACTCCATTGTTGTTTATACCCTTATCATATATCAAACGAACACCAATAAACAAATTTAGAACTGCATATTTGTATAGTTCAGACCCTCTAATCATATGTTTAACAAGCAATTTCAAACTCGAAATATTTTCTCTCAACTCAAAAGATTTTCAGGATTCAAAGGATAAAGCTCCTCCAATACAAACACCCCGTCCTTTCTTACAAGCACATCGTCAAAATAAATTTCTCCACCCCCGTATTCCGGTCTCTGTATGCAAACCAAATCCCAATGTATTGACGAATCATTTCCGTTCGAAGCTTCCTCATAGCACCTTCCGGGAGTGAAATGAAAGCTCCCTTTGATTTTTTCATCAAACAGTGTATCCTTCATCGCTTTTTCTATATGAGGGTTGACCCCTATGGCAAATTCACCTACATATCTTGCCCCTTCATCCGTATCAAACACATCGTTTATTCGCTCTGTGTCATTGGCTTTAACTTCAACTATCTTGCCGTTCTCGAAATCGAGCACAATATTTTCATATGTGACGCCTTGGTATACAGCCGGGCAATTATATGAAATCCTTCCATTAACAGAGTCCTTTACAGGGGCCGTAAAAACCTCGCCGTCCGGTATGTTCATTTCTCCGGCGCATTTAATGGCGGGAATACCCTTTATAGAAAAACTTATGTCCGTACCCTCACCTTTTATGAGGACTCTGTCCGTCTTTTCCATAAGGTCAACGAGGCTTTCCATTGCATGGGACATCTTTCCATAGTCAAGATTGCAGACCTTAAAATAGAAGTCCTCGAAAGCTTCAAGACTCATGTCGGCCAATTGCGCCATCGAATAATTTGGATATCTCAGTATGACCCATTTGGTATTGTTGACCCTCTCCTCACTGTGTACGGGATTCTGATACCTGTCTATATATCTCTTTATTTTTTCCGCGCCCAAGTCCCCAAGCTCGCTTATATTTTCAGATCCTCTTATGCCTATGTATGCATCCATCTTTTTCATCATGGCAAGGTCGACTTCAGCCATCAAATCAATTTGCGCATCGTCGGAATGCTTCAATATCTCCCTTAACAAAGAGTCGTCCCTTTGCCACAAAAATGGGAGCCCTCCAACTTTATATACCTCCCTCACCAATGCCTGAACCAGCGGTTTGGTAGCCTCCCCCTTGTACTCAATCAAGACTTTCTCGTTTTTCTTAAGCCTGCAGGAATATCCTATTAGATTTTCTGCTAATTTTGCAATTCTAGGGTCCATATTATCTCTCCTCGATTCTTATTTATTCTCAATAATTATACCATTTTTCATCAATCGTTCAATTCATGAGGAATTATTGCCTTTGTGTTTAAACTGTCTTATAATTGGTATATATAATTATGTAAATAAATTTAAGGAGGCTTTATATGAAAAAATTCAGATGCATACCATGCGGCTACGTATACGACCCGGAAATCGGAGACCCTGACGGTGGAATTGAGCCGGGAACAGCTTTTGCAGACATCCCCGATGACTGGACCTGCCCCATGTGCGGCGTAACAAAAGACATGTTCGAGCCTGTAGAATAATGATTTTAAAAAAGCCCCCTTGTTCTTCAAGGGGGCTTCTTACTGTAGAAAAACCCATGATTTATTCTTTGATTTGCCTTTCCCGTCAACCGTTCTTGTCTTTTATTTTTTTCCCGACATCTGTTATCTGATATCCGCTCTTATATTTTTTCGTCAGCAGTCAGCGTGCAAATTGCAGTAAAATAAAAACATTACCTTTTTTTGATTTTTTGTTCTTCTGTCTTTAGTCCTTGATTTTCTGTTTTCCCTTTCTACTTTCCTCTTTCTACTTTCCACTTTCCACTTTCTACTTTCTACTTTCTACTTTCTACTTTCTACTTTCTACTTTCTACTGTTCTTCCTGTTTGACTATTTCTTTTAGTTTCAATATAATGGTTTAGATGCACGATGCATCAACTGGAGGTACATAGAAATGAAAAAACAATACAAAGCCGACGCCGCCCTTGTCTTCGTGGCAATGACATGGGGGGTTTCTTTCATATTGACCAAATTGTTGATTGAAGAAATAGGAGTTTTTAATTTTCTTTCTCAAAGATTTTTGATTGCAGCCTTTATTGCAGGCTTATTCTTTAGAAAAAAATTCAAATACATAACTCCAAAAATGTTTTTCACCGGAATGTTCATCGGTTTCATACTTTTTGCAGGATACGCATTCCAGACAATGGGACTTCTTTACACTAGCATATCAAACTCGGCTTTCATAACGGGTTTTTCGGTAGTTCTCGTACCAATAATAAGTACCGTCTTCTTCAAGAGCAAGCCCTCTGTTTCAGCACTTGTGGGAGCTTTTATGGCCATTGTAGGACTTGCATTTCTCACTTTGGGGAACGGATGCGGTTTTTCCAGTATAAACTTGGGAGACTTTCTCACATTCCTTGCCGCAATCAGTTTTGCAATGCATATAATTTCCGTCGGAATCTTCGCAAAAAAAGGGAATGCAGTAATTTTGGCAATAACACAAATTTTCGGAGTCGGCTTTTTCAGCGGAATCACAGCCCTTATTTTTGAAGAACCCGCCATTCCGTCAACTGCTGCCGATTGGGCGTCAATGCTTTTTCTTAGCATAGCCTGCACGGCACTGGCTTTTATAGCACAAAACGAAGCTCAAAAATACACTACTGCATCCCATACCGCACTCATTTATTCAGGAGAACCTGTTTTCGCCTCGATTTTCGAATTCCTTATTTACGGGACCATTCTTTCAGGTCAAAGCCTTTTGGGCGCATGCCTGATTCTGTCGGGTGTAATTATTTCGGAACTCAATCCATTCAGGAAAAGACGAAGCGGACATGTTTCTGCTTGAATAAAGGCTCCGCCTGCAGAGTCAAACATATTGACTTCTCTGCAGGCGGAGCCTTTTTCTATTGGTCAGTCTTCAAATATTCCGTACTCCGCCATCTTATCCTCAATCGTCTTCCAAAGTTCGTCGTATCCTTCTTTGGTTTTGACCGAAATAGGTATAACCAAATCCCCTTCGCCCATTTCAAGCGTTTCTCTGATGACTTTTAGATGGGCTTCCTTTCTGCTTCTTGGAATCTTGTCCGTCTTGGTTGCAAGAACAATCCCCCTGTATCCTTGGCCACGTATCCAATCAAACATCGTTTTGTCCAATTTTGAAGGTTCGTGCCTTATATCGGCTAAAAGGAACACGCTCATAAGCATCTGTCTTTCGTGCAGATATCTTTCTATGCTCTTTCCCCATGATTCCCTGCTTTTTTTGGAAACCTTGGCATATCCGTAACCTTGCAGGTCGACAAAATAAATCAACTCATTTATTCTGTAAAAATTTATAGTCTGCGTCTTTCCCGGCGTGGAACTGGTTCTGGCCATTTTTTTCCTGTTAACCAACATATTTATAATAGAAGATTTTCCGACATTGGAACGACCGGCAAAAGCAATTTCCGGCAAATTGTCCCCTGGATACTGCGCCGGACTGACTGCACTGATTACAAAATCGGCGCTTTTAATTTTCATTTACGCTCCCCTTCCACAAGAGCGTGTTCGAGCACCTCGTCCATGCTTTCAACTGGAACGAACTTGACCTTTCGCCTGACTATGGCAGGTATGTTTTCCAAATCTTTTTCATTTCCCTTTGGTATCAATATCTTCGTAATCCCGGCTCTTTCAGCGGCAAGAGATTTTTCCTTGAGGCCTCCTATGGGAAGCACCCTTCCCCTCAGAGTGATTTCTCCCGTCATAGCAACTTCTCTGTTTATGGGTTTTCCGGTCAACGCGGAAATTACGGCTGTGGCCATTGTTATTCCTGCCGAAGGACCGTCTTTTGGTATGGCGCCTTCCGGTATATGAATGTGCACATCCGTTTTCTCATGAAAAGCCTTGTCTATCCCAAGAAATTCCGCCTTGCTGCGTATATAGCTTATTCCTGCCTGTGCTGACTCCTTCATGACATCGCCCAATTGCCCGGTTAGGGTTATTTCCCCTTTTCCGCTCATAAGCGTTGCCTCGATGGTCAATGTCTCTCCGCCTACAGTCGTCCATGCCAATCCGGTTGCAAGCCCCAATTCGCTTTTCTGATTCAATACATCATACCTGTATTTTTTGTTGCCCAAATATTTGTCGAGATTTGATTTTGTGATGCGAACCGTATCGATTTTTTCCTCGACGATCTTGACAGCGGCTTTCCTGCAAATTTTGGCAAGCTGTCTTTCAAGTTCCCTTACGCCCGATTCCCTGGTATAGAAATTTATTATATCCTTTATCGTGCTGTCAGAAATCGAAAGATTTTCAGGCTTCAAGCCATGCTCCTTGAGTTGCTTGGGCAAGAGATAACGTAGCGCTATCTTCGTCTTTTCCGGTTCGGTGTATCCCGAAACCTGAATGATTTCCATTCTGTCCATAAGTGGACTGGGTATATCGTTCAATGAGTTCGCAGTAGTTATGAACATCACCTTTGAAAGGTCAAAGGGCACCTCAAGATAGTTATCCGTAAACTCCTTGTTCTGTTCGGGATCTAGAACCTCAAGCAGGGCCGAAGCCGGATCTCCTCTGAAATCACTGCTGATCTTGTCTATCTCGTCAAAGAGGAAAACAGGGTTTTTGCTGTTCGCATCCTTGACCGCAGTTATTATTCTCCCCGGTATTGCTCCGATGTAAGTTCTCCTGTGTCCGCGAATTTCAGCCTCGTCCCTTACTCCGCCTAATGACATTCGAACGAATTTTCGGTTAAGAGACCTGGCAATGGATTTGGCTATTGATGTTTTTCCAACTCCCGGAGGCCCAACAAGACAGATGATCGGACCTTTCATGCTTTTAACAAGCTTGCGTATGGCAAGATATTCCAGTATTCTTTCCTTTACATCCTTTAGTCCATAGTGGTCTTCTTCCAGAATTCTCTTGGCCTTCTTGATATCTATGCTGTCCTTGGTCTGCTTGTTCCAGGGCAGTTCCAAAAGCCATGTGACATACGTCCTTATAACGTTTCCCTCCGCAGAACCCGGCGACATCATCCTCAAGCGCTTTATTTCCTTTTCTGCTTTTTCTCTTACGCTTTTTGGTATTTTGACATTGTCCAGCTTTTGATACAGCTCTTCTATGTCGTCATCAAAACCCGGCCCTTCTCCCAGTTCGTCTTGAATAGCCTTCATCTGCTCTTTGAGATAATAATCCTTTTGAATCTTGTTTAGGCGTTTTCTGACCTTCTTGTCTATTTCGTTTTCAATCTCCAGTATTTCTATTTCCTTTAAAAGTATTTGGTGAAGTACTTCCAAACGTTCCTTGGGATTGAGCGCCTCGAGTATCTCCTGTTTCTGACTCGTTTTCAGAATCATGTGTGAAGCCGCCGCATCCGCAAGTCGTCCAGGTTCCTCTATTGAAGAAACTGTTATCAGCACTTCCGGCGAAATCTTGGTGCTGGCACTAATGTATTCCTCGAATGCGTTTATTACCGTACGCATCAATGCCTCGCATTCCTTGGTCACTTCTATTTTGTCCTCATCGATGTATTCTTCAATTTCAACCCTGAAAAAAGGTGTTTCCTCTATGATTTCAATGATTTTTCCACGATCCACACCTTCCACAAGCACGCGGATTGCATCTCCCGGCAATTTAAGCATTTGTTTTATTTTAGATACAGTTCCCACTTTATAAAAATCAGAACCTGTCGGCAAATCAACTTCCACTTCCATTTGCGATGACAAAAATATCTTTTGATCCATCATCATGGATTCTTCCAAGGCCTTGATTGATTTTTCCCTGCCTATGTCAAAATGAAGCACCATATTCGGGAAAACCGTTAGCCCTCTCAGAGGAATCATAGGAAGTTCTATCAGATTCTTCTTGATTTCATCCATATTGTCACTCTCCTTTTAGCCGGTCCGCATTTGCGGCACGGTTTCTTAAAATCAGCTTTTTATTTATAAACCTTTGAATTAAATAAGAAAGCGAGAAACCCGCTTTCTTATCAAGTCATTTCTAAGACGCATTTTCTTCCTTCTTGATGCGTTTGCGTTTGCTTTCTCCGAAAACCAGTTTAGGCTGAACGCCTTCACTGATTGTTTCTCTTGTTACTATGCATTTCTTGATGTCGTCCCTTGAAGGAATCTCAAACATTATATCCCTCATGACGCTTTCAATTATGCTTCGTAGACCCCTCGCCCCAGTGTTGCGCTTTACAGCTTCTGTGACAATTTCATCAATAGCCTCGTCTTCAAACTCGAGTTCAACGCCGTCAAGTTCAAAAAGTTTCTTGTATTGCTTAACCAAAGCATTTTTAGGTTCGAGAAGTATCCGTTTGAGCGCATCCTCTTTCAATTCGTGCAGACCCGCATAAACCGGCACTCTACCAACAAATTCCGGAATCAATCCGTACCTGAGCAAATCCATTGGAAGAATCTTTTCAAGCAGTACGCCTATTTCCATCTCTTCTTTGCCTATTACATCGGCAACAAACCCTATATTCTTCTCTCCGATTCTTCTCTGTATGATTTTATCTATGCCGTCAAAAGCTCCCCCGCATATGAACAATATGTCGCTAGTGTCTATCTGTATGAATTCCTGCTGAGGATGCTTTCTTCCGCCCTGCGGCGGAACGCTTGCAACTGTTCCTTCGATTATTTTCAGAAGAGCCTGCTGCACTCCCTCTCCGCTAACATCCCTTGTAATTGAAGGATTGTCGGATTTTCTTGATATCTTATCGATTTCATCAATGTAGATTATTCCCTTTTGAGCTCTTTCTACATCATAATCGGCAGCCTGTATAAGCCTTAGAAGTATGTTTTCAACATCCTCCCCGACATAACCGGCCTCCGTAAGAGACGTGGCGTCGGCAATCGCAAAAGGAACCTTCAAAAGCTTTGCCAGGGTCTGGGCCAGAAGCGTCTTTCCGCAACCGGTTGGACCTATAAGCAAAATATTGCTTTTCTGCAATTCAACATCATCTTCCTTTTTTTCCTTGTTGATTCTCTTGTAGTGATTGTAAACTGCAACCGCCAATGTTTTTTTGGCGCTTTCCTGCCCTATTACATATTGATCGAGAATTTCCTTTATCTTTGCAGGCTTGAGTATGCCCGACATTTCAACATCAAAAGTCTCATTCAATTCCTCTTTGATGATTTCCATGCAAAGTTCAACGCATTCGTCACAGATATAGACATTGGGTCCGGCAATCAACCGTCTTACCTGATCTTGCGTTTTCCCGCAAAATGAACATCTGAGTTGCTTTCTATCATCGGTTTTCGCCATTAGAACACCTCTTTCGTCCTTTATCTTGAACTGATAACCTTGTCAATTATCCCATATTCCACAGCGGCCTCGGAACTCATAAAATTGTCCCTGTCCGTGTCTATGGATATTTTTTCGAGACTTTGCCCGGTTCTTTCACTTAAAATAACATTCAGCTTCTCTCTTATTTTAATGATTCTCTCTGCGTGGATTCTTATGTCCTCCGCCTGTCCCTGGGTTCCTCCAAGTGGCTGATGAATCATTATTTCAGAATTTGGAAGCGCATATCTTTTTCCTTTTTCTCCCGCAGCCAGCAAAAATGCACCCATCGATGCGGCCATGCCCACGCATATAGTGGAAACATCCGGTTTTATGAACTGCATGGTGTCGTAAATTGCCATTCCCGAAGTGATTGAACCCCCCGGACTGTTTATATAAAGCGATATGTCCTTATCCGGATCTTCTGATTCCAAAAACAGCATTTGAGCCACTATAAGACTCGCCGTTACATCATTGACTTCTTCTCCGAGAAAAATTATGCGGTCTTTAAGCAGTCTGGAAAATATGTCATAAGATCTTTCGCCTCTGTTTGTCTGTTCAACAACTATGGGCACCAGCGCCATAAAAAACACCTCCTATTTCAATTATACCTTTTCTAGTTTGATTTCTAAACAAGTTTTGTATTTTCAACCAAAAGATCGATCGTTTTTCTGGTTACGATGGATTCCTTAAGATATTCCATATTTTGACCGCCGTAAGTCATCTTGACCTTGTCTAATTCCATTTTGTATTGCTCGGCGATTTTTTCCATTTCTGTTTCAATCTCCTCTTCTGAAGCTTCAACAGCTTCCTTTTGGGAAATCGCTTCTATAGTAAGGGCTGTTCTGACCTTTTTCTCAGCATCCTCTTTCATTTGCTCTCTGAGGTCTTTTTCCCCGGACTTGGTTATTTCATAGTACTTGTCCAAATCCAATCCTTGGTATCTCAATTGATATTCAAAGTCCTTTATCATCGAATCTATCTCATTTTCTATCATAATTTCCGGAATATCGATTTCAGAAATTGAAACGGCTTCTTCGACAACCTTGTTCCTTATCTCTGATTCCGCGCGTTTTTTGGCTTCCTCTTCCAGTTTGGCTTTAGTGTCGGCCCTAAGTTCTTCGAGTGTGTCGAATTCACTTATATCTTTTGCCAACTCATCATCCATTTCAGGCAATTCCTTGCGCTTGATTTCTTTTACATGAACCTTGAAAACAGCTTCCGCTCCTGCAAGCTCTTCGGAATGGTATTCTTCTGGAAAAACAATCTTGACTTCTTTTTCTTCACCGGCCTTGCATCCCACCAATTGCTCCTCAAATCCCGGTATGAACTGGTTGGAGCCCAATTCCAAAGAATGGTTCTCGTCTTTCCCACCTTCGAAAGCTTCATCTCCAACAAAACCTTCATAATCGATTATTGCAGTATCGCCTTCTTTGGCTTCTTCTTCAACGCTTATCAAACGGGCATTCATTTCTCTTGATTTTTCCATCTCTGCGTCTAAATCCTCGTCTTTGACCTCTGATGAAACATTTTCTACTTCAATTGAATTGTAGTCTCCGAGAACAACTTCCGGTTTCACTGTGACATCTACGGTGAAGACTACAGGCTCGCCCGGCTCCAAAGTCTCAATGTCAACGTCGGGTCTTTCTACAGGATCCAATCCAAGTTCCTCAATAGCCTTTTCGTATTCGACAGGAAAAGCCTCATTTATTGCGTCGTCATAAAACACTCCAACGCCGTATTGCAGCTCTATCACCTTTTGCGGCGCTTTGCCTTTTCTAAAACCCGGTATATTGAATCGGCCTCTGTTTTTCAAGTATGCCTTTTGTATGGCCTTCTTGAAAGCCTCGTCTGAAACTGTGACCTTCAAACTGACCTTGTTGTTTTCTTTTTTTACTAATTCTGAACTCATGATAGTGTGCCTCCTCTAATTATATGTTAGCTTTTTCCCCGCTTCCAGGGTTGTAATCCGAAGATTTAATCAAAAAAAGTTTATACTGTTACAATAACACATTATACCATAGATGATGTATCAAGGTAACATATAAACCGCTCTTCTATGAATATCCCCGTAAATTATACCACTCGTCAAGTCTTTGTAAACCCTTTTTTGCCATTTGGAGGCGGTTTCATGTTTTTTCAAAGACTTTAATTGCATTTCAATGCATTTCGTACCTTTTGTGGTTTAAAATCAACCGTTTTCAAAGTAAATATAAGCAAATATTTTGAAAACGAAAAGGCAAGGTCATCTGCCTATCGGCAAAGTCGCAATGAAAAACCCAGAAGCCAACAAAATTATTGCAGCCCCCGACGGCAAGGCGTATTTGTATGCAAACACCATTCCGGCAATCGAAAAAAACAAACCCAAAACAGATGCAAGAGCCATTGTCGATTCGATATTTTTGGTAAAGCGGCCCGCTATCATGGGAGGGATTGTCAAAAGAGCTATTGCCAGTATAATCCCTACCAATCTGAGAAGAACCACAACCGAAACCCCTACAAACACATATATCAAATAGTCGAAAAAGCCGTTTGCGCTGCCCGTAGCATCTGCAAACAACTCGTCGAAAAGATATGACTTCAGGTGATTAATGTAAGCCCATGTCAGGACAATCGTCACTAAAGTCAGCAAAGCCATCGGATAGAGGTCGAAAAGTCTTACAGCTTCAATGTCCCCAAAAAGATAGACATGTATATCCGGCGGCTCACCAGGTTTCAAATAAATGAATATGCTGCCAAGTGCCATTCCAAGCGCCCACAAGACCCCTATCGTTCCATCCATGTGCTTGGAGTCCCTTTTTTTCATTGCGGCAATTATCATTGCTCCGGCCAATGCAAAGACAAAGGCCCCCCATATGGGTTCAAAACCCATAAGAAAGCCAAGACCGACACCTCCGAAAACCATATGGGCAATTCCGCCGCTCATCATGACAATATTCTTTTCCACTATCACAGTTCCTACAATTCCGCATAGTATGCTGGCAAACAAAGCGCTGAGAAGGACACGGTAGGAAAAAGCAATCCCAAACATATCTTCAGTCATTTCCGCCGCCCCCTTTTTCGTGTTTTTTCAAAACCCTGTGGGGCACACCGTGTGCAAGAAGGTCCACAGGACATCCAAAAGTATGCTCTATTATATTTTCATTAATTTCAGATTTTCCATGATAGAACAGTTCTGCATTTAGGCATGCTATACTTTCCACATATGACGATATGACTCCCAAATCGTGTGTTATCAGTATGATTGTCATCTCGCTGTTGAGTTGCTTGAGCAAATCATAAATTGCTTCTTTGGACTTTGTGTCAATGCTTGCAGTCGGCTCATCCAAAATAAGTATTTTGGGCTCTATTGCCAAAGCCCTCGCAATCAGCATTTTCTGTGTTTCTCCGCCCGAAAGCATCTTGACTCTTTTTCCCTTGAGGTGCATTATTCCCACCCTTTCCATTATGGAGTCAGCTTTCAAAAGCGCTTCTTTGCCGTACCTCCTGAAGGGCTTGACTTTCCCCAAAAGCCCCGTAAGAACAACTTCACCCACGCTGATAGGAAAGTCTTTTTCAAACGTTGTAAATTGGGGCACGTATCCAACCAATCCGCGAGCCTTTTCAGGCGTCATTCCATAAACAAGCACATTTCCTTCACTTGCTTCCTTTATACCCAAAATAACCTTGGCAAGGGTTGTCTTTCCTCCCCCATTCGGTCCGATTATGCCCAGAAACTCTCCTTTCGCAATCTTCATGTTCACATTGTTAAGCACACAATTGTCTCTATAGCATACTTTCAAGTTTTCTATTTCAACAGCTGAAGCCATAAATACACTCCTCATCCGGTTCGCCTTCCTCATTATTCCAATATCATTCTTTTTTATTTCGCTTTACAGGTTTGCACAAGTCTTTTTTTTTATCAGACATGCGACCGCATTTTTCGCATTCGTATTTTCTTTTGCTTATGGACTTTAAAAGCTTTTTATAATCTTCTTTGCTCATCTTGCAGGCTTTCATGTAAAACACCCCTTTTACTTTCAGGCATCAAAACCATGTCACTTGCGCCTCCTGCCCTCTCTAAACATTACAGGAGATGCTCCGAAAATGAAACCTTCCTTGAAAGCCGCAAGCTCCATGGTCGAAAGCTCTTTTACCACTTCTGTCATATTCCGCAATGCCTTCGGCTCATTTATGCTTTCGATTTCTCTTTTATAATTCTTTTTGTAATAAGTATAGCTTTTCCAAAGCATCTGCTTTATTTTAGCCGGCGTCGAAGGTTTCCTAAGCATTTCTAGTATTTCATCCCTCAATGCCTCCGCATATTCAATATCAAGGTCTTTTTCAAGAGCTGCAATCCTTCTTCCTATTTCCCTCGACTTTTCGTTGTCAATCTCCTGGCATATGAATTTCAGCGCATGCCACATCGAGTACATGTCCTTCTTGTTTTCAATCGGAACCGATTTCAGCCATGTAAAGGCGAAAAGTCTGCGTATCCAGTCCCATCTCTTTATCGGGCTCTGAAGATCAGCCGCAGGAATCAGAAAAATCCTTTTTTCCAACAAAAGCGCTCCGAAGATCCCCGGGGGATTTCCAAGCCTCCTGCCTTTAAGCGATGTCCTGTACACCCCGCAAGACGGGCTTCCTTCCATGAATACGAACGCGTCAACCTTTGCTTTCTCCAGTGTATTCATACAGCAGATGCATCCGTCCTTGACTGCCTCTGTCACATCTTCCCCTCCCCTGTTCTTGACCTTGGCCTCGCCTTTCCATACATCACTCCCGCAGCCGCCGCGAAGGCTGATAGGGTTCCTGGGGATTCCCATTCCCGACTGGACCTCTGGACATACTGGGGTGAAAACGAAACTTTCCTTTTCCCTTCCGAATAAACCTAGAACATCTATCCCTTTTCCGTTGTATCTTGTCTTGCATCCATATACACAAGCACTTATTCCTATTGAGATTCTTCTTTCTTCAACTATACTCATTCCAACACATCCTTTCTGTGAATGGCAAACTGTACAATCATATATCAAATCCCGCGGTATACACCTTTTCAACACACAGTTAATCTATACCCTTCTTTTTACATAAAAAAACCGCCCTTTAAGGCGGTTTGGATTTATTGATGCAGAGTATTCTTTATTTTTCGTTCAGAGCATCCTCAAAGCAGGCTGCCATGTCATCTATATTGTGAGCTCTCATGTCTTTCGGCAAAAGAGGCAATTTTATTATGCTCTTGTCGCTGAAAAATTCTTCTATTTCAGCAACATACTTAACTTCATCCTCTTTTTTCGATTTCCAGAAGTCATCCGTCATCTTATCCGGCAAAATCCTGTTGATTACAAGGTCTCTGACCGGCATGTCGTATTTCTTCAATATGTCGATCGCCTTTTTCGTTTCTTCTATTGCAAGTTTTTCTGCGTTAAGCACAAAAATGAAATCCAATTTTTTGTCGTCAATCATAATTTCGCGAGCCTTCTCCATATTTGTCTTTCTTCTGTTAAGTATCTTGAGTATCGGATCATGGTCAAGATAATCTTTCGATCCCCTGTCAACAGACTTTGTCATCTGGGACACCTCCAGCGCTCTCTCCCTCTTAGCTAAAAGGGAATCCATCCAAACTCCCAAAAGCTCCGGGAGCGAGAACAAACGGATTGTATGGCCTGTCGGTGCCGTGTCAAAAACTATTTGGTCATAGTCACCTGACTTCTCGACAATTATTTCTATCATTTTATCAAACACTGCGGCCTCATGAGTCCCTGGCGAGATTGACGATGCATCAAGCTGGCGGTTTATCTCTTCCATTATAACCGGGCTTATGACTTTCCCCAGACTTCTCTTTACTCCTGAAATGTATTTTTCGCTCTCATGCTCAGCATCAATTTCAATGCCGTCCAAATTTTCACGAATTCGAGTTGTATCCATTCCAATTGGCATCTCAAAAATATCCGATATTGAATGTGCCGGATCTGTTGATACAATCAGCGTATTCTTGCCCTGTTTGGCCGTATACGCTGCAAATGCCGCCGAGCAGCTTGTTTTCCCTACTCCGCCCTTTCCTCCGAAAAAAACAATTTTATTCATTAATACACTCCTCGTATACTATGTTTAAGCACATATATTTGATGCTTGCACATAGTTATTTTTATTTGAGATATCCTAATGCTAAAATTGACTTAAAGACAATTGGCAAAGGACAATTCTTTTTCTCCTAGCAA
>Ga0209942_1000019_pt1 | contig 112474 bp, 95 predicted proteins | sample SalPonR1_A_D2_MG_FD_185695 | JGI IMG/M metagenome (GOLD analysis project Ga0209942, IMG submission 185695) | Salt pond soil microbial communities from South San Francisco under conditions of wetland restoration - Salt Pond MetaG R1_A_D2_MG... ...
CGGCAGCCTGCCCCGCCCGGACGATCTCATCCGCATCATGTGGGCGAAAGGCGACGGCATCCCGGTGGACGAGGGCGCGCTCGCCGAGCGCGTGGCCAGCGCCGTGCAGGAGATGGTGGACCGCCAGGCCGCCGCCGGCATCGCGATCGTGAACGACGGCGAGATGTCCAAGCCGAGCTACGCCACCTACGTGAAGGACCGTCTGCATGGCTTCGGCGGCGAATCGGTGCAGAACTACTTCTTCGGCGACCTCGTCGACTACCCGAGGAGCGCGGAGATCGTGGCCGCCAACCCGGGGCGCCGCAAGCGCTCGGCGCCGGCCTGCAACGCCCCCATCTCGGTGAAAGACACCGAGGCGGCTGCCCTCGACATGGTCAATCTCACTCATTCGGCGAAGGACGCCGACGTGGCGGGCATCTTCTCCAGCGCCGCCTCGCCGGGCGTGGTCACCATCTTCTTCGCCAACGAGTACTACGAGAGCGACGAGGAGTACGTGTTCGCCGTCGCCGAGGCCATGCGCCACGAGTACGAGGCCATTGCCGAGGCCGGCGCGTACGTCCAGCTAGACTGCCCGGACCTCGCCATGGGCCGGCACTCGGCTTACGCGGACATGGACCTCGCGCACTACCGCAAGCGCGTCGCCATGAACATCGAGGCGCTGAATCATGCCGTGCGCAATATCCCGGAAGAGAAGCTGCGCATGCATCTGTGCTGGGGCAACTACCCCGGCCCGCACCATTGCGACGTGGCCATGGGCGAGATCATCGATCTGGTCTGGAAAGCGAAGCCGCGCACCATCCTGTTCGAGGCGGCGAACCCCCGCCACGCCCACGAATGGACCCTGTTCGAGACGGTGCAGGTGCCGGACGACAAGATCCTCTGCCCGGGCTGCATCGAGCCCCAGTCCAACTACATCGAGCACCCGGAACTCGTGGCCCAGCGCATCGAGCGCTACGCTCGCCTGGTCGGCCGCGACCGCGTGATGGCGGGCGTCGACTGCGGCTTCAGCGTGCACGTGGGCATGCAGGGCATCGACCCGGACGTGGCCTGGGGCAAGCTCGCCTCCCTGGCCGAAGGCGCGGCCATCGCCACCGACCGCCTCTGGGGCTGAAGAACCGCCGGAATTCGCCGGCGTGAAATCGCGTTACCCCGGACTCTGCTCCGCCAGGCGCTCCAGCAGACGTACCGCACGCCCGACGCCGTCTTCACGGCGAATCCGCGCACCCAGGTCTGCGGCCCGCTGACCGATGGCGGTATCGGTACAGGCACGCTCGATGGCGACGGCCAGCCCGGCCGCGCTCAGTTTCTTCTGCGGAATCGGGGCGGGACCCGCTCCGATTGCCCGGACCCGCCGGCCCCAGAAAGGTTGATCGCCGAAGAACGGGCAGATCACGGTCGGCCGCCCGGCTCTCAGGCCGGCCGCCGTGGTGCCGGCGCCGCCGTGGTGGACGGTGGCGGCGACCCGTGGCAGCAGCCAGTCGTAAGGCGCCGCATCAATTACGTACACATCGTCCGGGACGGTCTCGGGCGCCAGTCCGCCCCACCCTGTCAGCAGGATGCAGCGCCGACCCGTCCGCGCGATCGCCTCCAGCACGATGGCCGTCGTCCGCGCCGGATCGCGCCCGGCCATGCTGCCGAAACCGACGTGGACCGGCGGCGGCCCGGCATTCAGGAAGTCCGTCAGCCCGGCGGGCGGCGACCACGCCTCGGCCCGATCGAGAAACCAGTAGCCCGTGACGTGCACGTGGCTGGGCCAGTCGTCCGGCCGCGGGAGGACGTTCTCGCTGTAGCAATGCAGCACCGGGACCGCACCGCCATCGCCGCGCCGCAGGAGGCCGAGGCCCTCGGCCGGGGCCAGACCCTGCGCGCGCCTCCATTCATTCACGAATTGCCCGCCGATCCGGTCGGCGGCAGCATGCACCGCCCTGTAACTGAGACGGTTGTACGTCCTGCCGAGCGGGAGCCGCGGGAAGCCGAGTGCCGGGAACTCACCTGTCGGCACGAACTGCGGCAGCGGCATGGCCAGCACGGCGGGAATGCGAAGCTTCTCGGCATAGTGAGCGCCCGCCATCTTGGAATTGAACAGGATCAGGTCCGGGTCCACCGATCTCGCCGCGTCCCATCCTTCTGCCAGCATCGAGCGCTGGATGTCGCCGCTCTCGCGCATGAGCCGCGGGACCATGCGGATGGCGCGGAAGAAGCTGCCCATGTCTTCGATCGCACCGCGGCCGACCTCGGTATCCAGCAGGTCGATCAGGTCGCTGTTGAGGCAGGCGTATTCGAGCCCGCGCCGCTCGACGAAATCACGGAAACGGTCGCAGGTATTGACCGTGACCCGGTGCCCCGCACGCAGCAGACCCTGGCCCAGCGCGACATAGGGTTCGACGTCACCCCGCGAACCGGCGGTCTGGATCAGGATATTCAAAGTGGAACCCGGGTCGTCATGACCACAGGGTAGAGGCTATGGCGACAATGCAGAAGGAACGACTCGATTCCTGAGACCCGGCGCCCGGTCCGGGGCCCTACTCCCGCAAATACCCGGTCGAAATACGCAGGTTTCGTTCATGCGGAACGGATGTTGGCGTTCAGCCTGAACAGGTTCGTCGGGTCGTATTTCTGCTTGATCTTCAGCAGGCGCGGGAAGTTCTCGCGATACGTCTGGTTCACCATCTTCTGGGACTGGTCGTAATAATCATTCACATAGAAGCCGCTGGTGAACGGTTCCGCCTTCGACCAGTGCGAGTTGATGTAATCGACATGCTCTGCACCCTCTTCACCGGTCTTCCAGCTGACGAATGACAGTAGATTGTAGTTGGAATCCCTGTGTGCGAAGGCGGTGTCCGAGTTGGAGACCCGGCTTATGGCGCCCCCTGCGTGGCCGAATCCGAATCGCGTGGCGCGGTCGGGATGCGCCTCGAAATTGTCGATCAGGGCGTCGATGAAGTCGCCCGATATGGAGCCTACGAATCCGGACTTCATATAGCCGGTGAACGCGCGCGTGTCATCCATGTCGCCGGATCGTTGAACCGCGACATAGTCCATCGTCCGAACACTCTCGTTGACGACAGTGCCGGCCTTGCGCAGCGGTGCGAAGTATTTCTCGGCCCTGGCCGGATCACCGCTCCACACGAAGTACATGGCGACACCGGGCTCGTCGCCGAGACGACTGCCCACGCCGGCGCCGATGGACATCTCGTCCGGCACCTTTGGGGAGTAGTCCCCGTAAAAGCCGAGAATCTGCTTGGCCTCCGACAGCGGGAAGGCGAAATACCCGGTAACGACGTCGCGCTGCATCGCATGCAGCCGGAACAGGAACGAGGTCACGACGCCGAAGTTGCCGCCGCCCCCGCGCAACGCCCAGTAGAGGTCCGCGTCGTTGTCGGGGCCGACCCGGCGCAGCTTTCCGTCCGGCGTGACGATGTCCATCTCGAGGACGTTGTCGATGGTCAGACCGTAGCGGCGAGCGAGCCGGCCGAAGCCGCCGCCCAGTGTGAGGCCGCCGACGCCGGTGTGCGAAACCGAACCCGCCGTCGTAACCAGCCCGTGCGACATGGATTCGTGGTCGAGATCGCCCAGCAGGCTGCCACCGGCGATGCGGGCGGTCCTGGCGTTCCGATCGACCCTCGCGTTGCGGAGTTGCGAGAGGTCGATCTGCATGCCCTTGTCGCAGCTCGACGTGCCGGCCGCGGCGTGTCCGCCACATTTCACGGCCAGGAGCAGGTTGTTCTCACGGGCAAAGTTCACGGCGTTCTGTACGTCCGCCGCGCCGGTCGGCTGGACCACGAAGGCCGGATGTTTGTCGTACTCCGCATTCAGCAACCAGCGGGCCTGATCGTATGCCTCACCGCCAGGCAGCAACAACCTGCCCCTGAGACTGTCACTGAGCTCCTGAACGGCGGCGCGCTTCAGGGTGATCTCGGCACCGTCGCCTGTGAGCGCGTCGATATCGGCCGGAACGCTGGTCGCGCTATGCAGCAACGACTCGGCAAGTACGTTCCACTGCGGTAGCGATGCGGCGATTGCAGCGGCAAGTGACGAACGGATAAAGCGTCGACGGTTCATCTCCGACTCCCCCCGAGAGGCCGCGTTGATTGTTGAACGGGTTCTTTTTGTCAGGGCCTCATTCGATCGCCGAATAGTTGCAGAAAATCGAGCGAATGGCCAGATTATCGCTCCGGGCGGGAACGGTCATGGCGAATCGTCCTATGCAAAAAGCCGAGACTTGCTGCCGTGAAGTCTGGCTTTCGACGCTCAGCGATACTCCTCCGGTATACCCGCAATCGCCCGCAACTCGGGATATCGCGGATCACTCTTCAGCAATTGGCTTTCCTCGAAACAGGGAAAACGCCCGAGTCGGCCGGGTTCCTCTTCTGCGATGCGCGCCAACTGAGCCCATGCCCGATCCGTCTGGCCGATGGCAGCGGCAGTGGGGACGATCGGTCGAATCCGGAGCTCGCCGCTCTCCTCCGCTTCCGTCAGTAACGCCACCGCGATGTCCGTCATACCGACAATCGCATAGACCGGCGCCATCTCTGTCTTCGGGCCGCCGAACTCTGCCCATTCGGCAAGCAACTCGAGCACCTTGTCGCGATTCCCCAGCTTCGCGTAGGCATAAGCCAGATAGAACAAAGCACCCCAATCCCGCTCGCCAAGGTCCGCCGTCATCGCCATGTATGCTTCGAACTCACGGATGGTTTCCTCATGGCGTCCCGCACACATAAGAAGTTGGGCGCGCTGCATGCGAAAAAGAACGGACATCGGATCCAGGGCCAATGCCTTGTCGTAGTATTCGATAGCAGCGTCATAGTGGGCCATATCCTGCATGAGGTACGCCTTCACAATTACGCCAAAAGCCGTCGAGTCGCTCACGTGTTCGATTGCATCCAGTGCCTTCCCGAAATCGCGTCTCTCGAGGTGCAGGAAGGCGAGGGAGGCCCAGGCCGGCTCATATTCAGGGTCAATGCCGAGCGCCGATTGAATGTGCTCATAGGATCTCTGCCAGCGCTCGTCGAAATTGACGTGTCGATTCGAACTCATCCACCAGTGCCACAACAACCCGAGCGCGGCCTGGGATGGCGCCCAGTCCGGATCTTCTCGAATCGACGCCTCCATTTTGTCGATGGCGGCACGGAAAAAAGCATCGCTGAAGTCCCCGGTGTAGGAATGCAGCTCGCGAATGGATGCACGTCCGTCCATATAGGCATCGAGGGCCGCAATGGATGAAGGCGGGTTGATTCTGGCGAATTCCCCCGGGATGACACGTACGCGAAGGCGGTCAGCGATCTGGTGCGCGATGGTCTCCTGGACACGCAGAATCTCGGTTGCGCGGAGGGCTTGATCGAAGGTATCCGACCACAGCCGGGTGTCCGTCGCCGCCCTGACGAGCCGGGCAGTGATTCGAACGGTCGATTCGTCCCTGCGCACGCTACCCTCGACGAGATATTCCACGCCGAGAATTCGCGCGACTTCGGCGGCACTCAGGTCCGGGTCACGCAGTTCGAAAGACGATGCTCGGCTGATCACCTGCAGGTCGCGGATACCGGCGAGCGAGTTGATGATTTCTTCCGTGAGACCGTCGGCGAAGTACTGACTGTCCCCGTCGGGACTCAGATCGGAGAAAGGAAGAACCGCAATACTCGTCCGGGTGCGAGCCACGCTCGGATCGTCATTCTTCTCACCCGACGGACGGGATTGCCAGGCAATCAGAGTGACGATCGCGGCGCCCACCAGGCCGAACAGAACCCGCGACCGCCAGCCGTGAGCCGTGCCATTCCGACGTTCGCCGGTTGGCTCACTCCCGGGTGCCCGCCCTGCCGGCACTGCGGAGGGTACGACTCTGATGGCGGGGGCATCAAATACATAACCCTGGCGAGGCATAGTGCGGATGAACGCCTGGTCCGAGTCGGCGAGGGCCCGCCTGATCTCGGCGATGCACTGGTTCAGGGAGTTGTCGACCACCACGGTGTCGCCCCACATGGCCTGCATCAGGACATCCCGTGACACCAGCCGCCCGTGGTTCTGCACGAGGTGGCACAGTACCTCGAAGCTGCGGGGGCGCAGCGGTACCTCCTCCCCGTCACGGAACAGCAACCGCCGCTCGAGATCGACAAAGCAATTCCCGAAGCGGTATCCGTGATGCCGATCAGACGGTGAGTCGGTCACAGCGCCAACGTCCCTCCCCCATGCCTCAGCGCCAGTCCGGATCATAGCAGAGCCCCGGCGGCGGCATTTTTGGAGCTGCGCGCCTCTGCGCCGCGGCAACGTCACCGCGGACGACTTGCATATTTCCCTGACGGCTATCCGGCAGGAACGGACTCGGCCCGTGCAGCGCGTTACGCTGCGCCCGCCTGCTGCATGGCCTGCTTTTCCACCCTGGCCCAGGAATCGCGCAGGGTGACGATGCGGTTGAACACCGGCGACTCCGCGCTCGAGTCCGGATCGGCGGTGAAATAACCCAGCCGCTCGAACTGCACCGCATCGCCCGGAGCGAGCGCAGCGACGCCCGGCTCGAGCTGCGCCGAAGCGACCTTCAGCGAATCGGGGTTGATCGCCTCGTGCCAGTCGCCCTCCGTTCCCGGCGCCGGCTCGGTGAACAGCCGGTCGTAGAGCCGCACCTCGGCCGGCACCGCATGCTCCGCGGACAGCCAGTGGATGGTGCCCTTCACCTTGCGCTGGGCGCCCGCCGCACCGCTGCGGGTCTCCGGGTCGTAGCTGCAGAGCAACTCCACCACGTTGCCTTCGTCGTCCTTCACCACCTCGTCGCAACGGATGATGTAGGCGTAACGCAGCCGCACCTCGCCGCCGGGACGCAGGCGGAAGAACTTCTTCGGCGGGTCCTCCATGAAGTCGTCGCGCTCGATCCAGAGCGTGCGCGAAAAGGCGAGTTCCCGCTCGCCCATCGACGGGTCGTTGGGATGGTTCTGTGCCGTCATGCGCTCCACCCGCTCTTCCGGGTAGTTGGTGATGGTCACCTTCAGCGGATCGATGACGCCCATCACCCGTGGCGCGGAGGGGTCCAGCACCTCGCGCACGGTCGCCTCCAGAAAGCCCATCTCGATCAGCTTGTTCTTCTTGGTGATGCCCACCCGGCGGGCGAACTCCCGCAGCGCCCCGGGCGGATAGCCGCGGCGGCGCATCCCGGCGAGCGTCGGCATGCGCGGGTCGTCCCAGCCGGCGACGGTGCGCCGTTCCACCAGCTCGGCCAGGCGGCGTTTGCTGGTGACGGTGTAGGCGAGGTTCGTGCGCGAGAATTCGTACTGGCGCGGGCGATGCGGCAGGTCGAGCTGATCGAGCAGCCAATCGTACAGCGGCCGATGGTCCTCGAACTCGAGCGTGCACAGCGAATGGGTGATGCCCTCGAAGGCATCCGACAGCCCGTGCGCGAAGTCGTACATCGGGTAGATGCACCACTTGTCGCCGGTGCGCTGATGGGGGATGTGGCGGATGCGGTAGAGCGTCGGGTCGCGCATGTGCATGTTCGGCGCCGCCATGTCGATCTTCGCGCGCAGCACCTTCTCGCCGTCGGCGAACTCGCCCGCCCGCATGCGTCCGAACAGATCCAGGTTTTCCTCCACGCTGCGCCCGCGCCAGGGGCTCTCCCGTCCCGGCTCCTTGAGCGTGCCGCGGTACTCGCGGATCTCGTCCGCGCCGAGGTCGTCCACGTACGCCTTGCCCTGGCGGATCAGATCGACCGCGCAGTCGTACAGCGGGTCGAAGTAATCCGACGCGTGGGTGAGACGGTCGCCCCAGTCGAAACCGAGCCAGCGGATATCCGCCTCGATCGCGCGCACGAACTCGATGCTCTCCCTGCCCGGGTTGGTGTCGTCGAAGCGCAGGAACGTGACGCCGTCGTTCTCCTGCGCCACGCCGAAGTTCAGGCAGATGGAGGTGGCATGGCCGATGTGCAGAAAGCCGTTCGGCTCCGGCGGGAAGCGGGTGACGACGTTACCGCCATGCTTACCGGCGGCGATGTCGTCGGCGATGATCTGGCGGATGAAATCCTTGCCGGCGGTGGTTGTGTCGGACATGACGGTCGGAGGCCTGGTTATGAGCGCGAATCAGGAGCCCGGTATTGTACGGGAATCATCGGCCGGGGTGACCGGCCCGGCGACGCGGCGGAGCAGCCGCGCCACCTGTCCCGGGCCGGGGCGCAGCGGCGCGAGCTGCTCGGGCTCGACGGCCCGCGCAGCGCCCGCCTCCAGCCGGCCGACGGCGAAGCTGAACACGTAGACCGGTTCCACGCCCATGCGCAGGTCCGTCATCACGATCCGGTCGTCCTGGCGGGACACCCGGTAGAAGCCGTGGGTGAACCAGGCCAGTCGCCCCACCGCCCACGCATCCCGGATGCCGTCCAGCAGCTCCGTACGCGACTCGTGGCGCTGGAAAGTCAGGGTGCCGGGAGGATCCAGCAGGGAGTAGAAGCCCTCCCGATAGCCGGCCTCTTCCATGGCGACGATGCGCCACAGCACGATGTTGAACGGCGCCGGCGTCGTGAGCACGCCTCGATGGGAAATCCCCGCCCGGGCCAGCGCGTCGCGGGCCGCCTCTTCCACGTGCAGCTTGGCCGCCACGGACAGGCCCAGGTACGCCACGGCGAGTGTCAGACCGCCGACCACGGCCGCCCGGGCACGGTGCTCGTCGCGGACGATCAGCCCGATCGCCAGGCCGACCGCCAGGGGGACGGTGAACGCGGGATCGATGATGAAGACCGTCGAGCCGCTCACCGGGTGATTGCTGAACGGCAGAAACAGCTGGGTGCCGTAGACGGTGAAGGCGTCGAGCAACGGATGCGTGAACAGGGCGAGCCAGACGAGGGCAAGCCAGCGGCGCGGGCGTTGCCTGGCACGAGAGTCCAGCCGCGAGATCAGCCACCAGATCGCCGGCGCCGCGACACTCAGCACGAACAGCGAATGGCTGTAGCCCCGGTGCCAGGTGAAATCGGCCACCGGATTGCCCAGGGGCACGAGCACGTCGAGGTCCGGCAGCGTGCCGCACGCGGCGCCCCACGCGGCACCGCGCCGGCGCTCGCCCCGGCCGGCCACCGCGGCGCCGATGGAGGCGCCGAGCACGGCCTGGGTCAGGGTATCCATGGCAGGCCTTCCCGCCGCGACGCAGACGCGTGTTGCGCAGCCGCGACATTGTGGCGCCGTTCCTGTCCAGCCGACAGCACAGGCAGGATTGTATACAAAAAATCACAAGTCATTGGCTTTTCCGCGCTTTTTCTGGACGAACTACGCCGCTTTTGTATACGATACCTCGGGGGCCGAAAAGAGCCGACTACAACGATGTATGCCATAACCGACATCGTTGCGGAACACGAAGACCGATCCAGACCAGGAGAGAGACCTATGCGTGCGAAGACCCTGCTTTGCGGCGTCGCGAGCCTGCTCGCCTTGACCGCCGTTCATAGCGTACCCGCCGTGGCGCAGGAGGCCCAGGGCATCGAGGAAATCATCGTGACCGCGCGGCAGCGTGAGGAAACGCTGCAGGACGTGCCGGCCACCGTCACGGTGCTGACCGAGGATCGCCTCGAGCGTGCCGGCGTGGAGCGCGCGGAGGACTTCATCAAGCTGACCCCCGGAGTGAGCCTGGTCGACGCGGCCGAGGTCGGCGACACGCAGATCAATATCCGCGGCCTGAATGGCGCCCGGGATGCCGAGAACAGCGTGGCGTTCATCATCGACGGCGTTCTGATGACCAACCCCGCGGCCTTCAACCGGGAATTCTCGAATCTGCAACAGATCGAGATTCTGAAGGGCCCCCAGGGCGCAGTGTATGGCCGCAACGCCGCGGCCGGAGCCATTATCGTCACCACCGAAATGCCCGGCGAGGAGCTGGGCGGCAACGTCAAGGTGAGCGCCGCGGGCGACAGCACCTATTACGCCACCGGCTACGTGAGCGGACCGCTCACCGACACCGTGTCGTTCAGCCTCGGCGGCGACTGGCGCGACACCGACGGCTACTACACGAATACCTTCCTCGACGCCGACGTGGTCGACGACTTCGAGAACTACAACATCAACGGCCGGCTGATCTTCGAGCCGACCGATCTGCTCACCGTGGACGTCAAGGCCCGCTACGGCGAAGTGGACGCCGCCTCCATCAGCTTCAACGCGGCCTTCCATCTGCCCACGTTCGCCGAGGTGTTCGCCCCTGCCCTGGACCCGCTGTTCGGCGAAGGCTTCGCGTCCCACTTCTACGAGGACGTGGACGACCACGAGTTCGTGTTCCAGCCGAACATCGATTCCACCAACGACCAGGAGGCCACGGAGTTCTCGGTCAAGGCGGACTACGAGCTCGGCTGGGCCAGCCTCACCAGCTGGCTGCTCTACAGCAACATCGAGAACTCGCTGTCCTCGGACGGCACCAGTGCGGCCTTCGGCTTCTTCAACGCCGACGACGCCACGCCGGACTCCTGCCTGCCGAACTCCATCGCGCTGACGCTCGCGGGTGTCACGCTGCCGCCACCCCAGATCCTGCTGCCGGTCGACGGCAGCTTCGGCGCCGACCCCATCCTCGGCCCGTACAGCCCGACCACCTGCGACGGCACCCAGTACCAGGTGCGCAATCAGGAAGACATCAGCTTCGAGCTGCGCCTGGCCTCGCCGGGCGACCAGGCCCTGCGCTGGATCACGGGCCTGTACTACCTCACCCTGGAGCGCGAGGTGGGCGTGAACCTGGCCATCGACCGGGGCTTCGGTGTCATCCCGACGCTGTACACGGACAACCCGAACAACCCCACGGAGCAGCTGCTGTGGGACGAATTCGACACCGACGTCTGGGCCGTGTTCGGCCAGCTGGCCTACGATGTCACCGACCGCACCGAGGTCGCTCTGGCGCTGCGCTACGACCGTGAGGAGCGCGAGGCGCGCAGCCTCGTGCCCACCGAGCCGCGCACCGAGTTCGTCGACTTCACCAACGACGGTGTCTTCAGCGGCGGCGCGCCGCTGAACCCGGCGCTGGACCCGGCCCTGAACCCGGGCGGCGTGCAGCCCCAGAGCCGCACCTTCACCCAGGTGCAGCCAAAGCTCTCCCTCAGCCACGACGTGAACGACGCTGTGACACTGTTCGCCTCCTGGGGCATCGGCTTCAAGAGCGGCGGTTTCAACAACCAGGGCTCGGCGGCCACCATCGATGTCTTCATCAACCAGCCGCTCGGCAAGGACCTGGACATCCGGGACGAGTTCGACAAGGAGACCTCCAGTGCTTTCGAACTCGGCTTCAAGTCGCAGCTCGCCGACGGCCGGCTGTCGCTGGAGGGCGCGGTGTACCGGATGGACGTCGACGACATGCAGTTCTTCGAGTTCCAGGTGGGCCCGTTCGGCCTCCTGCGCGTCGTCTCCAATATCGACGAGGTGAAGCTGACGGGCGCCGAGATCGGCGCGAACTACGTGCTCAACGACTACATCACCGTGGGCGGCGGCTGGGCCTACACCGCCAGCCGCATCGAGGCCAACTCGGTGCGCCCCAACACGGTCGGCAACGACTCCCCGTCAACGCCCCAGTACACGGGCAACGTCGCGATCGAGGTGGACTACCCGATAGGCAACGGCTGGGATCTCTTCGGCGGGCTGTACGGCTCCTTCGTGGGCCAGACCTGGTTCCACACGGCCCAGGACGAAGAGCGCCTGACGCTGTTCGACCTCAGCTTCCCGGGACTCGGCACCGCCGACTACACGGTCACCGAGCGCGACCCCTACCAGACCTGGGATCTGCGCGTCGGCTTCGGCAAGGACAACTGGCGGGTGACCGCCTTCGGCACCAACATCCTGGACGAGGACATCGTCGAGGAAGTCATCCTGGCGGCCGAATTCGGCGGCTCCTTCGTCCACCCGGGACCGGAGCGCCGCTGGGGACTGGAATTCAGCTACGAATTCTGACGCTCGCCGCGCGAGCGCCTGCTCGCCAGCACGGAAAAGCCGGCTTCGCGCCGGCTTTTCTTTTTTTTTGCCGCCAACGGGCGTCAGGATCGGCAGCGGCTGCAGACGCCCTGTATCTCCAGCATCTGGGTCTCGGCATGGAAGCCGGCCTCCGCCACCTTCGCGTTGACCACCCGCTGCAGCTCGGCATCGTCCAGCTCCGCCACCGACCGGCAGTGGCGGCAGATCAGGAATTGCCCGGCGTGCGGATGCTCCGGGTCGCGGCAGCCGACGAAGGCGTTCAGGGAATCGAGGCGGTGCACCAGGCCGGCGTCCATCAGGAAGTCCAGGGCACGGTAGACGGTGGGCGGCGCCGGGCGGCGGCCCTCGTCGCTCATGGCCTCCAGGATGTCGTAGGCGCCCACCGGCTGGTGGCTGGTCCAGACGAGTTCCAGCACGCGGCGGCGCCTCGCGGTCAGCCGCAGTCCCCGCTCCCGGCACAGACGCTCGGCATTGGCCAGCGCGTCCGCCACGCAATGGCGGTGGTCGTGGTTCTCCGGCGGGAATACCGGGCTGTCCTGGTCGGCGTCTGCGCTGCTCATGAGCCTCTTGGTGCGGTGTGGCCGGGCTGGCGCCGCATGATAACGCAGCGCCGCCGGCGCCGCCCGCGAGGCTACGAATGCGCCGCGCCGTCGCGTAGAATAACGGGCTTTTCGCAGCCTGCCGCGTACCCCTCGCAGATCAACTGCCGACCAGCACCAGCCCAGAGAGCAACATGCCATCCATCACCCTGCCCGACGGTTCCCGACGGGAATTCGACAAACCGGCCACCGGCCTCGACGTGGCCGAGAGCATCGGCCGCAAACTGGCGAAGGACGCCGTGGCCATCCGGGTCGACGGCGAACTGCGCGACCTCGCCCGGGAGATACCGGGAGACGCCGCCGTCGAGATCGTCACCCGCGACAGCGAGGACGGGCTGGAACTGCTGCGCCACGACGCGGCCCACATCATGGCCGAGGCGGTGAAGGAGCTCTATCCAGAGACCCAGGTGACCATCGGGCCCGCCATCGAGAACGGCTTCTATTACGACTTCGCCCGGGAGACGCCCTTCACGCCCGAGGACCTGGAGAAGATCGAGTCCCGCATGCGCGACATCGTCGCGCGGGACGAGCACATCGTCCGCGAGGTCTGGGACCGGGACGAGGCCGTGCGTTATTTCCGCGACGACGGGGAGGAGTACAAGGCCCGCCTCATCGAGGATCTGCCGGAGGACGAGGTCATCACCGTCTACCGCCAGGGCGAGTTCCTCGATCTGTGCCGCGGCCCGCACCTGCCCTCCACCAGCAGGCTCGGTAACGCATTCAAGCTCACCCGGGTCTCCGGCGCCTACTGGCGCGGCGACTCCCGCAACGAGATGCTGCAGCGGATCTACGGCACCGCCTGGGCCAGCGACAAGCAGCTGCGCACCTACCTGCACCAGCTGGAGGAGGCGGAGAAGCGCGACCACCGCCGCCTCGGCCGCCAGATGGGGCTGTTCCACTTCCAGGAAGAGGCGCCGGGCGCCGTGTTCTGGCATCCGCGCGGCTGGACCCTGTACCAGCGCCTGGTCGATTACATGCGCGAGCGCCAGAATGCCGCTGGCTACCGGGAGATCGCGACTCCCATCGTGATGGACCGCTCGCTGTGGGAATCCTCCGGCCACTGGGAGACGTTCGGCGAGAACATGTTCACCACGGAGCCCGAAGAGGGCCGTGTCTACGCGCTGAAACCCATGAACTGCCCGGGCCACGTGCAGGTCTTCAACCAGGGCATCACCAGCTACCGGGAGCTGCCGCTCAGGCTGTCGGAATTCGGCACCGTGCATCGCTACGAGCCCTCCGGCGCCCTGCACGGCATGCTCCGCGTGCGTGCCTTCACCCAGGACGACGCGCATATCTTCTGCACCCGCGACCAGATCACCGCGGAGTCCATCGCGGTATGCGACCTGATCCTCGGCATCTACCGGGACTTCGGCTTCGAGGACGTGCGCATCAAGTTCGCCGACCGCCCGGAAGTGCGCGTGGGCGCCGACGAGGTGTGGGACCAGGCCGAGTCCGCGCTGAAGACGGCCATCGAGACGACCGGGCTGGAGTACACCTACAACCCGGGCGAGGGCGCCTTCTACGGCCCGAAGCTCGAGTTCGTGCTGCGCGACGCCATCGGCCGGGACTGGCAGTGCGGCACGCTGCAGGTGGACCTGAACCTGCCCGAGCGGCTGGGCGCGAGCTTCGTCGGCGAGGACGGCAACAGGCACACGCCGGTCATGCTCCACCGCGCCATGTTCGGCTCGCTGGAACGCTTCATCGGCATCCTGATCGAGCACTACGCAGGCGCGCTGCCGCTGTGGCTCGCGCCGGTGCAGGCGGTGGTGACCACCATCACGTCGGACGGCGACGAGTACGCCTGCGAGGTGGCCGAGGCGCTGCGGGCGGCGGGACTGGCGGCAGAGACCGATCTGCGCAACGAGAAGATCAGCTACAAGGTGCGAGAGCACAGCGTGGCCAAGATCCCGGTGATCATCGCCGTCGGCAAGCGCGAGGTGGAGGAGCGCACCGTGGCGGTCCGTCGTCTGGGCAGCAAGCGCCAGCAGGTGCTGGCCCTGGACGAGGCGGTCGAGGCACTGGCCGCGGAGAACCGGGAGCGCCGCGCTCCGCCCGCCGGCTGACTTTCCGGCTGCCGCCGGGCCCCGCCGGGCCCGCAATGCGCACCAGTACCGCCGGGAGTGTGTCCCGGATCACACTTTGACATATTCGCGCTGGCCAGCCGGCCACCGGCGGTATGGGCGCGCATATACTCGGTGTTCGATAACCGCCCGGGAATCAGACCGCTAGAGGCATCGGACGCCGTGCAAAGGTTCAAGACTCAGGTACTGCTGCTGCACTCCGAGCAGAGCACGCTGGACCGTTTCAGCGCCTCGCTCGGCGACGCCTATTCGGTGCATCTGGCGACCAGCGGTACCGAGGCGCTCAACACCCTCGGGGTGACCCCCATCCACGTCATGGTCTCGGCCCAGCGGCTGCCGGGCATGAGCGGCATCGAGGCGCTGCGCGAGGCGAGGAAGCGCTCGCCGGAGACGCTGGGCATCCTCATCGCGCCGGAAGACATGAGCGGCGCGGAGGCAGAGGCACTCGTCGGCAGCGAGGAGTTGTTCCAGGTCATCCGCGGCATCGGCACGCCGGACGAGATGCGCCGCGTCATCGACGAGGCCGTCGACCAGCTGCGGGTCAATACGCTGCAGGAATCGGCCAACGACCGTACGGCGGGGCCCCGCCCGCGCGTGTCGTCCACGGCGCCCGCGCGCGAGTCCGGCCCGGTCCGCCGTACCACCGGCGCAACGGCGGCAAGCGGCACCTATCCCGCGGTCGCTGCCGCGACGGAGCTGGTCGTGCTCAGCAAGGACGAGGTGTTCCTGGACACCATCCGTCAGGCGCTCTCGCCACGCCAGCCGGTCCACGCCGTGGACGATCTCCGGGCTGCCGCGAAACTGGTCGGCGACGCCACCAGCGCGGTTCTGGTCACGGACGCCGCCGTCGCTCCGCGTGACGTGGAGGCCATCACCACCCGGCTGCGCAGCCGCCAGCCCGGGCTGGTGACCATCGTCGCCGGCCGCCGCGACGACGGCGACCAGCTGATGGATCTCATCAACGCCGGCATGGTCTATCGCTTCCTGCTGAAGCCCATATCACCGGGACGGGCGCGGCTGGCCATCGAGGCGGCCATCCGCCGGGCGCAGGAGAAGGCCGGGCCTGCCGCGCCGGCCATGCCCGCGCCGGATGCGTCCACGCCTCCGGCCCCGGCGGCGCGTGTCGAGCCCACCATTGCGGACTTCGAGGGCGCCGAGGAAGTGGTGCTGAGCGAGGAGGCACCGGCCACGCCCGCGCTGGTGCGGCCGGAGACGCCCCGGCCCGCCGACACGAAGCCGATGGTCCGCCGCCGGGCACCGAAACCGAAGGCGGCGGAAGAGCGGCCGCCGAAGAACGAGATGCCGCGGGAAAAGGCCGGCGACGGGAGTCTCCCGCGCCCGGTGCTGCTGGCAGGTCTGGGTGTACTGCTCGCGCTCATCGCGGTCGGCGGCATCTGGTCGGTGACCGGCGGCCCGGACGACGGCGCGGCGCCATCCCCGGCCGGCACAGCGGCTGACGCGTCGGCGCCCGCCGCCGACCCGACCGGAGAGGCCAGTTCCGAGCCGCCTGCGCCGCCGCCCGTAAGCCGCGACCTGCGGCGCGCCCGGGAAGCCGTCGCGGCGGGCCGCCTGCTCGCGCCCGGTGAGGACGGCGCGCTCTCGCTCTACGCCAGCGCACGCGCAGAGGCGCCGAACGACACGGAACTGGCCGCGGAAGTCGAGCGGGTGGTTGCCGAGGCCATCGCGACCGTCGCAGCGGCACTGGATGCGGGGCGCCCGGGCGAAGCCCGCGCCGGACGCAGCGTGATCCGCGCCAGCTTCCCGGCAGCGCCCGGTCTCGAGGCTGTAGACACGCGTCTCGTCATCGTGGAACGGGACCGACTGCTGGCGCGAGCCGACGAACTGGCGGCCGCCGGGGACACCGAAGGGGCCATGGCAGTGCTGGACGAGGCCGCCGCCCTGCTGCCGGGCCGCAGCCCGGCGGTGGCGGCGAGACGCGAATCGATCCTGGCGGCCTCGGACAACCGCGGCCGCACTCTGCTGCTCGAACTCGGCAACCAGCGCCTCCTGCAGGGGCAGCTCGTCGAGCCGGCCGGCGACAACGCCCGCTACTACTACCGCGCCGTGCTGGCCCAGGACAGCGAGAGCATCGCCGGGCGCCAGGGCATGGCCTTCCTGCGCACCGCCCTCATCACGCGTATCCGGGAGTCGGTGGAGGCCGGCGACCGCGCCGCCGCCGAGCATTGGCTGGAGGAGGCACGCCTGAGCGGCGTCGATGAGCCGCGCCTGGCGCCGTTCCGGGAAGCCGCGGGGCGCCTGCCCTCCGCGCCGGCCGCGGAGGAATCCGCCCCCGCTGTGGAACCGACCGCGGAGGATTCCGGCGCCTCCGCTGTGGCACCGGCGGCGGAGGAATCCGCAGCGCCCGCCGTGGAACCGACCGCGCCGGAGCAGATATCCGAATCGGTGACCGAGCCGGTCACCGAGGTGATGACCGAGGATGAGGGTCCGCCGGTGGATACGTCAGAAGCCGCGGAGGCCCTGGAAGCCTCGGAAGCCCTGGAAACCTCGGAGGCCCTGGAAGCCTCGGAGGCCCTGGAAGCCACGGAAGCTCGCGGCGACGCCGCGACCCCGCCCGCCGATGCGGCTGCGGCGGCGGCAGAGGCCACAGACGATTCCGCCGCGACGCCAGCCACGGGCGCGGCCGAAACCCGGGAGCCGGCGGTGAGCCGGGAGGAAGTCACCCCGCAAGACACGCCGCCCCCGGCACGCCCGGAGCGCATTACCTATGTGCCGCCGGCGTATCCCCGGGCGGCGGAGATGCGCGGCCTGGAAGGCTGGGTGGACGTGGAGTTCTCGCTCACGCCCGCGGGCCTGCCCGCAGACATCCGCGTGACGGACGCCCGCCCCGCCGGCACCTTCGACGAGGCCGCGGTGGAGGCCGTCGATCAGTGGCGATACGAGCCTCTCGCCGCCGACTGGCCCGCCGGGGAGCGGATTCGCGTCCGCATTAATTTCGGCATCGATCCCTGAGCCATCCGCCTCGCAGCCTGGCTCGCACCCCCGCCGCGCGGTCTCGACGGCGAGGGAACCAATTGGCATTCTCCCCATCGAAGAACCACACACTTTTCGCATGGGATTTCTGAATGACGACACAGAGTGCTGCCAGCACCGGCCGGCGCACACAGCGCCGCAGCCTGGACACCCGACGGCGGCTCGTGGACGCTGCCATCGCCGCATTCGCCGAGGCCGGCTACGCCGGGGCGGCGACCCGCGATATCGCCGAGCGCGCCGGGGTCCATCATCCGCTGATTACCTACCATTTCCGCAATAAGGCGCGCCTGTGGCAGGCTGCCGCCGACCACCTGCTGGGCGAGCTCAACGAGCGCCTGGAGCGGACCGTATCGGGCGCGGAGGCGGGAGACGACCGCCAGCGGCTGAGCGACGCCATCCGCACCCTGACGCTCTATTCCGCCGAGCACCCGGAGTGGTATCACTTCGTCCGCGACGCCTCCGCGGAGGGTGGCGACCGGGCGCGTTGGCTGACGGAGAACCACATGGGCCGGCTGTTCGGAATGCTGATCCCGCTGCTCGAATCGCTCCAGTCGCGAGGCCACATCACCGGCGGCGAACCGGCGCAGGTGTGCGTGGCGCTGCTGGGGGCAACCGGCTGCGCCGTCTCTTTCGGCGCGCAGTACGAGCAGCTGACCGGGCGCAACGTGCTCGACGGCGGCGCCGGCGGTTACGCCGATTACGTGATCGGCCTGTTCCTGGGCACCGGCAAGGACTGAGCCGGAGCCCCGCCGTTCAGGGTGAGCCGAGCGGGCGGCCCGGCGCGTTCGCGCCGGCCAGCACCGCGTGGATCTCCGCGACGATGGACAGGGCGATACTCTCGGCACCGCGTGCCCCGATGTCGAGGCCGGCCGGCCCGTACAGCCGCGAGGCGAGGCGCTCTCCTGCCTCGCCCAGGTCGGCCAGCAGCTGTTCGCGCCGCCGCCGCGGCCCCAGCAGCCCCACGTAGGGGACGGCGCTCTCCGCCAAGGCCCGCAGATACGTGCGGTCGGTGGCGAGGTGGTGGCTCATGACCATGACCGCCGCGTACCGGCCGAGATCGTCTCCGTCCAGTTCCTCCGCCGGTCCCGTGATGCACCGCTCGGCACGGCCGAAATCGCCTTTGTCGAAATAGGCCGGCCGATGATCGCGCACGGTGACGCGCCAGCCCAGCCGGGCGGCGAGATCCACGAACGGGACCGCGTCCAGGCCGGCACCCAGCACCAGCACCCGGGGCGGCGGCACGATGGCCACGAACAGCACGGTCACGTCGCCGTCCGACAGAGAGACGGTAGCCGTCGCGGAGCTGCCGCTCTGCAGGTGCGGCATCGCCGCTTCCTCCACCGCGCCGGATGCCGGGCCGCTCATTGTGGTATGCCGGACGCCGCCACGGTCCAGCAATGCGAATTGCCCCGCTTCGACCGCGGTGGTCCCGCTCTCGATCACCGTCGCGAGCACGGCGGTCTCATCACCCTGCAGGCATTCGGCCACGGCGGCGAACGGCTGGTAGTCGGGCCGCGGCAGCGGTTGCAGGAAGATGCGCATGGTGCCGTCGCAGCCCACGCCCAGGCCGAACAGCTCGTCGTCCGCGCCGCCGAGGTCGTAGCTGATCGTGTCCGGCTCCCCCGAGGCGCTCACCCGGGCGGCGCGCTCGGCGAGGTCGCCCTCCAGGCAGCCGCCGCTCAGCAGGCCCTGGAAGTCGCCATCGTCGGTGATGAGCATCTGCGTGCCGGCCTTGCTGTAGGTCGAGCCGGCCGTCTCGTACACGCTGGCGAGCACGAGGCGCCGGCCCGTCTCGCGCCACTCGGAGAATCGGCGCAACATCTGATCGGTATTCATCGGGTACTTGTCTGCCTCCTTGCCTGCAGGGAGTCGCCGAGCCGGGCCGCGAGGCCTTCCAGGCTGTCGACGTTGTGGGCCGGGACCAGGTCGTCGGCATGGGGCAGCATGAGCCGCATGCCGCGCGCCCGCGGCCGGAATTCATCATACCGCAGCAGCGGATTCAGCCAGACCAGCCGGCGGCAGGACTTGCCGAGACGCTCCATCTCCCGGCCGAGCCGCGCATCCGGGTCGCGCTCCAGCCCGTCGGTGAGCAGCAGCACGACCGCGCCCTGCCCCAGCACCCGCCGGCCCCAGTCGCGGTTGAATTCGTGCAGCGAGTCGGCGATGCGGGTGCCGCCGTCCCAGTCGCGGATGTCGTCGGCGACGAGGGCCAGGGCCCGGTCCGGGTCCCGGTCGCGCAGCCGGCGGGTGACCGCGCTGAGCCGGGTGCCGAACAGGAACGTGTGCACCCGCTCCCCCCGCGCGGTCAGGGCGTGGGCGAAATGGAGGAACATGCGCGTATATCGGCTCATGGAGCCGGAAATGTCCGCCAGCAGCACCAGGGGCGGCGGACGCAGGCGCGGACGGCGGCGCTCCAGTTGCATGAACTCGCCGCCCTGGCGCACGCCGCGACGCAGCGTCGCGCGCAGGTCGGGCCGGGGCCCGCGGGCGTGCGTGCTGAAGCGCCGGGTACGCAGCGTCGCGAGCGGCAGTGCTGCCTCGCGCAGCATGGCCCGGGCCTCGCTCCGCTCCTCCGCGCTCATCTGCTCGAAGTCCTTTCGCCGCAGCACCTCCAGCGCGGAAGCGCCGCCGCGCCGGTCTCGCTGCCGCCGACGGGTTTCGCGGGGCCGTTCCCGCCCGTGCCCCGCGGCGGCCAGCGCCCGGGCGAGGCGGACGACCCCGTCCTCCGCTGCGCCGCCCGTCCCGCTCGCGGCGGGCTCCGCGGCCGCATCGGCCAGCCGGCGCAGTGCCCGGGGCCGCTCGAAGAACAGACCGAAGGCCTGCCGGAAGAGGGACATGTCCCGGGGGCTGCGCACCAGCGAGGCGGCCAGCGCACGACGCAGATCGTCGCGATTGCGCAGGCCGGTCGCGGCCGCTGCCTCGAGAGCGCCCCGGATGTCGCCCGGCCCCAGACCGAGACCGGCATGGCGCAGCGTGCGCACGAACAGGACGAGGTGCTCGCGGAAGGCCTCTCCGGCCGCCGCCGCGTCGGCGCTCACCCGGACGCCTGCTGCGCTTCGCTGCCCAGCAGCCTCAGGAGTTCCTCGCCGCGCACCCGGGCGATATCGTCCTGGTACTTCAGCAACGCGCCCAGCGTCGAGTCGACGACGCCGGCGCCCAGCCGGTCGGCGCCCAGCTGTGTCAGCGCCGCCGCCCAGTCCAGCGTCTCGGCCACACCGGGCCGCTTGTACAGATCGGCCTCCCGCAGACCCTGCACGAAATCGATGATCTGCGCCCCGAGCTCGGCGGTGACCGCCGGGCACTTGCGCGCCAGGATCTCCCGCTCTGCCTCCGCCGTCGGGTAGTCCACCCAGTGATACAGGCAGCGCCGGCGCAGCGCGTCGTGGATCTCGCGGGTGCGGTTCGAGGTGATGACCACCACGGGCGGTTCCGGCGCCGCCACCCGGCCGAACTCGGGGATGGTGATCTGATTGTCGGAGAGGATCTCGAGCAGGAAGGCCTCGAAGGGCTCGTCGGCCCGGTCCAGTTCGTCGATCAGCAGCACCGGCGCACCGCCGGGGGCCGGCTCCAGCGCCTCGAGCAGGGGCCGCTTGATCAGGTACTCGGAGGAGTAGATGTCTTCGGCGACCACGCCGCCCTCGCCGCGGGCCTCGGCCAGCCGGATGGCCAGCATCTGCCGCGGGTAGTCCCACTCGTAGGCCGCCGAGGCCAGATCCAGGCCGTCGTAGCACTGCAGCCGCAGCAGCCGGCGGCCGAGCCGGTCGGCGAGCACCTTTGCCACCTCCGTCTTGCCGGTACCGGCCTCGCCCTCCAGCAGCAGCGGCCGCGGCAGGCTCAGGGCCAGGTACACGGCCGTGGCGAGATCGCGTCCGGCCACGTAGCGGCCCTCGGCGAGCAGGGCGACGGTGTCGTCGACCGATGCCGGCATCCGCGCCGGCTGACCGGAGCCCTCAGCCACGGGCGGCGGCGACCGCTCTCCGCGCCATCACGCCGATCAGGTGGGCACGATATTCGGCGCTGGCGTGCAGGTCCTCGTTCAGTTCGTCGGCGGGCACCTCGATGCCGGCCAGAGCGTCCGGCGAGAAGTCCCGGCTGAGCGCCGCCTCCATCTCGGCGACACGGAACACGCAGGGCCCGGCGCCGGTGACCGCCACCCGCAGACCCTCGGACGTGTCCGCCACGAATACCCCGACGACGGCGTAGCGGGAAGCCGGGTTGGCGAATTTCGCATAGCCGGCGCGGGCCGGCTTCGGGAAGCTCACCGAGACGATGATCTCGTCCGCTTCCAGCGCGGTTTCGAACATGCCGCGGAAATACTGCTCGGCCGGGATCCGGCGCCGGTTCGTGCCGATGGTCGCGCCGAGGCCCAGCACCGCCGCCGGGTAGTCCGCCGCCGGATCGCTGTTGGCCAGCGAGCCGCCGATGGTGCCCCGGTTGCGCACCTGGGCGTCGCCGATGCCGGCCGCCAGTGCCGCAAGGGCAGGGATGTGATCGCCGACCTCCGCCGAGGCCGCCACCTCGGCGTGAGTCGTGGTGGCGCCGATCACCACCGGGTCGCTGCCGCTGACGCCGCGCAGTGCCTCCACGCCGCCGAGATCCACCAGCACGTCGGGCTGGGCGAGGCGCAGCTTCATCGTGGGCAGCAGCGTCATGCCGCCGGCCAGCAGTTTCGCCTCGCTGTTCGCGCCGAGGCGCTCCGCCGCCTCGTCGACGCTGCCCGCCCGGTGATACTCGAAGTCGTACATCTCAGCCCTGCCCCCGCATCTCGGCGGCGGCCGCGCGCACGGCGCGAACGATGCCGTGATAACCGGTGCAGCGGCAGAGGTTGCCCTCGAGCCACTCGCGGATCTCCGCGTCGTCCGGGTCCGGGTTGCTCTGCAGGAGATCCAGCGCGCTCATGATCATGCCGGGCGTGCAGTAGCCGCATTGCAGACCGTGGTGTTCCCGGAATGCCGCCTGCAGCGGATGCAGGCCGCCGTCCGCACCGATGCCCTCGATGGTGGTGACCCGCCGCCCGGCGGCCTGCACCGCCAGCAGCGAGCAGCTCTTCACGGAGCGCCCGTCCAGGTGCACCACGCAGGCGCCGCACTGGCTGGTGTCGCAGCCGACGTGGGTGCCCGTTTTGCCCAGGCCGCCGCGCAGGGCGTCGACCAGCAGCGTGCGGGCCTCAACCTCGACGCTCACCGGCTCTCCGTTCAGTTCGAATTCGACTTTATGCATGGATCCTACAGGCCGAACAGCAGCCACAGCAGCACCAGTACCGCGGCGGCGCCTGCCACCGCCCAGGCAGTCTTGCGCCCGATGCCCGCGCCGCCCGACGCCTCGGCCTCTTCCACCTCGATCTTCGTCGCGCCCGGGTCGAGTTCGCGGGAGAAATTGGCGAAGAAATCGTCGGCCGTCTTCTTCGTGGCGCCCAGCACCAGGCGGGAGCCCACCTGGGCGAGCTTGCCGCCCACCTTGAACCGGGCATCGTAGCGCAGCACGGTGATCTCGCCGTCCTCCACCAGTTCGACGTCGGCCGAGCCCTTGCCGAAACCGGCCGCCCCGCCCTTGCTGACACCGACGAGGCGGTAACTGGCCGGCGGATTCAGATCCTCGAGCGTGAGCGTGGTGTTGAAGCGCGATTTCACCGGGCCGATGGCGGCCATCACCTTCGCCTGCATCTCCTCGTCGGAGACTCTTTCCAGGGACTCGCAACCCGGTATGCAGCGCCTGAGGACCTCCGGGTCGTTCAGCGCCAGCCACACCCGATCACGGGTGTTGGCGATCCTGTATTCTCCCTTTATGTCCAAGCCTTGCTCACGTTGCTGCCGCGACCGTTGCGACTATTGAGGCTATTGCCACTGTTGCGACCGTTGCCGCCGCAGAGCTTAGTATACTATCGGCACAGACGACACCTCGCGCCGGCGCCGCGCGCCCGGCGGGTACCCGTTTCCCCCTCATGATGCACGACGCGACGCAAATCGGTCCGCCGCCTGTGCTTGCGGCCACCGGCCTCCGCTTCGGCTGGCAGCCGTCGGTGCCGCTGCTGGACATCCCTGCACTGGCGATCGCGCCCGGCGAGAAGGTGCTCATCCGCGGCGCCAGCGGCTCGGGCAAGTCCACGCTGCTGAACCTGTTCGCCGGCATACTCACGCCGACGGCGGGCACGGTATCGCTGCTCGGCACGGACCTCTCGGCACTGCGCGGAGCCGAGCGGGACGGCTTCCGCGCCGAACACCTGGGCATCATCTTCCAGCTGTTCAACCTGCTCCCTTATCTCCCGGTGCTCGACAACGTGCTGCTGCCCTGCCGCTTTTCCGCCCGGCGCCTCGCCCGCGCCCGGGCGAGCGACGGCAGCGAGGAGGCCGCGGCGCAGCGCCTGCTCGCCGAACTCGGGCTGCCGGACGCGGCTTTCGCCTCCGCGGCGCGGCTCAGCATCGGCCAGCAGCAGCGGGTGGCGGCAGCGCGGGCGCTCATCGGCAACCCCGAGCTCGTGATCGCCGACGAGCCCACCTCGGCACTCGATGAGGACAGCCGGGCGGCCTTCCTCGCGCTGCTGCAGGAGGAATGCAAACGCGTGGATGCCACCCTGATCATGGTCAGTCACGAGCGCTCGCTGGAGCCGCTGTTCGACCGGGTCATCCCCATGCGCGAACTCACCGGGTGCAGGCCGTGAGAGCCCGCTTTCCCATCGCGCGGCTCGCGCTGCGCAGCATCGCGTCAAGACGCATCAGCGCCGCTCTGACCTGCTGTGCGGTGGCGCTGAGCGTGCTGCTGGTCCTGGGCGTCCAGGAGATGCGCGAGAGCGCGCGGCAGAGTTTCGCCAGCACGATCTCGGGCACGGATCTGCTCGTGGGGCCGCGCACCAGCGGCGTCAACCTGCTGCTGTATGCGGTGTTCCGCATCGGCCAGCCCACCAACAACGTCTCGTGGCAGAGCTACGAACGCTTCACCGCGGCACCGGACGTGGAATGGAGCATCCCGCTCAGCCTCGGTGATTCCTATCGGGGCCATGCCGTGGTCGGCACCACGGACGCCTATTTCCGCCATTTCCGCTACGGCCGCGATCGGCGCCTGGAGCTGGCGGCCGGTCGAGCATTCGGCGAGGGTCCCGAGGCGGTGCTCGGCGCGACGGCGGCACGGGAACTCGGCCACGAGACGGGCGACGACATCGTCATCGCCCACGGGCTGGGCGCCACCAGCTTCCTGAAGCACGACCGCCACCCGGTCACGGTCACCGGGATACTGGCGCCGACCGGCACCGTCGCGGACCGGGCGGTCTACGTGAGTCTCGCAACGCTGGACAGCATCCACGAGACCGCGACGCCGTCCTTCGCGCCTGCTCCGGCGGACGACCACGGGCACGGCCATGATGGGCACGCCGAACCCGGCGCGCCGGCCGAAATTACGGCATTCCTGCTCGGTCTCGAGTCGCGGGTGCAGGTGCTGCGGCTGCAGCGGACCATCAACGAATACGAGCGCGAGCCGCTCACCGCGGTCATCCCGGCCGTTGCCCTGTTCGAGCTCTGGTCGGTGATCGGCGTGGCGGAGAAAGCGCTGCTCGCAGTCGGTGCGCTGGCGGTGCTCACGGGCCTGGTCGGCATGCTGGTGGCCATCCTCGGCACGCTGAACGAACGCCGGCGGGAGATGGCCATCCTGCGCTCGGTGGGCGCCCGCCCGCGCCAGATTTTCCTGCTGCTGGTCTCCGAGGCCGGGCTGCTGGCCGTCGCCGGCGCGCTGCTGGGGGTCGTGCTGAAGACGGCGGTGCTGGGCGCACTCGCCTCGCCCATCCAGGCCCGCACCGGTATCCTGCTGGAGAGCGTCCGGCCCGCCATGGCGGAAGCCGTGGTGGTCGCCGTCGTAACGGCGGCGGGACTCCTCCTGGGCGCCCTGCCCGCCTGGCGCGCCTACCGCAACTCGCTCGCCGACGGGATGACCATTCGCCTATGACCATTGCCCCCGCCCTGTCCCTGCGCATCGCCGCGCTCGCCGTACTCCTCGCCATCGCCCTTTCCGGCGCCCGGGCCCAGGACGCGCCGAAGCTCACCTGGGAGGAAATGGTGCCGGCGAAGACGTCGGACGATCCGCTGGCCGTGACGTCCAGCGCGCCGGTACCGGCGCTCGACGGGCGCACGGTGCAGCTGCCGGGCTTCATCGTGCCGCTGGAGTCCGACGAAGGCGGCCTCATCAGCGAATTCCTGCTGGTGCCTTACTTCGGCGCCTGCATCCACGTGCCGCCGCCGCCGCCGAACCAGCTCGTCTACGTCACCCTCGAGGAGCCGTTCAACCTGGTCTCGCTGCAGCAGCCCTACTGGATCGAAGGCACCCTGCAGGTGGAGGAATACTCGAGCGAGGTGGCCGACAGCCACTACACCATGCGGGCGGATCGCATCAGCAAGTACAATTACTGAGACCTTGAATCCCCCGGCGCCCGCCCCATGTCGATGCACAGGAGGCGTAACCGGCGACCGGGACCGTCACACAGGACAGCCAACGACAGGAGTTCTCCATGGCCAGCGACAAGATGATCGAAGTGGGCGACAGTGATTTCCAGCAGAAAGTGCTGGATTCCGACAAGCCCGTGCTCGTGGATTTCTGGGCGGAGTGGTGCGGCCCCTGCCGCATGCTCGGACCCATTATCGAGCAGCTCGCCGACGAGTACGAAGACAAGGTGACCGTGGCCAAGCTGGACGTGGACTCCGCCCAGCAGGTGGCCATGCGCTACGGCATCCGCTCCATCCCCACGGTGATGCTGTTCAAGGACGGCCAGGTGCAGGAGACGCTGATCGGGGTGCGCCCGAAGGGCGACTACGCCCGCGTGCTCGACTCCGCCGCCGCCTGAGCCACGCCGGAGCGCCGCACGGCCTCGACCATGCCTGCCTGGTGGCCCGGTGCCATCAGGTGGGCGCCGTCGATGCCGGGCGTGGCGGCCGCGGCCGCCAGGAGTTCGGCGCAGACGTCGATCCCCGTCTCCTCCGGATCGGCCGCCTGTTCCAGGCGCCGCACGAGTTCCCCGGGCATGACCGTGCCCCACAGCGTATCGCGCATCCAGCGCGCAACGCGGGCGGAGCGCAGCGGGCCCAGACCCACGAGATAAGGCACATCCGCGGGCAGGCCCGCATCGCGCAGCCGGCCCACGTGGCGGCGCATGCGTCCGGCGTCGAAGCAGTACTGCGACTGGATGAAGCCGGCGCCCGCCCGGACCTTCGCCAGCAGCGGCTCCGCCGACCAGTCCGCGGAATCCGGGTCCAGACACACGTCGGCGGCGCCCAGCAGGAATGCCGGGCGCGGCGTCACCGGTTTGCCGGACAGCGTCACGCCGTCGTCGCGCAGCGCCGCGAGCGCGCGCAACAGGCCTCCGGAATCCAGATCGAATACCGGCGTGGCGTCCGGGTGGTCGCCGGCTGCCACGGAATCGCCGGTCAGCACGAGCACGTTGTCGATGCCGAGGGCGGCAGCGCCGATCAGGTCGCCCTGCAGCGCGATCCGGTTGCGGTCCCGGCAGGTGGCCTGGACGATGGGTTCGTAGCCGGCGCGTTTCAGCAGCGCCGCCGCGGCGATGCTGGACATGCGCACGTTGGCGCCGGCGCCGTCCGTGACGTTGATGGCATCCACGGCCTGCGCCAGCACACCGGCCTCCCGTAGCAGGCGGTCGGCGTCCGGACCGCGGGGCGGCGTGATTTCCGCGGTGACGACGAAATCGCCGCTGGCGATTCGTTCGCGCAGTGCCGGCATGTGGGTGCTCGTGGCCATGAGGGGTCGTTTATGTGTCTCCGTGCGGCCTGGGGAGGATGCGGCCGCCGGGAAGGGTACCGCCGCGGAGCGCGGATATCCATGGCGGTTCCGGCACGGGAGGCCGCCGCGGGCTGGACGACCCGTCGTCAGAGAGTGGCGGCCGCCGCTGCGAGGCGGCCGATCGCATCGAAGTCGCCGGCCGCCAGCAGCGCCGGCGGCGCAATCCAGGACCCGCCCACGCAGGCCACGTTCGGCAGCGCGAGATAATCCCGTGCCAGGGCCTCGGTGATGCCGCCGGTGGGGAAGAAGCGGGCCTCCGGGAGCGGCGCACCCAGCGCCTTCAGCATGGCCGTGCCGCCCGCCCCTTCCGCAGGGAAGAACTTCTGCAGCACATAGCCTCTCTCCAGCAGCCGCATGACTTCGCTGGCCGTCGCGGCGCCCGGCACGAGGGGCACCTCCGCGTCGTCCGCGGCCTCGAGCAGGCCGGGACTGGCGCCGGGGCTCACCGCGAACCGCCCGCCCGCCTCCACGCACTGGCGCAGATGCGCGGCGCTGCGCACGCTGCCGGCACCGACGACCGCGTCGGGCACCTCGGCGGCGATGCGCCGGATGGCCTCCGGCGCGGCATCGGTGCGCAACGTGATTTCCAGCACCGGCAGCCCCGCGGCGCACAGCGTGCGCGCCAGCTCCACCGCCTGGCCGGCGTCCTCCAGGACGATCACCGGGACGACCCTCGTGCTGCCGAGGAGCGTGCGGATATCGCGGGCCGTGCCGGTCATAAGCCAAGATCCGTGAAGATGGTGGCGCCGTTCTCCGCGCCGTTCACGCCGCGGCGGAAAACGCCGAACAACTCGCGCCCGAGGCCCACGTGATGGGCGGAGAGATCGGTTTCGACGGCCGGCCGGTCGGTCAGCTCGCCTTCCGCAACCTCCACGGACAGCACGCCGGCATCGGCGTCGATGAGCACGGTATCGCCGTCCCGCACCAGGCCGACGGGACCGCCGCCGAGCGCCTCCGGGGTCAGCTGGATCGCCGCCAGCACCTTGCCGGAGGCGCCGGACATGCGCCCGTCGGTGAGGAGCGCCACCCGGTGTCCCCGGTTCTGCAGGACGCCCAGATAAGGAGTCAGCTTGTGCAGTTCCGGCATGCCGTTGGCGCTCGCACCCTGCCAGGGGACCACGGCGACGAAGTCCTCGTCCAGCAGCCCGGCCTTGAAGGCCGCGATGAAGGCTTCCTGGGAGCGGAACACCCGGGCCGGCGCCTCGACGCGGTAGTGCTCGGGGTCCACGGCGGATACCTTGACGATGGCCCGGCCCAGGTTGCCCTGCACCAGGCGCAGGCCGCCCTCCCTGTCGAAGGCGTCGCTGCACGGCCGCACGATCTCGGTGTCGTGGGACTGGCGCGTGGCGGCACGCCACTCGAGGGCGCCGTCCTGCAGGAAAGGCTCACGGCAGAACCCGGACAGGCCCTGCCCCATGATGGTGGTGACGTCCTCGTGCAGCAGCCCGGCCTCCAGCAGCTCGGCCATGACGAAACCGAGTCCGCCGGCGGCGTGGAAGTGGTTCACATCCGCGACGCCGTTCGGATACACACGCGCCAGCAGCGGCACCGCCCGGGAGAGTTCGGCGAAATCGTCCCAGTCGATACGGATCCCGGCCGCCGCGGCGATCGCCACCAGATGCATGGTGTGGTTGGTCGAGCCGCCGGTGGCCAGCAGGCCCACGATGCCGTTCACCAGGCTCTTCTCGTCGAGTATGTGGCCGAGCGGCGTGTAGCCGCCGGCCGGCCGGGTCAGGGCGATCACCTGGCGGACGGCCTCCCGCGTGAGTGCGTCCCGCAGCGGGGTGCCGGGATTCACGAAGGAGCCGCCGGGCAGCTGCATGCCCATGAATTCCATCAGCATCTGGTTGCTGTTGGCGGTGCCGTAGAAGGTGCAGGTTCCGGGCCCGTGATAGGCGGCGGACTCGGCGGCCAGCAACTCGTCGCGCCCGACCTCGCCGGCCGCATACTGCTCGCGCACCCGGGCCTTTTCCTTGTTCGACAGGCCGGACACCATCGGCCCCGCCGGGACGAACAGGACCGGCAGGTGGCCGAAGGACACCGCGCCGATCACGAGTCCCGGGATGATCTTGTCGCAGACCCCGAGGCACAGCGCGCCGTCGAACAGATCGTGAGAGAGCGCCACCGCCGTGGACAGGGCGATCACGTCGCGACTGAACAGCGACAGGTCCATGCCGTCCTGGCCCTGGGTGACGCCGTCGCACATCGCCGGCACGCCGCCGGCGAACTGGGCGACGGCCCCGGCCTCCGTGGCCGCTTCCTTGATCAGCCGCGGGAAGGTCTCGAGCGGCTGGTGCGCGCTCAGCATGTCGTTATAGGCGGAGACAATGGCGATGTTCGGCGTCTGGTCGCTGGTCAGCCGGCTCTTGTCCTCGGCGCTGAAAGCGGCGATGCCGTGGGCGAGATTGCTGCACGACACCGCGCTGCGCGTCGGGCCCCGATCGGCGGCCGCCCGGATCTTGTCCAGGTAACGGCCGCGGGAATCGGCGCTGCGTTCGCGGATGCGCTCGGTGACGGTCTCTACGGTCGGATGCATGTGTACTGCCCCTGTGTGGATTGTCCGTGGTGAGTCAGGGCGCCCAGACGACCCGCACCGGGGTCGGGGCGGACGCCAGCAGCGCGGCCACGGGAAGGCTGGTGTCTCCGTCCCTGGCGCGCTCGTAGACCGCCCACTTCTTCTCGCCGAAGATCAGCAGCACGATCTCTTCGCTCTCGGCCAGCGGCGCGAGCGTGAGCGTGACGCGGGGCAGTTCGCTGGCCGCCGTGACGACCGGCAGGCAGAGCGAGTCGCCGGCCGGGTCCAGGCCCGCCGCCAGCGCCGCGCTGTCCGGGAACAGGGAGGCGAAATGCCCGTCCTCGCCCATCCCGAGCAGCGAACAGGCGAATGGCCGCGGCAGGCGGCCGGCGCCGGCGTCCGCGGTCAGGGCTTCGCAACCCTGCTCCGGCGACAGGCCCTGCCGGTAGAGGGGCACGAAATCCGCCTCGCGTGCCTCGCCCCGCAGGAGCCCTTCGCGGACCAGGCGCTCGTTGCTCTTCTCGTCGTCGGCGGGCACCCAGCGCTCGTCGCTCAGCGTGACCCGTACGCGTGACCAGTCGAGGGGCGTGGCGGACAACGCGTCGTAGCAGCGCCCGGGCGTGCTGCCGCCGCTGCAGACCAGCACGGCTTCGCCGCCGGCCGCCAGCCGGCGGCGAAGCGCGCTCGCGATGCGCTCCGCCGCGATGGCAGAGGCCATCTCGCGCTGGGAGTAGATCTCTTCTATGGGTCGCCGGGCGGTCATGACTCTCTGTGCATTCATCTGTGCGTTCATCTGTGCCTTCATCTGTGCCTTCATGAGTTCGGGTACCAGCAGCGGCCGTCGCGGTCCAGGAGATTGGCCGAGCCGATCGGCCCCCAGGTGCCGGCCACGTAGGTTTCCACCGGCTGCCTGACCTCTTCCCAGCCGGCGATGATCCCGTCGATCCAGCGCCAGGCCGCCTCCACCTCGTCGCGGCGCATGAACAGGGCGGGGTTGCCGCGCAGAACCTCCATCAGCAGCCGCTCGTAGGCGTCCGGATAGCGAATGCCGAAGGTCTCCTCGAAGCTCAGATCCAGGGAAACGGAGCGCAGGTCGAAGCCGCCCGGTCCGGGCTCCTTCGCCATGACCGATAGCTTGACGCCCTCGTCGGGCTGCAGGCGGATGGTCAGCCGGTTCGGCAGGATGTCGAATCGATTCTCCGGGAATATGGAGTGAGGCACGTGGGAGAACTGCATGGTGATCTCCGAGTGCTTGGCCTTCAGGCGTTTGCCGGTGCGGATGTAGAACGGCACGGTGGACCAGCGCCAGTTCTCGATCTCGACCTTCAGCGCGGTGAAGGTCTCGGTGAGGCTGTCCGCGGATTCGAGGCCGTCCCGGTAACCGGGCACGGCGATGCCGTCGATGGCCCCCGCCGAATACTGGCCCCGCACGGTGTAGCGCTTCACGTCGGCCCCCGTGATCGGTTTCAGGGCCCGCAGCACCTTCAGCTTCTCGTCGCGCACCGCATCGTGGTGCAGGCTGGCGGGCGCCTCCATGGCCACCAGACACAGGAGCTGCATGATGTGGTTCTGCACCATGTCCCGCAGCGCGCCGATCTGGTCGAAAAACTCGATGCGCCCCTCCACGCCCAGCTGTTCGGCCACGGTGATCTGGACGTGGTCCACTTCGCCCCGGCGCCACAGCGGCTCGAACAGCGAGTTGGCGAAGCGCAGGGCGAGCAGGTTCTGGACGGTCTCCTTGCCGAGGTAATGATCGATGCGGAATATCCGGTCCTCGGGGAAGCACTCGCCCACGCTGTCGTTGATGCCGCGCGCCGACTCGTAGTCGTGGCCCACGGGCTTCTCCAGCACGATGCGGCTCGCTTCGGTGATCAGACCGTTAGCCCGGATGCCCTGGGCAATGCCGCCGAACAGCGCCGGCGCGGTGGCCAGATAGAAAACGCGCGTTCTGTCGTCCCGCCCCCGCAGCAGATCGCAGAGCGAACCCCAGCTCTCGTAGCCGAGGGCGTCGGCCACCGTGTACGTCAGCCGCGATGAGAAGGACTGCCACTGGTCGTCGTCGAACTCGCCCTCGCCGAGATTCTCGCGCAGCGCCTCCTCCACCCGTCCGAGGTAGTCCTCGTCGCTCATGGGGCTCCTGCCCAGCGCGATCACCCGGCTGTCGGCCGGAATCTGACCGTCCCGGTCGCGGTGGTAGAGGGCCGGCAGCAGCTTGCGCAGCGACAGATCGCCCGCGCCGCCGAATATGATCAGGTCGAAGGGTTCGACCGGTATGAACCTGGCCATTCTGCTCCCGAATTGTGTAGTTATGCTACTTAGTGGCCGTTTAGGCCTTCTATAGCGTGGATATTATTCCAGAATTATTGTAATTTTACTACATGCTGACGCGAATCGAACATCTCCTGCCCGCGCTGAGCCCCGCCGAGGCGCGGGTGGGCCGCTGGCTGCTCGACCATCCGCGCCAGGGCCTCGAGGCGACCCTGTCCGAGGTCGCGGCCGGCGCCGGCACCAGCGAACCGACGGTGGTGCGATTCTGCCGGCGCCTCGGACTGGGGGGCTTCCGCGAACTCCGGATCCGCCTTGCCGAGTCCCTCGGCCGCCCGGCCGACTACGTGCACCGGGGCGTGTTGCCCGACGACTCGCCCGCCGACGCGGTCGGCAAGGTGATCGACAGCGCCGTGCGGGCGCTGATGGGGTTGCGCGACAGCGTCGGCCTGATGCCGATCGGCGAGATCGTGGAGGCGATGGCGGAGGCGCGCCAGATCGTCTTCGCGGGACTCGGCGCATCGGGCTACGTGGCGCGGGACGCGCGCCAGAAGTTCTTCCGCCTCGGCATCCCCTGCGCCGTGGCCACCGACGGCCCCACCATCGTGCAGAGCGCCGCCATCGCGGATGCGCAGGATGTCTTCGTCTTCGTCTCGCACACCGGCGCGCAGGGCGAACTGATGCGCGCGGCGGCCCTGTGCCGGGAGCGCGGCGCCGTGGTGGTCGCGATCACCCGGAGCGCATCCGACCTGGGGCGGAAAGCCGGCTACATCCTGGAGAGCCATTCCACCGAGGACACGAGCCTGTACACGCCCATGGAATCCCGGCTCGCGCAACTGGCGATCCTGGACGCCGTCCAGGTCAGCCTCGCCCTGCGGCTCGGCGATGCGGGCGCGGAGAACCTGCGCGCCGCGAAGATGGCGCTTGCGGACGAGGGCAAGGCAGCCGGAATCGGCCGGGCCTAGAATCGGCCGGGCCTGGCCGGGCACGGCCGGCCATCCTGCCGCCATGCCGGCTTCGTCCGACCCCGCGTCGCGGCGGCCGACGCTCCGCCCTACTCCATCGTCGGCATCGAGAACTGCGCGCCGGCGCGGATGCCGCCGGGCCAGCGCGAGGTCACCGTCTTCAGGCGGGTGTAGAAACGAACGCCCTCTTCGCCGTGCACGGCCATGTCGCCGAACAGGGAGCGCTTCCAGCCGCCGAAGCTGTGGAAGGCGAGCGGCACCGGGATGGGCACGTTCACGCCGACCATGCCCACCTCGATGCGGGCGGCGTATTCCCGGGCGGCATCGCCGTCGCGGGTGAAGATGGCCGTGCCGTTGCCGTACTCGTGGCCGTTCACGATGGCGAGCGCCTCGTCGAAGTCCTCCGCCCGGATCATGACCAGCACCGGCCCGAAGATCTCCTCACTGTGGATGCGCATGCCCGGGCGCACGTGATCGAACAGGCAGGGACCGAGGAAGTAACCGGACTGCTCCGCCAGCGGATGGCGGCGGCCGTCGACCACCAGGCTGGCCCCCTCCTCCACGCCGAGGTCCACGTAAGAGCGCACGCGGTCCCGGTGCTCCGCCGTGATCAGCGGCCCCATGTCCGCGTCCGGCTCGGTGCCGGGCGCCACCCGCAGCGCTTCGATCTTCGGCAGCAGCTTCTCCAGCAAAGGTCCGGCCGCATCGCCGACGGTAACCGCCACCGAGATGGCCATGCAGCGCTCGCCGGCCGAGCCGTATGCGGAGCCGATCAGGGCGTCGGCGGTCTGCTCCATATCCGCATCCGGCATCACCACCAGGTGATTCTTGGCGCCGCCGAGCGCCTGCACTCGCTTGCCCGCCTCGGCGGCGGTGCGGTAGACGTGTTCGGCCACCGGCGTGGAGCCGACGAAGCTCACCGCGGCGACGTCCGGATGGGTGAGCAGCGCGTCCACCGCCTCCCGGTCGCCGTTGACCACGCCGAACACGCCCGGCGGCAGGCCCGCTTCATCCAGCAGCTCGGCGAGCCGCAGAGAGCACGAGGGGTTGCGCTCGGAGGGCTTGAGCACGAAGGCGTTGCCGCACGCAATGGCCAACGGGAACATCCACATCGGCACCATGGCCGGGAAGTTGAACGGCGTGATGCCGGCGCACACGCCGACCGGCTGGCGCAGGGAATAGCTGTCGACGCCGGTGCCCACCTGGGGGCTGTAGCCGCCCTTCAGCAGGTGGGGGATGCCGCAGGCGAACTCCACCACCTCCAGGCCGCGCTGCACTTCGCCGGCGGCGTCCGACAGCACCTTGCCGTGCTCGGCCGTGATCAGCCCGGCCAGCTCGTCGCGATGACCTTCGATCAGTTCCTTGAAGCGGAACATGACCCGCGCCCGCTTCAGTACCGGCGTCGCCGCCCAGGCCGGCAGGGCCTTCTTCGCGGCGGCCACCGCCGTGTCCACGTCGGCGGCACTCGCGTAGCGCACCCGCTTCGTCGTCTCGCCCGTGGCCGGGTCGTGGACCACGCCGCTGCGCTCGCCGGTGCCGTCGTTGCGCCCGCCGGCGATCCAGTGGCCGAGCTCCGGCAGCCGGTCGATATCCCTCGCTTCTGTCGCCATGTCCGTACTCCTCAGTCGGCCTGCCGCAGCGCCTCGCGCAGCGTGTCCACGATGGTGGCGATGTGGTCCTCGTTCACCGTCAGGGGCGGCGTGAGCGCCACGATGTCGCCGGTGGTGCGCACGATGACCCCGGCATCGAAGCAGCGCCGGAAGACCTCCATCGCCCGCGCCGTCGGCTTGCCCTCCATGGGCTCGAGTTCCACGGCGCCGAGCAGGCCGTAGTTGCGTATGTCGATGACGTGGGGCTCGCCGCGGAGCGCGTGCAGTGCATCCTCCAGCACCGGCTCCATGGCGTGGGCGTGTTCGAACAGCCCTTCGTCCCGGTAGACATCCAGCGCCGCGCAGCCGGCCGCCGCCGCGAGGGGGTGGCCGGAATACGTGTAACCGTGGGGGAACTCGATGGCCCCCTCGGGCGCGCCCATGAAGGCCTGGTAGATGGCCTTGCTGGCGAGCACGGCGCCCATGGGCACGTGCCCGCTGGTCAGACCCTTCGCCAGCGTCATGAGATCCGGCGTCACGCCCATGCGCTGCGCCGCGAAGGCCGCGCCCACCCGGCCGAAGCCGCAGATCACCTCGTCGAAGATCAGCAGGATGCCGTGGCGGTCGCAGATCTCGCGCAGGCGCTTCAGATAGCCCCGCGGCGGCAGGAGCACGCCGGCGGAGCCGGCGATCGGCTCGACGATCACCGCCGCGATGGTCGACGGATCGTGCAGCGCGACGATGTTCTCCAGCTCGTCGGCGAGATGGGCGCCCCACTCCGGCAGCCCGCGGGAATACGCGTTGTGCTCGATGTGATGGGTATGCGGCAGATGATCGGTACCCGGCAGCAGGGCGCCGAACAGCTTCCGGTTGGGCGAGATGCCGCCCACCGAGATGCCGCCGAAGCCGACGCCGTGATAGCCCTTCTCCCGGCCGATGAAGCGGGTCCGCGCGCCCTCGCCCCGCAGGCGATGGTAGGCGAGCGCCATCTTCAGCGCGGTGTCCACCGCCTCGGAGCCGGAGTTGACGAAGAAGGCGTAGTCGAGCCCGTCGGGCGCCAGGTCGGTGAGCTTCTCGGCCAGTTCGAACACTTTCGGGTGGCCGACCTGGAAGGCGAGCGCGTAGTCCAGCGTGTCGATCTGGTCCTTCACCGCCTGCACGATGCGCGGATGGCAATGGCCGGCGTTGCAGCACCACAGCCCGGCGACCCCGTCCAAGAGCCGCTTGCCGTCGTGGGTCCAGCAATACACGCCTTCGGCCCTGGAGATCAGCCGCGGATTGCGCTTGAAGTACTGGTTGGCCGTGAACGGCATCCAGAACGGCTCCAGGTTCGGCAGCCCGGCTTCGGCCGCCTGCATCGGATTGGCTTCGGTCATGACGCGTCTCCCCTTTTCCTGGCCCGGCCGCTCAGAGAATCTCCCGCAGCCGGTAATACAGCATGCCCAGCGCCAGCGCCGGATTGGCGAACCAGCGCCCGCCCGGCAGGCGCCAGTGACGGACGCGGGCAAAGACGTCGAAGCGTTCCGCCTGGCCGGCGATGGCCTCGGCCAGCACGCGACCCGCGAGATGAGTGGGCGCGACGCCGTGGCCGGAGTAGCCCTGGGCGTAGTAGATGTTGGTCCCCAGCCGGTTCAGCTGGGGGATGCGGTTGATGCTGATGCCGATGTCACCGCCCCACTCGTAGTCGATGGCAGTGCCGGCGAGCTGGGGGAACACCGTCAGCATGTTCGGCTCCAGGCTGGCGCGGATGCTCTTCGGCCGGCGGCCGGAGTAATTGCACATACCGCCGAACAGGAGCCGGCGGTCCGCCGACAGGCGGAAGTAGTCGAGTGCCACCCGCTGGTCGCAGACGGCCGAGTCCTGCGGCAGGATCTCGCGGGCCCGTTCCTCGGACAGCGGCTCGGTGGCGATGATGTAGCTGCCGGCCGGTATCACGGTGCCCGAGAGCTTCGGGATAAGCCCGTCCAGGTAGGCGTTGCAGGCGACCACCACGAAGTCGGCGGAGACGCGCCCGCGCTCCGTGTGCACGATCGGCCGGTCGCCCGGCTCGATGCGCAGGACGGGCGAGCGCTCGAACACGCGCGCACCGGCCTCGGCGGCGGCGCGGGCCTCGCCGAGACAGAGATTCAGTGGATGGAGGTGGCCGTTGCCCTGGTTCAGTACGCCGCCGATGTAGCGCTTGGAGCCGATCACCTCCGGGAGGCGCTCCTCCGGGATGACCTCGACCTTGTGCGGATAGCCCGAGGCGTGTTTCTCGGCGGCGGCATCGCAGAGGTCGCGCAGCTCGCTCCGCTTCATCGCGACGTCGACGTAGCCGAACCTCAGATCGCAGTCGATGCCGTAGCGCTCCACGCGCTCGACGACGATGTCACGGCACTCGAGCCCCATCTGCGCGGCAATGCGGGCCGCCCCGTCTCCGAAACGCTTGCGGATCTTGGCCGGCTCGGCGAAGCCGTCGATGAGGTGGCCGCCGTTGCGCCCGCTCGCGCCCCAGCCGATGCGGCTCGCCTCCAGCAGCACCACCCGGTAGCCGCGTTCGGCGAGTTCCAGCGCGGCGGACAGGCCGGTGAAACCGCCGCCGATGACGGCCACGTCGGCGCTCTCGGCGCCCTCGAGCGCGGGATAGTCCGTGCCTCCCTTCGCCGTCGCGGCGTAGTAGGAGGGCGCGTGTTCGGCCGGCCGGTACATGCCGATCAGGTTACGCCGGGCACCGAGGTTTAACAATATTTAAACGCCGAATATTTTATGGCTTGTATTTCAGCGGCCTGCGCGTTTACCGTTTGACTTGTTCAACACTTTAACGGACTCGGACCGATGCAGGATACGGGCAGGCGCCTGCGGCGCGTACGCGAGGCGAAAGGGCTCTCCCAGCGGGCGCTGGCGCGCGCGGCGGGCGTGAGCAACGCGACCATCTCGCTGATCGAGAACGGCCGGACCGACCCCTCGCTCGGCATGCTGAAGCGCATCCTCGATGCGCTGGAGACCTCGGTGGCGGACTTCTTCGCCCTCGACATGCCCCGCGAGGAGCAGGTCTTCTTCCGCGCCGGCGAGCTGTCCGAGATCAGCCGCGGCGCCATCTCCTACCGCCAGCTCGGCGGCGATCTGAGCCGCCACCGGCTGCAGATGCTGTACGAGCGCTACCGGCCCGGCGCCGATACCGGCGGCTCGCCCCTGGCCCACGACGCCGAGGAAGGCGGCGTTATTGTCTCGGGCCGACTGGAGGTCACGGTGGACGGGCGCACCGAAATCCTCGAGCCCGGTGACGCCTACCTCTTCGACAGCCGCCTGCCCCACCGCTTCCGCAACCCGGGCCCGGACGACTGCGTGGTCGTCTCCGCCTGCACCCCCCCCAGCTTCTGAGGTGCCGGACCGAAGTTTTGCAACTTATTGAACTTTCCAACCGGGAACCGGTATCGACCACCGTCGCAGGATTCGCGGGAGCGCGCTCCCGCCGCCACGGCGTGCCGGGCCGGCTACCTCTGCATCGCCACGCCGCCAATGGATGACAGCGCTATCACGCGCCGCGCTTCGGGCTATAATCGCCCCCGGCAAGCCACCGGCCGAGAAGGCGGTTCGTGCCCGAGGGGAAAGCGGTATGGGAAGAGTCACGATCGAAGACGTCGCAAGTCTTGCCGGCGTTTCAATCAAGACGGTATCGCGCGTCGTCAATCGCGAACCCAACGTGCGGACAGAGACACGACAGCGGGTGGAGAAGGCGATACGCGAACTCCACTACACGCCGAACACGTCCGCCCGCAGCCTGGCCGGCAATCGCAGCTTCCTGATCGGTCTCCTCTACGTCAATCCGGCTGCCAGCTACATCATCAATATCCTCACCGGCGCGGTGGATGCCTGCCGGGCAGGAGGCTTCGAGCTGCTGCTCCATCCCTGCAACTATACGGATGCCGATCTGCCCCGGCAGATCAGCGAACTCGCCCGCAACACGCGGCTGGACGGCCTGATCCTGACGCCGCCCCTTTCCGACATGGCCGAGCTGATTGCAGAGCTCGACACATCCGGCATACCGCTCGCGCGGATAGCGCCGGGCGGACACGACGACGCCGGCCGCTCGGTCTGTACTAACGATGAGGAGGTCTGTGCGGAACTCACCCGCTACATCATCTCGCTCGGCCATCAGGATATCGGCTTCATCGTGGGGCACCCCGATCAACTCGCCGTCCAGAAACGCTACGCCGGTTTTCGCCGGGCCCTCCGTGAAGCCGGGCTCCCGATTCAGAAATCGCTGCTCTGCCACGGCGACAATTCGTTCGAATCCGGCGTCGAATGCGCCCGTCGTCTGCTGAAGCGAAAGCGCCGCCCCACGGCCATAATCGCGAGTACCGACGACATGGCCGCCGGCCTGGTCAGCGTGGCCCACGAGTTGGGTATCCGGATCCCCGACGACCTGTCGGTAACCGGCTTCGACGACGTCCCGCTCGCTCACAAGGTCTGGCCGCCGCTCACGACCATACGCCAGCCGATGCAGGCTATGGGCGAACGGGCGACCGCCTTGCTGTTGGGGCGACTGCGCGACGACTACAGCGCAGGAGAGGGCGCAAACATACCCTCCGAGATCGTCATCCGCGAGTCGACGGGACCCGCCCGGAAGTAACCTCGAGCTGCGAGTCCACGAGCTGCGCCTCCAGCTCCTCCAGCGAGCGCCCTTTCGTTTCCGGCATCAGGCGCAGAATGACCAGGAACCCCGCCATCGCGAACAGACCATAGATCAGGAAGGTGCCCGCACTCCCGATGTTCGCGATCTCCCATGGGAACAGGAGTTGCACGAGAAAACTGCAGGAGGAATTGACGAGTCCGACGAAAGAAATCGCGAGGCCGCGAATCCGGTTCGGAAACAGCTCGGAGAACAGCACCCACATGACCGGGCCCAGCGAGACGGCGAAGCTCGCCACGAATCCCAGAATGCCCACGAGAATCAGGCCGCTGTCCGCGCGAATCGCGGCCGCGACGAGAGCCGACTCGTACTCGGCCACCGTCTCCGATCCCACCGCGGCGGCCAGCGCCCCCTTGAACGCGACGTCGCTGTCGAAGGTGGTCCCCACCAGTGCCGCGAGCGCGCCGCTGTCGATGGCGGCCGGCAGCTCCGCCAGCGCCCGGTCGGTGAGCGTATACGTGGCCGAGCCGAAGGCCCACGCCAGCAGGACCATGCAGACCGCGACGCCCGCGGTGCCCGCGAGCAGCAGCGGCCGGCGGCCGAGACGATCGATCAGCAGCAGCGCGGCAACCGTGAACGCCAGATTCACCAGTCCTACCAGAACGGCCTGCATGAAGGCGGCGTCCGTGCCGATCCCCGACTGTTCGAAGATCATCGGCGCGTAGAAGAACACGGCATTGATCCCGGTGATCTGCTGCAGCACGGCCACAACCAGCGCGATGACCAGGACGCGGCGCATCGACGTGCCGAACAACTCGTTCAACGGGACGACCGCCGCCGCGCGGCCCGGCTCAGTCGTCGCGGCCAGGGCGGCCAGCACGCGGTCGGCGCCCGCGGCGCCGTGCACCCGCTGCATGATCGCGCGGGCTTCGCGCGTCCGTCCCCGCATGCCCAGCCAGCGCGGACTCTCCGGCACCAGCAACAGGGCTGCGAAGTACACGAGTGCCGGCAGCGCCTCAACACCCAGCATCCAGCGCCAGTTCCAGACGCCGAGCCCCAGGGCTCCGGCCCACGGCATATCCGCCTGCCCCAGCTGCAGGATCAGGTAATTGCTGAAGAAGGCGGCCGAGATGCCGACGACGATGTTGAGCTGGTTCAGCGCGACCAGCCGCCCGCGGATATGCGCCGGCGCGATCTCCGCGATGTACATGGGTGCCACGATCAGCGCCGCACCGACGCCCAGCCCGCCGAGCATCCGGGCGATCACAAGCAGCAGGAAATTCGGTGCCAGCGCGGAGGCCACCGCGGAGACACCGAACAGCAACGCTGCGATCCTGAGCACCCGGCGGCGGCCGTAGCGGTCCGCCAGCGGGCCGCAGACCATCATCGACACGGTGGCGCTCAGCGTCAGGGACGCCACCGCCCAGCCCAGCTGCAGGTCGGTCAGCCGGAATTCGGTGTCTATGAATCCCACGACTCCGGATATGACGGAGGCGTCGAAACCCATGAGGAAGCCGCCTAGAGCGACGGCCAGGGATACCAGCCAGCTGTAGAACGTACCGGCCGCTGCTCGGGTCATTCTATCGGCCCGGGTGCGGCTGGGGCACGGCTCAGAGCCTGCCCTTTTCCCGGGCCGCCGCCTCCCCTCGCGGGCTGGTGGCGTACAGGCTGATGAGTTCGCCGGCGATGCGCGCGCCGGCGAGCGCGGTGATCTCTCCGGAATCGTACGGCGGCGCGACTTCCATCAGGTCCATGCCGACGATGTTCAGGCCGCGCAGCCGGCGGATGATCGACAGCGCCTGGTGCGTGGTCAGCCCACCGCAGACGGGCGTGCCGGTGCCGGGGGCATAGGCCGGGTCGAGGCAGTCGATGTCGAAGGTGAGATAGACCGGGTCGTCGCCGATGATGCGGCGGATCTCGGCCACGGTCTCGTCCGCCGTGTGGTCGTGCACCCAGGGGGCATCGAGGATGTTGAAGCCCAGGGTGTCGTCGTTGGTGGTGCGGATGCCCACCTGGACGGATTTCGCGGGGTCGATCAGGCCTTCCTTCGTGGCGTGGAAGAACATGGTGCCGTGGTCGACCCGGGGCGACTCGTCGTCCCAGGTGTCCGTGTGGGCGTCGAAGTGCAGGAGCGACAGACGGCCGAATTTCTCGACGTGGGCCTGCAGCAGCGGCCAGGTGGCGAAGTGATCGCCGCCGAGCGAGAGCAGCGCGGGGCCCTGATCGATGATCTGCTTTGCATGGGCGCGGATCTCGGCCGGCACCTGCTCCGGCACGCCGGGGTCGAACATGCAGTCGCCGTAGTCGATGACGGCCAGTCGCTCGAAGGCGTCGAACTCCCACGGGTAGAGGCGCTCCCAGGCCATGAAGCTGGAGGCCGCGCGGATGCCGCGGGGGCCGAAACGGGCGCCGGGGCGGTTGGAGGTGGCCGTGTCGAACGGGATGCCCGTGACCGCCACGTCGACGCCGGTGAGGTCGCGCGTATAGCGCCGCCGCAGGAAGGACAGGGCGCCGCCGTAGGTCGGCTCGATGTGGCGGCCGTAATTATCCTCGGCGGTGAAGGCGAAATCGGTCTCGTGCTTCTGGCTCATGAAAGTCATTGCGAATAAGTTGCAAAAGTTGAATTTGTGGTGCCGGACACCGTTCCCCACCGTTTCACCATTTCCGGTCACCCCGTTGCGTCATCCCGGTCGCCGGACAGTTCCCGGTCCCGAATGCCGGAGATGACGGCGCGCGGAACGAACTCAAGACCGATGGGCCATCCGTGAGCCATTTGCAGGCCATCCATGCCTCCTGCGGCCTCGCGTGTGCGGCCTCAGGCAGCCGCGCACCACAAAAGTTCAGAAAGTTAAGAAAGTTCGGTCCGGCACCTCTCGAGGGTGGCGTGGGTCTTTTCCACCAGTTCGTCCGCCTCGGCGTGGGAGAGGATCAGCGGCGGAGCGGTCACCATCGTGTCGCCCACGGCGCGGATCACCAGCCCGTTCTCCACCGCCAGATCGCGGCAGAGGGTGCCGACCTTGCCTTTCTCTTCGAAGCGCTCGTCCTTGCGTCCCGGCGGCACCAGCTCGATGGCGCCCATCAGGCCGCGCATGCGGGCCTCGCCCACCATGTCGTGATCGGCGAGCTCGAGCCAGCGCTTCTGCAGATACGGGCCGATGTCGTCCCGCACCCGCCCGAGCAGGTTCTCCTCCTCCAGGATGCGGATATTCTCCAGCGCCACCGCGCACGCCGCCGGATGCCCCGAGTAGGTATAGCCGTGGTGGAACTCGCCGCCGCCCTCCACCAGCACGTCGGCCACCCGGCTGCCCACCATCACGCCGCCCAGCGGCAGGTAGCCGGAGGTGACGCCCTTGGCGAAGGGCATCAGATCCGCCTCGATGCCGTAGTCCTCGGAGCCGAACCAGCGGCCGAGCCGCCCGAAGCCGGTGATGACCTCGTCGGCGATCAGAAGGATGCCGTGCCGCTCGCAGATCGCCTGGATCTCCGGCCAATAGCTGTCCGGCGGGATGATCACGCCGCCCGCTCCCTGGATGGGCTCGCCGATGAAAGCGGCCACCTTGTCGGCGCCCACCTCCGCGATCTTCTCCTCCAGCGCCCGGGCGCAGGCGCGACCGAACGCCTCCGGGTCCTCGCCCTGCCCTTCCCCGAACCAGTAGGGCTGGCGGATGTGCACGATGCCCGGGATGGGCAGGCCGCCCTGGGCGTGCATCGGTTTCATGCCGCCGAGGCTCGCGCCCGCCATGGTGCTGCCGTGGTAGGCGTTCACGCGGCTCACGATCACCTGGCGCTCGGGCTCGCCGCGGATGTCCCAGTAGCGGCGCACCATGCGCACGATGGTGTCGTTGGCCTCCGAACCGGACCCGGCGAAGAACACCCGCGGGAAGCGCTCGCCGGCCAGCTCCGACAGCCGCTCCGCCAGCGCGATGGCCGGCGGATGGGCGCACTGGAAGAAGCTGTTGTAGTAGGGCAGCTCGCGCATCTGCTCGGCCGCCGCGTCCACCAGCGACTGCCGGCCGTAGCCCACGTTCACGCACCACAGCCCCGACATGCCGTCGAGGATGCGGTTGCCGTCGGCATCCCAGACATAGACGCCGTCGGCCTTCGTGATGATCCGTGCCCGCTGCTTGCCGAGCGCCTTGTGATCCGTGAACGGATGCAGGTAATGCTCGGCGTCCGCCGCCTGCCAGTCCTCCCGGCTGCGCTGCTCGATGGCTGCCATGCGCTCTCCTCTCCGGGCCCGCGCCCGCTCAGACGTTCAGGAGCAGGAGTTCCCGCTCCCAGGGGGTGATGACGTGCTCGAATTCGGCGTACTCGGCCTTCTTCAGGCCGCAGTACAGGTCCACGAAGCGGTCGCCCAGCGTAGCCCGCATCGCGGCGCTGGTCTGCAGGCTCTCGATGGCGAACCAGATGTTCCACGGCAGCGTGCGCTCGCCGTCGTAGGCACTGCCGGTGACCGGCTCGGAGGCCTGCAGGCCCTCCACCATGCCGAGGTAGCCGCAGGCGAGCGTCACCGCCGTCGCCAGATACGGATTCACGTCCGAGCCGGCGAGGCGGTTCTCGATGCGGCGATTTTCCGCGCCGGACTGGGGCACGCGCAGGCCGACGGTACGGTTGTCGATGGCCCAGGCCAGATTCACCGGCGCCGCCGAGTAGGTCTGGAAGCGCCGGTAGGAGTTCACGTAGGGCGCCAGCACCAGCATGGATTCCGGGATGTACTTCTGCAGCCCGCCCAGGAACGAATAGAAGAGTTCGCTGGGCTCGCCCTCCGGCGTGGAGAAAACGTTGCTGCCGTCCTCCGTGCTCACCACGCTCTGGTGAATGTGCAGCGCGCTGCCGGGCTCGTCCGCCATGGGCTTTGACAGGAAGGTGGCATGCATCTCGTGGCGGATGGCCGCCTCGCGCACCGTGCGCTTGAACAGGAACACCTGGTCGGCCAGGTCCACCGGATCGCCATGCAGGAAATTGATCTCGAACTGGGCCGGACCCATCTCCTGGGAGAGGGTGTCGATGCGGATGCCCTGGTCGTCGCAGAACTTGTAGACGTCCATGATGAACGGCTCGAAGTCGTTCATGGTGTCGATGCTGTAGGGCTGGCGCGAGAGATCCGTGCGCCCCAGCCGGCCCTCCGGCGGCTCCACCTCCTCGTCGGGGTCGGTGTGCGACTTGATCAGGTAGAACTCGACTTCCGGCGCCACTATCGCCCGCCAGCCACGCCGCTCGTAGAGCTCCAGTACCTGGCGCAGGATCTGGCGAGGCGAGGTGGCCACCGGCTGGTCGTCCAGACGCAGACAGTCGAGGAACACCGAGGCGGCGGGATCAACGGCCCAGGGCACCGGACGCAGCGTGTCGTAGTCCGGCTTCAGGATCATGTCGCGGTCTTCCCGGTTGGACGGGTCGTCGATGTATTCGCCGGAGATGGTCTGGGAGAAGACTGCCTCCGGCATTTTCATGTTCTGCTCGGTGAATTTGTCGGCCGGAATCACCTTGCCCCGCGCGGCGCCGGCCATGTCGGGCACGAAGGCCTCGACATCTTCGATGCGGTTCTCAGTCAGCCACTTTTTTGCGTTTTCCTTTTCACTCACACATCACCTCTGCGGTGCGAGGCCCGCTGCAGGCAGGCCTCGCCGAACGCGCGAAAAATCGCGAGATAGAAGGGATTATCCACCACCTGCCACTCGGGATGCCATTGCACGCCCAGGGCGAACGACTCCGCACCGTCGACCGTGAACGCCTCGATCAGCCCGTCGTCGGCCCGGGCCTCCACCGTCACGCCCGGCGCAAGGCGGTCGACGCCTTGGCCGTGGAGCGAATTCACCCTCTGCTCGGCCTCGCCGCCGGCCAGGCCGGCCAGATAGCCGCCTGGCACGAGGTGGACGGGGTGCGCCGGCGCGTACTGGTCTTCCAGCGGTGCCTCGTGATCCTCCCGGTGATCATGATAGCCCGCCACGCGCTCGACGTGCTGATGCAGCGACCCGCCCAACGCGACGTTCATCTCCTGGAAGCCGCGGCAGACGGCCAGTACCGGCACGCCCATCTCCAGCGCCTGCAGGATCAGCGGCAGCGTCATCTCGTCGCGCTCGGGATCGTGGAGCGTGCCCTCCTCGCTCGGCGGGCCGCCATAACGGTGCGGCTCCACGTTGGACGGGCTGCCCGTGAACAGCAGGCCGTCCATGGCCTCCAGCATGTGGGTGCGGTCGATATGGCGGCCGAGGGCCGGGATCATCAGCGGCAGGCCGCCCGCCCCCTCCACGACGGCGCGCAGGTATTTCTCTCCCACGATGTGGAAGGGGTGGGGACCCACGATACGGCGATCCGCGGGCACCCCGACGGTGGGTATCAGGCTCATATACTCCTCTCGCTGCCGTGCGGCACTATTCTAATCGCTCCCGTTCGCTCCGGCGCCGCCTGCGGCGGTCCGGCCGCGGTGTGATAGATTACGCGCCGGGTCAAACCGGTCCTGCCCGTCGAACTCTCATGAAACTCTACGGTTATTATCGCAGCAGCACGAGCTATCGAACCCGTATCATACTGAATCTCAAGGGGATCGATTACGAATACGTGCCGGTGGCGCTGGACCGGGGCGAACAGCACGACGCGGCCTTCCGGGAGCTGAACCCGATGGGCGCCGTGCCCGCTCTGGCCGCCGAAGAAGACCTGTTCGTGCAATCGCCGGCGATCATCGAATACCTGGAGGAGCGCCACCCGGAGCCCCCCCTGCTGCCGGCGGACCCGGTGGGCCGTGCCCGCGTGCGCGAGATCGCCGCACTCATCGCCTGCGACATCCACCCGGTCAACAACCTGCGCATCATGCGCTATATCGGCGAGCACTACGGCCAGGACCGGGCCGGCATCGGCGAGTGGTACGCCCACTGGATACACGCAGGCTTCGGGCCGCTGGAGCGGCTGCTGGCCGCCCGCTCGGCGGCGGGACGCTACTGCATCGGCGACACGGTCACTCTGGCCGACGCCTATCTGGTGCCCCAGGTCTACAACGCCCGGCGATTCGGGGTGCCCCTGGACGACTACCCGGTGATCGAGAGCGTGGATGCCCACTGCGCGGCACTGCCCGCCTTCGCGGCCGCCCACCCGGATCGCCAGCCGGACGCACCGGAGGCCACATGAGCGAGACAGCCGCAGACGGGGACATCGGAGAGCGCATCCGCCAGCTGAACGCCGGCGCGCCGCCCTGCGTGAACAGCCTCGGCGGCCGTGTCGAGAACTACGACCCCGAGCGCCAGCTCATCGTGATGAGCTTCTCCATGCCGCTCGGGTTCTGCCATTCCGGCAACGTCGTACAGGGCGGCTTCGTGACCGGCATGCTGGATGCCGCGATGGCCCATGCCGTTTTCATGGAACTCGGCATGCGTATCGCGCTGCCCTCGCTGGACATCAACGTGAGCTTCCTGCGCCCCACCCTGGCCGGGCCCCAGCGGGCCCACGGGCACATCCTGCGGCTCGGCCGCTCGGTGGCCTTCCTGGAAGGAGAGCTGTTCGACGAAGAGGGCCGGCTCACCGCCCGCGCCACCTCGACGGCGCGGGTGATACGGCAGGACGGCCCTGGCGGCGCGGCCTAGCTGAAGAGGCTGCTCACCTGCATGGCCTTGGTCATGTCGCCGTCCACCTTGAGCTTGCCGCTCATGAACGCGCTCATCGGCGGCAGGTCGCCGTCGACCATCGCCACCAGGTCCTCGGGCGTGACACCGAAGGTGGTCTCGGCCGGCTTGTCGTCGTTGCTGACTTCCATGGGCGTGGTCGTGCCGTCCACGTAGATGACGCCTTCGTCGCCGAGGTCGAACTTGATGGGGAATCCCAGCGGGGTCTTGTCCGCAAACTCGTTGCGCAGTTTCTCGGTCAGTTGTTCAAGCACCGCGAGTGCCTCTTCTCGTGCCAGTGGAAAGTCGACATCATGCTGGCTCCGATCGCTGCAGGCAAGGGCCACGCCGGACGCGCTAGAATCCCCGGCGGGCCATTGCCCGACCGCAAAGGAGTCATCCGATGAACGACAGGCTGGGCGAGCCACTGACACTGCCCTGCGGCGTGACGCTGCCGAACCGTATCCTGAAGTCCGCCATGACCGAAGGCCTGGCGGACGATCACGACCGCGCGACGGAGCGCCACGTGCGGCTCTACAGCCGCTGGGCCGAGGGCGGCGCCGGCACGCTGGTCACCGGCAACGTCATGATCGACCGCCGTTTCCTGGAGAGGCCGGGCAACGTGGTCATAGACGTCCCGGACGACTCGGAGGCCCTGGCGGCGCTGCGCGCCTGGGCCGAGGCCGGCACGGCTGCCGGCAACCAGCTGTGGATGCAGATCAGCCACCCCGGGCGTCAGTGCGGCAGGATCGTCTCCTCCCGCCCAATGGCCCCCTCCGAGGTGCAACTCAATCTGATGGGCAACTTCGGCCGGCCCGTCGCCATGACCGATCACGACATCGAAATGGCGCTGGGCGGCTTCACCCGCGCGGCCGCCGTCGCGCGGGACACCGGCTTTACCGGGGTACAGATCCACGGCGCCCACGGCTACCTGGTCAGCGAGTTCCTGTCGCCGAAGCTCAACCGGCGCGATGACCAGTGGGGCGGCTCACTGGAGAACCGGGCCCGCTTCCTGCTGGAGGCCGTGCGCGGCGTGCGCTCGGTGGTGGGCCCCGGCTTCCCGGTCTCGGTGAAGCTCAACTCCGCGGATTTCCAGAAGGGCGGCTTCAGCTTCGAAGACAGCCTGCAGGTCGCCGAGTGGCTCGATGCGGCCGGTGTCGACCTCATCGAAATCTCCGGCGGCAACTACGAGCAGCCGACCATGTTCGGCATCGAGGGCCGTCCGGAGGATGCGGCCGACACCCGGCGCGACAGTACGAAGCGCCGGGAGGCCTTCTTCCTCGAATACGCGGCCCGGATGCGCGAGCGGGTGAAGACGCCGCTGGCGGTCACCGGCGGATTCCGCACGCGGCAGGCGATGGAGGACGCCCTGGCGCAGGGGGAGGTGAACGTCGTCGGGCTCGCGCGCCCGCTCTGCACCGAGCCGGACCTGCCCCGGCGGCTGATCGACGGCGGCGCGGAGGAAGCCGTGCGCTGGGAGGAGAAGATCGGCATCGGCAAGGGTCGCTTCGGCCCGGACAGCAGCATCTTCCTGTTCAAGGCGCTGAACGCCTTTTCCGCCATCGCGTGGTACTACCGCCAGCTCGTTGCCTTGGCCGACGGCAAGCCGCTGCGTCTGGATCTGCACCCCTTGCGCGCCCTGTTCGAACACCAGCGCTCGGAGATCGGCATAGCCCGCGCACGCCGCAAGACCCACCGGTAGGAGGGCCTTCAGGCCCGCTCCCGCTGACGGGCCAATGCCAATAGAGAGCATGATCGGGCCTGAAGGCCCGCCTACGGTGGGTTCGTCAGGCGGCGGCGTCCAGGGCGGCCGCCTTGCGGTAAGCCTCCCGGTCCGTCACGCGCGACACGTAGGCCACGAAGCTGTCGCGCTTCGGCGCGTTGCCGAACTGGAGGCCGAAGGCAATCTGCGCGCCCACGTAAACGTCGGCGGCTGAAAACGTATCGCCTGCAACGTAGGGCGTGCCGGAGATTGCCGTCTCCACGGCATCCAGGGCGAGATCCTTGGTACCGTAGCCCACCGTCATGCGTTTGTCCTCCGGCACCTCGAAGCCGAGCGCGGTATTCATGATGGCCGACTCCAGCGGCCCCGCTGCGAAGAACAGCCAGCGGTAATAGGAGCCTCGCTCCGCAGGCGGCGGCACGAGCCCGGCCTCGGGGAAAGCGTCCGCGAGGTAGGCACAGATCGCGGCGCATTCCGTCACCACCGTGTCGCCATGCCGGATCGCCGGCACCTTGCCCATCGGATTAATGGCCAGGTATTCGGGTGACTTCATGGTGGTGCCGTATTCGAGTATCTCCGTGGTGTACGGCACCCCGACCTCCTCCAGCATCCAGCGTACGATACGGCCCCGCGACTGGGGATTCGTGTAGAAGATCAGTTCGCTCATGGGTGTCCCCTGCGGTGATTCATGGTGATGCGGCTATGGGGCGCTACCGTAGCGTGAGGGCAGACGCGCTGACGAATCGTGTCTTCGGATCGGGCCTGAAGGCCCTCCTACCTAGTCGTCACACCATAGCCATCATAGCGGACCCTTCATACAGGGTCGCCGGCGCGCTTCAGGTCGCCCGGCAGGGAGCGGCCCGCCAGGTAGTAGTGCACCGCCACCCACAGGTTCAGCAGCGCGAAGATGGCGAGCGCCCAGCGCAGGGAGTCGTCGCCGTACATCGGCACCAGCAGGTCGCTGACCGCGCCGAGCGCCCAGGGTCCGGCGCCGAGGCCGATGATGTTGATGATGAACAGCAGGATCGCCGCAGCGACGCCGCGCATGCGCAGGCCGACGAGGCTCTGGGTCTGCGCGAACGTGGTCGCCTGGTAGAAGTTGCCGAGGACGACGGGCACGCAGAACACCAGCAGCGCCCAGCCGGGGGTGTCGAAGAAGTACACGGCCACCGCGAACGGCAGGGCAACGATCGCCGCAAGACCCGCCGTCCAGAGACTCCAGCTCGGGTTGGTCGAGCCCAGCCGGTCGGCGAGATAACCGCCCAGGAAGATGCCGATGCCGCCCGGGATGCCGAGGATGAGTCCGAGCCAGGTGCCGATCTCGCCCGTGCTCATGCCGTGGGTGCGGACCAGGAAGGCGGGAAACCAGGTCGCCACGCCGTAGCCGCTGAAAGCCGCGAGCGCCGCGCCGAACGCCAGATGGATGAACGACCGCCGCCGGGACAGGAAGAAGAAGGTCCGGACGATGCTGGGCCGGCTCTCGTCGGCAACCCGGTTCTCCGACAGACCCCGCTCCGGCTCCACCAGCGTGAAACGCACCACCAGCGCCAGCACGATGCCCGGAATACCGACCACGAAGAACGCCATACGCCAGCCGAAGAACTCGTTGACCCAGCCGCCGGCCAGAAGGCCGAACATGATGCCGAAGGGGATGCCCAGCGAGTAGATGCCGAGCGCCGTGGCCCGCTGCTGGGGCGGGTAGTAGTCTGAGATGAGCGAATGGGCCGGCGGGCTGCAGCCGGCCTCGCCGATGCCCACGCCGATGCGCGCCAGCGCCAAATGCCAGTAATTCTGTGCGAGGCCGGACAGCGCGGTGAGCGCGCTCCAGACGGTCAGCGCCCAGGCGATCAGGTTTCGTCGGTTGCCCCGGTCGGCCCACAGCGCGATCGGTATGCCCATGGTGGCGTAGAAGGCTGCGAACGCGAATCCCGCCAGGAATCCCATGGCCTGGTCCGAGACGCCCAGCTCCGTCTTGATCGGCTCGATCAGGATCGAGAGGATCTGCCGGTCGATGAAGTTGAAGGTATAGACGAATACCAGTACGAACAGGGCGTAGTGTCTCGCCCCCGGGCTCATGGACTGGCGCTCGGCCGTCGCGGACTGCTCCACTGATTCTCTCCCCCCTGATGAAAGGCCCGCCGGGGCGGGCCGGGCCATTCTAGCCTATCAGGCCGGGGGTGGGGCAGCGGCCGGTGGCCGCCTCAGTAGCTGTGAGTTTCCGTGACCTTGCCGCGGAACACGTAATAGGAATACGCCGTATAGCCGAACACGGCCGGCAGCGCGATCATGGAGCCGATCAGCAGGAACTTCTGGCTGCCCGGGTCGGCAGCCGCCTCCCAGAAAGAGATCTGGTGGGGCACGATGTTCGGCCAGAGGCTGATGGCGAGCCCCGCGTAGCCGAGCGTGAACAGCCCGATGGCCAGGATGAACGGCGACAGATGGCCGTCGCCGGCCGCCTTGCGGAACAGGGCGTACCCCGCCACGGCGGTGAGCACCGGCACCGGCGAGAGATAGAGGAGATTCGGCAGCGTGAACCAGCGCTCGGCGATGTCGTTCTCGAGAAACGGCACCCACAGGCTGATCACGCCGAGAAATACCAGCACCGAGGCGAGCAGCGGCACCGTCACACGCCGCGCCCAGTTCTCCAGTTCGCCGGGCGCCTTCATGATCAGCCAGGTGCTTCCGAGCAACGCATAACCGGTCACCATGGCGAGGCCGACGACCAGGCCGAAGGGCGTCAGCCAGTCGAACGTGCCGCCGGTGTAACGGGTGCCCTCGAGCTGGAAGCCGCTGACGAAGGCACCGAGGATCATGCCCTGGGAGAGCGTCGCCACTATCGAACCCCAGTTGAAGGCCTTGTCCCACAGATGACGGTTCTTGCTCGACTTGAAGCGGAATTCGAAGGCGACGCCGCGGAAGACGAGCGCCAGCAGCATGATCATGAAGGGCAGGTAGAGCGCCGGCAGAACGATGGCGTAAGCCAGCGGGAATACCGCGAACAGGCCGCCGCCGCCCAGCACCAGCCAGGTTTCGTTGCCGTCCCAGATGGGCGCCACCGAGGTCATCATGGTGTCGCGTGCCTCGTCGTCCGGGGCGAACGGAAACAGGATGCCGGTGCCGAGGACGAAGCCGTCCAGCAGCACGTACATGAATATGGCCACGGCGATCAGGACGATCCAGATCAGTGGCAGCCAGCCGCCTTCCATCACGTGCCCTCCTCTGCCGGATCCCCGGCCGCCGACAACGGCCGGCGGGCGGTGCCGTGTTCCTGCTCGGTCTCGATCTCGGCCGGCCCGGTGCGGATAAGGCGCATCAGATAATAAATGCCGGCACCGAACACGATGCCGTAGACCACGAAAAAGAGCGCGAGCGAAGTCGCGACGCTGGCTGCCGGCACCGCCGATACCGCATCCGCGGTGCGCTGCAACTCCCACACCACCCAGGGCTGACGGCCGATTTCCGTCGTGAACCAGCCGGCCAGGATGGCGACGAAGCCCGCGGGCCACATCCACGTATAAAGCCTGAGCAGCCAGCGCGTCTCGTACAGCCTGCCCCGGATCAGCTGCACCACCCCTGCGCCGGCGGCGAACAGCATAACGACGCCGATCCCGACCATGATGCGGAATGCCCAGAACACCGGGGCAACCGGCGGGCGCTCGTCGCGCGGGAACTCCTTCAGCCCGGTGACGGGCGCATCGATATCGTGCTCCAGAATCAGACTGCCCAGACCCGGGATACCCAGCTGGTAGTGATTGGTCTCCGCCTCCTCGTCCGGAATGGCGAACAGGATCAGCGGCGCCCGCGGCTCTGATTCCCAGTGCGCCTCCATCGCGGCGACTTTCTGGGGCTGATACTCCTTGGTGTTCAGGCCATGCAGATCCCCCATGAAGATCTGCGCGGGCACGACGATGGCGCCGAACAGCACCGACATCAGGAACATGAGCCGCGCCCGCCGCACGAACCGGCCGCGCAGCAGGTAGCGGGCGGAGACCGCGCCGATCACGAAGCAGGTGGTGAGATAGGCCGCCAGCACCATGTGGATGAAGCGATACGGGAAGGACGGGTTGAAGACGATCTCCCACCAGTCCTCGGCGTAGAAGATGCCGTCCTCCAGGCGGAAGCCCGCTGGCGTATGCATCCAGCTGTTCGCCGACAGGATCCAGAAGGCGGAGATCAGCGTGCCGATGGCCACCATGCAGGTGGAGAAGAAGTGCAGGCCCTTGCCGACCCGGTTGGCGCCGAACAGCATGATGCCGAGGAAGGTGGCCTCGAGGAAGAACGCAGTCAGTACCTCGTAGCCGATGACCGGCCCCAGCACGTTGCCGGTGGCCTCCGAGAACCGGCTCCAGTTGGAACCGAACTGGAAGCTCATGACGATGCCCGAGACCACGCCCATGCCGAAGGACACGGCGAAGATCTTCAGCCAGAACTTGTAAAGGCTCATGTAGCGAGGCTTGCCGGTCTTGAGCCAGAGTGCCTCGAGCATCACCAGCCAGCTGGCGAGGCCGATGGTGAAAGCGGGGAAGAGAATATGGAAAGATATGGTGAAGGCGAACTGGATCCGCGCCAGCATCAGGGCTTCCATGGGGTCCTCGCTCCTCCTCCTGAGACGATATCCGCGCGCGTCGGAATGGGTCCTTTAGACCGAGTCTAGGAGCTGAACCGCCGACATGCATCCGGGAATACCCCTATCCGGCCGGCTGAGCGCCGGCCGGAAACGCGACGGGACTCAGACGGCGGGCTTCTGGCGAGAATCCCGCTTCCGGTCGCTTTCGGTCAGCAGCTTCTTCCTGAGGCGGATGCTCGCCGGCGTCACCTCCACCAGTTCGTCGTCGTCGATGAACTCCAGCGCCTGCTCCAGCGAGAAGCGGATGGGCGTGGTCAGCAGGATGTTCTCGTCGGAGCCGGCGGCGCGGATATTGGTGAGCTGCTTGGCCTTGGTGGGGTTCACCACCAGGTCGTTGCCCCGGCTGTGGATGCCGATGATCATGCCCTCGTACACCTCGGCGCCATGCCCGATGAACAGCCTGCCCCGCTCCTGCAGATTGAACAGCGCATAGGCGAGCGCCTTGCCCTGCACGTTGGAGATGAGCACGCCGTTGATGCGCTGGCCGATGCCGCCCTCCACCGCCGGGCCGTACTCGTCGAAGACGTGGTGGATCAGCCCGGTGCCCGCGGTGGCCGTGAGGTACTCGGTGCGGAAGCCGATCAGGCCCCGGGACGGGATGCGGTAGTCGAGTCGCATGCGGCCCTTTCCGTCCGGCTGCATGCCCATCAGTTCGCCCTTGCGCTCCGCCAGCCGGCTCATCACGGCGCCCTGGTAGTCCTCCGCGAAGTCGACGGTGAGCAGCTCCCAGGGCTCGAGCCACTTGCCGTCCTTCTCGATGCGGATGACCTCGGGCCGTGAGACGGCCAGCTCGTAGCCTTCCCGGCGCATGTTCTCGATCAGCACCGAGAGGTGCAGCTCGCCGCGGCCGGAGACGCGGAACTTGTCGGGATCCTCGGTGCGCTCCACCCGCAGGGCCACGTTGTGCTTGAGTTCCTGGTCCAGCCGCTCGCCGATCTGGCGGCTGGTGAGGAACTTGCCCTCCTTGCCCGCGAACGGCGACTTGTTCACCTGGAACGTCATGCTGATGGTCGGCTCGTCCACCGACAGCGCGGGCAGTCCTTCTGGGTGTTCCCGGTCGCACAGCGTATCGGAGATATGCAGCGTCTCGATGCCCGAAAAGGCGACGATGTCTCCGGCCGAGGCGGACTCGATCTTCTGCCGCTCGAGGCCGTGGAAGCCATAGAGCTCCAGCACCCGGCCGGGCCGCTGGGAGCCGTGGGCGCCCACGATGGTGACCGAGCTCGCGGCGCGCACCGTGCCGCGGGTGATGCGGCCGATGCCGATCACGCCGACGTAGGGGTCGTAGTCAAGACTCGACACCTGCAGCTGCAGCGGACCGTCGGGGTCGACGTCCGGCGCGGGCACGCGCTCGACGATGGTCTGCAGCAGCGGCGTCATGTCGCCGTCGGCGACGTCGGGCTCCAGGCCCGCATAGCCGCCCAGAGCGGAGGCGTAGACCACCGGGAAGTCCAGCTGCGCGTCGGTGGCGCCGAGACGGTCGAACAGGTCGAAGGTCTGGTCCAGCACCCAGCCGGGACGCGCGCCGTCCCGGTCGATCTTGTTGATGACGACGATGGGCGTGAAGCCCCGCGCGAACGCCTTCTGGGTGACGAAGCGGGTCTGGGGCATGGGCCCGTCCACCGCGTCCACCAGCAGCAGCACGCTGTCCACCATGCTGAGCACGCGCTCCACCTCGCCGCCGAAATCGGCGTGGCCCGGCGTGTCGACGATATTGACCCGCCACTCGCCCCAGCGGATGGCGGTGTTCTTCGACAGGATGGTGATGCCCCGTTCCCGCTCGAGGTCATTCGAATCCATGATGCGCTCGCCGAGGTCGGCGCGCGCGTCCAGCGTGCCGGACTGCTGCAGCAGGCGATCCACGAGGGTGGTCTTGCCATGATCCACGTGGGCGATGATGGCGATGTTGCGCAGGCGATTGACCTTGCTCATGTCAGTGCACGCAGGCCTGGCCGGCCGCGAGACAGCGGACCAGGGCCGGGCCCATGCTGGCCGCGTCGGGCCGGCGCGGATCCGAGACGCCATAGAAATAGCCGTCCCGGTACATCACCGACTGCAGGCTGCCCATGGACCAGCGGGCATCGGCCAGCTCGTGACCGCGGGCGCGCAGCAGCGCCAGCGTATCCGGGCTGAAGCCGGGCTCGATGCCCAGCACGTCCGGCATCCACTGATGATGCACCCGCGGCGCGTGAGTGGCATCGGCAATCCCCATGCCGTGGTCGATCACGTTGACCAGCTGCTGCAGCACGGTGGTGATGATCCGGCTGCCGCCGGGCGTGCCGGTGGCGAGCAGCGGCTCGCCGTCCCTGAAGACCAGCGTCGGCGTCATTGACGACAGCGGCCGCTTGCCCGGCTCGATGGCGTTCGCCTCGCCGCCGAGCAGGCCGAACGCGTTGGGCACGCCGGGTTTGGCGGAGAAGTCGTCCATCTCGTTGTTCATCAGGATGCCTGTGCCGGGAATGGTGATGCCGGAGCCGTAGGAGAAGTTCAGGGTGTAGGTGTTGGCCGCCGCGTTGCCGTCGGCGTCCATCACCGAATAATGGGTGGTGTCCCGGCTCTCCGCCGGCGGCGCCGTGCCCGGACGGATCTGCGTGGAGGGTGTCGCCTCGTCCATGTCGATGGCGGCGGCCAGTTCCTTCGCGTAGGCCTCGCCGGTGAGCCAGTCGACCGGCACGTCGTAGTAGTCCGGATCGCCGAGATGCTTCGCGCGGTCGGCGTAGGCCCGGCGCATGACCTCGGCCAGCAGATGCAGGCCGTCGGCGCTGCCATAGCCCAGCTCCGCGACCGGGAACCGCTCGAGCACGTTCAGCATCTGCACGATGTGCACGCCGCCGGAACTCGGCGGCGGCATCAGCGCCACCCGGTGGCCCCGGTATTCTCCCATCACCGGTTCGCGCTCCACCACGCGGTACCCGGCCAGGTCCTCGAGGGTGATCAGCCCGCCGTTGGCCTGCATCTCGGCGGCGATCTTCTCCGCGATCGCGCCCTCGTAGAATGCGGCCGGGCCCTCCCGGGCGATCAGCGCCAGCGTGGCGGCCAGGTCCGGCTGGCGGAAACGCTCGCCGCGCTGCCAGGCGCTGCCGTCGGGCTTGAAGTAGGTGTCGGCCGTCGCGGGATGGCGCAGCAGCCGCTCGCTCCAGCGCTGCAGGCTCCAGGCCATGTCGTGGCTGACCAGGAAGCCGTCCCGCGCCAGTTCGATGGCGGGCGCGATCACCTCCGGCCAGGACATCGTGCCGTAGCGGGTCAGGGCGTGGTGCATGCCTGCCACCGTGCCCGGCACGCCGGACGCGCGATGGCTGAAGCGCGACGCCTCCTTGTCCACGTTGCCCTCGGCATCCAGGTACATGTCGCGGCCCGCCGCGGCCGGCGCCATCTCCCGGTAGTCGATGGCGATGGTGCGGCCTTCCTCGGCGAGATGAACCAGCATGAAGCCGCCGCCGCCGAGATTGCCGGCGCGGGGCAGCGTCACCGCCAGGGTGAAGCCCACCGCCACGGCCGCGTCCACGGCATTGCCGCCCTCGGCGAGTATGCGCGCGCCCACCTCCGTGGCGATGGCGTTCTGGCTGGCCACCATGCCCTCGGCATCGATCACGGGGTGATGGATGGCGTCGTAGCGGATGATGGGCTCGCCCGCGGGCTCCCGGGCCTCGAGGACGGGGGCCAGCGCGAGCAGGGCAACGGTGAGCGTCAGAACGGAGCGTGCGAGCAGGCGTGGCAACATGTAAGGGAGTTCTCCTGGCGCCGCGGGGGCGCCCGTCCGGGTCGGTGCAGCCCGTCAGTATAACGCGACCGGATGATGTAGCATCTCCGCCCGACAACAAAGATGCGTCGGGGAGAGAGCATGGATCTGGATGAATGGCGGCACCGCGGCCGCCGGGTGACGGCGAGCGGCCGCGAGCTGTTCCTGATGGATACGGACCCGGCCGGGGAGCGCCCGGGCACGATCTTCTTCATCCACGGTTTCCCGACCGCGGGCTGGGACTTCCACCGTCTTGTCCCCGGCCTCGAGCCCGGCTACCGACTCGTGGTGCCGGACATGCTCGGCTTCGGTTTCTCCGACAAGCCGAAACGCCACGACTACACCATCCACGAACAGGCGGACCTGCTGGAAGAGCTGATCGACGGGCTCGGGCTGGACCGCTTCCACGTGATGGCCCACGACTACGGCGACTCCGTGGCCCAGGAGATGTTGGCGCGGGAGAACGCGAGGCCCCGCGAGGAACGCCGGTGGCTGTCGCTGTGCCTGCTGAACGGCGGCCTGTTCCCGGAGACCCACCACGCGCGCCTCTCGCAGAAGCTGCTGCACGGTCCGCTGGGCCCGGTGATCGGCCGGCTGATGAGCCGGGGCACGCTGGAGCGCAACCTGCGCGCCGTGTTCGGGCCGCAGACGCCGCCCTCGGCGGAGGATCTCGACGCCTTCTGGACGCTGATCACCGAGAACCGCGGCGACTACATCGCCCATCGGCTGATCCGCTATATCCGCGACCGCCGCCGCCACCGCGAGCGCTGGGTGCAGGCGCTGCGGACGGCGGCGATCCCGATCCAGCTGATCAACGGCTCCATGGACCCGGTGTCCGGCGCTCACATGGTGGGCCGCTACCGGGAACTCGTGAGCCAGCGCGACATCGTCGAGCTGCCGCGGATCGGCCACTACCCGCAGGTGGAGGCGCCGGAGGAGGTGCTCGCCCACTACCGGGAGTTTCTTGATGCGCATTTCCCCGCCGGGGAGAATGCCTGACTCGCAATCATTGCCCGCAGAGGGGAGGAATCGCCGGTGACCGATAAGTTCTGGGATCTGCTGATCCGGGGAGCCAAAGTGTTCGACGGCTCGGGAGAGCCGCCGAGGGTGGAGGACGTCGCCGTGCGCGACGGCCGGATCGCGGCCCGGGGCGTCGGCCTGCCGGAGTCCGGCGCGGCCGAGGTGATCGACGCCGACGGCAAGTGGCTGATGCCCGGCCTGCTGGACATCCACACCCACTTCGACCTGGAGGTGGAGATCGCCCCCGGCCTGCCCGAGGCCGTGCGCCACGGCACCACCACCGTGGTGGTGGCGAACTGCAGCCTGGGGCTCGCCTTCGGCAACCAGCGTCGCGACGGCGCGGACCCGGTGGTGGACTGCTTCGCCCGGGTGGAGAACGTGCCCAAGCACGTGCTCTCCAAGGTGGCCGATCAGGCCGACTGGCACGACAGCGGCGCCTACCTGGAACACCTCGACTCGCTGCCCCTCGGCGCGAACATCGTCACGATGATTCCGCACTCCATGCTGCGCATCGAGGTGATGGGCCTCGAGGACAGCATCAGCCGCGAGCCCACCGAGGCCGAACTGGACGAGATGGCGGCGCTGCTGGACAAGGGCATGCGTCAGGGCTACGCGGGCTTCTCCACCGATGCTCTGCCCTTCCACTATCTCGCCAACGATCCGCACCGGGACCGCAAGATTCCCACCCAGTACGGCAGCTACGGCGAGCTGAAGCGGCTGACCGGCGTGGTGCGCCGCCACGGGCGGGTGTGGCAGGCCACGCCGCCGAAGGACAGCGTGGGCCAGACGCTAAGGAATCTGCTGCTCACCAGCGGCCGGCTGCACGGCACGCCGCTGAAGACCACCGTGGTGGCGGCGCTGGACGTGGCCACCAACCGGGGCATCGCGAAGCTGGGGATGATGCTCGCGCGGCTGCTGAACTCCCGAGCCGTCGACGGGCGCTTCGCGCTGCAGGCGCTGGCCGGCCGCTTCAAGGTGTGGTCCGAGGGACCGATCAATCCGATCTTCGAGGAGATCCCCGTCCTGCGGCAGCTGAACATGACCGACCTGGAGGACCGGGCGGCCCGCCGCGCGCTGCTGGAAGACCCGCTGTTCGTCCGCGACTTCCGCGAAATGTGGCACAAGGGCAAGAGCGGTTTCGGCCTCGATGCGATCAAGCGGCGGCTGAAGCGCGAGGACCTCGCCTTCGGCCGCTCCCTGGATGACATGGTCGTGGACACCTGCCCGGTGCCGGACTGGTCCGGGGAGTCGATGGCCGACATCCACGAGCGGCTGAGGAGCTGGCAGGCCGGCGATCGTTCTGGCAATCGTTCGGCGGCCCGATCGGAGGCCGAGAGCGAGGCTTTCGCCGCGTTCCCGGACCCGATACGCGACGACGCCGATTTCTTCCTGCATCTGCTGAAGGTCTACGACACGGACCTGTACTGGTACATGGTCACGGCCAACCGGGATGCGGAGATGACCCGCAAGCTGATCATGCATCCGAAGCTGCTGCCCGGCTTCAACGACTCCGGCGCCCACCTCACCAACATGGCCTTCTACGACTGCAACCTGCGGGCGCTGCAGCTGGCCTCGGCGGACGGCGACGAAGGCGTGGCTTATATGGTGCGGCGCCTCACCCGGGACCCGGCGGCGTTCTTCGGCATCCCGGCGGGGCGCATCGACCCGGGCTCGGCGGCGGACATCGCCATCGTCGACCCGGAGGCGCTGGCCGGCTACGACGCGGAAACCAACATCCGCAGCATCTACCGGCAGGACTTCGACCACAGCCAGCTCGTGAACCGCTCCGACGGCGTGGTGCCCTGGGTGATCGTCGGCGGGCGTGTGGTCTGGCGCGACGACGCCTACACGCCGGTGTTCGGCAGGGAGAAGTGCGGCCGCGTGCTGCGCGCCGCCTGAGTCACGGGAACGGTCGGACCGATTCGCGCACGCTGACCGTCCCCGCGACGAGGCTCATGGCAATGCTCGCGGCAATGCTCGCGGCAATGCTCGCGAAGATGCTCAGTCGCCCGTGCTCAGTCGCCGACCGCTAGCGGCATGCGCGCGCGGCCGAAGTTGGCCTTCGAGGGCTGCGCGCCGACGACTTCCAGGACGTAGGCGCCGGGCTCGGGGGGCGTGACCGCGCCGTCGAAGCGGCTGCGCTCGCCCGCATAGTCGAGGGCGCCCGTCGCGACGACCTTGCCGTCGCGAACCAGCCGTGCCGTGAGTTCGACGGTATCGGCGTCCCAGAGGCCGCCGGGGGTGAGCGGACAGCCGCACATCATGCCGACGTTGACGAGCACCCGGACCGGCTCGCCCGCGGTGCCGGCGGCGGCCTCCAGGATCTCGATGTTCAGCCCGTGCAACGTCAGCACGACGCCGTCGCCGGTGATCTCGGCGCCCGGCGTGACCAGCATCTCGGTGCTCGACCGCATGCTCGCATCCGGATTGCCGAGCGGGCCGGTGGCGGTGATGCGCACGACCGTCGGCTCGTCGATATCGAATTCCGCGACGAAGACTGCGGCGCCTTCGGTGTCGAACAGCACGGTGTCCCGTTCCTGGGGGTCCAGGCGCATGATCTTCTGCGTGTCCCCGGTGGCTCCGGCGTGCGCGCCCTGCGCGAGTACTTCGCCGGTGGCCGCGTCGGTGACCGTCACCCAGGCGCCGCCGACGCCGCTGCCGATGAGCTTTGCGTCCTGGGACAGCACGTGCACGGGGATGCGGGTCGTCTGCGCTTCGGCCGCGGCGGGCATCGCCATAGCCATCGCCATAGCCATCGTCATCGCCAGTTTCCCTGCAGGCATCTGATCCTCCTGTTGTCGTTGCAGCCCGGCTCGCCGGGTGGGTAGAGATGACCCCGTCGGCATCACCGCACGACGAAGGCACCGCGAAGGTCACCGGCACTGTAACCGGTCGCGCGGTCCTGTGGATAGCGCTTCGCAATCGCGTCCGCCACCGCCTCCGGGATGTTGCTGCCGTGGCACATGAGGCACGGCGGCTCGACGACGATGGGCTTCATCCAGAGGAAGTCGCCGCCGTCGCTCGCGAAGGTCTCCAATGCGTCGGCCGGCGTACCGGCGTCGACCTTGTTGCGCCACAGCTCCAGCACCGCGCGCTCGCGGGCATCCGGCGCGTTGTCGGGATTGCGCGTCTTCAGACTGGTGCGCGACACCGTGAGGCCGGCATCAGCCGAGACCTCGCGCGCGATCTCCGACGCCTCCTGCGAACAAACGCGGATGGCCGCGACCGGGCCCTCGCTGCCAATGGTCTCCATCAGGCGGGACTTGAGGCGCTTGCCGAGTTCGGCGGCTGCCGCCTGGGCTTTCTCCGCCTTCTGCGGCGATACCTCCGGCGCGGCCGGTTCCGCCGGCGGTTCGCCGCAGGCGGCGACCAGCGCCGCTACCGCCAGCGCGCCGGTCAGGCGGCCGGCGCGCCGGGCAAACAAGTTGGAAAAGTTGCGAAAGTTCGGTCCGGCACCTGTCATGTTGTTGCGAGTTCCTTCTCGGTGCGCATGCCCAGTTTGTGCATGGCCATCGCGGCCGGGCAGAAGCCGGTGAAGGCGCTCTGCAGCAGGTTGGCGCCCACGAAGACCGTGAGCCAGACGAACCAGGGGTGCACGAAGTAGGTCAGGAAGACCGAGAGCAGGACCATGAAGCCTGCGAATGCGAAGACGCCTCTTTCGACTGACATGATGTTTCCTCCTGTAGTCACTGAATTGTCGCTCTAGTAGTTGTAACGGATACGCACATAGAAATTGCTGTTGTCTTCGAGCTGACCGAAGAACGTGTGGTCGTCCCGGCCGCCGAACCAGTTGCCGCCGGTGGTGAACTGCCACTCGTCGCTCTGGCGGAAGGTCACCGACGGGCGCAGGTAGAAGTCTTCGTCCGAAGGCGACAGGAACGTGAACAGGGACAGCGTCCAGCGGTCCTGGTCGATGCGGTAGGTGAGCCGGTTCGTGAGCACCTGCCGGTACTCCTCGGGCTCGAACTGCGGCGCCGGCGAGTTCGCGATCAGCGCGTCATGGTCACGGGTGTATTCCACGTAGTACTGGAAGCCGGCAGTGAAGTTGGCCATCAGCTCGCGCTCGAACCCGGCCAGCAAACGCACCTGGCTGTTCGGGACGGCCGGGTCGTCGCCGTCCTCGTCGTCCCGGGAGTCATACCAGGCGAATTCCGCATTGAACAGCCCGGACCACAGCGGCAGCCGCACGCTGGCGCCGAGCGACGTCAGCGGCGCGAAGGTCAGCCGGCCGTCGGCGTCCACCGCCGTCGGCTGCTTGAAGTAGCCGTGATAACCGTAGGCGGCGTATTCCACGCCGCGCACCGTCCTGTACAGCCGCAGCGCCAGCTCGTACCGGCTCGGCTCCACCGCCCCGACGGGCGGGTCCGGCGCCACCACCTGCCCGGCGCGGGGCGAGAAGAACGAGAAACGCGCTCCGTTCAGATATTCATCGGGCTGATAGCGCGGGGTCCAGGCGAGGTCCACGTTGGCGAGATCGTTGTAGAAGCCCACCCGCACCGTGTCTGACGGCGCCTTCAGGTATTCGTCGTCCCGGCCGGCGAAGAAGGAGACGAAGTCCTTGGGGAAGAGGTCGTTCAGGAATACCAGATCGCCGGTACCCCAGGTGAGCACCTGCCGGCCGGCGGTGACGTCGATGTCCTCCGTCGGCGAGAAGGCGACCGTCAGGTCGCGCACCTCCACCTCGAAGTCGCTCGTCACGGCGTCGTACCAGACGTCGCCCACGGCATTCGCCTCGAGCGCGTCGCCGATCCATTCGGCCTCGGCGCGCAGGCGGGCATCGCCCAGCGTCATGCGCCGGTCCACCGGGCCGTCGCTGTCGGCCCGCATGCCGGCGGCGAGTTCCGTGAATCCGGTGACGACGATGCCCCCGCCCTGGTCTTCCCAGCTGTCGTCCCACTCCTCGGCCCACTCGTCCCCGCTTTCCTCCGCCCACGGGTCCTCGTCGCCCTCGTCCGCCCCCTGGTCCGGCCACGGGTCTTCAACCTGAGCGGCGACGGAGCCGGCGACCAGCATCAGCGCCGCCAGCAGTGCGATGGAGAGGACTCGCGGCATCAGCTGCCGCCCTCCGTGCGCTCCAGCCACTCACGAGGCGGGCGGCGCAGCGAGCGCTCGGTGAAGATGTCGGCGGGCAGGCCGATGTCGTAGTCGATGAAGCGGAACTGCATGAGCGTGTAGCCGCCCAGCGACTTGTCCTCCACCCGGCTCTTCGTCACCGTCGGGAAACCCTCGATGGTCTCGACGGCGCCCGCCTCGATGGTCCGGTACGTCTCGCCGGCGGCGTTCCGGTACTCGATGCGCATCGGCAGCCAGGTCTCCTTGTCGATCCAGGTCGTGTAGTCCTCGAACTCCACCATGCCCGGATCCTTCGGGACGTGGCGCAGCACGTAGTAGTCCTCCGTCTCCTCGACGAACTCGTGCTCGTCCTCCTCGGGGCTGCGCCCGGAGACGTCCTCGTAGAAGTAATGGGCGCCCACGAAGCTCGTGCGCTTGTCACCCGCGGAGATGCGCTTCACGAGATCCAGGCCCGGCAGGTACAGCCAGCGGTCGTCGTCGCTGCCGACGTGCTTCTTCACCAGGAAGGTCGTGCCGCGCACATCGGAGGGCCGGCTGAACACCACCAGGAACTCCTGGTCGCCGCCGTCCTCGATGTCCCGGCGCAGGATCGTGAACTGGCGGCGCTGCTCGCGGCCCTGCTCATCGTAGATGATCATGCGCACCTCGGAGCGGCCGTCGTCGCCCGCGTAATAGGCGGCGAGATTGGCTTTCTCGACGATGGTGTCGACATCCGGGGTGGACTGGGCGGCCGCCAGCGGCGGCAGCGCCAGCAGTGCCGCCAGCATTGCCGCGGGCATTGCCGCGGACATCGCCGCGGACATCGCCGCGAGGCGGATCGGTTTCGTCTTCAGGTCGGTCATGAGTCTTTCTCCTTGCCTCAGGCTTGTCCCTGGCCATTCGAGGAGGCCTCGGCGGTGTGGTTTCCTCCCGGGAAGAACAGGCGCCGGGCGACGCCGAGCACTCCCGGCAGCAGTATCAGGGTGGCGACGCCCGAGATGGCCATGATCGAGGCCATGAAGGCGCCCACGGTGATGTAAGGCACCAGCGGCGCGAGGAACAGCGGCGTAAAGCCGAACGCGATGACGATGGCGTTGCGGGAGATCGCCCTCGCAGGTTCCTCGAACACGGCCTGCGCCGCCCGTGCGAAGGAGCCGAGTTCCGCGTAGAGCGAGCGCATGCGCTGGATGAAATGGATGGCAAAGTCGATGGACAGGCCCAGCGTCAGCGACGAGAGCACCGCGATGGGCATGTCGTAGTCCTTGCCCACCCAGCCGATCAGCCCGTACACGCCCAGGATCGTCGCGGACAGCGGCAACATCGCCAGTATGCCGAAGCGGAGCGAACGGAACAGGATCGCCATCATCAGGAAGACGACGACGAAGGCGGAGAGCAGCGCATAGAGCATGCCCTCCACCATCTCCTGCTGCCAGACCCGGTTGATATAGGTCTTGCCCGCCCAGCGCGCGCTCACCGCCTCGGGCAGCGGATTGTCGTCCAGGTAATCACGGGTGGCCTCGATCACCCGCTCCATGTCCTGGTTGTCCCCGCTGGTGAGCTGCAGCCAGAGCGTGGTCTGCTGATAGTCCGGCGTCACCATGTGCCAGAGGTCCTGGGGCCGGTGCGAGGACTGGAACTGCAGGAGCGTCTGGGCGACGCCGCGCTGGGAGTCGGGGATGCGGTAGTCCTCCGGCTCGCCGCTCCGGAGTTCGCGGTTCACGGTCTTCACGACGTCCGGCAGCGCGTTCACCTTGCCCACCTTGCCGGTATCCATCAGCGCCTGCTGGAGGTCGTCGATCATGGCCAGCGCCCCCGGGCGCTGGAAGTAGTTCGAGCGGGACGACGCCTGCTCGGCCGTGGAGAGAATCTCCTCCAGCGTCTCGATGTCGTCGTCGGCGCTCACCTCGAACAGCGCATCGTCGGCGGCTCCGATCACCCGGTCGAGCCAGGCGCCGCTCTCGTCCTCTTCGGCATCGACGGCCTCGCGCACCGAGTCCAGCGCCGGACCGGAACCGAGCTCTCCCGCCAGTTCCTCGAGTTGGCGGCGGGTCTCGGCCCGGTTGGCCTCGTTGTCGTAAGTGAGCACCAGATAGGCATCGTAGGTGCCCGCGAAATGGTCGTTCAGCACCCGGTCGGCGATGCGGATCTCGTGGCTGGACTTGAACCAGCGCACGGGGTTGTCGTTGATCTGGATGCGCATCACGCCGGCGACGCTCAGTGCCACCACGATGGCCGTGACCGCGAGGATCAGCTTGCCGCCGGCGAACGACGCAGAGCCCGTCCTGCGCAGCACCCTGGCGAGCAGCGTGTCGCTCTCCTGGTCCTCGGTGCCGAGCCGCGCCAGCACCTTCAGACTGTCCGGCTTCATCCGGACGACGTAGGCCGGGATGAACACGATGGTGACCAGGAAGGCCAGCAGGATGCCGAAGCCGACGAACGCGCCGAACACCCGCACCGGCGGAATGGGCGTCAGCAGCAGCGAGAAGAAGCCCACGGACGAGGTCAGCGAGGTGAACAGCATCGGCCGGAACAGGTGGCCGACCACCTCGCGGATGGCCTTCTCGGCGGATTCGCGTCCGCCGTAGCGGTCGGCGAACTCGGACATGATGTGCACCGAGTCCACCACCGCGATCGGCATCAGGAAGATCGGGATCATCGAGCTCATGATGTGCACGGTGAAGCCGAGGCCGATCAGCAGCCCCATGGTGGCGATCACCGTCACCACGGCCACGATCATGGGCGCGATGATGAGCCGGATGCTGCGGAAGAAATACCACATCAGCAGAAAAATCATCAGGCCGGCCAGCGGCGCCGAGATGGCCATCTGCACGAACATCTCGTGGCCGAAGGTGTCCTCCGCCACCGGCAGACCGGTGATGTGGATCTCCTGGTCCGGGGCGTGCTCGGCGGCCAGCGCACGGATCTGCTGCGACAGCGCGTAACTCAGGTCCTTGCTCTCGATGGGCACGTAGATGGCCGCGGCCTTGCCGTCGCCGGAGACCAGCGTATCGCGCAGCATCGGCAGGTCTTCCACGTGGCTGCGCAGCGCCTCGGCCTCCTCCGCTGTGTCCGGCGGCTGCTTCATCATCCACTCGAAGCGCAGCTGCCCCTGCTCGCCCTGGGTGATGTTGTCGGCGACGGCCAGCGACATCAGGTCCGGCTCGATGACGCCGTCGAGCTGCAGGATCTCGTCCGTGAGCCTGTGCAGCGCCGTCATGGTCTGCACGTTGTAGACACCCCCGGGGTGGCTCGTGTTGACGAGGCCGACCACCAGCGCGTCGTGCAGACGGAAGGTCTCCTCCACCTGGTTGTGGAAGATCCGGTCCGTCTGGTCGTCCGGCAGCATGTTCTCGGGATCCGTGTCGATCTGGATGCGCGGGATCTGGGATCCCAGCAGCACCGTCAGGAGCACGGTGAGGACGTAGACGATACGGGGCTTGCCCGTTGCCAGCTGCATCAGGGGTTGTCTCATGAGGGCTGCCTCAGCTTGTCGACGCCGAGCAGGCGCATCACGAGCCGCTCATACACGGGCTCGGTCTGGCCGCGGCGTACCTTGCGCAGGAAATATTTCTCGAAACCCACCTTGGCGAGATGCACCCACTTGCCCTCGCCGGACCAGTTGGTATTGCGCGGCGGGATCTGGGGCAGCGCCACGAAAGCCACACCCCGGTCGCCGAAATCCGCCAGGCAGACCGCGTTCCAGGTGGCACGGTGGCCGGGCTCCCGGCCCGCCATGGCATCGGCGATGTTGTGGGTGGCGGCCGTCGCCATCGACTCGATCATGTAGCCGGTCTTCGGCGTGCCCAGCGGGACGGTGGTTGGGCCCACCGGCGGGATGGCGACGCACACCCCGATGGCATAGACGTTGGGATACGTCGGGTTGCGCTGATAGTCGTCGATGACGACGAAACCCCGGGGGTTGACCAGTCCTTCGACGTCGCGCACGGCATCGATGCCGCGGAATGCGGGCAGGATCATCGCGTGGCGGAATTCGAGGTCGTGTTCCTGGCCGACCTTGCCGGCGGAGCTCATCTCAGACACCCGGACGCGGCCGTCCGTCACCTCCTCGATGCGTGCGTTGGTCACCGATTTGATATGGCGTTCGCGCAGTTCGGATTCAAGCATGCTCCTGGTGTCGCCCACCCCGTCCAGGCCGAGATGGCCGATGTAGGGCTCCGGCGTGACGAATGTCATGGGCACCCGGTCGCGGATCTTGCGCCGGCGGAGCTCCGTCTCGAGGATGAACGCGTACTCGTAGGCCGGGCCGAAGCACGACGCGCCCTGAGCCGCGCCCACCACGACGGGGCCGGGGTCTGCCACCAGCTTCTCGAAGTCGTCCATGGCCTGGCGGGCGTGATCGGTCTTGCACACCGACTGGGTATAGCCGCCGTGGGGCCCGAGGCCCGGCACCTCGTCGAAGGCCAGCGCCGGGCCGGTGGCGATCACCAGGTAGTCGTAGTCCACCTTCTCGCCGTCCGTCAGCTCGATGCAGTTCTGCTCCGGGCGCACCTTCGCCGCCGCCTTGCCGATGAAGTTCAGGCCGTGGCGGCCCAGCGTCTCGGCCAGGTCCACCCGGATATCCGACGGCTGCCGCCAGCCCACGGCCACCCACGGGTTCGAGGGCGTGAATTCGAAGTAAGGCAGGTCGCTTACGACCGTGATGCGGGCCTGGCCGGACAGCATCTGCCTGAGCTCGCAGGCCTGGGTGATGCCGCCGAGGCCGGCACCGAGCACGACGATGTGCGTCATTTTCCACCCCCGGGGAATGCGTCGACGGGAATTTTGAGATAGGAAACGCCGTTGCCTTCCGCGGGCGGCAGGCGGCCGGCCCGGATGTTGATCTGGATGGCCGGGATGATCAGACGCGGCAGCCCGAGCCCGGCGTCGCGCTCCTGGCGCATGCGCACGAATTCCTCCCGGGAGACGCCGTCGCGCAGGTGGCGATTGTGTTCCCGCTGCTCGGCCACGCTCGTCATCGAGCGGGGCTCGGCCGCCTCGGCCGGATAGTCATGGCACAGATACAGGCGCGTCTCGGACGCCAGTTCGAACAGCCGCCGTACGGAGTCGTACAGACGGCCCGCATCCCCGCCCGGAAAGTCGCAGCGGGCGCTGCCGTAGTCGGGCCGGAACAGCGTATCGCCGACGAAGACGGTGTCCTCGCCGACGCGGTAGGCGATGCTGTCGTCGGTGTGGCCCGGCACCGCCATCACGCGCACCGGGAGCTCGCCGATGGAGAAGCCGTCGCCGTCGGCGAACAGGCGGTCGAACTGGGAGCCGTCCGCCGGGAAATCGGCTCCCAGGTTGAACGTGCGGCGGAAGTTCTCCTGCGCGGCGCGGATGCCGGCGCCGATGCCGATGGGGGCGCCGGTGCGCTCCTGCAGATACTCGGCCGCCGTCACGTGGTCGGCGTGGGCATGGGTCTCAAGGATCCAGGCGACCCGCAGGCCCTCCTCCTCCACCCGGGCGAGCAGGGCATCCGCCGATTCCCTCGAGGTGCAACCGGAATCCGGGCAGTAATCCAGCACCGGGTCGATGACCGCGGCCTGGCGGGTGGCCGGATCCGACACCACGTAGGAGAACGTGTTGGTATCTTCGTGGTAAAAAGTATCGACTTTCGGGGTGCTCACGGGACAAGCTCCGCAATTCATCTCGGATATTATATTTGTATATTATAATTTTGCAATATACAATCGTGGTTAGTACGGAATCGGAGGGGACCAGACGATGCCGTCGAAATCCGTAGAGGCGCCCGACCGGGCCGCGTCCGAGCGCGATTTCTCGGAAATCCACGAGCACGCGGGAAAAGCCGCGCAGCTCATGAAGGCGCTGTCGAACGAGAACCGGCTGATGATCCTCTGCACGCTGGCCGGGAGCGAGATGACCGTGGGCCAGCTGAACGACCGGATCCCGATGAGCCAGTCCGGGCTGTCGCAGCAGCTCGGCATCCTGCGCCGCGAAGGCCTGGTGAAAACCCGCCGGGATGCGCAGAGCATCTACTACTCGCTGGTGCCCGGCCCGGCCACGGAGATGATCAACCTCCTGCACGACATCTACTGCGGCACGGACGCCTGACCCACGTAGGAGGGCCTTCAGGCCCGATTTCTTTCTTTTAGCGTAGGCCCGCCATCGGGTGGGCAAGGGTCGCGGGGACGTTCAGTCGGACGTCCTGTCCTCCTTCACTTCGGCCAGGCCTCCTTCCCGCCGTCATGGCTCCAGTCGGCCCGGACGACCCCGCAACCCTTGCCCACCCGCCGACGGGCCCGCAGCCGAGAGCATTGGCACCAATCAGCAGGCGCCACTGACTGGCAGCTCCGACACGCCACCGCGAGCACGGCCGTCATGCGGGGGTATTCATCGCCGCGACCTTTTGTCGGGAGCAAGATGGATACCCCCGCAGGACGGCCACAAAAGAACGGGGTCTGGCAGAGCCGGATCGGGCCTGAAGGCCCTCCTACGAATCGGTCAGCGGTTTCGGTGGGCGTGGGTGGTGATCAGGTCGGTGAGCTGGTCGTAGAGGCCTTCGGGCAGGTTGTGGCCCATGCCCGGGATCAGCTCCAGGCGCGCATCGGGGATGTGTTCGGCGGTGTCCATGCCCCCTTCCACCGGCACCAGCGGGTCGTCCGTGCCGTGGATCACCAGGCTCGGCCGGCGGATGGCCCGCAAGCGGCTGCGGCGGTTGCCGTCGGAGATGATCGCGCCCACGTGACGCATGATGCCTTCGGGATAATAGGCCCGGTCGTAGGCCTCCTCGGCGTGGGCCCGGATGATGTCCCGGTCCACCGGGTAGCGCGGGCTGCCGATCAGCTCGATGGTGCGCACGGCGTGGGCCACCACCTCTTCGCGGCTGGCGTCCGCCGCGCGGGCCTGGAAGATGTGCTGTCGCACCTCCCGGCGCGGTCGGGGCAGCGAGCGGTGGCCGCTGGTGGACATGATGGAGGTCAGGGTCTGCACGCGCTCGGCGTGCTTCGCCGCGAGGATCTGGCCGATCATCCCGCCCATGGAGACGCCCACCACGTGCGCCCGCTCGATACCCAGGGCGTCGAGCAGGCCGACCGCGTCCAGCGCCATGTCGGAGAGCGTGTAGGCCACTTTCTGGCGCATCCCGAGCAGGCCGCGGAACACCACCGTCGGGATAGCCGGGGTGCGCAGGTGGCTGAAACGGGTCGACAGCCCGGTGTCGCGGTTGTCGTAGCGGATCACCCGGTAGCCGGCGTCGGCGAGCAGCCGGCAGAACGGTTCGCGCCAGGCGAGCAGCTGCATGCCGAGCCCCATGACGAGCAGGATGGCCGGGGCATCGGGCGACCCGAACTCGTCGTACTCGATCTCGACTCCGTTGGCATCGGCTCTGGGCATGGGCGGCTCTCTCCGTCTTCAGGCGGCGATGAAGAGTACCCAAAGGGCGCAGGGGCTGCCAGCCCGCGGCGTGGTGCTACACTGCGGCATGGCCATGCCGGCAGACGACGCAGACGACACGCTGGCTTTTCGCCAGCTCGGACCCGCGGACATCCTCGACTCCATCGAGGCGCTGGGTTTCCTGACCGACGGCCGACTGCTGGCCCTGAACAGCTACGAGAACCGGGTCTATCAGGTGGGCATCGAGGACGGCCAGCCGCTGGTCGCCAAGTACTACCGCCCCGGCCGCTGGAGCGACGAGGCCATCCTCGAGGAGCACGCGTTCGCGCACGAGCTGGCGGACGCCGACATCCCGGTGGTCGCGCCGATGTCGATCGGCGGCCGGACCCTGCACCATGTCGGCGGCTTCCGGCTGGCGGTGTATCGTCGCCACGGCGGTCACGCCGCCGAACTCGATGACGCGCGCCTCCTGCGCCAGATCGGCCGCTTCACGGCCAGGCTGCACAACTGCGGCGCCAGGGAGCCCTTCCGGCACCGGCCCACGCTGGATATCGAGAGCTTCGGCGACGCATCGCGGGAGTTCCTGCTCGACGAGGGCTTCATCCCGGACGAACTCGCCACCTCCTACGATACGCTGAGCGCCGATCTGCTCGCCCGCGCCGAACACTGCTTCGATGCCGCGGGCGAGGTGCGCCACCTGCGGCTGCACGGCGACCTGCATCCGAGCAATCTGCTGGTACGCGACGAGCAGGTGCACATCGTCGACCTGGACGACGCGCGCATGGGTCCCGCAGTGCAGGATCTCTGGATGTTCCTCTCCGGAGACCGGGAGGAGCAGACTCCCCAGCTGGCCGAACTGCTGGCCGGCTACACGGAGTTCCGGCTGTTCGAGGCGCGGGAGCTGCGCCTCATCGAAGCGCTCAGGACACTGCGCATCATGCACTACGCCGCCTGGCTCGCCCGGCGCTGGGAGGACCCCGCCTTCCGCGTCGCCTTCCCCTGGTTCAACACCCAGCGCTACTGGGGCGAGCACATCCTGGCACTGCGCGAGCAGGCCGCCCTCATGGACGAGGAACCGCTGTCGTGGACGGAGCCCTGGTAACCCGTCCGGCCGCGTCCTGCGACGAAATCTTTCGCTTGTTAGCATGGGGCTTTGGCCCTATTCTCCGCGTCCCGGCGGACCCCTCGGGTGAGCCGGACGCCCATGCCATCCGGAGGTCCCCGCAATGACTGCCATCACGGACTTCGTCCACCACCATTTCCGTCACTTCAACAGCGCCGCTCTCGTGGATGCCGCCGACGGCTATCGCCGCCATATCGATACCGGCGGCAGGATGTTCATGACGCTCGCGGGCGCGATGAGCACGGGCGAGCTCGGCCTGTCGCTGGCCGAGATGATCCGCAAGGACAAGGTGCACGCCATCTGCTGCACCGGCGCCAACCTGGAAGAGGATCTGTTCAACCTGGTGGCCCACGATCACTACGTGCGCATCCCCGGCTACCGGGACCTGACCGCGGAGGACGAGGAGCAGCTGCTCGCACGGCACCTGAACCGGGTGACCGATACCTGCATCCCCGAGGACGAGGCCATCCGCCGCATCGAGGATGCCGTGCTGAAAGAATGGCAGACGGCCGACAAGGCCGGCGAGTCGTACTTTCCCCACGAGTTCCTGTACCGGCTGATCCTCTCCGGCGAACTGGAGGAGCACTACCAGATCGACCCGGCGAACAGCTGGCTGGTGGAGGCCGCAAAGCGCGACCTGCCCGTGTTCGTGCCCGGCTGGGAGGATTCGACGCTGGGCAATATCTTCGCCTCCCACTGCATCAACGGCGACATCGGCAACGTGCACACGGTGCGCAACGGCATCGAGTACATGATCGCGCTGGCCGGCTGGTATCAGAAGACCTGCGCGGACGCCTCCATCGGCTTCTTCCAGATCGGCGGCGGCATCGCCGGCGACTTTCCCATCTGCGTGGTGCCGATGATCGAGCAGGACCTCGGCAAGGAAGACATCCCGCGCTGGGGCTACTTCTGCCAGATCAGCGACTCGACGACGAGCTATGGCTCCTACTCCGGCGCCGTGCCGAACGAGAAGATCACCTGGGGCAAGCTCTCGGCCGACACGCCGAAGTACATCATCGAGTCGGACGCGACCATCGTCGCGCCCCTCGTTTTCGCCTGTGTCCTGGGTATCTGAGGCCCGCCGATGAGCGAACAGAGCGACGCGCGGCCGCTCCCGGAGAGCGCCGAAGGCTGGACCATCGACGACACGGCCGAATTCTACCGGGTGGAGGTCTGGGGCGACGGGTTCTTCCTGATCGACGACTCGGGCCATGCGGCCGTGCGCCCGGACGAGGCGAGCGATATCGCCATCCGCATCGCCGACGTGGTGGCCGACCTCGCCGAGCGGGGCATCCAGCCGCCGGTGCTGCTGCGCTTCCAGGACGTGCTGCGCTCCCGCGTGCGACGCATCAACGAGGCCTTCCGCCGGGCCATCGAGCGCCACGACTACGAGGGCGAGTACCGCAGCGTCTACCCCATCAAGGTCAACCAGCTGCACGAGGTGGTGGAGGAGGTCCTGGACGCGGGCGAGCCTTACGGACTGGGCCTCGAATGCGGCTCCAAGCCGGAGCTGGTGGCGACACTGCCCCACCTGACCCGCGACGAGACGCTGCTGATCTGCAACGGCGTCAAGGACGAGAGCATGCTGTCGCTGATCCACGCGTCTCAGCGGCTCGGCAAGAACGTCATTCCGGTCATCGAGAAATTCGGCGAGTTCGAGCAGTGGATGGCGCTCACCGCGGCCAGCGAGACCGTGCCCGCGTTCGGCGTCCGTGTGCGGCTCACCACGGCCGGCGCGGGCCGCTGGGCGGAATCCGGCGGCGACCGTTCCAAGTTCGGCGTGTCCATCCCGGAGCTGGTGACGCTGCTGGAACGGCTGCGCGAGAGCGGCCGCGAGGATGCATTCGCCCTGCTGCACTTCCACGTGGGCAGCCAGGTCTCCGACGTACAGGTGCTGCGCAACGCGGTGAAGGAGATCACCCAGGTCTATGCCAAGCTCATCCGCCGCGGGATCCGTATCCGCTACATCGACGTGGGCGGCGGCCTCGGCGTGCGCTACGACGAGGGCGAGGAGAGCGGCATCACCTACAGCCTGCAGGAATACGCCAACGCCGTGGTCTCGGCAGTGCACGACGTGTGCGAGGAACAGTCGCTGCCCCACCCCACCCTGATATCCGAGAGCGGCCGCGCCATCACGGCGCACCATTCGGTGCTGGTCGTGGAGTCCCTCGGCAGCTACGGCAAGGACATGATCGCGGACGACTTCCGCCCCGGCGACGAGGACCACGCGCTGGTGCAGAAACTCTACCGGGTGCTGGACCGGCTGCGCCGGCGCAGCGCGCAGGGCAAGGCCGGGCCGGCGCTGCTGACCGAGGCCTACCACGAGTGCCGGGACGTGCGCCGGGATGCGGAGGCCAGCTTCCGCCTGGGCTATATGCCGCTGGAGCAGCAGGCGCTGATCGAGCGGCTGTTCTGGAGCGCCTGCGCTCTCATCGCAGAGGGGCTTCGAGCCGCCGAGCTGGACCCGCCGCCGGCGGAGCTCGGCATGATCGAGGAGGCGCTGGTGGACCAGCACCTGTGCGACTTCTCGGTATTCCAGTCCATACTGGACCACTGGGCCATCGGCCAGACTTTCCCGCTGATGCCACTGACGCGGCTGGACGAACGGCCGGAGCGCCGCGCCGTGCTGGTGGACCTCACCTGCGACTCCGACGGCAAGATTCACCACTACGTCACCGCGAACGCGGACAAGACCTACGTGGCGCTGCACGACCCCCGCCCCGGCGAGCGCTACTACATCGGCCTGTTCCTGATGGGCGCCTACCAGGACATCATGGGCGACGCCCACAACCTGTTCGGCCGGGTGGCCGAAGCCCACATCTACGCGGACGACGAGGAGCCTGGCAACTACTGGGTGGAGAAGATCATCCCGGGCACCCGGGTGCAGGAGATCCTCGGCCAGGTGCAGTACTTCGCCAACGATCTGGAACGGCGCATGAGCGCGCTCGTGCGCGAGAAGATCAACGCCGGCGTGCTGCGCCCCAAGCAGGGCATGGACATCCTCGACGAGTACATCCGCACGTTCTCGCGCTCCACCTACGTGGAGCACGAATAATCATGTAGGAGGGCCTTCAGGCCCGATTGTGTGGTGAATCGGGGCTAAAGCCCCTCCTACATGCCCATCAGCGGGTCGGGCCTGAAGGCCCTCCTGCATCAGGACAAAAAGGCCGCCCGGAGGCGGCCTTTTCGCGTCACGGGATCGCGCGGAACGCGATCCCTCGATCAGTAGCGGTCGCGACGCTGGGGCTCGCGCGGACGCGCCTCGTTCACACGCATGTTCCGGCCCTGCAGATCCTGCTCGTTGAGCGCCTCGATGGCTGCCGAGGCAGCGCTCGAATCCGGCATCTCGACGAAACCGAACCCTTTGGAGCGGCCCGAGAACTTGTCCATGATTACGTTCGCACTGGAGACTTCGCCGTACTCGGAGAAGACTTCGCGGAGGTCGTCGGAGGTCACGCTGTAGGCCAGGTTACCGACATAGATATTCGTCATCTTTCAATCACTCTGCGGTCCGTAGAACAACACCGTCAGGGCAGCCAGACCGCCGAGCTTCTGACGGAAAACCGGGCCGGTGTTCGGCCCGCTAACACTACGCAGGGCGGACCGTGAACAACACGGGATCCCGTCATACGTCGTCGCAGTGTACTCCCCGTGCTGTCGCCGCACCAGAATTATTTATCGTCCGCCGCCGCAGAATTGCGGCCCGCCCGGTCAGCCGTCGGCCGTGAGCCGGCGGATGGCCTCCGCCTCGCGCGCCTCCGGTATCCAGCGCCGGGGATTGGCCCGGCGCTCCGCCGGCAGACCCTGCCACCATTCGTGAGTGGCCAGCGCGGTCTCGGCGAGAGGACGGAAGCTAAGGCCCGCAGCCATCGCGCCATCGTTCACGAAGTGGAACGAGCCGCCCTCGCTGCCCAGCATCGGCGGCACGATCTCCAGTTCCGCGAGCAGCGCCGGCTCCGGCCAGTGCAGGCGCACCGGCGCCGCCGTCGTGGCCGCGATGCCCCAGAGCATGCCGCGACGGTCCACCGGTGCCGCCGGACCCGCTGCATTGAACACGCCGGGCATGTCGTTCTCTGCGAGCCGGACGATCCAGGGACACAGATCCCGGGCATCCACCCACTGGATCTCCGCCTCCGGCATCGCTGGCGCCAGGATGTCGCCGCCGCGGTGGAGGCGCTCCACCCAATAGGTGAAGCGATCCGTGGTGTCGCCCGGACCCACGATATAAGTAGGCCGCACGATCGTCGCCCTGTCGCCGAGCGCCTGTTGCACGATCCGATCGCATTCGGCCTTCAGCGGGCCGTAGGTCTCGGCGGTCACGCGCTCGACTGCCGGGTCCTCGAGCGCCGCCAGCGGCCCGTCGACGTCGAATTCCGAGCCGGCCGAGAAATCGTAGACGGCCACGGTGGAGACATACAGGTAACGCCCGACACGCTCCCCCAGCAACTCCACGCTGTCACGGACGTGCCGCGGCACATAGCCGGAGTTGTCGATGACCGCGTCCCAGGTGCGATCGCCGGCCAGCGCGGCCAGCCCTTCGTCGATGCGCGAATCCCGGTTGCCGATCAGCTCCTCCACCCGGTCGCCGTACGCGCCCGGGTTGCTGCCGCGGTTGAACATGCTCACCCGGTGGCCGCGGGCGAGCGCGTATTCGATCTGGTGCGGGCCGATGAAGCCGGTGCCGCCGAGCACCAGGATGTCCAGCGGCTTCGCCGCCGGGCCCGGCCTCGCCATTGCCGCCGCCAGACCGGACGGCCCCATCGTCAGCCCGAGTCCGAGGCCGCCAGCCGCGGCCCCGAGGAAATCCCTTCTCGTCGTCATGCGCTCCCCCTTTTGTGAGCCGCGAAAACCGCCGCCGACCGGCGGCTATTTCTTCTTCTTTGTCGTCCGTGGCGACGGAGCAACCTCTTCTTCCTCCTCCGTCTCCATCGTCGCATCGGGCGCCTGGCGTCCGCGCAGCGCCGTGCCCACGGCCTTGCCGAGGAAACGCTGCACCTGCGCCGAAGTTTCCAGGCCCTGGCTGACCCAGGCATTGAAGAGCTTCGACGCGTCGAAATTCTTGATGTCGTTCTCCACTCGCTTCTGCAGCGCGTCCACCGCCTTCTTCTGCAGCCCGCTCACGTCCGGCAGCCCGAGGCTGTCGCGGAATTCCTTGGGGGTCAGGTCGAATTCGAGCTTGATTTTCATGCTGTCTTCCTCTGCGTTGCCGCCGGCTCAGTCCGCCAGGCGATAATTGGATTCATCGAAGTGGCGGGTCCGCCACCAGTACTCCGGCGTGTTGCCGGCCCAGTTGTTGGTGATGCGGCCATGGTCCATGTACCAGCTGCGCCCCACCAGCGCCCAGGCCTTGCGCTCGAGACGCCGCTGCAGTTTCTCGTTGTACTGCCGCTGCACGTCCTCCCGCACCTCCACCCGTTCGGCGCCCCTTGCGCGCATCAGCTGCAGGCACTGCACGATGTAGCGCACCTGGCACTCGATCATGATGATGATAGAGGAGTGGCCGAGGTTCGTGTTCGGGCCGTAGGTCATGAACAGGTTCGGGAAACCGGCCACGGTGATGCCGAGATAGGCCTGGGCGCCCTCGCTCCAGGCGTCGCGCAGCGCGCGGCCGTTCGCGCCGGTGATCTCCATCGGCGCCAGGAAGGGGTTGGTGCGGAAGCCGGTGGCGAGGATCAGCACGTCGGCGGGGATCTCGCGTCCGTCCCGGGTGCGAACGCCGTTGGGCGCGACCCGCTCGACGGACTCCGTCACCAGTTCCACGTTGTCGCGGTCCAGCGCCGCGTAGTAATCGTCCGAGAACAGGATGCGCTTGGCGCCGAAGGGGTAGTCCGGTATCAGCTTCTCGCGCAGCTCCGGATCGCGGATGGTCTCGTCGAGGTACTTCCGCGTCTGGCGCCTGCCCCACCACTTGTACAGCCGGTTCAGCCCCATCATCGGATAGAGCACAAGCTCGCTCATCAGCCAGATGCGCAGGCGATAGAGGCGCTGCAGGAACGGCATGCGCTGACCCAGCCATTTCTCCAACTCGGCGTACTCCCGGTCGTTCTTCGGCAGCATCCAGTTCGCCGTGCGCTGAAAGACGGTCAGCGAGCGCACCTGCGGCGCGATCCGGGGCACGAACTGCACCGCGCTGGCCGCATTGCCGATCACCACGACATCGCGGCCGGCAAGCTCCACGCCGTGGTCCCAGCGAGCGGAGTGGAACGCGGGGCCGGCGAAATCGTCGAGGCCCGGCATGTCCGGCACGAACGGCCGGCTGAGCTGACCGACGCCGGTGACGAAGACGTCGAAGATCTCCTCCGTGCCGTCGCCGAGCGTCAGATGCCAGCGAGCCTCGCCGTCGTCCCAGCGCGCCTTCGCCACCTCGGTATTGAAGCGGATGTGCGGATACAGCCCGTACTTGGCCGCGCAATGCTCCATGTAGCGCAGAATCTCCGGCTGATGGGACCACTTGTGGGTCCAGCGCGGATTCGGCTCGAAGGAATAGGAATACAGCGCCGAGGGGATGTCGCATTCGGCGCCCGGATAGGTGTTGTCCCGCCAGGTGCCGCCGATGGCATCGGCCTGCTCGAACAGCGTGAAGTCCTCGAAGCCGGCCTCCCGTAGCTTGATGCCCATGCACAGACCGGCGAATCCGGTACCGACTACGGCGATGCGCATGGCACCGCTTCGCTTGCAGACTGTTCGGTCTCCATAAACCGTCAGTCTACCGAAATCGGCGGCCCGCGATAATGCGTCCCCGCAAGCCGGCTGCCGCCCGCGCATGTCATAATAACCGTCATTCCGCCGCACGAGGGCCTATGGAACTCTTCTACATACTGCTCGTACTGCTTCTCGTCACCCGCGTCTTCGGCGAGTGCGCCACCCGCTTCGGTCAGCCGGTCCTCGTCGGCGAACTGCTGGCCGGCGTCATCCTCGGCATCCTGGCCACCTCGTTCAGCGACACCTTCCCCGTGCTCGCCGACGTCAATCACAACGAGGTCTTCAAGGCCATCACGGAGCTGGGCATCTTCTTCCTCATGCTGGTGGCCGGCATGGAGATGCGGCCGAAGGACCTGACCGAGGCCTCGGGCTCCGCAGCGGCGGTGGCGATCGGCGGCATGGTGCTGCCGCTCGCGCTGGGCATGGGAATTGCCTGGGTCTGGCTGCCGGATTCCGATTGGCATTTCGCCCAGACGTTGTTCGTCGGCGTCGCGCTGTCGGTGACCGCGGTGCCCATCACCATCGCCGCGCTCATGGATCTCGGCAAGCAGGGGACGGCCGTCGGCAAGATCATCGTTTCGGCGGCGGTCTTCGACGACATCATCAGCCTGTTCCTTCTCGCCATACTCACCGCTCTACTGCAGACCGGCGGCGGGGTCACCCCGTCGACGTTGCTGTCCCTGGGCGGCAAGGTAGTGCTTTTCTTCGCACTGGTGACGCTGGCCGGACGCTATCTCATGCCCTTGACCGGGCGTCTGACCGAGCGCCTCAAGATCGGTCATATCGAATTCAGCCTGCTCATGGCCTGGGGCTTCGGACTGGCACTGCTCGCCGAGCAGCTCGGCATGCATTTCATCCTCGGCGCCTACGCGGCCGGGCTGTTCTTCAAGCGGGACACGATCGATCCCGAGATACACGAGGAACTCTTCGAGCGTACCCGCACCTTCACGGCCGGGTTTCTCGCACCGATATTCTTCGCCTCCATCGGCATGGCTATCGACCTGGAGGCCGTCACGGCCGTGCCCGGATTCCTGCTGGCGCTGATCGCCGCCGCGTTCATCGGCAAACTGGCGGGCTCGGGCTTCGCCGCCAGGATGGCGGGCCTGTCGAACCGGGAGTCTCTCGCCGCCGGGGTGGGCATGAATGCCAGAGGCGCCGTCGAGCTGATCGTGGCGGGAATAGCGCTCGAGGCCGGGCTGTTCTCGCATCCGGAGCCGGTGCCGGAAATCGTGGGCAGCCTGTTCTCGGCCATCGTGATCATGGCCATCGTGACCACGGTGCTCTCGCCGATGTGGCTGCGCTTCCTGCTGGGCAATCGCGACAAGGACTGAGACAGGGGCCCGGCGACTCAGCGCGAGCACTCCTCGTTGCGAATCTCGATCAGCGCCCGCATCCGCGCGGCGTAGCGCTTCGGCTTCTCCACGAAGAGCCGGCGACCGCGGCTCCACGATCGAGCGCGCAGCTCCGCGCTGCGCCGATGGCTCAGCGCGGTCAGTGCAGCTCGTTCCTGCGCGTCGCCCCCGCCCTCTTCCTCCAGCGTTGCCCGCAGCACAGCCAGGTCGTGGTCGTCGCCGAGGAGATCGCTCAGCAGTTTCGTCTCCTTGTAGCGCGCCCTTATCACCTTCGGCCAGACCGGCGTCAGCAGCTTCAGGTGATAGCGATGGTATTTCACGCGCTTGCGCCACTCGTGGAAATCCCGCGCCGTCCCGTCATCCATCGCCGCGGCCATCGCCTTGCGGGCGCGCTGGTAGGTCTTCGCGAGACCCGCCTCCAGCGCGTCGGTGCCCCGGGAATCGAGCGTCCAGCATTCGATCCGTTCCAGCGCGCGTGGCAGGTCGCCGAGGATGGATTCCACCTTGGCCCGCGCCTCGCGCTCCGCGCTCATGGTCTCGCGCCGCTCGTCCAGCCAGGCGCGGATCCCGCCGAAGGCGCCCTCATCCAGGTCGTCGGAGTAGCGCTCCACGAGCGATGCCACGCATTCCTGCATCGATGTCGCGTCACGGATGGCCGAGAGCTCGCCGGCCAGGTCGCGGAACCAGGCATTCTCGCCCGCGTATTCGGAGAACCCCGGGCGCACGAGCCGGATGAGCCCCCGGATCTTCTTGCCGCGCTTGCGGAACTCGTGCACGGCCTCGTGCAGCTCCTCGTCGGCGCCTTCGAGATCCTCGATGGCCTTCGCCACCTGCTCGCTGGCCACGCGCTTCAGGAATTCCTCGATGCTCTCGTCCTCGCGCAGACGATAGGCCACAGGCATCTCCTCTGTCGGTCACGATCCCGGACTGTGGCACAACAGGACCACCACGATAAATACGGGGAAGCCGGTCAGGCCGCGGCGCGGCTTGTCCCGCGCCGTTATCATTGCGCCACGAGCAGGCACGAAGAGAATGGGGATCCGACCCTGAAAGCGAGCGCAGCGGAAACCGGACCGTGACGACGTCGGCAGCCGTCTCTCCCGAGCGCAGCGGCTTCCGCTGGGTGATGCTGGCGGGCGTCTCCCTGCTGTACGGCTGCTTCGGCCTGTTGATGGCGGCCACCGCGGCGCTGGTCACGCCCATCCGCGCCGACCTGGGGCTGTCCGGCGCGGCGATGGGGACCATCCTCGGCGCCTGGCAGTTCGTGTATCTCTTCACCGCCATCCCGGCCGGCTCGCTGCTGGACCGCTTCGGGCTCCGGCCCTGTCTGCTGACCGCCGCGCTGATCCTGGCCGCCTCGGCCGCGCTGCGGGCGCTCGCAGACGACTACTGGACGCTGCTGATCGCCATGATGGTCTACGGGGTCGGCGGGCCGCTCATCTCCATCGGCGCGCCGAAACTCGTGCGGCGATGGTTCGACGACGACTCCCGCGGCCTCGCAATGGGGATCTACACCTCCAGCACCGCCATCGGCAGCATCCTCGGTCTTATCCTCAGCAACGCCGTGCTGATGCCGCTGGTGGACTACCGCTGGCGCACGGTCTTTCTCGTCTATGCCGCCGTCCTGCTGGCTGCCGCACTGATCTGGCTCGCCATCATGACGCGCCCGGCCAGCCGCCTCGGCCAGCGCCGCACGACGGGCGAGGCGATGATCGACATCGGCCTGGTGGCCGAACTCGTGCGTTACCCTTCGGTGCGCAACGTTCTCCTGCTGGCCGCCGGCGTCTTCCTGTTCGCCCACTCCATGGGGGCCTGGCTGCCGGAGACGATCCATTCGCTGGGTTACAGCCTGGCCGCGGCCGGCGCCTGGTCGGCCGTGCCGGTGGCCGTCGGCATCGTCGCCACGCTGGTCATCCCCCGGCTGGCGGTGGGCCCGCGCCGCGTCACGCTGTTCGCGCTGCTCTGCGTTGTCGGCGCGATATCCCTGCTCGGCCTCTACAGCGAGTCGCGGGCGCTGATGACCGCCAGCCTGGTGCTGCAGGGCATCTCGCGCAGCTGCATCTTCCCCATCGCCATGCTGCTGCTGATGGAAAGCCGGCGCATCACCAGTGACAACATGGGCGCTGCCGGCGGTCTGTTCTTCACGGCCGCCCAGGTCGGCGGCGTGCTGGGTCCGGTGCTCTTCGGCGTGCTGGTGGACGCCACCGCCGACTATCGCTATCCGCTGTGGTCCCTCGCCGCGGTGTGCATCGCCATGGCCGTGTGGGTGCGTAGGCTGCGGTGATGCCGCGGAGGACAGACCGACCGGGATAGCTTGCGTGCCGGCTTCCGGGCGGGGCCGGGAGCTGCCAGGCCCCGCGTCGCCCCGATCGTCAGCCTCGTGGCGACGTGAAGTCCTCGAAGTTCGCAATATAGTCATCAAGGTTCTCGGCCAGCATGGTCTGATACTGTTCTACGAAATACCGAATGATCTCCTCTCTTCCCGACGCAAGATCTTCGGAGGATTCGGCCTGAAAAGCACTTACGAATGCGTTGAACCGGGCAGTCGCGAACATCAAAGACGCACTGACTTTGCTGCGGTCGGTCGTGGTCATCTGCTCATTCGCAAGCGTTATCACTGCATCTGCGCGTTCGTAGAAATGCTGGTCGGTATTTTCGGGCATGCTGCACTCCGCGGATTCTGGCCGTTACAGCGAGCATTGATACCACTCGGCGGCACCCTATCCAAGTCCGCCCTCGAGACGATCGCTTGCCGGGCCGGAGCCCAGGCGGCTACAAACCGGCGCTGCGTCAGGCGGCATTCTTATTGCAGGACTCTCGTAACCCGGTAGGCTTGTTCGTGGCGACCGGCAACAGCGGCAGGAGGTCACGTGAGCGTTTCGAAAATAATTGCATCAATAGAGAAGGCGATCCTCATCCTGATCGTGATCATGACCGTCGGTGCGGTGATGATCGAGCTGGCAACCGTCTGGGACAATCGCACCATTGCGATTGCCGACATCCTCCTGCTGTTCCTCTACACCGAGGTCATCTCGATGGTCGGGACCTTTTACCGGAGCCGGGAGATACCGGTGCTATATCCGCTGTTCATCGCGATTACGGCCCTGTCGCGGCTCATTGTCCTGCAGAGCAAGGAAATGGCACCCGAAACCATCCTGTTCGAGGCCGGGGCGATCTTCATCCTGGGTCTCGCGGCTTTCGCCCTGCAAGCAACGCTGGTCAAGGCCAGGAAGATCGGCGACGAGCCGCGCGCGCCCGAATGAAGCCCTATTCGCGCAGGCGCTCGCCGGCCGACGTCGTGTTCGAGAACGAACACGGGCTGGCCTTTCACGACAACGCTCCCCGGAGCGAGGCGCACGTATTGATCATTCCCAATCGGCGGCGAGTCTGTGGATTGACGTCATCCCGGCGCATGCACCTCGTGAATGCGCGGCCGGATTTCTCGCCTGCTTTCGCTCCGGCTGGATAGCGCATCTAAAGCCGAGGACGATGGACGACCTCCGACTCCTGATCGATCTGCACAAGGACGGCCAGCGCCAGGGTCCGGGCGGAGACGCCGAAACCCGTCTTGCCGTCGCCCTTTCCGGACTGAAGGGAACCGCGGGCCTGAGGATCGCGGACATCGGGTGCGGTACCGGCGCCTCCACGCTGGTGCTGGCCGACGAACTCGACGCAGCCATCACGGCCGTCGATTTCCTGCCGGAGTTCCTGGCCGGACTCCAGGATGCGGCCGAATCCGCCGGTGTCGCGGACCGCATCACGACGCTTGCCGCAACCATGGAGTCGCTGCCCTTCGAGGAAGCCGCCTACGATGCCATCTGGGCGGAGGGTGCGATCTACAACATGGGCTTCGCGGCAGGCGTGGAGGCCTGGCGCGGGTATCTGAAGCCGAACGGCATTCTCGCGGTATCGGAACTGACCTGGCTGACCGACAGCCGCCCCGAAGAGCTGCAGAGACACTGGGCGCAGGAATACCCGGAGGTGGATACGGCCTCGGGCAAGATGGCTGTCCTGGAGCGCCTCGGCTTTTCGCCGATCGGGTATTTCCCGCTACCCGAACACTGCTGGCTCGACAACTACTATCGACCCATGCAGAAGCGCTTTCCGGCCTTTCTGGATCGGCACGGCAATTCTGAGGCGGCACGGGCGATCGTAGCCGCGGAGGAAAGCGAGATTTCGCTTTACGAGCGCCATAAGGCCTTCGTCAGCTACGGCTACTACATTGCGCGGAAGGCCGGCGGCCGACAGCCTGCCCGGACGAGACGATCCCGGCCCTGAATGGAAAGCAGATGTGTGGCAGCCGATGTCCCAGTCCGGGTTCTCGTCCGCGACCGGGTCCGTATCGCATTTCCTGACGCGATCCAGCGCCTCGCCATCGACGATGGCATCCAGATTCTCGAGCAGGACGGTGAGCAGGTAGTTGTTGCCGTAGTGGTATCGCTCGTTCAGCGCCCGCAGCCTGGCGTAGGCTTGTTCGGACAGCGCCGCGCTGAAGCGTTTCGGCAAGGGATAGCGTTTCGCAGGCATCGGGCTCCCCCCCCCTGTGCGCTCCGACAACGAATTGTGCAGCGAATGAATGGCGGTGTCGACCCGCCTCAGAGCGGTTCGGCCCGATCCTCCGCGCCGTGTTCGCCGAGGTTGCCGTAGCGGTGATAGTCGTCGCTGATGCTCTGCTCGCGAAGGTACCAGATCAACTCGATGCGGCCCTCGGCCAGCACCGGCGTGCGCACGATGTAGACGCCGGTCTCGGCGGACGCCCGCAGCAGCGCCTCCGGCACGCGATCCGGACGCGCGTAGCGTAGCCGCCCGACGTTGCCGGCCCGCATCATCCGCACCAGGTCCTCGTCGGACTCGCGGACGAACTCGATGCCGCCGGCCCAGGATTCCGTCAGCGTCTCCAGTCGCTCCACCACCGTGCTGTCCGCGCCCGGCGACACGCTCACGACGGCCCTCGCGCCTACCACGTGCGCCGCGACGGCGCGGGCATAGATCTCGAATACGTCGTCGTCGGGATGCACGCGGACGCGCACCACCGGCACCGGCAGGTAACGGCGGATGTTGTCCTGGCCCAGCAGCCGGAAGTGGTCGTGCTCGCGGCCGAATTCCTCGCGGTAGTTGCGCTGATAGCTCGAACAGGCGCGGATGAGCCGGTCGATCTGGTGGTCCGGGAAGGACGAACTGCCGCGCACGTCGGCGAGCGCCTGCTGGAACTCAGAGACCGGACCCTCCGTTACGGCCGTCTCTTCCAGGTCGCGGTCGCTGAAGTCCATGAGCTGGGCCACGTAGTTCGGACCGCCGGCCTTGATGCCGGGACCGAAGGCAGACTTGCCGAAGCCGCCGAAGGGCTGGCGCAGTACCACCGCACCGGTGGTCACCCGGTTCACGTACAGGTTGCCTGCGGCAATCGTGTCCTTCCACTCGGCCTGCTCCCGGTCGTCGAGACTCTCGATGCCCGACGTCAGGCCGTAGCCGGTCTGGTTCACGAACTCGATGGCCTCGTCGAGATCGCAGGCCATCATCACCGCCAGCACGGGCCCGAAGAACTCGGTCATGTGGGTGTAGCTGCCCGGCGTCACGCCGTACTTCACTCCCGGCGACCAGAGTTGCGGGTTGTCCGGGTCCACTCCGGGCTCCACCGCCCATTCCTCGCCGGGTTCCAGCGTGGTCAGTGCGCGGTGCAGGTCCTCACCCGGCGGCGTCACCAGGGGACCGACCCGCGTGCGGCGATCCCACGCGGGTCCCACCGGCAGGCTCTCGACTGCGTCGCTCAGCATGCGCCGGAATTCCTCGTCGGCGTAGACCTCCTCCTCCAGGACCAGCAGGCTCGTCGCCGAGCACTTCTGGCCGCTGTGGCTGAACGCGGAGTGCAGGATGTTCGCGACCGCCTGATCACGGTCGGCCAGGGCGGTAACGATCGTCGCGTCCTTGCCGCCGGTCTCGGCCATGAGGTTCATGTCCGGGCGCGCGTCCAGCATCGTGAGCGCCGTGTCGGTGCCGCCGGTGAGGATGACGGCATCCACCCGCGCATCGGCGACGAGCTGCGCGCCCACGCCCGAGCCGCGGCAGGGCATGAACTGCAGCGCTTCTTTCGGCACGCCGGCGGCCCAGAAGGCCTGCGCCAGTTCCCAGGCCACCAGCACGGTGGCCGAGGCCGGCTTCAGGATGACACAGTTGCCGGCGGCGAGCGCGGAAGCCACCCCGCCGCAGGGAATGGCGATGGGGAAGTTCCAGGGCGGCACCACGGCCACCACGCCCTTCGGCCTTGCCTCCACCCCCGGCAGGCGATGGAAGTACAGCGCGCTGCGACGGTAGAACTCCACGAAGTCGATGGCCTCGCTCACCTCCGGGTCCGACTCGGGGATGGTCTTGCCGCCGTCCGCCATGGCGGCACCGAGCAGACGCGAGCGGGCCAGCCGCAGATTCTCGGCCACCTCGCCGAGGATCGCGCAGCGCTCCTCCGGCGAGCGCGACCGCCAGCCGGCCGGATCCGCCTCGGCGCAGGCGAGCGCATCCTCCAGGTCGGCCTCGGTGGCGTCCGGATAATGCGCCACCACTTCGCCGGGACGGGACGGATCCCGGCATTCCTTCGCCGCGCGGTCGCCGCGCCGCTCCTCGCCGGCGATCATCAGCGGGAGGTCCATGGCGGCCTCCCCGCGCACCTGCGACCACTCCTCGATCAGCGTCTTCGCCCACTCCACATTCTGGGACAGGGAGAAGTCGGTATCGGGCTCGTTGGTGAACGTGGCGAGCTCCGGCGCCGCCGTGACCGGCCCCCGCTCCTCGACGCGGCGGTCCTGGGTGCGGCGCGGCCCGTCGGACAGGGTGTCGATCAGCAGGAACGAGGCGAGGAACTGCTGTTCCAGCTCCTGCCACTCCTCGCTGCCCACCTCGATGCGGAAGGAATGGGCCAGGAAATTGTCCGGTCCGGTGTTCTCGTCGAGCCGGCGCACCAGGTAGCCGATGGCGTGGATGAAGTCCTCGCGCTTCGTGGCCGGCGCATACAGGAGCAGGTTCCCGGTGAGCTCGTTCAGGGCCCGGCGCTGGTGGTTGGCCATTCCCTCCAGCATCTCGAACTGTACCCGGCTGAGCGCGCCCTCCCGGGCGGCGAGGATCAGTGCGTAGGCCACGTCGAACAGGTTGTGCGAGGCGATGCCGAGGTGCACGGCCACCAGGCTCTCCGGGACCATGCCCTCGTGCAGCATGCGCTTGAAGTTGGCATCCACCTCGGCCTTGGTCTTGTAGGGCGCCTGGGGCCAGCCGCGGATGGAAGCCTCCACCCGCTCCATCTCCAGGTTCGCGCCTTTCACCAGCCGGATGGTCACCGGCGCGCCGCCTGCCGCCACCCGCCGCCGCGCCCAGCTGTTGATGCGCTTCTGCACCAGGTAGGAATCCGGAACGTAGGCCTGCAGCGCGATGCCGGCGCCCGTCTGCTCGAGGCCCGGGCGCTCCAGCGCGCGCATGAACGCCTCCGAGGTGACGCTCATGTCCCGGTACTCTTCCATGTCCAGGTAGACGAACTTGGGCACCTCGGTGCCGTCGCTGCGGGTGAAGCGCCGCGCCGCGGCCTCGCGGTAGAGCGTCTCCAGCCGATCGCTCAGCACCTCCACGGTATTCTCGAAGGCGAGCGAGGAAACCTGCGAGTAGATGGTGGAGGCCTTCACCGAGATGCATTCGATCTCGGGCCGTGCCAATGCTTCCAGGTAGCCGGCCAGCCGCGCCTTCGCCGCCTCCTCGCCGAGCAGCGCCTCGCCGAGGAAATTCACGTTCATGCGCAGACCGGTCTTCTGCCGGGCCTGCAGATGCTCCGGCAGCACGTCTTCCTCGGCGGGCAGGATCACGTTGGCCGTCTCCTGGCGCATCTTGTCCTGCACCAGCGGCACGGCGACACCCGGCAGCCAGCCCCCGAAGGACTGGAAGCCGCGCAGCATCGCGCGGTCGAAGGGCGTGAAGAACCGGGGCACGCCCTGCACGTCGAGGATGTGGGTCAGCTGGTCCACCGCGCGGCGCGCGCGCTGCGAGCGCATGGACTGGTCGGTCATCTGCATCAGCGTCGCCTTGTCGTGAGGCGATGCCATCATGCGGGCGAGTTCGTGCTGCTGCTTGCGCTCGGCGGGGGTCTGCAGCTCCGTCGCCCGGCGCTGGAGCAGACGCGCGAGCGCCACCGCCTGCTGGGCAAGCGATGGCGCTTCCGCGTTCTCGTCGAACGGCAGATCCGCCAGCAAGGTCGAGAGATCGCCCGTCAGTGGCTGCGCGGATTTGCCGGCCATGTCACACCTCCGTGCGCGCTCCTAGTCGCCCCCGATCTCGAGCTCACCGATGTGGTAGCGGAAGCCGAGGCCGAACAGGAGGACGTCGTAGTCGTACGGATCGGCGCCGAAGGTCAGCACCGTCGGCAGGGTGGTCGGCTCCAGGCCGGCGATGGCCCAGTCCTCGGTGGAGAAGCTCTCGTAGCGCACCTCCGCGCTCCACTCCATCCGCTCGGACGAGCGCCACGCCAGCTCCAGACGCACGGAGTCCAGCGTGGACTCGAGGTCCGGGAAGAAGCTCTCGTCGACGCTGATGATGGTGGTGCCGAGAGCGCGGCTGTAGTCGAACGTGAGCTCGACGTTCTCCGCCAGCTCCGCTGCCCTCATGCCGAAACCGAAGGTGGTGAACTCGTCCTGGTGCAGCGCCTGCCAGTCGGGGATGCCGAAGGCCTCGCTGCCCACCTGGTCGGACTCGATCTCCTGATAGCCCGCATGCAGATACAGCGACGCTTTCTCCGTGGCCGACCAGCTCATGTCCCCCGCGATGCGCATGTCCGTGCTCTCGCGCAGCCCGAGCAGCGACTTCGTGTAGCTGTCCTCGGCGTAGAAGGCGGTACCCGCGAACGAGATCGGCTTCTCCGGCACCGTGGCGATGGCGGTCACCTCGCCGAACTCGCGATAACGGTATGCCAGATGATACTTCCTGAGCAGCGGGTTCTGTCCGAAGCTTGCCGCAAGACCGGTGTCGTAGCCGTCGGCCTCGCGCTCGGCGACGCCGCCCTTGGCGCTCAGCTCGAACCAGCCGCTGGGCCGCCAGGCGAGCTTGCCCCAGCCCGTATCCTCGTCCTGGGATTCGACCTCCTGGAAAGTGCGGTCGATGGTGTAGCGCTCCACGCCCGCGGCCACCGTCAGGCTGTCCAGCAGGTCGTAGTCGCCGCTCAGGGAGAAGCGGGAACGCTCGAAGCTGTAGGGCGTGTTCGTCTCGGCGTCGTTCGTGGGGAACAGATCCGTGATCACCCGGGTCCAGGTGAACTGCGGCGTCTGGTTGTCACGCTCGTCGTAGTGCCAGGCGAAGCGCACGCTCGCCTTCGGCAGCGGCCGCGAGGTGACCGTGAGACCGAGTTTGGTGGTGTCCACTTCCGCATCCAGCGACCGCGTCGGCAGCGCCGGCGCCTGCAGACTGCCGTTGATGGTGTACGGCAACAGGTAGTCGTCCTGCTCGCCCCGTCCCAGCGCGGCAACGAAGCTCGCGGTGGTCGCGTAGTCCACCCAGGCGTAGCTGGCGGACAGGCTCACCTGCTGGAACTTGCTGTCGGCGGGCTCGCCGTTCCGGCCCTGATCCACCCCGGTGAAGGGATTGTCCCAGGTGAGGCCGACGCCCTGGTTCTGGAAGAACGAGCCGTAGTAGGCCAGCGTCACCTGGCCGGCGCCGAGGCTGTAGCGCGCGCCCAGATCCACTTCGTCGGTGGAATAATCGAACGGGCGAGGCAGATACACCGCATTGGTGAACAGCGAACCCGTCGAGATGGCGGTGCCGTCCTGCTCCTGGCGCCGGTAGTCGGCGAACAGCCGCAGGCGCGGCGACGGCAGATACTCGCCGCCCACCGTCAGTATCTGGCGGTCGCTCTCGATGTTCTGTCCGCGCAGCGCGCCGGGCAGCGCCGTCATGCCGCCGGTGCTGAACGCATCCACCCAGCCGGAAGGCAGCGTGAGCAGGCTGTCGCCGCTCTGCACGTAGGGCGTCACCGTGGTGTCGAACACCCGTTCCGGGATCTCGCGATAGCCGAGGTCGAAACCGAAGGTGCCCTGGCGGCCGCCTTCCAGCCCGAAGACGCGGGAGTCGAGGCCGAGGTCCTCCGCCATCCACTTGAACTGGTAGCCGTCGCTCGCGTAGCGGCCCTGGCCGTCGAGGTTCGGATAGACGCCGGACTCGTCGTAGCCGGTGAAGTTGCCGTTCCGGAAAGCGTCATCGCTCACGTTCGTGGCGCCCACCTCGGTGTCGGCCGTGTAGCCCTTTTCGAACGGACAGCGTTTGCATTCCCACGAACTGGTGTCCGGTGCGGCAAGCGCCGGTCCGCCGGGGACCGAAAGCGCCAGCAGGGTCGCGAGGGCCGGCGCGAGGGTTTGTAGTCTGGAGAGCTTGCTCATCACGTCACCGCATCAACTTGGATCCCGAAGGATGATTGGAACCGTGCACCTGGGTGTGGCAGTTCAGACAGTTCTGGCCCAGCAGCAGGCGTGAAGGTGTGCCGCCCGGCAGACCGTCCGGCGTGCTCGTGACGCTCGGATGTCCGGCCTGGGAGTGACAGCTCTGGCAGAGCATCGGCCCGCGCAGGCTGAGCATGCCCGGGTGGCTCGAGCCGTGGGGCTCGTGGCAATTGGTGCAGTCCTCGGACACCGGGGCGTGCTCCCAGATGAACGGACCGCGGGTCTCCGCATGGCACTGCCAGCAGGTGTCGTTCACCGTCTGGCGCGCCATCTGCAGCTCCGCGGTGGTGCCGTGCGGGCTGTGACAGGAGCTGCAGTCCATCTTGCCCTCGTCCAGCGGATGGGCGTAGGGCTTCTTCGCCGCGATCTCCTGGGTGCGGTGGCAGTCGTAGCACACCTGCGCCTGGGAGGAAGTGGCGAGCACCGGGTCGTCCGGCTTGTGCGAGCTGTGGCAGTCCGCACAGGCCACCTCGTTGGCGTCATGGGGCGTGCCGTGCCAGGTCACGGGGACCGTGGACTCGTGGCAGCCCAGGCACATGGCGTTCTGCTTCTCCACCGGCGCGGCCTTCTCGTCCGAGCCGAAGTAGACCACCGGCGGGCGCGGGTCGCCCCGGCGCACGCGGCCGGTGTGCTCGCCGCCCGGGCCGTGACAGGCCTCGCACTGGAGTTGGTTGTGCCCGAACGGGCTGCGCTCGTCGGTGGGCACGCCGTGGGGCGTGCGAAACACCCCCAGGGTCTCCTGGTCGCGGTGACACCTGAGACAGGTATCGGCGCCGTCGCGGCTGTATTCGGGTTCGGCGCCGGCCTCGTCCTGCGCGGACGATAACGACGGGAACGCCAGTACCGTGCCGAGGACGGCCAGGCGGATGAGGATGGATGCTTTCATTGCGTTACGTCTCTGCGGCTGCGGGTTGCGAGGGCAGCGGGCATCGGGAGAAGGGGGCGCCCGTCACCGGACGCCCCCGCTCCGTCAGTTGAACTGGAACTCGCCGACGCCGTGGACCTCGCCCACGTCAGCCGAGCGGCCGGGGCCGTGGCAGACGTTGCAGGTCTCGACGCCGGAGGAGATCAGCGAGGAATCCGCCGCCTTCGTCGCGTTGAAGTCGCCGCCGTTCTGCACCATGTGCTCGCGAGCCAGGTCGCTCGTGTGGCAGCTGGAGCAGACCGCGCTGTTCGGCGAGATCACCCGGTCGTCTACCGGCGTGGTCGGGTCGTTGGAATCGACCGTCGTGCCCAGAATCTCGCCCGGATCCACCGGATAGTAGGCACCCGGCTCATGGCAGCCCTCGCAGTTGTTCAGTCTGCCCGGGTAGACCACGTCGAAGTACGGATGCGCCGAGTTGCGGAAACCGCAGATGCCCGTGTTGCCCGCGTGGATGGCGTGGACCATGTACTTCATGTCGATGGTCTCGTCATCCAGGCCGAGTACGGTGTCGCACTCCGACCCCGGCACCCGCACCGGTATATCGGTGGCATTCGGGTTGTGGCAGACGGCGCAGACTTCCGGCTTGTCGGTGCGGTTATTGCCGTGCAGCGACAGCTGCTTGTGGCATTCGTCGCACTTCTCGATGGCCACGGCATTGCGACGCGGCACGGCGTCGGCACCGTCGATGCCGAAGTACTCGATGGCGTTGGTGACCGCGATGCGATCGGTGAACACACCGTCGCCGTCGAGATCGCCGGCCGGATGGCCTTCCAGCGCCACGGCTATGGTCTCGGAGCCGCCGAGCCCGGCCGGGATCGCCGTCGGCGAGCTCACGGTGTAGACGCCGTCCCCGTCCGGGTCGGTGGCGGCACCGCCGCAGGCGACCAGGGCGTTGATGGAAATCGGCTCGGCGTTCTCGACACCATTGTCCTGGTTGTCGAAGTCGTCCGTCGTCCAGCCGATGGCGATGGCGAGGCGGCTTGTGCCGCCGGCGCAGGTCGTGAAGGCCGGGTCGTTGGCCAGGTCGTACGGTGCGCCACTCGGATCGGTCACCGAGAAATCGACCTCGACCAGCCCGCCGGTGACCACGTTGCGTGCGTCGACCACGTTATAGACGAAGTCCTCGCTCGCCTCCAGCGACGGAATGCGGTGGATCTCGGCGGTGCGCACGAGTTCGCCTTCCGGGTTCGTCGTGTTCGAGTTCGGGCCGTGGCAGTCAAGGCACTGGGAATCGTCCACGAAGTTGATGCCCGGCGGATGCTCGCCCGCCTCGATGGCCCAGTCGTCGTCGGCGTCGCCGGCGCCGTCCACGTCGTAGTGGCAGGTACCGCATGCGGCGCGGTTGGCGACCAGACGCCAGTTGCTGGCCTCGGGCGTGTCCGCGTCGCTCTCCTCGTGGCAGGTCTGGCAGTTGCGCACGTCCTGGGTAAATTCCACGTCGGAATAATCATGCACCGTATCGCGGAAACCGATAACCACGTAGCCGTCGCGGCCGACGTGGATGTTGTGGATCATCCGTTTCATATCCACGGAATTGCCGGTGTTGCCGTCGACGGACGACGGGTTGTGGCAGGTCACGCAGTAGGCAACGTCCGTGCGGGGTCCGCCGTGGAATTCGAGGATGTCGTGGCAGGCGTTACAGGTATCGTTGTCCACCACGTCGTAGGTGAACGTCGGCGCGCCGCCCGCCGGCACGAAGTTGAAGATGCCGTTGGACGAGATCGGCGCCTGGCCGCGGATCTCGATGCCGAGACGGTGGGTCTTGGTGGCATCGAAGGCCGGGCCCGCGGGATAGGCGGTCAGCGCCTGCGCGAACGTGTAGGTGTAGGTGCCGTCACTGTTGTCGGTGAACGTGCCGGCGGTCGCCGTCTCGGTGGTCGCCTGCGCATCCGTGACGCCGCCGTCGTCGCGGGTCACGTAGCTCTGCCACTCGGCGGACTCGCCACTGCCGGCCGGCGGCGGTGACAGCTGCGCGAGCACGAAGCGGATATCGCCCGCCGGCAGTCCCACCAGGCCGCGGGTCAGGTCGTCGGTGAGGCGCAGCTCCACGGTGGGCGCGCCGCCGCCCGAGGGAACGGTGACCTCGGTGACTTCGATATTGATCCGCTCGGCGGTGTCGACCGGCACCGTATTGGAAGACGGCGGAGCCGGCGGCCCCGGCGGGCCCGGTATGCCCGGTTCACCCTCGGGCCCCTGCGGACCGGGTGCGCCGTCGTCGCCCTCGCATCCCCACATCAGGAATGCCGAGAACAAGATGACTGCAAAGCGGTTTGCAGTGCTGTTGATGCCTTTCATCGCTACCGTCCCCTATGCTGCATTGAGTGGCACACGAACGCGTGCCAACTACTGGTTTGGCGCGTCTTTTGTAACAGATGGGTACTGCCGACTTCATACCGGGATATACCTATAGCTGTTGCAGCCGTGACACGGTGCACAGGCTCCGGAATCGCACACGCCCGGATGCTCCTGTGGCAGAATCGCCACACACGGCCGGCCGCCGGCCCGGCCATGGCGCGAAATACGAGGAAACCGCCCGCCATGAGATACGCAGACGACCTCGCCGACTGGCTGGAGCAACTGTTCCGCACCATAGACGACACCGACGCGGACGCCTTCGTGCAGTTCATGACGTCGGACTGCACCTACCGCTTCGGCGCGGCCGCGCCGCTCAGGGGCCACGCCGCCATTCGCGAGGCGACAGTGGGGTTCTTCGCCACGATCGCCGGGCTGCGTCACCGCCTGCACCGCACCTGGCAGGACGAGGACAGCGTCGTCTGCGAGGGCTCGGTCACCTATCGCCGGCTCGACGGCAGCGAGATCACCCTGCCGTTCTGCAATGTCTTCGTGCTGAGCGACGGCCTGATCCAGCGTTACAGCATCTACGCCGACCTGAATCCCCTGTACGCTGACTGAAGCCCGGCGGAGCGGCCGCCGGAAACCGACGGACGATATCGACATGGATGGCGCCCGGGTCAGAGAACTGCTGCGCGCCGGAGCGTTTGCGCACCCGGTCGGGGACCTGCGCCTGATCGAGACCCACATCTCCTGGATCGTCCTGACCGGGGATTACGCCTACAAGATCAAGAAACCGGTGGAGATGGGCTTCCTCGACTTCTCCAGCCTCGAATCCCGCCGGCATTTCTGCCGCGAGGAGCTGCGGCTGAACCGCCGTCTGGCCCCGGAGCTCTACCTGGACGTGGCGGAGATCACCGCAGACGACGGCGGGGCGGCGATCGACGGCGCCGGCGAGGTGATCGATTACGCCGTGCGCATGCGCCAGTTCGACCAGCGGCGCCTGGCCAGCCGCACGGCCGCCGAGGGCCGCCTCACGCCGGCCCGCTGCCGCGACATCGGGCGTACCATCGCCCGCTTCCACAACGGTCTGGAACCCGTCCGCCCGGACGCGCCGGACGGTCCCGGCACACCGACCGCCATCTTCGCCGCCGCCCGGCAGAACTTCCGCCAGATCGACGACGCCCTGCCGCCGGAGGCGGACCGGCAGCGGCTGCGGGAACTCGAGGACGCGGCGCTGGCGGACTTCGACCGGCTGGAGCCGCTCATGCAGCGGCGCCTGGCGGAGGGCTTCGTGCGCGAATGCCACGGCGATCTGCACCTCGACAACATCGTGCTGATGGACGACCGCGTGCTCCCCTTCGACTGCATCGAATTCAACCCGGACTTCCGCCTCATCGACATCCAGTGCGAGATCGGCTTCGTGGTCATGGACCTCGACAGCCGGGAGCTGCCCGGCCTGGCCAACCGGGTGCTGAACACCTGGCTCGAGTACACCGGCGACTACGCCGGCCTCGCCCTGCACACTTTCTATGACGTCTACCTGGCCATGGTGCGGGCCAAGATCAGCCTGTTCTCGGCGCTGGCCGCCGCCGACGGGGAGCCCGACCTTGCGGCCTACCGGCGCTATCTCGCCCTGGCGGCCGCGGGGCGGCGCCGCCTGCCCGGTTTCCTGTGCCTGATGATGGGGGTCTCCGGCAGCGGCAAATCGACGGTCGCCGAAACGCTGGCGGCGCGGTTCTCGGCCATCCGGCTGCGCTCGGACGTGGAGCGCAAGCGGCTGTTCGGCCTGGCGCCGGACGCCGACAGCGCCGCCGAGGGCCTGGAGAAGGAACTCTACCGGGCCGGGACCAGCGACCGGGTATTCGCACGGCTGGCGGAACTCGCCGACGATCTGCTGAGCGCCGGCCAGCCGGTGGTGGTCGACGCCACCTTCATCGAGCAGCGGCGCCGGGAGCCCTTCCGGCAGCTCGCCGCAAGGCTCGGCGTGCCGCTGCTGATCGTCCACTGCACGGCGGACGAAGCGGAGCTGGAGCGCCGCCTGACCGCGCGCAGCCGGGAGAGCCGGGAACCCTCGGAAGCCGGCGTCGCCGTCATGCGCGGCCAGCTCGGCGCCCTGGAGCCGCCGACGGCGGAGGAGATCGATCACGTGCTGGTCGTCGACACGCAGGCGCCGGAGCACGAACAGCGCCTCGCCAGCGCGGTCGAACGACGCATCACCGGACGCACGGAAGGCTAGACTACGCAGTATGGAACAGGAAACGGATCAGCGGCCACCGGCCGAACGGCGCAAGGCCGTGGTCATCGGGGCCAGCGGCTATATCGGCACGAACCTCGTACCGCGCCTGCTCGGGGAGGGCTGGAGCGTGCGCGCCACGTCCCGCAACACCGATGTGCTGGCCGCGCGCGGCTGGCGGGACGTGGAACTGATGGCCGCGGACGTACTCGACCCGGCATCGCTGCGCCGTGCCGTCGAAGGCGCGGACGTGGTGTTCTATCTGGTGCACCTGATGGCGGCCGGCGGCGATTTCGCCGAGCTGGAGAGACGTGGCGCGCACAACATGGTCGCGGCGGCCGACGAGGCCGGCGTCGAGCGCATCGTCTACCTCGGCGGGCTCGCGCCGGAGGAGCCGAAGTCCCAGCACCTGCAGGCGCGGCTGGATACGGGCGAGATCCTGCGCACCGCCGCCTGCCAGGTGGTGGAGATCCGCGCGCCGATGATCGTGGGGCCGGGCTCGGCCGCCTGGGAGGTGATGCGCGACCTGGTCAATCACCTGCCGGTGATGGTGACGCCGCGCTGGGTGACCTCCCGCTCGACCCCCATCGCGCTGGAGAACCTGCTGACCTATCTGGTCGGCGTGGCCGAGGTGGAGCTGCGCGACGACCCCGTCTACGAGGTGGGCGGGCCCGAGATCTGCACCTACGAGGAGATGATGCGCACCTACGCGGACATCCGCGGCAAGCGCATCCGCATCCTCACGCTGCCGGTGCTGACCACCCGGCTCTCCAGCTACTGGCTGCGCCTCATCACCGCGGTCCCCACGAAGATCGCCGCGGCGCTGATCGAGGGCCTGTCCCACGACTACATCGCCGAAGACGCCGCCATCCGCGAGCTGATCCCGCAGCGCCTGCTGACCTTCCGCGAAGCGGCGGAGGCCGCGCTGGAGGCCGAGCAGACCCACACGGTGGAAGGCCGCTGGGTGGAGGGCTCGCTCGCCTGTCGGGAGTGGAACCCGGATTACGCCTATTACGCCAAACGCGCGACGGGCGTCGCCGATTCCAGCGCCACGGTGGAGGCCATGTGGCAGCAGGTGCTCCTGATCGGGCGGCGCGGGGATTTCTTCTACGCCAACTGGCTGTGGTGGCTGCGGCGCCTGCTCGACTGGATGGTGGGCGGCACCTCGATGCGCCGTCGACGGCGCCATCCCACCCAGCTCAGGGTGGGTGACGTATTCGACGGCTGGCGCGTGATCGGGCTGATCCCGCGGGAGCGCCTGACGCTGCTGATGGAGATGCGCGCCCCCGGCGGCGGCGTGCTGGAATTCGAGATCGGCGCCGCGGAGACGGGCAGCCGGGTGCGCATGACCGCCTACTGGCACCCGGCCGGCGTATGGGGCCTGATGTACTGGTACGCCCTGTTGCCGGCTCACCTGTTCCTGTTCCGCGGCACCACCCGGGCGCTCGCGCGGCGTGCGGAGGCCGCCGAGCAGCGGGCCCGTCTGCGCACCGGCTGAGGGTGCCGGAACCTACGTATTGACCCCCGCAGGCCGTACCCGGATAAACGGCCCGAGGGAGGCACTCCATTTGAGATCGACCACACTGACAGACGGGGTCCGGAATCCCGGGCGCGAAGCCCGGTCCCAGCTGCGCTACGAGATCGCGAGCGGCGCGACCGGCCTCGCCCTGGCGTTGTTCATGTTCGGCCACATGACCTTCGAGGCGTCCATCCTGTTCGGCACCGTCGCCTATGACGAGATCGCCACCCTGCTGGAGGAATTCTGGATCGCCCAGCCGACGGTCATCGGCGTCATCGTGCTGTTCCTCGTCCACGCCGTCATGGCCAGCCGCAAGATCCCGGCCCAGCTCGCCGAGCGCAAGCGCATGATGGCGCTCGCCAAAGGGCTGCGCGAGTCCGGCGCCGTGGGCGGCGAGGCGTTCCGGCCGCACGTGGAATCCATGCTGTGGATCTGGCAGGTGCGCACCGGCATGATCATCCTGGTGCTCGGCAGCTTCCACCTCGTGCTGGTGGTGCTGGACGTGTTCACGCCGCTCTACGGCGAGATCCGCGGCATCGAGGCCGATGTGTCCATGGAGCGGGTCCGCGCCGGTCTGTGGGTGCTCTACGCCGCGCTGGTACTGGCAGTCACCTTCCATCTCGCCGTCGGCCTGTACCGGCTGTTCGTGAAGTGGGGCGCCGACCGCTGGCTCAGCCGCCGCACGCTCTACCGGTTGGAACAGCTGATCTTCTGGGGCGTGCTGGTCGTCGGCGTCGTCACCATCGCGGTGCTCGCGGGCGTCATCGACCCGCCGTTCGCGTTCCTGCTGGAAGGCTCATGAGCGCCGAGCGCATCGTCACCACCGATGTACTGGTGATCGGCGGCGGCCTGGCCGGCGAGCGGGCCGCCATCGAGGCAGCCGCGGCAGGCCAGGAGGTCACCGTGCTCTCCCTCGTGCCGCCGCGCCGCAGCCACAGCTGCGCGGCCCAGGGCGGCATGCAGGCGGCGCTAGGCAACTGCGTGAAAGCAGAGGGCGACAACCCGGACTGGCATTTCCTGGACACCGTGCGGGGCTCCGACTGGGGCGCCGACCAGGAGGTGGCGCGCATCTTCGCCGAGGAGGCGCCGGTGGCCGTGCGCGAGCTGGCCCACTTCGGCGTGCCCTGGACACGCGTGCGGCCCGGCACCAACACCTATTTCATCAAGGGCGAGCGGGTGGAGATCGACGAGCCCGCGGAGAAGGCCGGGCTGATAATGCACCGGGACTTCGGCGGCACCGCCAAGTGGCGCGCCTGCTATGCCGCCGCCGGCACCGGCCACGCCGTGCTCTACGCCGTGGACAGCGAGGTGGTGCGCCTCGGCATCACCGTGCGCGACCGTATGGAGGCCGTCTCCCTGCTCCACGACGGCGACCGCTGCTGGGGCGCCGTGGCCCGCTGCCTGCGCACCGGGCGCCATCTCTCCTTCCTGGCCAAGGCCACGGTCATCGCCACCGGCGGCTTCGGCCGGGTCTACGGCCAGCACACCACCAACGCCACGATCAACGAGGGCACCGGCGCCGCCATCGCGCTGGCCACGGGCCGGGTGCCGCTGGGCAACATGGAGGCGATCCAGTTCCATCCCACGGGCCTCGCGCCGAGCGGCATCCTGATCACCGAGGGCTGCCGCGGCGACGGCGGCTACCTGCTGGACAAGGACGGCAAGCGCTTCATGGTGGAGGCGGAACCGGAGAAGCAGGAGCTGGCCAGCCGGGACGTCGTCTCCCGCCACATGATGCAGCAGATGCGCGACGGCAAGGGCGTGGACACGCCCTACGGCCAGCACCTGTGGCTCGACCTCCGCCACCTCGGGGAGCGGCACCTGCGCACGAAGCTGCGCGAGGTGTGGGACATCTGCCGCGACTTCGTCGGCGTGAACCCGGCCGAGGAACTGATCCCCGTCAAGCCGACCCAGCACTATTCCATGGGCGGCATCCGCACCAACAAGGACGGCGAGGCCTACGGCATGCGCGGGCTGTTCGCCGCCGGCGAGGCGGCCTGCTGGGACATGCACGGTTTCAACCGGCTCGGCGGCAACAGCCTGGCCGAGACCATCGTCGCCGGGCGCATCGTCGGTCGCCGTATCGCGGAGTTCGCGGCGGCGGAATCCCTGGACGCGACGACGCGGCTCGCCCTCGACGGCGTGGCGGCGGCCGAGGCAACGGCCGCGCAGTGGCTCGAGCGCAGCGGTGACGGCCCGGGCGTATTCGCCATCCGCGATGCGATGGGCGAGACCATGATGCACAAGGTCGGCATATTCCGTAATGGCGGCGAGCTGGAGGAGGCCGTGGCCACTTTCCGCCGGCTGCTGGACGAGTGCCGGCGCGCCGTCCTGCGCAAGAAGACGCCCGGCATGAACCCGGAGCTCACATTCGCGCTGAAGCTGGAGGGCATGCTGCGGCTGTCCCTGATCGCCGCCCAGGGCGCGCTGGCCCGCACCGAGAGCCGCGGGGCCCATTACCGCACCGACTATCCCCGCCGCAACGACGCCGACTGGTTGAACCGCACGCTGGCGCGCTGGCCCGAAGGCGCGGACGAACCCGCCCTTACCTACGAGCCGGTGGGGCTCATCGACCTGCCGCCGGGCCACCGCGGCTACGGCAGCGACGACCGGGTGGCGATGGACGAGTCCGTCGAGGCCTATAACGATACCGTGGCTGCCGGCCAGAGCGCGGAGGGCCGCCTCCCCACTCGCGAGGAGCCGGGCAGCCGAATGAACTGGGGCCACTGGAAGCACACCGGAGTGGGCGCATGAGCGAGCAGACCGGACCAGCGGTCCCCGAGCAATCAGTCTCCCGGGGCCGGCGGCTCACCTTCGAGATCTTCCGCTACAACCCGGAAGACCCTGCCTCCGAGCCGCACATGGACACCTTCGAGCTGGACGAGGCGCCCTACATGTCGCTGTTCCTCGCGCTGAACGAGATCCGCGAGCAGCAGGACCCGAGCCTTCAGTTCGACTTCGTCTGCCGCTCGGCCGTGTGCGGTTCCTGCGCGATGATGGTGAACGGCCGCCCGGCGCTCGGCTGCCGCACGCTGACCCGCGATCTGCCGGACACCATCCGCCTCTATCCCCTGCCCGTGTTCAAACTGGTCGGAGACCTCTCGGTGGATACCGGCACCTGGTTCCGCCAGATGGCCGAGCAGGTGGAGAGCTGGGTGCACGAGCGCCTGCCCTTCGACGAGAACGCCGTCGAGGAGCGCATGGACGACGACGTCGCCCAGGCGATCTACGAGGCCGACCGCTGCATCGAGTGCGGCTGCTGCATCGCCGCCTGCGGCGTGGCCAACGTCAACAGCGACTTCGCGGGACCCGCCGGCCTGAACCGGGTGGCCCGTTTCATGCTGGACCCGCGCGACAGCCGCGAGGACGCGGACTGGTTCGAGGTGATCGCGAACGAGGACGGTGTGTTCGGCTGCCTCGGGCTGATGGCCTGCCAGGATATCTGCCCCAAGGAACTCTCCCTGCTGGAGGTCTACAGCTACCTGCGGCGGAAGATGCTGGGGGCGGGACTGGCGCGCGGGTGAGGGCCTGTCCCGCGAAACGCTGGCGAACGGCTAGGCCCGGTGCGGGCCCTCGGCGATAGACATCAGGGCCCGCAGCACGTCCCGACGGCTGATCTGCCCCACCAGGCGGGTATCGTCCATCACCGGGAAGCGGCGCAGGCGCGATTCCTGGAAGCGCCGCGCCAGGTCGATGATGCTCATGTCCGCCGGCACCGTGATGACGTCCTTCGTCATGAACTCGCTGACGCGGCCGCCCCACTGGCCGTGGTAGCTGGAGTCCAGCGCCACCTTCATGCAATCGAACTCCGAGAGCATGCCGACCATGTTGCCGTGATGGTCCACCACCGGCGCGCCGGCGATGCGCGCCTCCACCAGCCGGGCCAGGGCGTCCATCACGTCCATGTCCGGCTTCAGGGTGACCAGGTTGGCGGCCATCCAGTCCTTCACCAGTACCGATCTCAAAGGCATGTTCATCTCCCCCTCTCGCCGCCCTCAGGCGCCGGCTTCGTTCTTCTTGCGCCGGCACTTACCCCGGTTTGAGCAGAGTTCGCATCCGCCGCCGCTGTTCAGCCCGCCGCAGCTGCCGCTGATCGGCTTGCGGCCGGCCATCACGCCGACCGCCATCGCGAGCATCGCGACGAGGATCACCAGGAAGCTCGCGAACGTTACCAGTACCGTCGACATCACATTACCTCTCTTTCGGCGAAGGCGGACGTCCACCGGGCCATCACGCCGTCGCCGCTGCGCACGACGAAATACGCCGCGATATCGGTCCGCTCGGCCACCTGGCCGCCGGCTTCCGGCCCCAGCACCAGCAGGGCCGTGGCCAGCGCGTCGGCCAGGGCCGCACTCTCGTCCAGCACCGTCACGGATACCAGATCATGTGATACAGGCCAGCCGGTGCGCGGGTCAATAGTATGGGAATAGCGCTCTCCTTCATATTCGAAGAAGTTGCGGTAGTCCCCCGAAGTTGCAATAGCCGTGTCGGTGACGTTGAGCACCCGGTGCACGTCCCGCCCCGCCGCCAGCGGATCTTCCACGGCCACCGTCCAGCGCTCGCCGCCGCGGTTGTGGCCGGCAACGCGCAGCTCGCCGCCCACCTCGATCAGGTAATTGTCGATGGCCGCCTGCTCCAGCACCGCCGCAACCCGGTCCACGGCATGCCCCTTGGCGATGCCGGACAGGTCGACGGCGAGCTCGGCGCGGGTTTTGCGCAGGGCCGGCGGCGCCTCGCGGCTCTCCAGCGCCGTGTAGCCCACCCGCGCCAGCGCCGCCGCAATCTCCGCTTCCGCCGGCGGGGTTACCCGCACCGGGTCGGGACCGAAGCCCCAGAGATCGACGACCGGGCCGACGGTGACGTCGAAGGCGCCGTCGCTCATGCGGCTCACCGCCTGGGCCATAGCGACCAGCGCCGCCGTGTCTTCCGAGACCGGAAACCACTCTCCCGGCGGCGCGGCGTTGAACAGCGACACCTCGGAGTCGTCCCGCCAGGTGGACATGCGCCGGTTGACGTCCTCCAGCGCGAGCTGGATGCGCCGGGTGATCTCGCCGATGGCCATGCCGTCGGGCGGGTCGACGATGCGCACGCTGTAGGTGGTGCCCATCGTGGCGCCGGTGATGCGCGCCTCTGGCGCGCCCCCGTTCCCGCAGCCGGCCAGCGCCAGCGCCGCCAGCAGGAGCGGCAGCAGTGCGAAGCGCTGTAGCCTCGCGGCCACGGGCTCAGCCGCCGAAATCGTCGAGCATGATGTTCTCGCGCTCGACCCCGAGGTCCTCCAGCATCTTGATCACGGCGGCGTTCATCATGGGCGGGCCGCACAGGTAGTACTCGCAGTCCTCGGGCGCCGGATGGTCCTTCAGGTACCGCTCGTATAGCACCTCGTGGATGAAGCCGGTGGGACCCTCCCACTCGTCCTCGGGCAGCGGATCGGACAGCGCCACGTGCCAGTCGAAGTTGTCGTTCTCCGCGGCCAGGCGGTCGAAGTCCTCCACGTAAAACATCTCCCGCTTGCTGCGGGCGCCGTACCAGAAGGTCATCTTGCGCTCGGTATGGATGCGCTCCAGCTGGTCGAAGATGTGGGCGCGCATGGGCGCCATGCCGGCGCCGCCGCCGACGAAGACCATCTCCGCCTTCGTATCCTTGGCGAAGAAATCGCCGAACGGCCCGGAGATGGTGACCGGGTCGCCGGGTTTCAGCGAGAAGATCCAGGAGGAGACGATGCCCGGCGGGATGCCCTTGTCGGCGCCGGGCGGCGGCGTCGCGATGCGCACGTTCAGCATCACGATGCCCTTCTCCAGCGGGAAGTTGGCCATGGAATAGGCCCGCTCCACCTTCTCCCTGGTGTGCGATTCGTAGCGCCAGAGGTCGTAGCGGTCCCAGTCGTCGCGGAAGCGTTCCTCCACGTCGAAGTCGCTGAATTTGACGTCGTGCGGCGGGCACTCGATCTGGACGTAGCCGCCGGCGCGGAAATCGAGCTCCTCGTCCTCCGGCAGGGTGAGCTTCAGCTCCTTGATGAAGGTGGCCACGTTGTGATTGGAGACCACCTTGCAGTCGAGCTTGCGCACGCCGAATACCTCGTCCGGCACGCGCACTTCCATGTCCTGTTTTACCGTGACCTGGCAGGACAGGCGGCAGTTCTCGTCCATCTCCCGGCGGGACAGGATCGAGGCTTCGGTGGGCAGCACGGCGCCGCCGCCGGAGAGCACCTGCATCTTGCACTGGCCGCAGGTGCCCTTGCCGCCGCAGGCCGAGGCGATGAACAGCCCGGAGTCCGCCAGGCCGCCGAGGAGCTTCACGCCCACCGGCATATCCAGGTGGCGCTCGCCGTTTACCAGGACGTCCACTTCGCCCGTGGCGACGAGCTTGCGACGGGCGAGCAGGATGACCGTCACCAGTACCAGGATGATGGCCGTGAACAGGACCACCCCCAATGAGATCTGCAGTGTCGCGCTGGAAGCCGCCATCAGAGCTGTATCCCGGAAAAGCCCATGAAACCGAGCGACATCAGCCCGGTGATGATGAAGGTGATGCCGAGGCCCTGCAGCCCGTCGGGCACGTCGCTGTACTTCAGCTTCTCCCGGATGCCGGCCAGCGCCACGATGGCGAGCGCCCAGCCGACGCCGCTGCCGAAGCCGTACACGGCCGACTCGGAGAAGGTGTAGTCGCGCTCCACCATGAACAGCGTGCCGCCGAGGATGGCGCAATTCACCGTGATCAGCGGCAGGAAGATACCCAGGGCGTTGTAGAGGGCGGGGACGTAGCGATCGAGCGTCATCTCCAGGATCTGCACCAGCGCGGCGATCACGCCGATATAGCTGACCAGACCCAGGAAGGAGAGGTCGACCTCGGGCAGGCCGGCCCAGGCGAGCGCCCCCTCGGCCAGGAAGACGTTGTAGATCAGGTTGTTCACCGGCACCGTGATGCTCTGCACCGCGACCACGGCCAGGCCGAGCCCGAGCGCCGTCTCGATCTTCTTCGAGACGGCCAGGAACGTGCACATGCCGAGGAAGAACGCGAGCGCCAGGTTCTCGACGAAAATCGCTTTGACGAGGAGATTGAGATGGGCTTCCATCACATCACCTCCGTCCGATGCACTTCATGGATCTGGAACTCCGGCTCCTCCTTCTGCTCCGGTTTCCAGCTGCGGATGGCCCAGATCAGCATGCCGATGATGAAGAACGCGCTGGGCGGCAGCAGCATCATGCCGTTGCGCTCGTACCAGCCGCCTTCGCTGATCAGCGGCAGTATCTGGACGCCGAGCAGCGTGCCGGCGCCGAACAGCTCCCGCACCACGGCCACCGCGATCAGGATGATGCTGTAGCCGAGCCCGTTGCCGAGGCCGTCCAGAAAGCTCATGCCGACGCCGTTCTTCATGGCGAACGCCTCGGCGCGGCCCAGCACGATGCAGTTTGTGATGATCAGCCCGACGAATACCGACAGCTGGCGGCTGGCGTCGTAGGCGAAGGCCCTCAGTGTCTCGTCCACCAGGATCACCAGCGAGGCGATGATGGTCATCTGCACGATGATGCGGATGTTGGACGGGATGCGGTGGCGGATCAGGCTCACGCCCGCATTGGCGAAAGCGGCGACGCTGGTCAACGCAAGACACATCAGCAGCGTCGGCGCCAGCGAGGTGGTGACGGCGAGCGCCGAACAGATGCCGAGCACCTGCAGCGTGATCGGGTTGTTGTCGACCAGCGGGTCCAGAATGACTTTCTTCGCTTCTCCGTTCATGACTGCTCCACGCTGCGTCTCCAGACCTTCTCCAGATAGGGCCGGTAGGCGTCATCGCTCATCCAGTAATGCAGCAGGTTTGTGACGCCGCGGGAGGTCAGAGTCGACCCCGAGATTCCGTCCACCTGGAATATGGCGGCACCGCCCCTCGCGGTGGCGCCCGTCCAGCCGGCGGCGGCGCCCACCGTGCCCTTGGCTACACGGATGCGGATGTCCCCCTCCTCGTCATAGATGCGTTTGCCGGGCCAGTTGGCGAGCCATTGCTCGTTGTCCACCTCGCCACCGAGCCCCGGCGTCTCGGCGTGCTTGTAGAACTTCAGCGCCTGCACCGTGCTGCCGTCGGGGCCGAGGGCGATGAAGCCGTACATGGTGGACCACAGCCCCATGCCGTAGACCGGCAGGATCACCGTCTCCACTCCGCCCGCCTCGTCGCGCAGGACGTAGACCTCGGCATATTTGGCCCGGCGGCCGATGCCGGCGATGTCTTCCCCGGCCGGGATATCGACGGACATCGCGGGGTCGTTGGCCGCCTCGATCATGTCGTATTCGGCCGGATCGATCTCGTCGTGGTACTCGCCGGTGGCCAGATCCACGATGTGGGTCTCGACCATCCCGAAGCGCTCCTCGATGTCGATACCCGGCTCCAGCAGGCCGGCCACCAGGAGCACGTTCTTCTTCATGTTCAGGGCTTCATTCTGCTCCTGCATCGGTTTCAGGATCACCGCGGTGGCGGAGACCAGCACCGAGCAGACCAGTGACAGGCTCACCGCGACGATGAGCACGTTCTTGATGCTCTCCCGGTTGAACCCCTTGCGGGCGCCGCGGCCGGCGTCCTGGGCCTTGCGCTCCTCAGACACTGCGTTTCAACCTCCGCTTTATGTTCGCCTGCACGACGAAATAGTCGATGACAGGCGCGAAAATATTGCCGAACAGGATGGCCAGCATGATCCCTTCCGGGTAGGCCGGGTTGACCACCCGGATCAGCACCGTCAGCACGCCGATCAGGATGGCGTAGATCCACCGCCCGGTATCCGTCTGCGCTGCGCTCACCGGGTCGGTGGCCATGAACACGGCGCCGAACAGGAAGCCGCCCGTGACCAGGTGCCAGTGCCAGGGCATGGCGAGCATGGGGTTAGAGCTCGCATCCATCTGGTTGAACAGCAGCACCGGCACGACGAGGCCGATGATGCAGCCGACGATGATCCGCCAGGAGGCGATGCCGGTGTAGATCAGTATCGCGGCGCCGATCAGGCAGGCCAGCGCCGAGGTTTCGCCGATGGAGCCCTGGATGGAGCCGACGAAGGCCTGGGTCCAGGTAACGCCCGCCTCGGCGATGCCGGCCATGCCGTCGATGGCGGCGAGGCCGAGCGGCGTCGCGCCGGTGAAGCCCTCCGCCGCGGTCCACACCGCGTCGCCTGACATCTGCACCGGATAGGCGAAGTACAGGAAGGCGCGGCCGGTCAGCGCCGGGTTGAGGAAGTTCTTGCCGGTGCCGCCGAAGACCTCCTTGCCGATCACCACGCCGAAGCTGATGCCGAGCGCGGCCTGCCACAGCGGGGTGGTGGGCGCGAGGATCAGCGCGTACAGCAGCGAGGTGACCAGGAAACCCTCGTTGATCTCGTGGTTGCGGATGCCGGCGAAGATCACTTCCCAGAGGCCGCCCGCGGCCAGCGTGACGACATAGAGCGGCAGGAAGAAAGCCATGCCGTACATGAAGTTGTCGTAGAAGCTCGCCGGATCGTAGCCGACGCCGAGCAGCGCGAGGATGGCGCCGCGCCAGCCGTCCAGCCCGGCCACGCCCATGTCCGCCATGGCCGTGTTGGCCTGCAGGCCGAGGTTCCACATGCCCACCAGCGCGCAGGGGGTCACGGCGAACACCACCATGATCATGACCCGCTTCAGGTCCAGCGCGTCGCGCACGTGAGGCGCGTGGCGCGTGACGTCCGAGGGGGTATAGAGCAGCGTGTCCACCATCTCGTAGAGCGCGTAGTACTTCTCGTAGCGCCCGCCCTTGGCGAACAGGGGGTGCAGCCGGTCCAGGAATCGCCGCAATGGTTTCATCAGCCGTTCTTCTCGATGTCGGTCAGGTTCTCGCGCAGGGTGGGGCCGTAGTCATACTTGCCGGAGCAGACGAACGAAAGCAGCGCCACGTCGTCCTCGTCCAGCTCCAGGCAGCCGAGCTGGCGCGCGGCCTCGGTGTCGCCGACCACCAGCGCCTTCAGCAGCGGCGCCGGCAGAATGTCCAGCGGCATGACCTTCTCGAAGTTGCCGATGGGCACCATGGCCCGCGGGCTGCCGTTCTGGGAGGTGGTCAGGCGGAAGCCGGACTTCTGCAGCACGGGACCGGCGTAGGCGCGGGTGCCCGAGAACTTCTTCGTGCCCGGCAACGCCCAGCCGAGAAACTCCCGCTCACGGCCCTCCGGAAGCGCGGTCAGCTGGTTGTGATAGCGGCCCATCCACGCCGCCCAGTCGCTGGCGCGCCGGCCGCTCAGCACGGAGCCGGAGATCACCCGCGTATCGGTGTCGTCGTCCAGTTCGCCGGCGATCAGATCCTCGGTGTTGGCGCCCACCCGGGTGCGCAGCAGCCGCGGCCGTCGCACCATGGGCCCGGCGATGGAGACGATCCGCTCCGTCGGCAGCCGGCCGGTCGCGAACAGCCGGGCCACGGCGATTACGTCCTGGGAGCCGATCGTCCATACGGTCTTGTTCTCGCTGACCGGGTCCAGGAAGTGGATATGGGTGCCCGGCAGCCCGGCGGGATGGGGGCCGGAGAACTCGGCGTGCACGAAAGGCTTCTCGCCCGGCACCGCGATGCGGGAGTCGGGTCCGGTGCAGACGTAGACCGGACCGTCGGTCAGCTTCGCCACCAGACGCAGGCCCGCCGCGAACTCGTCGGCCGCATCCGCCACGATCACCTCGGGGTCCGGCGCCAGCGGATGGGTGTCCGTGGCCTTGACGAAGACGGCGCGCGGACGCGACCCCGGTGCCGGCACCTTGCTGAAGGGACGCGTGCGGAAGGCGGGCCAGAGGCCGGCCGCCAGCAGCTTCTCTTCCACCGCCTCGCCGTCGAGGCCGTCCAGGTCACCGGCCGCGACGCTGCCGAAATCCACCGCCTCGTCGCCGTCGAGATCGATCACCACCGACTGCAGCACCCGGCGCATGCCCCGGTTCACGTCCCGCACGACGCCGGCACCGGGCGCCGTGTAGGTCACGCCGGGTGTCTGCTTGTCGCTGAACAGCGGATCGCCCAGCCGCACCCGGTCGCCGGGCTTGACCTCCATCCGCGGCTTCAGGCCGATGTAGTCGAGGCCGACGAGCGCGACGCTGCCGACGGGTCGAGCGGACTCGATCACCTGTTCCGGCTTGCCGGCGAGAGGGATGTCGAGGCCCTTGCGGATCTGGAATGAGAGACGTTCTGTCACGGGATCATGACCACCAGATTGTGAACAGGATACAGGCGGTCGCCCACAGGCAACCGATCGTATGACTCGCGAGCGTGAACTCGATGGCGCCGAGCACGCCGGCCGGGTCGGAGCCGGAACGGCGCACCGCGCCGGCCACCCGCAGCGACAGCGCCAGCAGCACGAACGGCACAGCGGGCGCCAGCAGCGGCAGATGGCCCGCCGCCGTGAGCCACAGCGTCGAGGCCGCCGCGATCAGGTGCAGGCCCACGTAGATGGCCGCCGTCGCCGTGCGGCCGAAGCGCACCGGCAGAGTGGCCTTGCCCACGGCGGCATCCGCGTCGAGATCCGGCACCTCGTTGATGAGCACGATCGCCGCCACCCAGGCGCTCACCGGGAGGGCGAAGACGATCAGCGGGAGGTCGACCACCCCCGTCTGCAGCCACGCGGCGCCGCTCACCGGCAGCACGCCGAAGGCGATACCGATCGCCAGCTCCCCGAGGCCCAGCGAGGACAGCCGCACCGGTCCGAGGGAATAGACGATGCCGAGGGCGATGCCCGCGAGACCGAACCACAGCACGCCGATGCCCCGCAGCCAGATCAGCACGAGGCCGATCAGCGCCGCGATCGCCAGCAGCTGAATGCCCCAGCGGGCCATCTCGCCCGTGGACATGATCTGATTCTGGATGAAGCGCGAGCCGCCGGTATAAGGATAGATTCGGCTGATATTGCGCCGGTCGCTGCCACCGGTCTCGTCGCCGACGTCGTTAAGCACGTTGCCGGCGCCGTGCACCAGCATGGTCGCGAGGAGGGCGAGCAGCGCCACGACCACATCGATGCCGCCGGCCTGCACGGCGCCCCAGGCCGTGCCGGCGAGCACCGGCAGGACGGAGGCCGGGAAGAACTTCGGGCGGGTCGCATGGAACAGGCGTTTGAGCCGGCTGTCGCCGAAATCGCCGGCGCGCGGCTCGATGACGGCCGTCTTGTCCGCGCTCATCTCCATACCCCCGAAAAACACACCCTGCCTCTGTCCATCACCCGATCCTCCGCAAAAACAGGCCGCTTAGCCTCCCGCCCGGCGGCGCGCGGCACAGTGTAATGGATTTTGCGGACTCACCGGTCCGGCATCACCCCGCCGGCGGCCTGAAACCACGGATTCACCCCTCTTTTGCGTAACTTACCGGCCGCTGCGCGTATGAGAATAGGCGTTATTACTTACGGTTAGCGGCGCTCCGCCTCGTTATCCTCGGCACTCGGCGCAGTCTCGCGTCATCGCTAATCCAACGCCGCGTGCAGGGGGTTTACGCATGTGTCTCGCAGTCCCGATGCAGATCAAGTCCATGGACGAGTTCAGCGCTCGCTGCGAGGCCAAGGGCGTCGAGCGGGAGGTCAGCCTGTTCATGCTGCGGGGCGAGACCGTCGAACCCGGCGATTACGTCCTCGTGCACGTCGGCTACGCCATCCAGAAGGTCTCGGAAGAGGAGGCGGCTTCCAGCTGGGAGCTCTTCGACGAGATTCTTGCGGCAGCCGATGCATGAGCTGTCCGTCTGCCAGGCTCTCATCGGGCAGGTCGAGACCATCGCCCGGCGTGAATCCGCGGCCCGCGTAACCGCCATACACCTCGCCATCGGGCCGCTCTCGGGCGTCGAACCCGAACTGCTGCGCCGTGCCTGGCCACTGGCCGCCGGCGCCACCATCGCCGAGGAAGCGGAACTCCTCATCGAGGCAGCCGATATCCGGGTAGAATGCTCGGTCTGCGGCGCCGAGTCCGCGGCCAAGGCCAACCGGCTGCTGTGCGGCGAATGCGGCGACTGGCGAACCCGGCTGGTAAGCGGCGACGAGATGCTGCTGACCCGCCTCGAACTCGAACGCACCGGCGGCGTCCAACAGGGAGACACCGGCGCCACCACGGAGGACTCCAGACATGTGTGATACCTGCGGCTGCAACATCACGGCCGGCAATCAGCACCTCATCCGCCCCGGCGGCAAGTTCCAGCACACCGCGAGCGGCGCCGAATCCATCGACGTGCTGCGGGGGCTGCTGAGCGAGAACGACCACCAGGCGGCTCACAACCGGGAGCATTTCGACGGCCACGGCGTGCTGGCGGTCAACCTGATGTCCTCGCCGGGCGCCGGCAAGACCGCGCTGCTGGAGGCGACCATCCAGGCGCTGGCCGGGGAACTCCGCGTGGGCGTCATCGAGGGCGATCTCGAGACCGAGAACGACGCCGAGCGCATCCGCCGCCACGGCGTACCCGCCATCCAGATCGCCACCGGCACCGCCTGCCACCTGGATGCGCACATGGTGCACGACGCCGTGCACGAGCTGTCGCTGGACGAACTCGACATCGTCTTCATCGAGAACGTGGGCAACCTGGTGTGCCCGGCCAGCTTCGACCTCGGCCAGCACCGCAACATCACGCTGCTGTCGGTGCCCGAGGGCGACGACAAGCCGGCCAAGTACCCGGTGATGTTCCGCGCGGCGGACCGGATCCTGCTCACCAAGAGCGACCTGCTGCCGGTGCTGGACGACTTCGACCCGGAGCGGGCCCGCGCCTGCGTCCGGGACCTCGCCACGCCCGCCGTCATGCAGACGGTATCCGTGAAGAACGGCGAGGGCATGGCCGAGTGGCTGGAATGGCTCCGCGCCGAACACGCCGGCCAGGTCGAGCGGGTGGCACGGGGCGAGTCGGCGCGCCCGGCGGTGCAGCCCGACGGCGCCCATCTGCACGCGGACGCCGGCGCTACGGCCCGATAGACGGATAGAGACGGATAGAGACGGCTAACCATAGCCCGAGAACCGCCAACAGTTCGACCGCAACAGCGACGAGCAGGGGGATACCGAGATGGCACACGACGCGCGCTACTGGCTGGACCGGCTGAAGGCCCTGCCGCTGCCCGATCGCGTCCGCATCATGAACGTGTGCGGCGGCCACGAGCGCTCCATCACGAGCGCGGGACTGCGTACCGCCATCCCGTCCCGGATCGAGCTCATCCCGGGGCCCGGCTGCCCCGTGTGCATCTGTCCCGAGGAAGACGTCTACGAGGCCATGCAGCTCGCCCTGAACGAGGACGTGATACTGGTGGCCTTCGGCGACATGCTGCGGGTGCCGGTGAACGTGCCGAAGCGCGAACCGCGATCACTGGAACAGGCCAAGGCCGCAGGCGCCGACATCCGGCCCGTCGCGAGCCCCACGGAGGTGGCTGCGGTCGCCCGGGACAACCCGGACCGCCAGGTGGTGTTCTTCGCCGCCGGCTTCGAGACCACCACCGCGCCGGTGGCCGCCATGCTGGCCGAGGGCGCGCCGGACAACCTGAGCGTGCTGCTGTCCGGCCGGCTCACCTGGCCCGCGGTGGCCATGCTGCTCGAGTCCGGCGAGCCCGGCTTCGACGCCCTCATCGCGCCCGGCCACGTCTCCACGGTGATGGGCCCCGAGGAATGGGCCTTCGTCCCGGAGAAGCACGGCATCCCGGCTGCGGTTGCCGGCTTCCGCGCCGACACCCTGCTGGCCGCCATGTACTCGGTGCTGCGCCAGCTCATCGAGGACAAGCGCTTTCTGGACAACTGCTACCCCGAGGTCGTGCGCCCGGGCGGCAACGCGGTGGCCCGCGAGTGCCTGGACCGGGTCATGCAGGTGCAAGACGCCACCTGGCGCGGCATCGGCGTGATACCGAAGTCGGGCTACGGCCTGCGCCCGGAGTACGAGCACTGCGACGCGCGCAGGCAGTTCCCTTCCTACGCGGACGACTCCCGCAAGCGCGTGGGCGAGATGCCGCCGGGCTGCGACTGCGCCAAGGTGGTGCTCGGCAAGATCTACCCCAACGAATGCCGCCTGTTCGGCACCGCCTGCACACCGCGCAAGCCCATCGGGCCGTGCATGGTCTCCGACGAGGGTGCCTGCCGCATCTGGTGGTCCGCCGGCATGCGCGAGAATGTCTGGGAAGGCCGCAAGAAAGCCGGCACCGCCGCCGGCTGAGCGGGTGGCGCCCGCCGCCGCCCGCGAGACGCGCCGGATCTGCCTCACGGGCCACGTCCAGGGCGTGGGCTTCCGCCCGTTCGTCTTCCGCCTTGCGCACGAACACGGCATCGCAGGCTGGGTGCGCAACCAGCTCGGCGAAGTGGAGCTGCGGGCGCAGGGCGCGCCCGACGCGGTCGCCCGTTTCCGCGACGCCCTGATCGCCGACGCGCCGCCCCTGTCCCGGCCGGAACTGAGCGCCGACGAGGCCGTTGACGAGGGCGAGTTCGAGAGCTTCCGCATCCTGGAGAGTGCCGCCTCCGAATCCCCGCGCATCTTCGTGCCGCCGGACTACTTCCTGTGCGAGGACTGCCGCGGCG